>Ga0154020_10010094_pt1 | contig 10817 bp, 6 predicted proteins | sample Klosneuvirus_201_FD_109709 | JGI IMG/M metagenome (GOLD analysis project Ga0154020, IMG submission 109709) | Active sludge microbial communities from wastewater, Klosterneuburg, Austria - Klosneuvirus_20160825_MG | ecosystem: Engineered > WWTP > Aerobic digester > Activated sludge | place...
AACTTTGCAATAGTTAGACAAAAAAGTAAGAAAATTAATTTTACTGTTTTCATGAGGATAGATTTAGTTTACTTCAAACATACCCCTCCCCATCGCCTTGTTCCAAATTTTTTGTGTTAAAATGAGCCAACCATTTTTTTAATTGAGTGAGATATTTATTTGTTTGAGCAAAAATAGAGATGTGCCTGACAGCCCGTCTATGCTCGATTCCAACGAAAAAATAAGCTACGTACACTGATTCCTTTGACTTAATTCTGGGGACTAAACTCTAACAACTAATTCCGAGAAACTAATTTAGAACCAACTTTGCTTTTCCTTTTGTGATTTTGCCACTCCACTCCAAAAGATAAACCCCTTTGGCTTCGCTACTGATATCAATGAGGGACGTGCCGGCAGAAACTGAGGCACGATACACCTCTTGCCCCAAACTGTTATGAATTTTTACTTCGCAGGCTTCGGGGGTTTCAAAAGTAAATACGCCTGAGTTGGGATTGGGGTAAACTTTCAAGCTTTCGTTTAAACTTGTTTCACTTATTCCCACACAAGGCAATACCGTTACAGTAAGCGTTTTTAAACTACTGCAACCACTCGTATTGTCTTTTGCTGTTACTGTATAAACTGTTGTGATAGTGGGTTGCACTTGAGCTGTGTTTTGAGAGAGGGCTGTTGTATTTAAAGTGTAAGCGTTTGCACCCGAAAAATTAAGCACTGTGCTTTCGCCTTTGCAAATGGTGGTTTTGCCCGTGACTGAATAAACCGGCAAACCCGTGATGTTAATCACCTGTTTCAAAGTATCCGTACCGCAGGGGTGATAATTAAGCGCCAGCTTAACCGTGTAAGTGCCATTGGCTGAAAAAGTATGGGTTGGATTACTCAAGGTGGAGGTGTTTGCCCCGGAAAGCGGGTCGTTGAAATTCCAATAATAAGAGCTCACAGAATACCCGGCCATGGCCGACAAAGCCGGAGCTGAAAAATTCACCACGCCGCATACGATGCTTGAGCTAATCGGCGGAAGACTGGGTTTTTGTTCGAAATAGGAGGAAACAAAGTTGGGTAATGCCATCGCTACTTTCGCATTAAAAGTGTTTGTGCCGATAGCTACCGTACCCATGGTGACCGCACCTTGAACGTAATTGCAAGCGAAACCTGAAACATTAGGACTGTTGATTACACCAAGAGTAGTCGTATCCGTATTAATTACGTAAATCTTTCCATCGGGTGCCAGTTGTAATGAATAGAGCGATGAATTGCTAGTTGCAATAGTTGTATCAAGAGCTGGAGCAATAGGTGTTTTAGAAGCAATGATTGCTGCAAGGGAACCGGCATCAAGATCAAACTGGCATAAAAAAGGATGGTTTGTTTTTGACCAATAACTTACATAAAGTTTTGTTCCATCAGGCGAAAATTCAAGTCCAATGGCTTGTGGATCCAGTACAGTGTATGTCATTGAGGGACTTGAGGCGCTGTCTAGTTTAAGCACATTAGATAACACTCCGGTTGAAGTATTAAAATCATATAACTCGACCGTTTTTCTGGGCATTGTTGCCGCCACTTTCCTTCCATTAGGAGAAAATTTATGTACCCCTCTATAAAAACCGGGGAGAGGCGGATAATTATGAAATTGAATTGATCCGATTGAAGAAATAACAGGGTTTGTACTTATGTTATTTGTTGTTACCAGATGTGCGCGATACTGATTACTCCCAGGCATACCCCCAACATGGGTTAGCAACCAATGATCTACCCCATTGCAGTGTTTTGTTGCAGCAAGCTTTCCCACCATCGCAAGACCAACCGGACTGATGGATTGATTGGCAACTGTAATAGAACCCAAACCTGCAGCTAAACTTAAATCCACTATCGCGTAATTGAACATAGGCGGAATAGGCGGAGGGGCAATATAATTGATCAGGTTATAACCAATAAGATAATATTTGCTTCCGCCCTTGCGAATAATTAAACTTCCTTGACTTCCTCCTCCATATCCACCAAAATTAATGCCATTGGCCATGGTGTCGTTGTTCTTATTAAAAACCACATCGGCACCTTTTACATAAAACAACAAATTGCCCATTGAATCGGCTATGCATGAATTGGTATACTGGGTGTGAATTTTACTGGTGTTCACAAAAACCGGACTACCATTCTGAAAATTCAATCCACAATATGCACCCCAGCGCCATTGAGATGCCTCCTTTTGACCCAATTGTGGATAAGCCCAAAAAGCCAGACAACTTAAAAATAACGATAAAAGAGGTGTCCTCATAAATCAAAGATAAATGTTTAGAATCACTTTGGATTAAACTTTAATCTATGAAATTAGTTAAAAGTCCAACTCGAAGTACCCTGAGAAGCGCTCCAAGAATAGCCAGGGCAAGATGCTGTTGTGGAAGTGGTGCCTGTTTGACCATATGGGGTGATCAAATGGCAGTTGCCCAAAGTAGTATGATTGGATGGGGGAATGTCACCACCAATGTCAACTATATTAATGCAAACTTCAATCCACCCATTGCAAACAGGTAAATTAACACTACTGTTAGCGGGAACCGTAATTTGGCCCCATTGACATACAGAACACATAGAATCCCATACCTCATAAACGATGGTTACATCGCAAGGAGCATTATTATAAAGCGGATAGGGCGTTTGAGCGTTAATTGTGTGTGAACAAGTTAGTAAAACGATCAGCAAGACAACTAAATTGAATTTTGTTTTCATGGTAATGGTTTTAAAGTTTAGCCAAATATAACTCCCCCCCATCGCCCTTTTCCAAATTTTTTGTGTTAAAATGAGTCGTTATATTTTTTGGTTGAGTGAGTGTTTTTAATGCTTGAGTGAAAATAACAATATGCCTGACTTCAAATTCCTTTCGCTTTATGCACATAAAAAAGCCACGAATGACACGAATTGCACTAAGAGAGGCTAAATTTAACTAATTGGGTTCAGGGTTTAGAACGTTCTAAACGGCTAGAATCCCCTTTTTGCCCTTCGGCGCCCTTCGACAAGCTCAGGGGGAACGCTCAGGGCATGCTTTTGACTTTTGACTTTTAACTTTTGACTTTATGCTTATATTTGATTTCGAAAATCCTTCACTATGAGGAAACAACCACCCTACTCCTTTCTTTTGACATTTGGCTTTGTGCTTTTGGCTTTCTCTTTAACAGCCCAGGACAGCACGATGGTCAATAAGGCCTCAAAAGATACCAGCCTTGTGAGAAATAAAAAAGGTCGTGTTATTTTACCTCAAAAACACGACATCGGAATTGGGTTCAATATGATACCTGTAATTGATTTGTTTTTTAGTGCTTTTGATTTTAATTCGCCCTACCCCGGCGCTGACAGCCTGGTGCAATACACGGCCAATTCCAATAACCAAATCGTAGGCAAATTTTTTCTGGATGATAAAACCGCAATACGGGTAAGGTTTGGGTTCAACACCTTGTCAGGGCAAATCGTCAACGCCGTACAGGACGCCAAGGCCATGTACGATGCGAGTTTTGGTACCGCTGATGATATTGCAGCTGCTTCTTTATTAAAAGTAAATGACATTGCCCAATTCAGAAAAAGCAATATTTTAATAACTATGGGTTACGAAAAACGCCGGGGATACCGCCGTCTGCAAGGGGTTTACGGGGCCGAGGTGGGTTTTGGACGCATTTCGTCAGGCGAAACCTTTGTTTATGGTAACGCCTTCTCAGATCTTTATCCGGTTGAATACACTACCAACTTCAACACCCTTGCAACCGCTGTCCAAAGTCCCACAACAGCAACACGCGTGGAGCGCACCACCAAATCAAAAAACGAAACCGGATACCGTTATGGGCTGAGGGGTTTTATAGGTATTGAATATTTTATTTTCACCAAGATTTCTATCGGCGTGGAATACGGCTGGGGCTTCGCCATTACTACACAACGCGCTACGAATTTGGAACAGGAAGTTTATTTTATTGGACAAAATGGTCCAACGGTAATCACCGAAGAAGTGACTCAGGGCGATTATCAGCGCCAGAGTGGATTTTCGGTGGACAACAACAATGGCAGCATTTTCTCCATGAACAACACGCTTGGAGGAAACACCATGCTGGCCGGTGGAGCCGGTGCATTAACCCTACTCTTTCATTTTTAAAAATTTCTCAGACATGAAAAATACACTACTCCTTTTCGCAGCTTTAGTTCTGGTTTTTGTTTCCTGCAAAAAAGAAGAACCGGAACCTTTTACACCAACCGATGTTACAGGAACAACGGTGGTTAAGGGCAATGTGAATAAAAACATCATCACCCCCAATGGTTCAGGCGGTTGGATCAGCACAGGTCGCGTTCCTGCTAAACCAGTCACTGTTTCCGTGAAGGTGAATAAAAACTCCCTCTATCCCAATTCAAGCGCTCAGGGGGCTGATGTGTACAGCGCTGTAACAGACGACAATGGCAATTACAGCATCACAGTTAAAACCAATGCCAATGGGGTAACAGCTCAAATTACGGTTGACGGGTTTACCGGCACGCTCGATACTTTGATTAATGGCACTACTAAAACAGGCTTGCTTTCAACATATACCGGCACCAGTTTTAGTACCACTTTGGTAATGGGACAAAATTTCACTTACAATTATTCTTTCACTGCCAGCAATTCACAAAGCAATCCAAACAACATTGTTGTGGGCAACGCCCTTGTAAGTGGCTCAGTTGGTTTAAGTCTTGTGAAAGAAATACAAACCGGCACTTTAGTTTCGCTTACCACTGCTTTTTTACCATTGAGTAATCACAAAGTATATTTGAGTTTAAATAAAGACCCAAAAACCCAGGCCACTAAACTCTATGAAATAACAACCGATGGCAATGGCCGCTTTAGTTTTAACCTGGAAACCGTTTCTCAGGGCACAAGCGGGTTTAACCAGTCGGCCACGCTTTGGATCAGCGATTACGCCGCCACCCGTGATACCGTGAAACTGGATAACAGCATTAAAACCGGAAGGCCCGGTGTATTTAGCATGCATTCAATTCCTCTTACAGGCGTATACAGTAATGAAATCATGAATGCCAATTACCTTCAGTACACGCAATTTACGGCAGATTAGTTTGTAATCAGAATCACCTAAAGGGAGTTATTCTTTCTGTATTTTATTCATTCACTCATCCGAACCGACCATTTAAACAATTGTGGGTACAAAGCCCATGTTTTAACACATTAATAGTGTATCTTTCTCCTGAAATTCATTTCTATTGTTTGGAGCCTATCTCATAAAACGATCCTGTTTAATTCTCCGAAAGTTTAAATTCCTTCGTGTCAGGTTTTTACTTCTACTGCTAATTATTGGTTCCGGCAGTACGCTGCTCTCACAAGGCAGGTATTATATCACCAGCACCAACCAGCCCTGGAGCAGCCAGTCCAATGTAAATGCCATGAATGCCGTTTTCGGCATGGGCAATTGGACACAATCCAGCTTTTTAACTGTAAATGTTGGGGCCATGCTTAGCCCCACCACCTGTTTGATCTTTATTGAAGGGGGTGATTTTAACGCCAATGCGCTGAACACCTTCCTCACGGCCAACCTTACTGCCATTCAAAACTGGGTGTGGAATGGGGGTCGACTTTTGATTAACTCGGCCCCGAATCAGGGCGCTAATATTAATTTTGGTTTTGGTGGTGTTACGCTAAATTATAACGGAATGCCCTCTTTATCCACGCCCGGTGCTGCAGCCCCTGGTATGGCGGGTCATGCTGTATTTACAGGCTCCCATACACCTTGCGGCATTGCGTTTACCGGCAATTGGTTTTCACACGGTTACATTACAGGAGGTGGTACCAGCGCAATCATTGCCGGCACACTGGTGAATACTCCCACTCAAGTGATTACCCTTTGCGAAAAACCCTGGGGCTCAGGTCTGGCCATGTTCGGGGCTATGACCACTACCAACTTTCATCTTCCTCAGCCTAATTCCAATAATCTGCTGAATAATATTTTATCCTACCTATACATTTGCTGCCCTGTAACAGCAGCAGCCTCACCAACAAATATTTGTCTTGGTTCAGGCAGTAATTTAACGGGGAGCGGTGCTGTAAGCTACACCTGGTTTCCCGGCAACATCACTGGTCCCTCTATTGTTGTAAATCCCATGACAAGCTCTGTATATACGGTTGTGGGCACCAACAGCATTGGTTGTGTTAATTCAACAACCATAGGGATTGTGGTTGATCCGCCTTGTATTACGGTTACGAGCTCTTCCATCAGCTGTGCCACTTTAGGTTCTGCCACGGTAGTTTCTACAGGGGGGGCCGGGCCTTTTTCCTATACCTGGATGCCCACGAATCAAACTTCCTCGGTTGCCACAGGGCTTTCCCCGGGTACGTATACCTTAACCGTGCATGATATTGGCAATAACTGGACCTACACCACAACCACTGTGTTAACTTCCACTGTCCCGTTCACAGGAAACCTGGTGCATACCCCCAGTTTGGCCTGTAATGGCATCACCACTGGAACAGCGGCCGTTTTAAATCTTGCAGGAGGCTCAGGCAACCAATACTATAGTTGGACCAGCGGAGCCTTGACTTATACGGTGCCTAACCCCACCAATCTGGGTGCTGGCGTATGGAACCTTAATGTGACCGATGCATTGACCGGCTGCCAAATTAATCAACTCTTCCTCATCACTCAACCTTTTGCTCAAAATCTAATCTTAACTCCTGGGGCCTATACCGCTTGCGCTGGTGGTGTAATCTCCTATACGGCCAGCAATTCAGGCGGAACGCCAGGACCAGGACCCGGTTATACCTACACCTGGACCGGAGGTGTAACCGGGAGTACATTTTCTGTAACTCAAAACTTTCCCGGCAATTATGTCTATGTTGTAAGCAGCAGCGATGGCAACAATTGTGTTGTAAGCCAAACGGTGCCTGCCTATTTTGTTGCTAACCCCGTACTAACGGTTGCCAATGTGTCGATATGTCCCTTCGAAACAGGAACCTTAACAGCAAGTGGAGCAACAAGCTACACCTGGAACAACAGCGCCTTGGGTAACAGTTATTCACAATCCCCGGCCATTAACACCCAATACACGGTTGTAGGTTCTGCACAAAGTTGTACGTCTTCGGCCACGGCTTCCATCATTTTAAAACCTGTGCCCAACCCATCTTTCCTTTCCAATTCTCCGGTTTGCCAAAACAGTAACCTTATGTTCAGTGCATCCGGCGGCACAGCCTTTTTATGGGCCGGCGTTTCAAGCTACACCTCTACCAATCAATCCAACACGTTAAACGCTGCACTGCCTGCCCAAAGTGGCGTGTATCAGGTAACAGTCACCGCTGCCAATTCCTGCAGTGCAACAACTCAAGGTACAGTAACGGTACATCCTACCCCAACTGTTTCAGCAACAGGCGCCACCGTGTGTGTAACACAAACACTTAGCTTTAATGCCAATTCATTCCCCGGTGCTAATTTTGTTTGGCAGGGCCCGAACAATTTTGTTTCTCTTCTACAAAACCCTTCGATTTCAAATCCCAACGTCAGCGCATCAGGGTTCTATACTGTTTCTGTAACAAGCGCTCAGGGCTGTACCAATTCGGCTTCAGCACACGCTTCTGTAACGGCGGTGCCAGTGATCAATTTCAGTTCCAACAGTCCGCAATGTTCTGGCAAGACCTTAAGTTTTTATGCGGCCAACACCATAGGTGCGCAAAATTACAACTGGTCAGGACCCAATGGATTTAGTTCTACGGCTATTAACCCAAGCATCCCTAACGTTACTTTGCCGGCCTCAGGCAATTATGTTTTAACGGTCAGTACCGGACCCTGTGTGGTGAGTGCTTCCTTATCCGCTACCATTAACCCCTTACCACAACCTGTTGCTTTTAATACAGGACCGGCCTGTGAGGGTAAAGCTTTTCAAATGGGCGTGAACAGCAGCGGAGTCACCTACACCTGGACAGGACCAAACGGGTATACAAACAATCTGCAAAACTTTGCAATCGCCAACTCACAATTGAACCAAACCGGGGTGTACACGATTCAGGTAACGGATGCCAACTCCTGTCAGAACTTCAACACAACTTCTGTTACCATTCTCCCTAACCCAGTTGTAAATGCAGCGGGTGATCTGGTGTGTTTTGGTCAACCTGCACAACTGAGTGCTACCGGTGCTGATAACTATTACTGGCAGGGTCCGGGAACGTATACCGCTGTTGGTGCCAACCCCATTGTTGATCCCACCATCAACACTCAGGTGTGGACTTACACGGTGATGGGAACTGCAGCGAATGGCTGTACTGCTGTAACAACAGCTACAGTTGGAACACGTGTGCTTCCCCTTCCAACTTTATCGGTTACACCAAGAGTGTGTGTTTTATCCACGGTGTATTTAAACGGGAACGGAGGATTAAGTTATTACTGGACTGGTCCGTTAAACTATAGTTCTTCACAACAAAACACCAGTTTTGTAGCTGGTAATATCGGCATGAGTGGCATTTACACTTTAATGGTAATGGATGCATTTGGCTGCAGAGGCTACACAACAGCACCTATAATTGTTGATCCTGAACCTACGGGACAAATAGCCGGGAAGTTAAGCGGCTGTGTTCCCTTTTGTTCAACGTATTCATTACAATCCAGTGAAGGCAATGTAATCAACAGCATCTGGACCTTTAATAATCAAAGTGTGAACAGTTCAACAGTGAGTTATTGTTTTAACACACCAGGAAATTTTGAACTCAAGGGCAGTTTTGAGGACGATAAAACCTGCAGGGGAACCATTACCCAAATGGTGCAGGTGTTCCCTTTGCCTGTTGCTGATTTTGATTACAGTCCGGCTAAACCCATAGAAAATCAGGACCTGGTGGTGTTTACCAATACCAGCGAAGGCGAGAACCAAAACAAATGGCACTGGGCTATTAACGATGGCAAAAACACCAACAGCTTCAGTGAAAACACCTCTTGTTTTTTTGAAGATGCCGGCAATTACGCCGTTGCATTTTTAGTAAGGAATTCCTGGGGTTGCTGGGACACCATTGTGAAAAGCATAGAAGTTTCTCTTGATTACAATGTATACATCCCTAATGCCTTCACGCCAAACGAAGATGGGTTGAACGATGTGTTTTTCCCGGTGATGCGTGGTGTAAAACGCTACGAGTTGCAAATCTTTAACCGCTGGGGAGAATTGATCTTTAGCACAAGCAGTCCGGATCGCAACTGGGACGGCACTTTACAAGGAGAACCTTGTCCGCAAGGCATTTACAATTACAAATTGAATGTGCTTAACAACAAAGGCCAGGAGAACAATTACAATGGCGTGATCACGCTGTATCGTTAGGTTAGTTGGTAGTACTGAACGTACACCACTAAGACACTCAGCGCACTAAGAAACACTAAGAAAATTCTCTGTGCAACACTGTGCTGAACTCTGAGGTTAAAAAAGGAGAAGTCAAAATTCCACCGACAATCTTGCCATTACTTAATGAGCAGATTTAAGAAAGGTTTTCCATTTAATTCCCCTTCCAAAACATCTCCAATCTTTACCGGCCCCACTCCTTCAGGGGTTCCCGTATAAATAAGATCACCCACCTTAAGACTTACAAACTGAGAAACGTAAGCAATAATTTTATCGAAAGAAAAAATAAGGTCCTGTGAATTGCCTTGTTGTTTGTACACCCCATTTATTTTCAGACCAAAGGAAATGTTGTTGAGTTGTAGACTTGATTTTGATACAAAATTCCCTATGGGCGCGCTGTTGTCGAAAGCTTTGGCTTTTTCCCAGGGCAGGCCTTTTTGTTTACACTGCTCCTGAAGGTCACGGGCCGTAAAATCAATGCCCAAACCAATCTCTTCATAATACTTGTGCGCAAATTCCTCCTGTATGTGTTTGCCTGCTTTGCTGATCTTGAGCACAAGTTCAATTTCGTGGTGCATGTCCTTACTAAAATCGGGCAGGTAAAACTCCTTTTCTTTCAGCAAAGCTGTATCGGGTTTCATAAAAAAAACCGGCTCGGTGGGCAATTCGTTTTTTAGTTCTTTGGCGTGGGCAGCGTAGTTTCTGCCTATACAAATGATCTTCATAGGGGGTGCTTTGGGCGTAAATATAAAGGAAAAAATTGCCCCAAATTGCTACCTTTGGGACTTCATTTTTGTATGGAAGAACAATTCGACATCATTATCGTTGGTGGAGGCATAGTAGGCCTGGCCACAGCCTATAAACTCACCCTGCAACATCCCACAAAACGCATTTTGGTGTTGGAGAAGGAAAAAGAAGTGGCACAGCACCAAACTTCGCACAACAGCGGGGTGATACACAGCGGCATTTATTACAAACCCGGTTCTTACAAAGCCACAAACTGCGTAAGCGGACGGCGTGAACTGGTGGAGTTTGCCAAAACTCATAAGATTGCTTACGACCTTTGCGGGAAACTGATTGTGGCCACCGAAGAAAGCGAATTGGCGCACATGAACAAGGTGTACCAAAACGGTTTGGCCAATGGGGTTGAGGACATGGAGCTCATCGACAGCAAACGTATTAAAGAAATTGAGCCTTATTGCGAAGGCATAGCGGGCATACGCGTGGGTTGTACCGGCATTATTGATTATGGGGATGTAGCCCGCAAATACGCTGAACTCATTCGTGCATCAGGCAGCAAAGTATTGACTTCACAGGAAGTGAAAGGCTTTGAGCACGGAGAATCAGGTACAAAAGTGATTACTCAGAACGCCTCCTATTTTGGAAAACACATCATCAGCACATCGGGCCTACAAGCCGACCGCGTGGCCAAAAAAGAAGGTCAAAAATCCGACGCGGCCATCATCGGCTTCCGCGGGGATTATTATGACCTCACT
>Ga0154020_10010095_pt1 | contig 10816 bp, 13 predicted proteins | sample Klosneuvirus_201_FD_109709 | JGI IMG/M metagenome (GOLD analysis project Ga0154020, IMG submission 109709) | Active sludge microbial communities from wastewater, Klosterneuburg, Austria - Klosneuvirus_20160825_MG | ecosystem: Engineered > WWTP > Aerobic digester > Activated sludge | place...
GCAAATACAATTAAAAAGATCATACCTCTGCGTTGGTTTAGATACCGATATCAATAAGATACCTGCATATTTACAAACGCATCCCGATGCTGTATTTGAATTCAATAAACAGATCATAGATGCTACACAGGATCTTTGTGTGGCGTATAAAATAAATACCGCTTTTTACGAAGCCATGGGAAAAAACGGTTGGGAAGCCATGGAAAAAACGGTTGACTATATCCCCAAAGAACAATTCATCATTGCCGATGCCAAGCGTGGCGATATTGGCAATACATCTTCACAATATGCCAAAGCCTTTTTTGAAACACTGCACTTTGATGCCATAACAGTTGCACCCTACATGGGTGAGGATAGTGTTAAACCATTTTTAGCATTTGAACATAAATGGGCCATTGTTTTAGGGTTGACCAGTAATACCGGCAGTACCGATTTTGAACAGTTGAAACTGGTTAGCGGGGATGGTAACCAGGACAGTGAATTTTTATACGAGGCTGTTTTAAAAAAAGTAAGCAGTTGGGGAAATACCAATAACCTGATGTTTGTGATTGGCGCGACCAAAGCGAGTGACCTGGGAGAGATCCGGAAAATTATTCCCGGCCATTTTTTACTGGTGCCGGGCGTTGGATTCCAGGGTGGCAGTTTGAAGGAAGTGAGCAAATATGGACTGAATAATGACTGCGGACTTTTGGTAAATGTTAGCCGTGCCATCATCTATGCCAGCGAGCGGGAAGATTTTGCAGCCGAAGCAAGGGCCATTGCACATCAATATCAATCAGAAATGGCGAGTTATCTAAAAATATAAAAAACTTTTTTATGCAACGCAGAAAATTTCTCCAAAACATTTCACTGATATCTGCTTCAGCAACTTTACCAAAACTAACCAGCGCCGAACCTCCTAAAAAGAAAAGGTCTTTTACAGCAGCATTCATCACTGATATTCATATAAAACCTTTGGATGTTGCAGAAGCAGGAATGAAAAAAGTGTTGCAACACATCAATCAATTAAAACAACAACCTGATTTTATAATTAATGGCGGCGACAGCATCATGGATGCATTGGCGGCCAATAAAGAAAATACAAGCACACAATGGGAACTGTTCAATAAAATAATGCAGGCAGAAAATAAACTGCCGGTAAAGCATTGTCTTGGCAATCATGATATATGGGGCTGGCAACTGAAAGAAGATGTAAAAACAGATGCATGGTATGGTAAAGCATGGTGGCTGCAACAGACTGGTTACCCCAAAACGTATTACAGCTTTACCCATAACAACTGGCATTTTATTTTTTTAGACAGTGTGCAGGAAAACAAAGGCGGTTATATTGCCTTGCTGGATGATGAACAGTTTAGCTGGCTGGAAAAAGAGTTAGATGCCAATAAGCAAAAATACATCTGTATTGTTTCCCATATCCCCATCATTTCTTTTTGCCCGGCCCTGTTTTACAAAGATATGCTGCCCAATGGCGACTGGAAACTTTCCAGGGCTTTGCTGCATACTGATGCAAGAAAGATAAAAGACCTTTTTAAAAAGCATCCCAATATTAAAACCTGCCTGAGCGGCCACATACATTTACAGGACGAAGTAAATTTCCTGGACATAAAATATTATTGCAATGGGGCTGTCAGCGGCAACTGGTGGAAAGGTGCTTTCCAGGATTTTGCACCGGCCTACGCCCTGTTCGATTTTTACAATGACGGATCTGTAGAAAGAAAAATGACAGCATATTAATCTGCTAAACTCTCCTGTTAATTTTACCCGATGCAATAACATCATCAATGATCAGTTTTATTTCATCAGGCCTGCTGGTACCGATCAATAAAAGTTTGCCGTTGTTAAACTGCAGTTGCAATCCCTTATCTGATGATGAGGAAGTGTTAATGGCTTTCCCGAACTTAATACCACCTGTTCTCATCCCCCATCCGCCATATTCAAAATAAGAATTGTATTCCCGGATATAAGCATCTTTCAGTTCATGCCATTCAATGTATGTTTCTTTAAACTGGTAAGGATAAAACCGGTACCGGATGCCGGTACTATCTATGTGTGTTTTTAATTTTATGGAAAATAAGAAAAGCAGAAAAAGTAATAACAATGATTCAATGAAGATCAAAACCACATCAGGCGCAGGCTTTGGTCCGAACGGTTTTCCCAAAAAAACCTGTTGCATTACGGCATACATAAAAAGTACATTCAGTGCCGTTACGGCTATCCAGGCCCACCATATTTTAAAACGCTGTACTTCTGAAAAATCGATCGTCTTCATCTTATAATTGTTTCAAAACCGCATCGGCCAGTTTTGCAGCCCATTTTTTATATTCCAACCCTGAAGGATGCAAACCATCGGGTGCTAAAAATCCCGGCTTATTACCTTCTTCCCTTTGTGATGCGGTAATATTTATGAAATTGGTTAAGAACTGTTTTGCTGATGTTTCACATATATAATTGTAGGCATCTATCTCTTCAGCAACTTTTTGGGTGTCTGTTCCCTTTCCATCAATCAACAGGGTTGATGCAAAAGGCGTAATACCCCAATCCGGTATACTCAACACAAAAACACGGTAAGGTTTATTACCGGCAAACCCGATGGCCAGTTGCAGTAGCTGTTCAAATTCAATTTTAAATTCAGTTGCACTGCGGCCACGGTATTGATTATTTACACCGATCAGGAGCGAAACAATATCATAGGTCTCAAGCAATACCGTATTTTCAATGGCTTCGTTTAACTCATCAGTAGTCCACCCGGTTTTTGCAATGATCTCCGGCGCATAAAAACCAAAGCTGTCTTTGCGCAACAGTTGGATGGTTTGGTTTGGAAAGTTATCGGCAAAAGCTACCTGTTCGCCAATAGAATAGCTGTCGCCCAGGGCTAAATAGGAATATGTTATCATGGCTTACTTATATACAGCATAAAGTTAATGAAGTAAACCCGGCTATCAAATGTTAAAATAATCTTACAAAATGTAAGTTTATTTTGTCATATTGTAAGATTTTTTTTACATTTGCTAAAACTTTATATTATGCAACATCAACTTTTATTACCATCCAGGTTCAAAACCATTGGCTGGTTTATCCTGGTTCCTGCAACCATTGCAGGTATCATCCTCAGTATAACAGGCTTTGAGGCTGACTGGCTCAATACAACAGTATTTGCTTTTTTCAACGACGAAGTATTTGGTAAAAAGCAATATTTCAGTTTTATTCATACCAATATCACCAATACGTTTATTGCGGTATTATTCATCATTGGTGCCATGCTGGTCAGTTTTTCAAAAGAAAAAAATGAAGATGAATTCATTGCCAACATACGCTTATCATCACTGCTTTGGGCCGTTTTGGTAAGTTATATCCTGTTACTGCTTGCTTTTATATTTGTATATGGCATGGCTTTTTTTAACGTGATGATCTATAACATGTTTACCGTGCTGATCATTTTCATTACCCGGTTCAATTACCTGATGTACAAAAATGCTAAAACTGCAACCGATGAAAAATAATATCAAAGTACAAAGAGCCATAAAGGGATTAACGCAGGAAGACCTGGCCAATAAAGTATCGGTGAGCAGGCAAACCATTAATGCCATGGAAGCAAATAAATATGTTCCCTCTACCGTTTTGGCGCTTAAAATAGCCCGGGAATTCGGCAAACCTGTTGAAGATATCTTCATACTTGAACAAACAGACTGATCCCTGAACAGGAAGAACCATTCCCAGGCTGCCACATTTTCTATAGCAAAAAAAGGCCTGCGAACAGATCACAGGCCTTTTATAATTCATGGCTATACTTTTACTAAGAGGTCTTTGTCTTGGTCTTCGATTTGCTTTTAATATCTTCCGGGCGGGGTTCTCCCAGGATCACATTTCCAAAACTGGTATTTACATGTATCCGGGTATTGCCGCTGCCGGATTTTCCATTATACTGGAAATCAAATTTTGGGCCTTTGTCCTGTTTGTCATTGTCATCCCCGTCAAATTTTACCTCAGTACGGTTCTTAAAACTGCCAAAACTGGTATTGATGGTATAGGATGCAGACATATCAGTGGCGGGTTTTAAATTTACAGTTGAGTAAGACGCTTTTATATCCAGGCCTGCGAGCCTGCTATCCAGGTCCATTTTTATCACGGTACTGAATTCTGCATTCAGCTTAATGGTACCCGTTAGTTTTCCCAATGTTGCATTTGAATATTTGATCACCAGGTTACCGTTATTGATACTTTCAATATTTGCTTTACCAAACTCTACCTGTACATTTTTTACATTCGACAGGTTCCCGGCTGTTAATGATCCAAACTTGCTCACCAGGTCCACTTCGCCCGCATGATCCGGAATGATGGTGGCACCGAATTCGTTCTTTACCTGCAAAGGATTTGAAGCCGGCATGGAAATCCTGTAATTGATCGTCATCCTGCTTTTCTCCCCTTTGGAATTATTCATATCCTTTATCGTTGTTTTAAAGAAGATCTCTTTACCGTTTTTTTCATCCGATACAGAAATACGGTCGATCATTTTCTGTGCAAGCGCATCGGTATTGGCAGATACTTCAATGTTCACATCAACTTTGATCTCGTTCTTATTCCAGGTATTCACTTCTACCTTACCAAAAGAATTCGAAATATTCAGCCGGTCGGATGCGGACACATTGTATGTCCTGTTAACGGATTTACTTTTTTCAAATCCATACTTTTTGTTGTCATCGTTCTTATTGTCGTTGTCATTTTGTGCAAATGCATTGACCTGCAGCAGCAGCAATAACGGCAATAATGTTTTAAATGGTCTGATCAATTTTTTCATGGTTATACTTTTTTGATTGTTTAATCTGGTTAATGATGTTTAATTGCTGATTCAGTACATTCAGCTGCAGCTGCAGGTTTTGAATCATCGCTTCCAGCAGCATTTCCCGGTTGGGCGTACTGCCGAGCTGGTTTTTAAGGGTATGGTATGAACTATCCAGCTGGATTATGTCGGTGGTGAACTTCCGGTAAAGTTCGGGTTGCTCCCCGGCAAGCATTTTCAATTCTTCCTGCTTTGTGTCAATCATTTTTACAAAGAGGTTCATCTGCGATTCATATTCAGATGGCAGCTTACCCGTTTCTTTTTCGATGGCAGCAATGGGAGTTACCGTGTCTTTTTTTATGGCCAGGTAATATATCCCTGATGCGATCACCAGCATAGCTGCCGCGGCCATGGCCCATTTGTACAGGAGCCCATGTGATTTTCTCTTTTTGGGAACATCAGAAAAAGAAGCATCAATTTGATCCCATATTTTACCGGGTGGCATTTCATCATCAAAAGCCCTGCGGTTATCCTGTATAAAATTTTTCAATTTATTACTCATGATATACCCTTTAATAGTTGCAATAATTTTTGTTTGGCCCGCATGTATTGTGTTCTTGTGGTTGATTCGGCCACATGCAGGATCTCCGCAATTTCTTCATGATCATAACCTTCCAGGAGGTACAGGTTCAAAACAGTTCGGTACCCATCCGGCAATTGCATGATCGCTGATTTTACCGTTTCCACCTTAAGATCGATGGCGGCTTCATCTACCGGCATTTCATCAACCGGGTCGTAACCGGTTACCCGTTCTATATCCACCCATTCCACTTTTCTTTTCCTGAGCTGGTTAATACTCCTGTTAATGCAGATCTGTTTAAGCCAACCGCCAAAACTCGACCTGTATTCAAACTTTTCGAGGTTTTTAAACGCCTCGATAAAACTTTCCTGCAGCACATCCTCGGCTTCAGTAGCATGATTCAGAATACGCAGGCAGGTATTGTACATGGCCCTAGAGTAACGGTCATATAATTCCCGGTAGCCCAGGCGGTCACCCTGCAGGCAGCGTTCTATCAGTTCATCCCTTTGCGGTAATACAGCTAATTCCAAAAATGCAGGTTTTTATAGTTAAGAGACATGGTTATTTGATCAATGTTGCATCCATTTAAATATTTTTAAAAAAATACAAACTCTGACAGCGGATTAAAAAACCCCGACAGCGGCTCTAGGCCCTGTCGGCGGTTATTTGGATTATTTACAATAACCGCCGACAGGGTTTGCAACCGCTGTCGGGGTTCTAAAGCCGCTGTCGGGTTTTTAAACAATCCGGGGCAAAAAACAAAAAATTTGCTTCTGATTCAACGTATTTATATTTGCGGTACAGATACCAATCTGAATGGCAAGATCTGAGTCCACGTATTAACCACTTAACGGATTAACGGATTAACCAATTAACGGATTAACAGATTAACTAATTAACGAATTAACCAATAAACATTACAATGGCTGCTAAAACAGACAATTTTCAATCTCCCGATTATTTTAATGTTGATGAACTGCTGACGGATGAACATAAGCTCATTCGTGAATCTGTACGCAATTATGTAAAAAAAGAGATCTCCCCCATTATAGAAGATTATGCCCAGCGGGCCGAATTTCCGCAACAGATCATCAAACAGCTGGGCGACCTGGGCTGTTTTGGTCCTACCGTACCGGAACAATATGGCGGCGGCGGACTGGATTATATCAGTTATGGTTTGATGATGCAGGAACTGGAACGTGGCGATAGTGGTGTACGTTCAACAGCCAGCGTGCAGGGCAGCCTGGTGATGTTTCCCATTTATCAATATGGAAATGAGGAACAACGCAACAAATATTTACCAAAACTGGCCAGCGGTGAGTGGCTTGGTTGTTTTGGTTTAACCGAACCCAATCATGGCAGCGACCCCAGCGGAATGCTAACAACTATTAAAGACGCCGGTGATCACGTTTTACTCAATGGCGCAAAAATGTGGATCAGCAATGCCCCTTTTGCACAGGTGGCCGTGGTTTGGGCTAAAGATGAGAGCGGAGATATAAAAGGGGTGATCGTGGAAAGGGGCATGGAAGGTTTCAGCACCCCAACCACACATGGTAAATGGAGCCTGCGTGCCAGTGCAACCGGGGAGCTGGTATTCGACAATGTAAAAATTCCCAAAGAAAATATATTACCCAATGTAAAAGGATTGAAAGGGCCATTGGGATGTTTAACCAAGGCAAGATATGGAATTGCCTGGGGTGCAATTGGCGCTGCTATGGATTGTTATGATACAGCATTAAACTACAGTAAAGAAAGGATCCAGTTTGGAAAACCTATCGGCAGTTTTCAGCTGCAGCAGAAAAAACTGGCAGAGATGGTAACCGAAATTACAAAGGCCCAGTTAATGAACTGGCGGCTTGGTGTGTTGATGAACGAAGGTAAAGTAACACCACAGCAGGTGAGTATGGCCAAGCGGAATGCCTGTGAAGTGGCAACAAATATTTGCAGGGATGCCCGCCAGATGCTGGGCGGTATGGGCATTACAGGCGAATACCCGGTAATGCGTCACATGATGAACCTGGAAAGTGTAATTACTTATGAGGGTACGCATGATATTCATTTGCTGATCACGGGAATGGATGTGACGGGGATTAATGCGTTTAAGTAGGTTAATCCGTTTATTAGTTAATCCGTAAATTGGTAAGGAGCATTCATTACAATTCAGCTAATTCATTTTAATTAGAGTAATAAAAAAGCTATCATGATAAAGAATATTAGTGTAATTGGCGCCGGAACAATGGGAAACGGCATTGCCCATGTATTTGCCCAGTCTGGTTTTAAAGTAAGCCTGGTAGATGTGAATCCTTCACAACTGCAAAGAGCGATGGATACTATCCATAAAAATTTAGACAGGCAACTTGGTAAAGGAACCATCACCGAGGATCAAAAAAAAGCAACACTGGCAAATATTGAAGTATTCTCCATCATTGCAGAAGGTGTTAAGGATGCCCAACTGGTTGTGGAAGCAGCCACAGAAAATGTGGACCTTAAATTATCCATTTTTGAACAGATGGATACCTATGCGCCTGCAGGCTGTATCCTGGCTACCAACACATCTTCCATTTCCATAACAAAAATTGCCGCTGTTACACAAAGGCCGGGACTGGTGATCGGAATGCATTTCATGAATCCCGTGCCGGTGATGAAACTGGTGGAAATAATAAATGGCTATGCCACTAAAAAAGAAGTTACCGAAACCATCATTGAATTAAGTAAGCAGCTTGGTAAGATTCCCTGCGCTGTTAATGATTACCCGGGCTTTATTGCCAACCGCATTTTAATGCCCATGATCAACGAAGCTGTTCACAGTTTATATGAAGGCGTTGCGGGTGTGGAAGAAATTGATACCGTCATGAAACTTGGTATGGCCCACCCCATGGGACCCTTACAGTTAGCCGATTTTATTGGCCTGGATGTATGCCTGAGCATTTTAAAGGTTTTACAGGATGGATTCGGCGATCCCAAATATGCACCCTGCCCTTTATTGGTGAATATGGTTCTGGCCGGTAAACTGGGCGCAAAAAGCGGCGAAGGTTTTTATACATATACCGCGGGCAGCAAAGACCTGGTGGTGAGTGAACGGTTCAGAAAGTAATAAAAAAACTTTGGCAAGGTTTTGACCTTTGCCAAAGTTATCATTACTACCAAACAAACCCCGGCATCACAAAATAAAATATCGTCCAAAAATTATCCCGGCGCTGCATGTACAGTTTATAGGGCCCTTCATAATGTAAGACCTCCCCGTTTTCCATAACGGCATCATATTTCAACCTGCCTTCTGCGTGGCCCAGGCCATGTTCCGGATCCGGAAATTCAAAATGGATCTCATCAATGTTATAGCCATCATTCATAAAGGTTTCAAATGCATCAAAAAATAAATTCATTTTTTTTAATACGGCATCCCGGCTCAGCCGCCTGGCATCTGCAGTGAGGATCTCATAAGCCAATCCGGAACAGAATTCGTTAAAATCCCTGCTAAACCAGTGCAGCAAAAATTCATGGGTATTTTTTTCAATATCCCGCTTATCATTCGGGTGAAATTCTTCGTAAATGAAATGCCATGCACCTCCCGGAAGGATTTCTTTTTGGATCTCCTGGCTGAATAATTCTTCGGTGATGAATGTATAAATAATATCATCGGGATAAGGCCCCTGGCAGATATCCAGGCAAACACCCTGTTGCTCCATAAGGGCCGTAATTTTCTTAAGGGCAGCTGTAATTTCAACAGGATTCATCCCACCAGCCGGTTTATATGTTGGTTTCCCTATTTTTTCATACACGGTAATATATTCCGCTTTTTCTGTGTTCGTTTCAAATGCGATGATATTCTTTAAAAACAGGTTTTCCATTTCCGGTGGCAGGTCAGCATTGCTTTCCATAAAGAAAGCATCACCATACTGTGCCTTTAATTTAAGTTTCAAAAAATCATTTTCAATTTTGATATTTTCGAGCGGGTTTTCCGAAAATTTTTCTTCGGGTATCATGTGTTTTAATTTTGAATCGAAAGTAGTTTTTCCGGGTAGTTTATTGTAGTGGTTTTTCACGAAAAAACAGGGAAAATTCCTTGGCATGTAAAATGCCAATACGATCACGGCTTTGAAAATGGCATTATTTCCTGTAACTTTTGCTTGGCATTGCTTTGTACAATGATCGAAAAAATAGCATTATGGACAGAAAATACTGGGAAACGATCGCACCCAAATATGAAACGGAAATTTTTGATGTGCTGCAGAATGATAAGTCGGGCAGCATCATTGCCGCCATTGAAGCAATGGCTTCTCCTGAAAAAAGCATCATGGATATTGGCTGTGCTGTAGGCAAATGGATCCCCATACTGTCTCCAAAATTCAAACTGGTAATTGCTGCTGATATCTCAGCCAAGAACCTGCAGATCGCAAAAGAAAAATATACTGATTTTGATAATGTGGAATACCACAGGCTGGATATGTCGGCCGATGACCTTACAGTAACCCCCTGCGATACTGCTATCTGTATCAATGCCATCCTTACCCATTCACTTGAAAAAAGGATCAATTTTTTCCAGTCGCTTTCGCTTTGTTTGCACGCCGGTGGAGAGCTGGTGCTTGTTGTTCCGTCGCTGGAATCGAAATTATATACCAATATCATTGCCGATCGCTGGAATGTTGATGATGCTGAACATGATAAAAACCCGGAGCCCAAAAAAGCCATTGACCAGGTGAAGAACATCAAACAGGGTGTTACCGATATTGATAATGTGCCCACCAAACATTATTTAAAGGAAGAACTGGAATTGCTGCTTACCCTGGAAGGTTTTGAAGTACAACTGATCAAAAAAATTAATTACGACTGGACCACCGAATTTCATAAGCCACCCAAGTGGCTGTCTGAACCTTATCCCTGGGACTGGATGTGTACTGCAAAGAAAAAAAGTTAAAAAACGATATGGATTTCAGTTCACTATATTGTCAGCCTGAGCTTGCCTTGCTCCGCCGTAGCGGCTACGCAGAGGCGAGTCGAAGGCGGGTTCACCAAATATTCCGTTTAATATATACCGCCTTCGACAAGCTCAGGCTGACATCAATTATTTTTAAATGAATAATCATGGCAAAAAAAGAAAAACCAATAGATGCCTACATCGCCAAATCAGCCGATTTTGCAAAACCCATTTTAAACCATATCCGTGAGCTGGTACACAAAGCATGCCCGGATGCGGAAGAAAAAATAAAATGGGGCATGCCTTTCTTTGATTATAAAAGGGAGATGTTGTGTCATATGGCTTCCTTTAAACAACATGCGGTAATGAGTTTCTGGAAAGCCGCATTGATGAAGGACCCCGTACTCAATGAAAATGCAAAGTCAGAAACGGCCATGGGGCACCTGGGAAAACTTACAAGTTTAAAAGACCTGCCATCTGATAAAAAAATAACGGCCTGGATCAAAGAAGCCATGATGCTTACCGATAAGGGAATTAAGCTTCC
>Ga0154020_10010097_pt1 | contig 10816 bp, 9 predicted proteins | sample Klosneuvirus_201_FD_109709 | JGI IMG/M metagenome (GOLD analysis project Ga0154020, IMG submission 109709) | Active sludge microbial communities from wastewater, Klosterneuburg, Austria - Klosneuvirus_20160825_MG | ecosystem: Engineered > WWTP > Aerobic digester > Activated sludge | place...
CGATGATCAAGGCAAACTTGGCGTAATCGCTGGGCTGAATGCCGACGCCGCCAAAGCGAATCCAGCGCGAGGCGCCGTTGTATTTGGTGCCAATGCCCGGCACGAGCGTGAGGATGAGCAGCACGAGGCCAAGCAGGTAAAGGGGTTTGGCCAGCTTCGCGAGCGTGTGGTAATCCATGCGCGCAAGCACGGTCATAGCGCCAAGGCCAAGCCCGAGGAAAATCAGGTGGCGCTTGATAAAAATGAACGGGTCAACGTCGCTGCCCGGCAGCACCGAAATGGCGCTGCTGGAGAAAACCATGACCACGCCCACGCCCACAAGGGCGAGAACATTGACGAGATAGGCGTTGCGTAGTGAGTTCTGCATTTTGGGTGAGCGCAAAGCGCCCACTCCGATTCGTCAATCGGCGCTCGAAACTTGAACACGAACGAACGAAGAAGCGAAGAACTGCAATGTGCAGGGATTTACAGGATGTTCAGGATTTCAAAAAAAGGCAAAGCAAGCTCAAGCCACGGCGCACCGTGTATTGCGTTGGTGGCGAATGGACGGCGTGGCGCGACCCTGCTGATTTTGTGAATTCCTGCCTATCCTCTGAATCCCTGCGCCGTTGCATTTCGTGCATTAACAGGAACGGCCCCGCGCGAGCGGGGCCGCTTGTGAATCTACAGACTAGTTGCCGGGCGTGGTGCTGCCTGCGCGCCAGTTGTTGGATCCGGCCGTGCCGCCGAGGAAGTTCAGGCTCTGGCCCTCAACGGGCACCGTCACGTAATCGCCCGCCGGCCACACGAAGTTGTTGGCCGCCGCTGCCTCAAACGTGTTCGGCGTGCCGCCCCATTGCAGATAATCCACCACTTCGCTGCCGCCGCGCAGAAGCGCAATGCTGCCCTGATTCAGCGGCAACTCGTTGAAGCTGGGCGCAAACTGCACTCCCTGCGCCGAAGCACCCGAAGTGCCCAGGCAGATCACAACGCGTGCGCCGGCATTGATACGGAAACCAAACGGGAAAGAGAACGAAGCCGCACCATCGCTCAGCGACCAGCCGCCAACGTCAGCGTCCAGGCCGCTGGTATTGAGCAACTCAACGTATTGAGAGCCGGCGTTGACACCCACAGGATCGAGCAGCACTTCGCTGAAAACGACGGGGCTGTGGTTGACCATGTAACCCTGGCCCGCGCCCGGCTTGGGCACCGCGTTGGGGTTGGGCAGGTTATTGGGGTTGGGGCCGTTGGAGCGCGGAGGCACCGCAGGGCCTTTGAGAGCGTTGGCGTAGTCGCCGCAGCCAAACAACATCAGCGCGGCTAGAGAAAGCACGGACATCATCAGAACGTGGCGCATCGAATCCTCAGGAGAGGGCGATAACGGGGCAAACTTGACCGGCTCTACGCGAGGGGAGCAAGAATGTTAGGTGGGGGTGCGGCATTTGGCAATAGGGGCGATTAAATCGACCGGTCCCCGTCCGCCAGGAGACTCGCCAGCGCGCCAGCACAGCGAGAACCTGCTACGAACGGGGACCGATCATGTCGGTACTTCAGTTAATTGCGTCGTTGAAGACCCTCCAAACGACGCCTCCCGAAATGGTCCTCCTGTGTTGTGGGCGCTCCGCTACGCAGCAGATTGCCCGTCCCCCAAGCGTAAGTGTTACTCCCATGTCCCGTCGAAGGGCCGTTTGAGGCCAAACAGCGGGCTTGGGTTTTGCCACTCCTCAGGAGAAATCTCCCAGCCGTAATCTTTCAGAGTCTCCGGCGTCACGTATTCGGGCACGTCTGTTTCCGAGAAAAGCACCAGCACGCCTGCGTCCGGGTAATTGTTCCAGTTGCGGGTGTTGAAGCTGAACACCACCGCCTTGTCCTTGCCGCGAGCGCCCAGCACTTCAAACAAGTTGCGCGCGCGTGGCGAAGTCCAGGAACAGGAGTCGATAGCGAGGCGTCCGCCTTCTTCGTCCAGCCAGCGTGAATCCGCCGCGGTGTCACTGCCTCCCTTGCTTACCAGGCGCCGCAGCACTTCACGGCCAAGCACCTTGTACTTGAACATCGCTTCCCAGAAGCCGTGGCCCTTGGTTTCAGCGATGTGCTCCATTTTGAGTTTCTTGCGTGTTCCTTCGTCGATGGTGGCGCGGATCAGTTCGTCGTAGCAATCCTTCATCTGGATCTTGTCCATCTCGCTGTTGGCCTTGCGCATCTTGGGCAGCGTGGCCGTGGCCAGCACGCTTACCAGCAGACCGAGAATCGCAATGACCACCATCAATTCGACCAACGTAAAGCCCTTACGCATGCTTTGTGCTCCTGGCGCTGATGCGCCAACGGGGACGGAGACCGGAGTAATTGGTAGGGGCAGGGCTTGCATTGCCTAGCACTTCGCGGGGCAACGCAGGCTTTGCCTCTGCGGGCGGGATACCCCGCCCACATCACCAATATACACCGTCCAAAGCACAAATGCCCTGTCGGATACCCATTAGGCTCGACAGGGCTCCCGCAATACGAGGTTATGCAAACGTCGGGCCAGAGTGTGTCATCGCCTGCAAGAAGGCTTGGCAGGCGGCTTGGGCGTTACGAGTGCTACGGGGAGGTTACTTTGGAGTGCGCCGGCTTGCCGGCGCTTTGGACTCCACGGCTCAACCAAATAACGGCGGCGGGGCAAGCCCCGCCGTCAATAGCGCCGGCAAGCCGGCGCACTCCAAAGAACTACAGATCTACTTTGAATTTGTTTCGGAACTCGGCGAAGTCCTCAGCGGCCGGGCGGCGCAGGTTGGGTTTGGCGCGCTTCTTGGAGCCGCCCTGCATCTTGGCCTGTTCGGCGAGCATTTTCTTTTTGTCGCGGCTCATCTTCCAGGCGGTGGCTTTGCCCATCAGGCCCTGGTTCTTCAAGCCCTGCACCATCGTGCGCATCTGCTCAAACGCTTTGAGCAGGCGGTTCACTTCTTCTATGGTGCGTCCGCAGCCGCTGGAAATGCGGCGCTTGCGGCTGGGGTTGAGCTGGTCGGGCAGACGGCGTTCCTTGGGCGTCATCGACTTGATGATCGCTTCCACGTGGTCGAGACCCTTTTCGTTGATCTGGTCCAGGGGCAGTTCAGCCGCGCCAGGGATCATTTTCAGAAGGTCTTTCATCGGGCCCATCTGCTTGATGGCCTTGATCTGGCTGAGGAAGTCCTCGAGCGTGAACTCGTCCTCTATCAGCTTGCGCTCGAGCTCGACGGCCTCTTCTTCCTTGATCGCGGCCTGTGCCTTTTCAACGAGCGTGACAACGTCGCCCATGCCCAGGATGCGGCCCGCCACGCGGTCCGCGTGGAACACCTCGAGGCCGTCGGGTTTTTCGCTCACGCCCACAAAGCGGATCGGCTTGCCGGTAATCGCGCGCACGGTCATGACTGCGCCGCCGCGCGAATCGCCGTCGAGCTTGGTCAGGATTGCGCCCGTCAGCGGCAGCTTTTCGTCAAAGGCCTTGGCCGATTTCACCGCGTCCTGGCCGGTCATGCCGTCGCACACGAAGAACACTTCGTCGGGCTGGCAGGTCTGCGCGATCTTCTTGACCTCTTCCATCAGGTCTTCGTCAACGTGCAGGCGGCCGGCGGTGTCGAGGATGACGACGTCGTGCGAATTCTTTTTCGCGAACGCCAAGGCGTCGTTGCAAACTTTGACCGGGTTGCTGGCGCGATCGGCGAACACCGGCACCTGGATGCCCTTGCCCACGACTTCGAGCTGATCCACGGCCGCAGGACGCTGCAAGTCGGCGGCCACGAGCAGCGGATTCTTTTTGTGAATGCGTTTGAGGTAGAGCGCGAGTTTGCCGCAGGTGGTGGTTTTTCCCGAGCCCTGCAAGCCGCACATCATGATCACGGTAGCGCGATCACCCCTGAAGTTCAGCCGCGCGCGGCCTTTGTCGTCAACGACGTCCGGCGCGGACATCATGGAGACGAGTTCGTCATGGACGGCCTTGACGAACTGCTCGCCCGGGCGCACGCCCTTGAGCACTTCAGCGCCGAGCGCTTTCTCTTTCACGCGCTCGGTGAATTCCTTGGCGATCTTGAGTGAAACGTCGGCCTCCAGCAGAGCCGTGCGAATGGCGCGCACGGCTTCCTGGATGTTGGCCTCGGTGATTTCGGCGTTGCCGGAAAGCTTGCGCCAGACTTCGGTGAAGCGCTTGGAGATGTTGTCGAACATGCGTTATCCGTAAGTAGGGGCGATGCCAAGCATCGCCCGGCGCGGCAGTGTAGCAATCAGAGCCCCGAGCGTAAGCGAGCGGGTCCGTTGTCGTGAAACAGGAACAGCCGCTAAGTGCCCGGCTTCTGGCTCTCCACATGCTTCTTCAGGTCGGCCAGGTAACGCTTGACGCCGTCGTCAGGGTTCTGCATGAAACTGCCGATCGCGCGCCAGAACGCATTGGGCGTCTTGCCGATTTCGGTCAGTGTCACTTTGGTGAATTTCTTGTCGCCCTTGGTGACTTCCTCGAACTTGAACGTCCACTTTCCGGTGAACATGTCCTTCGATTCGCGCACCTCAATGGTGATACTGTTGGGCTTGAAGCCATTGGTTTGTGTGGTGATCAGCTCCATGTTGCCGTCCACGATTTCGGTGTAGGTCAGTTTGTCGCCATCCTTTTTGAAGTCCTTGACCTCTTTCACCATTGAGGACCACTTGGGAACGTTCTGCGGGTCGGCGACCGCCTCGTAGCACGCGATGGGCCAGCGCTCGACTTCTACGCTCGTCGAAGCCATGTGCTCCTCGGGAATCGAATTGCCGTAAATGAACAACCCCGCGCCGCAGGCCGCGATCAACAGCACGCCGTAAATGAGAATCTTGCCGATGCCAATGCCGCCCTTCTTTTTGTCGTCGCCCATGTCGGTTCTCCTTGAACTTGTGATTATCACAGGCATGGCTAAACTTGCACGTTCTAAATGGCTCGGCGATGCCGGGTCGGTCCAGCGGCTGCGGGTATTCCCGCCTGTCCGCTACAGATGGGCGCAAGCCCTGAGAGAATCATGAACGACGCCAGCGGCGCCAATGCGCCCAAGCTTCATTCCCACCTACAACTTCGCGCCGGCGACCACACGCCCGGCGCCTATCGCCCGCAAAAAGGCCAGCCCTTTGATCGCCTCGAGCGCGGCGGCCATGTTGACGACGCCGACTTGCTCCAGGGCAAGTTCACGCCCGATGGCCACGCCGTGCCGGCCCGTCAGCAAGCTCAGCAGGCCGAGGCCAACCGCCAGTGGCTCAACGAAGAACGCGAACGCCTGCGCGCGAGCAAAGGCGAACCCGTGGCCTACGCGCAAGCCAGTTCCACGGAGCAATCGCCGGGCTTGGAATACGCCGATCTCGAAAAGTTTCTTTCCTCGCGCAAGGCGCTCAACAACGCCGGCGAAAAAGATCTCGAGGCCAAAGCCGCGCGCGCACAGGAATACGCGGCGAAGCTGGCGGCGGATTATTACAGCGGGTCTGGGGTCTTGGGACTGGGGTCTGGCACGAACTCTCCAGAAACGAGGCCTCCCCAAGACTCAAAACCCAAGACCCAAAACCCGCCTCCGCGCTCGGCCTTTCAGCCCACGACCAAAGAAGATCTCGCCGCGCGCGGCTGGGCGCAATGCGATTTCATTCTGGTGAGCGGCGACGCTTATGTTGATCACCCCAGTTTCGCAAACGGCGTGATTTCGCGCGTGCTCGAATGGGCCGGATTCAAGGTAGGCATCATTGCGCAGCCGGATTGGCGCGACCTGGAAGACATCAAGCGCCTGGGTGCACCGCGGCTGGGTTTTCTGGTGGGGGCGGGCAATCTCGATTCGATGCTCAATGCCTACACGGCGCACAAGCTGCCGCGCAGCGATGACCCCTATTCGCCCGGCGGCAAAGCCGACGCGCGGCCACAGCGTGCGACGATCGTTTACTGCAACCTGATCCGCCGCGCCTTTGGCAAGGCGCCGATCATCATCGGCGGCATGGAAGCCAGCCAGCGCCGCTTTGCGCACTACGATTACTGGGACGACCGCGTGCGCCGCAGCATCCTGCTTGATAGCAACGCCGACATGCTCGTGTACGGCATGGGCGAAGCGCAGATTGTCGAAGTTGCGCACCGCCTCAACGGCGGCGAAAGAATCCACGAAATCAACGACGTGCGCGGCACGGCGATTGTGCGCAAGGACGTTTCGTTTCTGGACACGCCGGGCTTCGTGGAGCGCTTCGGCAAAGCTCAGTTCACGATGGCGTACGAGACGCTGCTTCCGCCGAGGTATCAGGTATCAGGTGTCAGGGATCAGGAAAAGCCCGATACCCGAAACCCGATACCTGATACCCAGGCCGATCGTGTTCAAGAACACCAGGACACCGGCCCGCTCGCCATCCCCGCCTATCGCAAGAACTACGCGATCACGTTCAAACAGCTTTACGACGAGCAGGATCCTGTGCGCGGCCACCCGCTGGTTCAACCCACGGGTGCCTTGCACGTCATCCAGCTTCCGCCCGCGCGGCTTCAAAGCGAAGCCGAGCTCGACCGCTGGTACGACCTGCCTTACACGCGCATGCCGCACCCCGATTACGAGGCCAAAGGCGTGCCCGCGTGGCTGACCACGCAGCACACGATCGTGACGCATCGCGGCTGCATGGGCTCGTGCACGTTCTGCGCCATCTGGATGCACCAGGGCCGCACGATTTCGAGCCGCAGCATTGAGAGCATCGAGAAGGAAGCCGCGTCGATTACTCACATGCCCAGCTTCAAGGGTTTCATATCCGACGTCGGGGGCCCGACTGCCAACATGTACGGCAACTATTGCAGCGTGCAGCAAACGCTGGGTGCGTGCAAAGAGCGCGACTGTTTGCTTCCCGATCCGTGCCCCGCGCTGCGGCAACATCTCGACAAGCAGGTCGAGATGCTAAGCCGCGTGCGCGCGGTTCCCGGCGTGAAGAAAGCGTTCATCGCCAGCGGCATTCGTTACGACATGCTGATCGACGAGAAAACGACCAAAGGCTGCAGCGACCAGTATATCGAAAACCTGGCGGCCCATCACACCAGCGGCCATTTGAAAGTCGCGCCCGAGCACACCAGCGACCAAGTGCTGGCGCGCATGAGAAAACCGAGCTTCGCCAAGTACGAGATTTTCAAGCAGCGCTTCGTGGACGCCAGCAAGCGCGTGGGCAAAGAGCAGTATCTCGTGGCCTATTTCGTGAGCAGCCACCCCGGCTGCACCATGGAAGAGCAGATCGCGCTAGCCGAGTATTTCAAAAAAAGCGGGTGGAGTCCCGAACAGGTGCAGGATTTCATTCCCACGCCCATGACGCCTGCGACGGCGATGTTCTATTCCGGCTTCGACCCCGAGACGATGCAGTACGTCTACACGCCGACCACGATGCGCGAAAAGCGCCGCCAGCGCGCGCTGATGCAATTCAAAAAGCCCGAGTTCCAGGGCCGCGTGCGCAAAGCCCTGCGCGAAGCCGGCCGAAGCGAACTCATCGGCAAAGGCCCGCAAGCCCTCGTGCCTCCCGGCAACGAAGAAGACTGGGAAGACGACAACCCGCGCCGCCCCGCGGGAATCGGCAGCGGGCCGCAGACTATGAAGCGCCGGGGGAATCCGTATCGCGGCAAGCACCGGCGTTGACCCAAGGCGATAGACATGAAACTCGCAAACGGTGCAGGTCAAGCCGCCGACTTTTTCGTCCCGTATCGCGATCTCGTTGACCGCTTGAAGTCATTTGTGCAGGGGCAGGCCGCGCTTGCCAAAGCTGTTGTTATCCCCGGCGTACGGTATGTGCCGGGAGTATTACCTGTCGTTGTCTTCATTTTTGGCGCGGCTGCGTGGGGGGCGGCGGTGTTTGTTTTATTGTCCATCGCCGGGAGTAGTCGGGCTGATGCTAACATGCGGTTTGCTGGGTAATTGATCGCGGGCGTACTGTTTCTAGTCGGCCTTCCATTGATCGTCGCCTCATACGTCTCCATGCGTTTGCCGCGGCCGTCGACGCCTGAGCGTGCCGTCAAAAACTTCTTCAGGGCTATTGCTCGCCGCCGTTACGCGTTGGCTGCAGAGTTGGTAAGCCCATTGGCTTGGAGTCCCCAGCTGAGAACCGGGGCAAACCTGTCACTCTCAAGTGCAGCCGACTTCGAATCGTATTGGCGAACGACCGCGCACGAGATGGACCTTCGTGGGGTAGCGAGACCCATTTACCTGCACACACACTTAGTGGCGGAGGAGATAGCAGTTGTGGTCGCAAGTATCTTCTTTGACCGCTCTACTACGCTCTATGTTCCGGGATTAGGAACGTTGAACGTTCGTCACGGTTCCACGATCAGCGTAACGAAGCTTGTGGTTATGCACGGTGAATACTGGTTTCTGCTAGGGCCTCAGATGATGTCCAATGACGAGCAGGAACTGGAACGTTGTATGAAGGTTGGCGACTGGGCGTCCTGTTGAAAAACGGCGCTAACCGGAGACTCGAGCTTTCCACACGTCCGGGTCACGCGAGGTGTGCGTGAACGCAAGGATTTCCACACGTCGGGCATCCAACCTATAGATGATTGCATAAGGAAAGCGCCTGAGAACCGCCCGCCGGGCCTCGCGTTCAACTTTTGGAAATGCCACGGGCAGCGCGGCGATGACTTCCACGAGATTCCGAAACTCGCCCTCCAGCGCCATTCCTAAGCCCGCGGATTGGGAGTCATACCAATCACAAGCCGAGATGACGTCGGCTTCCGCCAATGGCTGGATATGAACCGGAATCATTTCCGGCGGCCGTGCAGTTCTTGCATGAACTGCTCAATGGGCTTGCCGGGCTTGCGCGTGCGTTCGTATGCGTCGAGGCGCTCACTGATCAGTTTGCGTTCAGCATCGGAGATCGGCGGGACGTTGCGTTCTTCGGCCATGACTTCGCAAATCGTTTCCAATAGCGCCTGCCGCTGTGCAGCACTCAATTTCCGAATCGCCTGTTTGGACATTACGGTCATCTATTCAGTTTAGTAGATGCCTGACAACGTGGCAAACGCGGATAGTCGCCTAATGTCCCCCAAACTAGGATGCTCGCACTGATGCTCTGCACCGAATGCCAGAAAGTGAACCCCGACGGCGCGCGTTTTTGCGCGTTCTGTGGCAAGGCTCTGGCCGCGCCTGATCCCGTTGAACCCGTCGCAGTGGCTCCGATTGCAGGCCTGCAAGCACCTCCACCTGCACGAGACGACAACGCATTGAGAAGTCGCGGGGGCGGCCGCGCCGATGATCTCGGTTGCCCGCAATGCAAAGTCGCGAACACGGCGCAAGCCGAGCAATGCAGCGCCTGCGGAGCGTCGTTGCGCGAAACCTGTGCCGCCTGCGGCAAAGCGCGGCGCGTGGGGTTGATTCTGTGCGATCATTGCGGCGCCGACGGCCTGGCTTCAAAAATCGCCGTGGCGCACCGGGACGCTGCGCAACGCGCCATGAATGAGCGTCGACTCAAAGACGCCATCGACGAACTCTATGAACTCAGCAACCTGGTTCGCGCGCATGGCGCAGAACTGGGGCCACTGGCAACACTTCAGGGATGGAGCGAAAAAGAGTCAGCGCGGCTGAAGGCCAACCGCGAGAAGGCCCAGCAGCTTGCGGAGCAAGGCCGCGTGCGCGTTACGGAGGGCCGCATCAAGGGCGCGACAGAAAGACTGACGGCGGCATCCGCGCTGGATTGTGCGTTCGATCAGGAACTGGCCATGCTGCAAAACCCGCCGGCGGCACCAGCGCCTGAAGCGGGAAGCGAACCTCCCGTGCATTCACCGCAGAACGCCTATGATGCGCTTACGGGCTCCGTGCGTACAAGAATCTGGTCTGAGCGATCCGACGAAGCTCCGCTGCCTGCTGTGACGCCGCTGGGCCAGCGCCCGACTACGCGCGTCGAAAAAGACCCGCCCCTGCCGGTGGCACCCCTGGGCCAGAAATCGCCAACGACCAAGACCGGCAACACCATGCCCGCCGACGCCATCAAGATCCGCTGCAACGCCTGCAACGTCGTGATCGTGACGCGCCAAGCCACGGCCGAAAAACTCCAGGCCTGCCCGAAATGCAAAGCCAGCCCGTTTTCTTTCAGCGCCGCCTGAACGCAACTTATTGCGCAGCGCACAAAATAATTGTCGGGGTAACGGAACTTTTGCTTGTCGATCTCGCGCAGCCTGCTTAGGTGGTTCCATGTTGGAAGCGCGTGGACTGGTGGTGCGATTTGGCGCTCGCGAAGCCCTTTCGGGTGTGAGTTTCGTGCCGCCCCTTGGCAAGATTTCCGTACTGATCGGCCCCTCCGGTTGCGGCAAGTCAACGCTGCTGCGCGCGCTGATCGGGCTTGTGGCCCTCGACGGGGGCGAAGTACTTTTTGATGGCGCGCCTTTGACCGCGGCGCTAATGCGAGAAGCGCGCATCCGCACCGGCTATGTTATCCAGGACGGCGGCCTGTTCCCGCACCTGAGCGCGCGCGAAAACGTCACGCTCATGGCACGCAATCTGGGCAGAAGCGGCATCGATGCCCGCCTGAAGGTACTGGCTGACCTGGCCCGTCTTGACGTGTCAATGCTTGAGCGTTTCCCCGGCCAGCTTTCAGGGGGCCAGCGCCAGCGCGTTTCGCTCATGCGCGCACTGATGCTGGATCCCGAGATGCTCCTGCTCGATGAGCCGCTGGGCGCGCTTGACCCCATGGTGCGCGCCGAATTGCAGCGCGACCTGCGCGACGCTTTTCGCGCCCTTGGCAAAACCGTAGTCATGGTTACGCACGACCTCGCCGAAGCTGCGTATTTTGCGGACGAATTCGTGCTCATGAAGGATGGCGCGATTGAACAGCGCGGCCCCTTCCGCGACTTGATCGAGCGTCCCGCCACCGAGTTCGCGCATGC
>Ga0154020_10010099_pt1 | contig 10814 bp, 9 predicted proteins | sample Klosneuvirus_201_FD_109709 | JGI IMG/M metagenome (GOLD analysis project Ga0154020, IMG submission 109709) | Active sludge microbial communities from wastewater, Klosterneuburg, Austria - Klosneuvirus_20160825_MG | ecosystem: Engineered > WWTP > Aerobic digester > Activated sludge | place...
CAGCTCGGAAAGACAGAGAAGGGCGTGGGTCCGCTCGATCCGCGGAGCAAGATCGAGGAGGCCTATGGTCCACCGCAAGGCGAGTGGGTGCAGATGAACCAGCGCCTCCTCTACTACGAGCAAGGCGTCATCTTCACCGTCCAGCACCCGAAGCAGATGAACCTCCCGCCCGGGGACTATGAGGCGCTGTGCAAGGAACTCGACCAGCAGCCCAAGGAGGAGCCGAGCAGCACCTTCGTCACGGCGATCATGGTGGTGCGGCCGTTCTCGGTGCTTGCACCCGCCGAGCGCGCGGTCTCGGGGCAAAGGGTGGTGTCGGGGCCGCCGGAGACAGATCTGCGGGTGAGCGCGTTTTAGGCTACTCCCGCTTCGGCCCCACCAAGCTCCGCAGCGTAGCCTTCGCGACGTCCTCGCCCGCCTCGTTCACCAGCCGCACCAGGACCGGATACTCCTGCTTGGCGCTGGTCTCGGGCGTGGGGCAGTCGCAGATCCCGCGGATCGGGCCGCGCGCCTTCTTGAGATACTCGATCGACAGGCCGGCGACGATGAAGCGCGCGTCGTCGGGCAGCGAGTAGGCCAGCGCGATGTTGCCGGCCAGCTCGGCCAGGTTCACCAGCGCCACTGCGTGCACCGAGTCGAGATGGTTTCGCACCGCGCGACGGTCCCGCATCAGGACCTCGGCGTGACCGTGGCGCAGCTCCAAGACCTCAGCCCCGATCGTGCCGGTGTAGGGAGCCATCGTGCCGATCAAGCGGCTGAACAGGGCCTTGCCGCCGGGCCAACCGTTCACGCGATCCCACATCTGCCTTACGGCGTTCTTGCCCCCCCTGGAGATGGAAGACGGAGAGAGGAAGGCGAAGCTATCGCTGAGGCCCATCCAGCGGTTGTAGCGGTCGTTGACTGGCGAGTCAAAGCACCCGGGCCAGCATCGCCTCCCCAAAGAGGCGCAGGGCCTCGAGGAAGGGCGCGGCCTCGTCGACCGGGCTGTCGACGCTGGTGCACCAGGTGGGCCCCTCGAGCTCGTCGATGAAGCGGGGCAGGCGGAGCAGGCCTTCGTCTTGGTGGCCGAGCACGAGGAGGCCTGGGACCCGCTGAATCCGGGACTTTCCGGCCTCATCGAGGAGAAACTCGAAGCCCTTGGTGGTGTCGATCCAGCGGTCCTCCCGCGCGTCTGCCACGTAGATCAGGCCGTCGAGGCCCACGAACAGCGCTTTGGCCCGGACGTCGACCTTCTCGGGCCCGTGCCACTCATAGATCTCCATCTCCACCGAGCGCGGACTGTCCGGCACCACCAGCGGAAAGATCGCCATCTCGGTGCGGGCCAAGAGCTTCGAGCCAAAGCTCTCGCGGCGGCCCTCGACAGCGATCTGATCGAGCCGCGTGCTCTTGCCCACGGCGGGCGGGCCGGCCAGCACGACCTTGAGGAGCAGCTTGTTCTTCGCGGTCTCGACGAAGGCCATGAGGACCGACGATAACACGAGGGTCGGTCGGGGGCCCAGGTGCCACGAGGCGCTTGCAGCGTCGCCCAATATCCAGATCGCCCTGACGAACGGAGCGATCGCGATCGCATTGGGATCGACTCCGGTCGAATCGTGACCATTGTTGACGCATCGTCGTAAGCGCCAATGAACTTCGACCTCACCGAGGCCGCTGCTTCGCGCTCCGCCTCTGGTGATGGAGTGGAGAAGGTTCTGGTGCCGGTGGTGATCCTCGGCGTGGCCGCGGCCTCCTGGGGCCTGCGCCCGCCCAGCCCGTACAGCGAGGCCGCCCGGCGTCAGCCGCCTTGGACGCCGGCCGTCTCGTGTAGGGGACGCTGACCCGAGACCTTGCGCATCGGAAACGGGGCACGCAGACTGCGGGCCGCGATGTGGAACATGCTAACTCGGTACTCCCCAGCGCTGACTTTGGCGCTGCTTGCCGCCTGCGACAGCCAGACCTTCACCCGGCTCAGCCCCCCGCTTTTGGTGGTGAACGTGGACGCCGTAGAGTTTGGCGAGATCCCGGTCGGCTCTACGGTCACCCGGCGAGTGACCCTAGCCAACGGTGGACAGACGGCGCTGACGATCCGAGAGATGCGCCTCGAGGGCTCCGGCACCTTCAGCCTGCGCGGTGCCCCTTCGACCATCGCGGCAGGGAGCGAGTTCGAGGTGACGATCAGCTTTGCACCCCCGTCGGTCGCCGACTTTCGGGGCACGCTGATCATCGACAGCGACGCCTCCAACAGCGCTCGCAAAGCGCTGCCCGTCACCGGCGCTGGGATCTCGGCGACCAGCTGCCAGGTCTGCGACATGCCACCTCCCGCGGCCTGCGCGACCGACGATGATCGGATCACATATGCCCAAACTGGGACCTGCGTGATGGGGCAGTGCCAATACACCGCAAGCGTGGAAGCCTGCGCCCAAGGCTGCGATCGCACCCAGCGGGCGTGCCGCGGCGGAGCGCCTGCCGACGCCGGAATCGACGCAGGCTTCGCGGACGCAGGCTTCGCGGACGCAGGCTTCGCGGACGCAGGCTCCGCGGACGCAGGCTCCGCGGACGCAGGCTCCGCAGACGCGGGCTTCGTGGACGCGGGCTTGGCGGACACCGGGGTCCAAGACGCCGCGGCGCAGCTGGTGCTGACGACCCCAGGTGAGCATCAGTTCGTCGTCCCAAGCGGGATCACCGAGCTACAGGTGCGTGCGTGGGGAGGCGGAGGCCAAGGCGGCAACCAGAACGGCGCAACCGGTGGGGGTGGAGGATTCATCCAAGGGCGCCTCCCCGTCATGCCGGGCGAGACCCTCGATGTGTGGGTCGCCGAAGGCGGAGGCTACAACGGCACCGGCTTCGGCTTCGGCGACGGCGGCGGCGCGAGCTACCTACGCCGGGGGTCGGTGGACCTGCTGATCGCGGGCGGAGGAGGAGGCGGAGGCAGCGACGGCAACTCCGGTAACTCCATGGCCGGAGGACGAGGCGGCCCCGGTGGAGGCCTCACCGGGCAGGACGGCCAAAACGGCATCGGGAGCATCGCGGGCTACTGCCTCTCGGTGACGGGCGGGACCGGAGCGACCCAAGCCGCAGGAGGCATGGGAGGCACGTTCCGAGGTTCCGCCGCTGGCTGCACCGGGCAAAACGGCGGCCGAGGCACCGGCGGGCGAGCGACCGGCAGCTTCGGCAGCTGCGATGCCACGCCGGGCGCCGTGCAGTGGAGGGGGGGCGGAGGACAGGGTAACGGCGGCGGGGGCGGAGGAGGGGCGGGATACTACGGCGGAGGAGGTGCCGGCTTCATCTGGACCTACTGCTCCGGCGGCGGAGGCGGCGGCTCGTCCTATGCGGATGTCGCGGTGCTTGGCGTCGTCCATCAAGCTGGCAATGCGGACCTGGCCGGCCTCGACGCAGAAGCCTTCGGAGCTGGGCGAGGCGGCGCCCGTTGCCTGATGCCTTCGCCGGCCTGCGCGGGCGGCAACGGTCGCGTGGAGATCAGTTATTGAGCGCTTGCCGACCTCCTCAGATCGACCACTCCGCCGCCGCCCGATCCCAGCGATGCGCGCGCAGCGCCTTCAGCGTCTTGGCCGGCAGCGGACCAGCGTCGGAGGCCGCGGTGTTGGCCTCGGCCTGAGCGCGGTTTCGGATCCCCGGGATGACGGTGGAGACCGTGCTCGAGGACAAGCAGTAGCGCAGCGCGCCCGCCGCCATGGTGCCCGCGGCGCCCTCGAGCACGGGCCGCACCGCCTCTACGCGCTCTACGGCCTGCGCTAGCCGACCCCCGCGGAAGTACATCGCGCGATAGTCGTCCTTGGGAAACGTCGTCGCGGTCGTGAGCTTGCCGGTCAACGCCGACTCATCGAGCGGCACGCGCGAGATGACGCCGACGCCCTGCTGTTCACACAAGGGAAAGAGCGCGTCCTCGGGGCGCTGCTCGAAGACGTTGTGATAGACCTGCAGCACTTCGACCCGGCCGGCGCGCACGAGGCGCAGCGCCGACTCGGGCTCGAAGCTGTTGATCGACACCCCGATCGCGCGGATCTTTCCGGCCTTCTTGAGGGCGGTCATCGCCTCCCACCACCCGTCATCGTCGGTGAAAGCGTCGGTCCAGACGTGCAGCTGCAAGAGATCGATCGTGTCCACGCCCAGGTTTCTCAGGCTGGTCTCCGCGCAGGCCTCGATGTGGGCGGCAGGAAACACGCTGCCGATGGGCGTGCCGGCGCGGGCCGGCCACTGGAAGTTCGCGGGCGGGATCTTCGAGGCGAGCACCAAAGAACCGCGGTTCTTCTTCTCCTTCATCCAGCCACCGATGACCTTCTCGGAGCGGCCGCGCCCGTAGACCAAGGCGGTGTCGATGAAGCGCACCCCGAGCTCATAGGCGCGATCGAGGGCCGCGGTGGAGTCCGCGTCGTTTTGGCCACCCCACAGGTCACCGCCCAGCGCCCAAGCGCCAAAGCCGATCTCCGAGACGTCGAGGCCGGTCCGGCCGAGCTTGCGAGATCTCATGTGAACCTCAGGCGAAGAGCACGAAGCGGAAGGTGGCGATGAAGAAGATCGCGACGTACAGCGCGAGGTCGACCAGGCCGAAGGTCTTGGCCGCCGCGAGGAGCGCGTCACAGTCCGCCTCCGAGGCGCCCGCGGCCCGCTCCCGCACCAGGCGCGCCAAGCGGAACATCCGGAGGTGCGCGACCACCGTCAGCACCAAGACCAGGCTCAGCTTGATGTGCAGCCACGCCCCGGCGCCGCTGGCGGCTGGATTGAGACTGCTCGGGTTGTCTACGAGGGCGAGGATGCCTCCCAGGATCGCGAGGCCGAGGCCGGCCAGCTCACCCGCGAGCACGAGCTTGCGCGCCCCGATCTCGAGGCCCGATTTTTGGGCGGCCGAGTGCTGGCTCGCGATGCCAACCAGTCGGTGAATCGATAGGCTAGAACCAAAAGCCCAAGCGAAGCCGGTGAAGTGCAAAAGATGCGCGAGGGCCCAGGTGGTGGTCACGGCGGCATGCTGCCCGGCCTCGACCTGGAGGTAAAGGACTTCGGAGCACCTCCGCCGACACACCCGCCCTCCTGCCCCTTCTGCGAAGGCCCATCGGACACCCGCCCTACAGGCAGGGCGGTGACCGTAGGCACATGATGTGGCCTGCGCGTCTCAGCCGCGCTCCGAGGAGACTACTGGATGCACGCCGCTCGAAAGCTCGCGCTCGCCATTTCGCTCTACGCCGCCCCGCTCCTCATTCTGCCTGTCGCGGGGCCCGCGCACGCGACTTCCGCGAAAAAGAAGAAGGCGAAGACGCCGAAGAGCTCTGCCAAGACGAAGTCGCGGGCCGAGTCCGAGGAGACCGCCAGCGCAGCGCCGACGCATACGTCCGGCCCCAAGAAGATCGAGAAGGTCACCGCCGGCAACATCGCCAAGTGGGTCAAGCGCGGTGACTCCGAGACCGACATCATCGCGCGCGCCGACGCGGCGGGGTACATCGTCAACACCAAGGACGAGAAGGTCCTCAAGAAGGCCAAGGTCCCGGGCACGTTGATCGCCAGCCTCAAAGGTGAGTCGATGCCTATGGCCGCCGCCGAGCCCAAGGCCGAAGCCAAGGCCGAGCCGGCCAAGGCCAAGGTCGATCTGACCAAGCCCGCCAAGCCTTCGGACATCGACTTCGACCACACCCCGCCGCCGCCGGGCACCCCGGCGTGGGTCGAAGAGAAGGCCAAGGACGAGAAGAAGCAGCAAGCCGCTGCCAGCCCCGAGCCGGCCAAGCGCGCCACTCCGGCCGCCCGCCCGACCGCTCCCATGATCGAGGAATCGGCCCGCCCCGCCAGTGAGACCGGGGTTCGCCGCCCGCTGATTCCCAAGGACTCCTGAGCTCCGCACTGCTAGACGACGGATCGTGACGACCCGTCCGACCAAGGACCTCGAGACCTTTCCCAACCCCGCCCACGCCCGAGACTATTGGATCCAGTTCGATTGCCCGGAGTTCACGTGCTTGTGCCCCATGACGGGCCAGCCGGACTTCGCCAAGATCACCATTGAGTACGTGCCCGACCAGCTCTGCGTGGAGTTGAAGTCGCTGAAGCTCTACCTGTGGTCCTTCCGCGACGAGGGGCACTTTCATGAGGCCGTGACCAACCGGATCGCCGACGACCTGATCCGCCTGCTGGCCCCCCGAAAGCTCAAGGTGGTGGGCGATTTCTTGATCCGCGGCGGGATCCACACGACCGTTACCGTTGCCCACAATGCCGCCTCGCCCACTACCCACCCAACTCCGCTATAACCGCCTATGATGCGGAGCCCTCTGGGAGTCCTGATCGCGACCCTCGCCGTCGCCAGCTGCAGCAAAGGCAGCCCGAGCTGCCCCCCGGGTACCACCCAAAACCCCTCCGGTCTCTGCCTGACCAGCTGCCAGAGCGACAACGACTGCCTGCTCGGGGAGCACTGCTCGAGCAACCGCTGCGTAGGCAACACCGCGGCGGACGGTGGGACCGAGGTCGACGGCGGGGCCGGCGCAGCCACCCTCTCCGCGGCCACCCTCGACTTTGGGACCTTGGTCACCGGAGGCATCGCGCGCCAAGAGCTGACCTTCTCCAATCGCACCAGCTCCCCGGTCGAGGTCGACGTCGCCAGCGCAGCACCCGCGGGCTTTGAGCTCGATCTCAAGGACCAGACCTTCCCTCTGAGCCTCTCCCCTGGCGGCACCGCGATCATCGAGGTCGTGTTTCACGGCCCGCTGATCCCGGGGCGCGCCCAGGGCGACTTGGCGGTCTCGCTCTGCAGCTCCGGTTGTAGCGGCTCCGTGCGCCTCCGAGGAGAGTCGGTGAACCAGGCCCTCTCCTGCTCGAACACCACCTTGGACTTCGGGCGCTCGGCCGCCCAAACCCCGGTCACCAAGCAGGCCGGCTGCCAAAACCTCACCGACTATCCCCTCGAGATCCGAGGATGGAGCACGGGCACCACGGTCTTCTCGACGATCAGCGCACCCCAGACCTTGGGCCGGCGCGACAGCGTGAACATCGACGTGCGCTTCGAGGCACCGGCCAACGGCCACTACGAGGATCGGGTGTCCTTTGACCTGCGACAGGCCGAGGCCAGCGCAAGTGAGAGCTTCAAGCTGAGCGCCGACGCGGGCGGGCCCGACCTCGGCTGCGACGCGAGCTTGGACTTCGGCAACGTCGCTCCGGGTACGACCACCACGCTCAGCTTCGGCTGCACCAGCCGGGGCACGGAGGCGATCACCGTCCAGAACCTCAGCGTCGGCCACCAGGATCTGAACGCCGTCGCGCTCGACCCAAACGGTAGGCCGCGAGGCACGCCCTTTACCGTCCTCGCCGGCGCCAATGTGCAGATCCAGGTCACCTGGACGCCTTCCCAGATGGGCGCGCTCGACTCGGTGGTGAACCTCGATTCGACCGATCCGGACCGCCCCCGCACCACGGTCATCGTGCGCGGCAACGTCACCGGCGCGGTCGGCTGCCAGCTCGAGATGGGGACCGCCATCGACTTCGGCCTGAATCCGCGGGGCAGCCCCCACGACGTGCTCTTCCCCATCACCAACATCGGCACGATGGCCTGCCCGGTCTCCGCGGCGAACCCGCCCGGAGCCGTCTTCCGCTTGCCCGGCACCAACTCCTTCCTGATCAACCCGGGCCGACGCGCGCTCCTCACGGTTCGGGCCAACCTGCAGAACAACGGGTCGGCCAACTCCACGCTGCGGATCGTGGCCCCCGACGGTGATCGGCAGATCGCGCTCTCCGCGGTCGGCGGGGACCTCCCGGTCATGGTCCGACCCTTCCCCAGCTTGGCCTTCGGCCCGATCCCGATGGGCTGCGGAGGCCCCAGCGCTCGCAACGTCTCCGTGGTCGACCTGGGCGGCGCCGCGATCGGCGTTCAGCCCTCAATCTCAGGCGATCCGGACTTCAGCGCGGCGCAGATGACCGGCCCGCTCCCGGCCTATGGGCGCACCCTCGAGGCCATCCAGTTCACGCCCACCAGCAACGACCAGCGCGTGGCCCGCCTACGCCTCGACGTCGGGGGCGCAGCGATCTACGTGGAGCTCGTCGGCACCGGGCGCACCGTCGGCACAATCACCGCCACCGTCCCGGCCAGACCGGCCACCGCCCCGACCGACGTCCTCTTCGTGATCGATGGCTCGCCCGCGGGCAGCGAGATCCGCTCGAGCCTCAGCCAGGCCATGCAGAACTTGATCCCGGCCCTCGAGAGCAGCGGCGAGTCCTATCGCCTGGCGCTGGCGATCGCCGGAGATCGCGGCGTCATCGCGACCAAGGTCGAGCGCGGCACGCCTGACGCCGCGGACCTGCTCTCGGCCGCGATCTTGAACTTGCAGTCGACCGCAGCGCTCACCGCCCTTTCGGATGTGAACAACGCGGTCCGAGACCCGATGACCATGGGCCTTCCGGGGCCGCCGATCTTCGTGCGACCCAACGCGCAGCTGGCGGTGATCTTGGCCTTGAGCCAGGACGATCTCAGCACCGGCCTGGTCGAGGAGCTGGTCGCTCCCCTCCGCGATCGGAGCTTCGGCCTGCCTTCCGCGGTCCGTATCCACACCTACTCGGGCGGCGTGAACGGCTGCGCGGGGTCGACCGGGAGCGACTATCCTCCCGCCCCGCGCTTGGCCCTGGCGGCGCGAAAGACCGGCGGCAGCGAGCTCAGCAGCTGCCTGCGCTCAATGCAGTTCACCGAGCCCTTCGCCGCCCAGCTGCTGCGGCCGATCACCGACGTCATCGACCTCCCCTCTCAGCCCGCGCCGGGCAGCGTGACCGCCCGTGTGGCCGGGGTGCCCCGCCCGGGCAGCGACTTCTTCGTCGACGTCGCCGGCGCCCGCCTGGCCTTCCGGCCGAGCAACGCGCCCGAACCGAACGAGACGGTGCAGATCACCTACGCTCCCCGCTGCGCCTCCCCGCACCCCACTTGCGGTAACGGCAGCACCGATCCCTTCGAGCAGTGCGACGACCACAACAGCATCGACACCGACGACTGTCCGAGCACCTGCTTTCGCGCGACCTGCGGCGACGGGGTGGTCCGGGCGGGGGTCGAGGCCTGCGACGACGGGAACCTCAATGACGGCGACGGCTGCACGACGCAGTGCGCGCTGACCGGAGCGAGTTGGCTCGTCACCACCAGCCCGGCGCCGCCGGTGGACCCGATCCCGCGCGCGCCCCGGGCCATGACCGACGACTCCATCGTGGCGGAGCCGCCGACGGTGGGCTTTCGCTTCTTCGGCGTGCCCGTCGGCAACGCTTACGTCAGCAGCAACGGCTTCATCAGCTTCGTCGACCCGGGCGGGGCATCCTTCCCGATCAGCACGCCGCTTGGCTCAGCGAACCCTCCAAACGGCCTCATCGCCTGGTGGTGGGACGATCTCAGCCCGCCCGCCGACAACACCGTCACCGCCTACAGCTTCGCCTCCTACAACTTGCGGGGCGAGACGATCGCCTCTTACCTTTTCGACCTCCGGCACGGGCTGGCCATCGCGCGCGACGCCCTCGGCGCAGAGATTCGGCTGCACGGCGGCACCAACGACCTCGAGATCATCTACCGCGAGCTGACCAGCAGCGGGGGTCTGGGCAGCCCCTTCTCCGCCACGGTCGGGCTCGAGTCGGTGGACGGGCGCCAAACGGTCCTGCCTCTGACCTGCTTGCTCGGCTGCGGCACCCCGGATTGGCCAGCTTCTCGCGCCTTTCGCTTCACCCCCAACTGAAGCCGCGCTATGGGTGCCGCTCATGCGCGGCATCGCCTCCATCACGGCCGAAGTCGTGTGCTTCATGCGCGCGCTTGAAGGTCGCCGATCTCCATCCGAACGGGTGCTCGATGATCCCTACGCCGAGTGGTTCCTGGGCCCGATCCTGAAGGCCGCCCTGGCCGGCACCAAGCTGAGCGGGGAGCTCGGGATGATGGCCGAGCGCCTCTCGCCTGGCCTGACCGCCTTCATCGTCACCCGCCACCGCTTCATGGACGACTGCTTGGCGCGGGCGCTGGCGCAGCCCGGGATCGAACAGGTCGTGCTCCTCGGCGCGGGCTACGACACCCGCGCTTACCGCTTCGCGCCGGCCTTGGGCTCCATCCCGGTCTTCGAGGTCGATCACCCGGCCACCAGCGCCCGCAAGGCGAGCATCATCGCCGACCATAGAAACAAGCTCCCAGCGGTGGACGTGCGGGTGGTGGAGATCGACTTCCTCAAGGACTCCTTGACCGAGCGCCTGCGCGCCCACGGCTTCAAGAAGGGCGCGCGGACCTTCTTCGTGTGGGAGGGGGTCTCGATGTACCTGAGCCGCGCCGCGGTGGAGGCCAACTTCCATACCCTCTCCGAGCTCGCTCAAGCGGGCTCCGAGCTGGTCATGGACTTCTGGTTCCTGCTCGACAGCCCCGACATGCGGGCCACGGCTCATCGCCTCTCCCCGCACCTCCTCCACTTCCTGGGCGAGCCGGTCACCTTCGGCATCCACCCCGACGATGTGCCGGGATTTCTCGGTCGAAATGGGCTCGAGCTCTTGAGCCTGGCCACCGCCAGCGAGCTGGAGTCGCGCTACATCAGGGACGGACGCCATGTGTATCCGGCCAACTACGTCGTGCACGCGGCGATCGGAGCTCGCTCGTGAGCGTGAAAGAGCAGCGCATCGGCCTCTTCACCGCCTCCAACCTGATCGTGGCCAGCATGGTCGGGACCGGCGTGTTCACCACCAGCGGCTTCTTGGTGGCCGACATCCGCTCCAAGACTGCGGTCTTGGTGGCCTGGGTCGTCGGCGGCGTGTTGGCCCTCTTCGGCGGGCTGGCCTACGCCGAGCTGGGCGCGGCCTTCCCCGGCAACGGCGGCGAGTATCAGCTCCTCTCGCGGATCTACCACCCG
>Ga0154020_10010100_pt1 | contig 10814 bp, 17 predicted proteins | sample Klosneuvirus_201_FD_109709 | JGI IMG/M metagenome (GOLD analysis project Ga0154020, IMG submission 109709) | Active sludge microbial communities from wastewater, Klosterneuburg, Austria - Klosneuvirus_20160825_MG | ecosystem: Engineered > WWTP > Aerobic digester > Activated sludge | place...
CCCCTGCGGCCACGCCCCCCGCCACCACCCCCGAGCCGCCCCCCAATCTCGGAGAGGGGCTCGAGGAGGAGCCCGTGCTCGAGCCCGAGGGAGAGGACGGGGATGTGCTCGAGGCTCGCGCCCTGCGTCGTCACCGTGTCGAGTGGCTGAGAGACCACGCTCTCCAGCCCATCAAGGGGCCCGACAAGTGGTTCCAGCTCCTCGATCGTCACCTGCGGGTGGGCTACCTCCGCCACCTCACGGCGCCGGACACGGGGATCCGCCGTCTGCGCCGTGTCTTGACGGCCGTCATGCCCGTCCTGCTCAACGGCTACCTCAACGCCGTGGGAGCTGGTCAGCGTCTCCACGGCGATCGGATGCGGTCCGAGGCCGACCTCACGATCCGTCAGACGATCGCGGCCGAGCGCCTGCGTTCGTTGCTGGCCCCCTACCCCGAGTCGATCTTCCCGAACGCCTTCCCGTCGATCACGGTCAACGTCGGCCCCCAGCCGCCGCTGTCGCTCCAGGCCCTCGCCCGGGGGCTCCGCAACCTGCTGAACGAGCGTTTGCTGGACGGTCCGGAGGTGTGCCTCATGGCCGCGCGGCTGAGCTTCGGGATGACGGAGCTGTCCATGCGGGACGCGGCCGCGTCTCAGGAGCTGCAAGCGCGCCTGCCGTGGCGGGAGCTCTCCGAGGCGTTCCAGGAGTGCCAAATGGCCTTGGCCGGCGAAGAGGGTCGCGCATGACCCACCCCTCTGGTATCCTCCCTCTGCTCGCCCCTCTCCGGGCAAGCCACGAGGGTCAGAGTGGAAGCTGCGGCCGCTGGTTGTGTAGCCGCCACTCTCCCGAAGTCGATCGACGTGCTCGGCTCGCGCGTCTCGACCGTGGTGAACCGGGGTCGGGAGGGCGTGTCTGATGCTCGACCTCTGCGATCCGAAGCACGCCCCCGCCCGCTGCTGGGAGCACGAGGACTGCGTCGAGCACCCAGAGCTCGGCCTGAGCTGCGGCCCAACGACTGCAACGACCCAGTGGTCGGAGTGGGGAGGCCAAGGTCGCTTTCAAGACGCTTCGATCGACGAGAACGAGCTGGAACAAGAGCTCTACGCAACGTACCAGGCCCAAGCGCGAGCGGTCATGGTGGCGACGCTTGTCGCCTACCCGGCATTCTTGCTGCTGCGCGGCAACTGCCTGCAACCAGGAGACTCCGTGGTGCTCGAGTGTGCGATTCCGACCGGCGCCCCATTCGCACCCAGACGACTCGTGCTCCCCCGCCAAGTCGCGGAAGCCGCGATGGTGGAAGACATCCAGTGCGACGGTGTTTCGCAGCTTGTCGCGGTGGGCGAGGTGCCCGCCCGCACCTTTCACCCCAACAGTATCATGCCCAGCCTTCTCTTCGACACGTGCATGAATCTGTTCACCGTCCACCTGCGCCACGTCGGAGGCGATGCTGTCGCGACGGATGGCGGGATCCTTCTGGGAAGGTTTGCCTGATGGACTGGGCCGAGCTCGAGGAGCGGGGCATCATCGCCTTCCTGATGCTGGAGCGTCTGGATCGAGTGTTCGAGCTGGTGCGTGACCAGTGGACGTTCGAGGCGCTCTACGCGCGCCTGCTGGGCGCCTACAGCCCGGAGTACGTGGTCCGCTTCAAGTTCGCAGACGGATCCGCGGCCATGAGCAACGCCCCGCCCGTGGCGCTCGCTCGAGGCATGGCGTTCAGCGAGCCGTCGGTCCGCGGGACCGTGGTGTTCGAGAACGACATGTCGACGGTGGGGCAGGCGGAGTTCTCCTGGTCGTGCGAGCGGGGCTGGAAGTTCTGGTCCGCCAAGTTCGACCAGCGTCCCCAGTGGGAGCGCCAGGAGGAAGCGGTGGAGCGGCTGACGAAGGCGACCGAGCGCCTCGGCAATAGCCTGGACTTCGCGCTCGCGCCTCCTATGTTCACGCCACCTTCTGCGCCATCGCCTTCCAAGGCAATCCTGGCGCTGCCTGTGTTCGACATCACCAACAAGGACGAAGAGTAGGATGAACCGACTCGAAGCATTCGCCGCTGCCGCCGTGACCGGGCTCACGTCGGGGGGCAGCAACACGATCACGAACCCCATGAACGTCGCGCGCACGTCCTACGAGATCGCCCGCGCGCTCGAGGCCATCTTCCTGGCGGTGGAGGGAACCAAGGACGGAGGTCGAGTGGAGATCCACGTCCAGAGCTCGGTCCCGATGCCGTTGCCGCAACAGCAGCCAACCGCCTACCAGCAGCCACAGGGATCCGGCGTGCTCGGTCCGAACATGCCCGCGCTGTCGGGTCAGGGCGGTGGGAGCTCGATGGCCTTCCCGCCCATGCCGTCCCCCTCGGACGGGCAGGCGATGCAGGCGATGTCTCCGGGCCAGGTCGACGTCAGCCCGCAGGCGGGTGGATCGGACTACACCGATCCGGACCCGAACACGCTGCCGAACCGTGAGGCCGCGTTCTGGCGCAAGCGCATGCCGCGCCTGCCGTACCGCCCGGACCCGAACGACAGCTCGGTGCACGCGAACAAGGCGCGTACGGCCCGAACGATCAGCATCTCGGTCTACAAGGACTCGAACCCGCAGTGGAAGGGCGAGTACATGACCGAAGTGGGCGAGCCGCCCCCCGAGGCCATGGTCATCTGACCCATCCCCCCAACAGCAGCAGAGGAACCAACAATGGCAGCCCCCCCCACCAAGCCGGACGCGAAGGCGGACGACAAGGCGACCCAGGACGCGATCAAGAAGCTCAAGAGCTGGACCCAGTCCCTGACGAAGGACCAGCGCGCCGTGATGGCGAAGATCCTCACCCCCGAGCAGAAGGGTCAGTTCGATGCGCTCGAGGCCTCGGCCTCCCCGCCCATGGCGGACATCAAGAAGTTCATCGGGACCATCACGACGAAGCAGGCGACGGACCTGGCCACGCAGGCGAAGCTGACCCCCCAGCAGCTCGCGGCGGTGTTCGGTCTGCGCCAGCTCGTGAAGTGAGGTCCGGCCAGAGAGGAAGCAGGCCGCCGAGTGTCGTTCCGCCCGAAGCCCATCCGCCCACTCCCCATGGTGTCGGCGGTGCTGCGCCGCAACATCCCGCCCATCCCCACGAAGGGCGGAAAGATCGCCGGTCGCCCGTTGCCACGTCCCCCGACCACGGGGACGTTGCAGCGGACCCCTGCGACGTACCCGTACGTCTGCGCGCAGTGCAAGTCGCCTGGTGACCACCCCTTCATCTGCCACCGCTGTCACTCGAGGAACGCCCAGAAGACGAACCCCGACTACAACAAGGCGGCGGCGGACATGCTGGCGGCGGCGGTGGCGACGGGTGGAGCCCGGGCGGTGAACGCCAACGCGCCGGTGAAGTCGATGCTCGAGGCCATCGAGAACGCGAAGGAGATCCCGTTCGAGAGCTCGGGGATCGACTTCGTGGACATGGTGATGGGCGGTGGGATCGTCCGACCGAAGAGCGTGCTCATCGACGGCGCTCCTGGTGCGGGCAAGTCCACGTTGCTCCTCCAGATCGTGGTGGCGTTCGCGAAGCAGGACCGCACCTGCCTCTACATCTCGGGCGAGGAGGAGATCGACAACATCGCGCTCCGCGCTGCCCGCATCAAGGGCATCCGCAAGAAGGCGCCCTACATCAACATGGTGACGACCCGCGAAACGCCCGTGGCGGCGGGGGCGATCCGGCAGATGGCGCCCGCGCTGGTGATCGTGGACTCGATCCAGACGATCGGTGACGAGCTGCTCGAGACGCACTTCGGTGGGCAGAAGCAGGTGGACAACCTGATGACGCTTTGCATCGAAGAGTCGCAGAAGGTCAAGGCGGCGACCATCTTCGTGTGCCAGCGCACGAAGGCGGGCGACCCGGCGGGTCCGAAGAGAGCGGAGCACTTGGTGGACGCCCACCTGAAGCTCGAGAAAATCAAGGAAGACGAGGCGGCCGAGATCCTCTATGGGGATGAGGGCGACGACGAGGACCTGCCGGAGCTGCCGCGCGCGCAGTACCGGGAGTTCCACTCCGAGAAGAACCGCTTCGCGGCCGCAGAGATCCGCTGCGTGCTGAACATGACCAAGTCGGGCCTCGTGCACGTGGAGCTGTGAATGAGCCTCCGTCCTGTCCTCACCAACATCAGCACCGAGTGGCCATCCGAGCTGGTCGTGGAGAAGATGCCGTTCGACGGCGTCATCCGTGGCATCCGTCTGCACAGCAAGCTCGCTGGTCCCCCGGTGGAGTCGATGTTGGTGAAGAAGATCATGGTGAACGACCGTGAGCTCGCCGCCCCGATGCTGGGCGGCATCCTGCGTGATCTGCCCGAGGACCTCGAGTGGGGTCACGTCGCGAAGAACGACACTGTCCGCATCACCGTGCAGAGCACGTACAGTGGCCAGGACCAGGACCCGGTTCAGGCGATCTTGCTGGTGGAGCCCAAGTCGCCGGATCGCGTCCTCACCACGCTCTCGATGGAACCAGACGCCATGGACCTTTGTGCGTCGGCGGAGCTGGTGTTCGATCAGGACACCTTCGTGACGCGCATCGTTGTCACGCCGTCGAGCGCCATGTTCACCCGCTTCACGATGCGTGTCGAGGGCGCTCCCGACCCGTTTGTCCAAGACAGTCACGCACATGCCTTCGAGGGAATGGATCCGGAGGTCGGGATCGTGCACCTGCGTGCTGGTGTGCGCGTCGCCATCAACGCCCGCTGGTCCGAGCGACCAGGTACGCAACAGCCACTCACCATGGTGATCTACGGACGAGGCAACGATGGCTAACGTTCGCAAGCCGCGGGTCCCCCGTGGCCGTCTCGCCCGTGGCAAGCAGGTCGACCGCATCCTCAAGCTGCGTCGGCTCGCGCACGGCAGCAAGAACCCGCACGAGCAGGACACGGCGCTGAACATGGCGGCGACGTTGATGCGTCGCTACCAGATCCAGGAGGCCGAGCTCGAGAAGGAAGAGAAGAAGGCAGCCGCGGCAGGGACCGAGGAGATCACGCTCCTCCTCGAGCGGGAGGACGCGCGCGAGCTCTGGCAGGTGGCGACCGCGCAGAACGTGGCGAGCGTGCATGGCGTCGTGGTCTACGAGCGCACGGAGCCCTTCCCTTTCCTCTACATCATCGGCACGCCCCCCACGCGCGCTCTCTGCCTGACGGACCTCCAGGTCATCATCAAGACGATGCGGCAGCACGCGGTGCCGTACAGCGCGGGCCGCTACGGGCATGTCTCCTTCTTGGAGGGGATGGCGTTCGGCTTCGGCACGGAGCTCTCGCGCATCCGGGACGAGTCGTTGAAGCGCAAGGGCGCGTTGGCGTTGCGCGCTCCCGACCCGCCGCCCGCACCCGCGACGCCCACCGCCGACAAGCCGAAGGCGCCCACGTCCGCGCGCCCCGCAGCGGCATAGCAGGGCGCCGCGTCCTCGGGCCCGCAGCCGTACATGCGCCCTGACCCGAACGTCCGTCCCGACCCCGCCTACTTCCAGCAGGGTGTGGCGGCTGGGTCGCGTTTGGCGATCGCCTACTACCGATTCCGTTTCGACCAGGAAATCGCGGGCCGCGTGACCACGACGCCGCTCCAGCTGAAGACCTAGCATTCCAGAGGCTTGCGTCCCCGTCAGAACTGGGCGACAATCCGGGCAAGGACATGGCAATCTCATCCGGCTCTGTGGGGCAGAGTGCTAGGATATTGGTCATGAGTCAGGTCGCCTCCATGCCCAAGCAATCATGGCAGTCTGCAATGGTCGACATCTCCATGATCGCGGCCATCGTGATCCTGGCGATTCGCGGTACACACGACACCTTCCCGTGGTGGGTTCTGAGCCAGATCGCGTTCGTACGCTTCGGCGTCGGTGCGATGAAGCAGGTTCAGGCCGACTCGTCGCGTGGTGGTGGCAACGGCGGTAGCGGTGGTGGTGGCGGCGGGGGTGGCAGCGGCCAATCCGGCGACCAGTACCAGGCCGTGCGGCCCGAGCAGCACCCCGAGCGCCCTCCGGTGCGTTCGCCCGGTCGCTACCCGAAGCTGTCGCAGATCCTGCTGACACCGCCGCTCTTCCTGGCGATGTTCTGCACCACGTTCGCCCTCGTGCTGAACCTGCACCAGTGACTCCTCCGTACGCGGTGGGGCTCGAGTGGTGCGAGGGCCTCGGGTACGTCCCGGGGCCCACGCGCGTCTTCCACAACCTCTACCAGGGGGCGCTCGCCTGCGAGCCGTCTCGGGTAGCGGCGCGTCGTGGGGAGTTCGACCTCGTGGTGCTCTGCGCGCACGACGTGGAGCTGCCGACGATGCCGAGCCGTGTGGAGCGTCTCCATCTGCGCTTGCAGGACAAGCCCAAGCTGAACCTGTCGGAGCGTCTCCAGGTGCAGGCTGCGGTGCGCCGCATCCTCGCGGTGCTGCACAAGGACCGCAAGGTGCTGGTGGCGTGTGCGATGGGCTTGAACCGCTCGAGCTTGGTGGTGGGCAAGACGCTCCGCCACCTGGGGGCGACCCCGAGCCAGGCGGTGGCGCTCATCCAGCGAGCTCGAGGTCCATTCGCGTTGCGTGTGGGGGGCGGCCCCTACTTCGAGCAGCTGATCGCGGAGGAGGTCTGAGATGGCGTCGGAGCGGACAGCGGTGGACGTGGCGGTGGACGTGGGCTTCCTGACCGGTGCAGCGACGATGCTGCTCGGGGTGGGGCTCAAGGCTCACGGGCGCGTGGCGGCGGCGGACAAGATCGCGATGGCGGGGACGCTGGTGCTCGGCGCGAGCATCCTGACGTCGGCCTGGCGTCGCCTCGAGCCCGCGTCCGCTGTGCTTCCGGACCCCGCGACGAAGGACCTGGTCCCCACCCCGAGCGTTCCTCAGCCGGACCTCGACGCGCGTCAGCAGCTCATTCGCGCGCACCGCACGCTGTGGGCCGACCCGAGCTGGAAGCGCCACTTCGCGGAGGGCGACCTGCCGAAGTACATGCCGTCCCCTGGAACGCTGCCGGTCTTCACGCAGGCCGCGCAGGAGGACCGCTACGTCAAGGCGTGGGACTTCGGTCCTACCGCCGAGCGCGTTCGCATCGCAGTGGAGCACCGCGAGAACGCCAGTCCCCTTCACGCCGCGTCGTGGGCATGGAGCCCCACGGCTCTCGCTGCGATCCAGACGATCTCGAGCCTGATGGCCGAGCAGGCCGTGCGCAAGTCGGAGAACCCGTCCGCGACCCGCGCCGAGTTGGCCTCGCAGTTCGCGCTGGTGGACGTCGGAAGCCCTCCCGAGACGCCCTAGGTGTCGTCCCAGGACATGACCTTGCAGAGGGCTCCCAGTGTCGTGTTGGCTGGAACACCGTATCCGTCGATGGCGAATCCGATGCGATCAGGGACGCAGAAGTCGTTCCACGTGGTGTTGATGACCTTGCTGGAAAGCCAGTTCTCTCCATCGAGCCCCCACTCCGCTGTGCGTAGCTCGACCCCGGCCGCCCCGTTGAACATGCGCACCCACAGCAGGTCCTGAAAGTGGGACAGAGAACCAGACAGATAGTCCGCGGAGAAGGTGTTGACGTTGGTGTACTTTCGCGCCCAAATGCCTGGGCCGATGGTCCCTGAGCCGTCCACCAGGAGTGACACTACCACGAACTTGCCCGTCCCACTCTCGAGCAGGCACATCCCGGCAGACGGGATCTGGCCAGAGAACATCGACACGCCGACCAGAGTCCGGAAGGCCGCGGAGACGCGGCGGGAGGCAGGCAGAGGCCTGGTGTAGAGGGAGAAGTCGATCGCGTTCGCGCCATTGGCTGGCTTGATCAGCGTGAACGCGTTGTTGTCGGCGCTGGTCACCACGGTGGACGTGCCTTGGTTGAGCCAGGTCCATCCAGTGAGAGGCGGAGGAACAAACGTCCCAAGCCCTGCCGTCCCACCGCCTCCGGTAGACCCCCCGGACCCCTGGGGAAGAACGATGAGCGACATTCCCCCCAAGAGTATCACGGCTGGGTGGGTCGGCGTAGACCCACCCGAATACGGGTGGTAGCCTGGGGGGACGATGGCCCTTTCCGACCTCTGGTTCCGCTGGACCTACAAGACCACGGGTTCGGACTATGAGGCGGCCGCGCCGGTGCAGCTGCGCAATCTGCCGGGCTGGCTGGCCCTGGTGGAGGTGGTGGTGGCCCCGAACGTGGCGGGCTCGGTCTTCGTGCTGCTCTACGACCAGCTGGCAGCCCCGGTCGCCGGCAACCGAGCGGACCACAGCTACGGCCCCGTCACCCCGGGTGCGACGGGCGGCAACCTGGTGCGCGAGTACCAGGAGATCTCGGGCTTCCCGACCCAGGCCGGGTCCTTCAACGGCATCCCGTTCGACAACGCCATCTGGATCGCGCTCTCGTCGACCCCGCGCATCTACACCGCGGTGGCGGCCAACTCCTACAGCGTCTTCGCGCGAGGCACGCTGCCCGTCACTTGATCTCCATCTGACAGACATGGTACAGGTTGGCCCATGGGTATCGTGGAGCTCCGCCTGCCGATGGTCTCGATCCCGGGACGCACACGGCAGTGCATCCTGGCTTCGTTCCCCGTGACGATGGGGCCCATCTGCCGCGAGGGCTACAAGCTGGTGCTGACGCACGGCGCAAAGAGCGTCGAGGTGGTGGCGTTTCGCACGAACCTCATGTTCCTGCACGAGTCGGGGCGTCCGGGCACGGACTTCACGACGACGAGTCGGGTCGGCTACCTGCCTGGGGTGATCGTGCCCGCGGGGGAGAAGGTCACGCTGGAGCTCGAGAACACGACGGACGAGGCGGTCCAGGTGGAGGGCAAGATCGTGGGCCTGGCGATCGAGGAGTCGTCGAGCGCGGTCGAGGCGACGGGGTCGCTGGACGTGTCGCTGGTCTACCAGCACCCGGGGGGCGGAGCGATCTGGGTGGGTGCGATGCCGCCGGAGGGCCCTCTCGTGGGGACGTTCGCCACGCACCTCGTGTTGTGTGCCCGCGACAACCAGCATCCTGCCTCGAGCTTCCCTGGCGCGACCGTGCTCCACTGCGTGCTGGACGACTTCTCGTCGACCCCGTTGTCGGACGAGCAGGTGGCGTTGGCGTTCATGACGGCTCGTGCGGTGTCGGAGATCGTGCAGCGTCCCCGCACGCTGGTCCTCGTCACGTGCGTACAGGGCCAGAACCGCTCGGCGCTGGTGGCGGCGCTCGCGATGCGGATGCTGCACCTGAAGGACCTCACGTACGACCCGGTGGACCTCATCCGCGCGGCCCGCTCGCCCGTGTGTCTCAGCAACACGGGCTTCCGGATGTTGATCGACGGTCGTGACGAGCGCGCGCGCTACCACCTGGTGCAGGATGGTCCGTCGTCGGCGTTCGGCGAGATCGAGTCGTGAACGACATGCCTGCACGCCCGGGAAAGCCGGGCATGTTCACGGTCCGTCGCGCCTGGGTGATCCTGCCGGACGGTCGGTTCCTCGAGTGGTTTGGGGACAAGCGTGCCCCGTTCATTCGTGTTGGCGGGGACCCCTACAAGCGCGTCGAAGAGATCGTAGGGTCTGGCTCGTCTGGGGTCGAATACTGCACATTGCACGCCGAGTGCCGCGAGCACCTGGACCTGGGGCGTGAGTGCGCGCTCAAGAACCCGATGCGGTACCGGGTGCGAGCTTTCGTTCATCACGGTGGCAGCAGCCACTGGGACCGGCCGTCGTTCGGGCGTGTGCTCTACCACTTCGGCGAGTTGACCGCGGAGCGGCCAGCCTACTCGTCCCAGGATGCCTACTACCGAGCCCACCCGGCCGCCCCGTGGCAATACGCGCCATTCTCGCAGCTCGCCGCGACGCAGGGCTTTGAGGTGCTGCCGGCCCGCCAGACGGTGCTGAGCATGGGCGACGTGGATGTCCCCCCTGGGCAAGCCTACACGTTCGCCCGCGAGCTGCCGTCCGGAACAGCCGCGGTCGAGCGCATCGTCGTCAACGACGAGATCGCGCCGTACTTCGTGATGGAGCGGTTCCAGATCACGCATGGCGGCCAGACCGTGATCATGGACTCGCCGGGGGGCGCCATTCCCGGCCAGATGTTCATGAGCACGAGCGGCGGTCTGAACCTGCCCGTGTTCACTCGCCACCCTGCCCCGCAGCCTCAGCACGTGACGGTGATGGTCCGGAACATCCACCACGCCAGCCACCGATTCCGTGGCGTCTTGATCTTGTCCACTGACCGGACATTGCAGCAGCACGAGCCATCCGCAGTAGTACCAGGAGAGAGAGCATGAACTTCTCGTTCACGAAGTCGTTCCAGGAAGTGGTCGCCGAGTCCAACACGACCTGCACCTGTGGTGCGGTGGGTCGCAACGGCTTCCCGCCGCCGCCCCAGTTCCACGCCGACAGCTGCCCGACGGGCGTGCTCTTCCAGCTGTGGAAGGCCACCGCCGCGAACAAGTACGCGAGCATCCGGCACATCCCCTCGAGCCTCGAGAAGGGCGAGGCGTCGTTCGACTGAGGTGGCTACCACCCGCATCGGTGACGTCCTGTCGGTCGCACAGGACGCGATGCTCGAGCGCCTGGACCGTGGGGAGCCGGTCGCCTGGCTAGAGCTCAGCGCCCCTGGGGGCTACCCGAGGGTCGTGCTGGCGGTCTGGGACGTCTCTTGGCGCATCTACGTGATGTCCAGCAGCAAGCCCCTCTTGTGCGTGGACGGCAGCTTGCAACCAGAGACGTTCGGGCAGTGGCTGGGCCGTCCATGGAAGGTGGAGCGCGTGCGCAAGGCGCTGCTGAGCGCCATTTGCGTGATCGATCCGGAGACCTCGGTCCTAGACCGAGTCGTGCGTCGCCGTCGCCACACCGCGACCCCAACGACCCGCGTGGGACCATGAAGAAGACCAGCGATCTGCGCAAGCTGCTCGAGA
>Ga0154020_10010101_pt1 | contig 10813 bp, 5 predicted proteins | sample Klosneuvirus_201_FD_109709 | JGI IMG/M metagenome (GOLD analysis project Ga0154020, IMG submission 109709) | Active sludge microbial communities from wastewater, Klosterneuburg, Austria - Klosneuvirus_20160825_MG | ecosystem: Engineered > WWTP > Aerobic digester > Activated sludge | place...
CGCCGCGCGCCCGAGGCGCTGGCGCGACGCCTGGGCGAGCTGCCCGGCATCGCGCGCCTGGAGACCCGGCTGGCGGTGGCCATCCGCATCGACATGCCGGGGCTGCTGGAGCCCGCGGCGGGTCGCATGGTCTCGCTGCCCGGGGGCCACGTCCCGACGCTGCGCCAGCTGCACCTCGGCGCCGGGCGCAACGTCGATGCCACGCGCGCCGACGAGGTGCTGTTGCTGGCCTCTTTCGCGCGCGCCCATGGCCTGACACCGGGCGCCTGGCTGGACACCGTCATCGACGGCCGGCGCCAGCGCCTGCACGTGGTCGGCATCGCGGAGTCGCCCGAGCACGTGTTCGCCATCAGCCCCAGCGGGTTCGCCGACGACCGCCGCTTCGCGGTGCTGTGGATGGCGCGCACGCCGCTGGCGGCGCTGACCGGCAGCCAGGGCGCCTTCCACGAGGTGGTGGCCTGGCTGCAGCCCGGGGCGTCGGAGGCGGCGGCGCTGGCGGCGCTCGACCGCGTGCTCGCGCCATGGGGCGCGCCGGGCGCGTACGGGCGCGATCGCCAGCTGTCGAACCGCTTCGTGGCCGGCGAGATCGCGCAGCTCGAGGGCATCGCGCTCAGGGTGCCGCTGATCTTCCTGGTGGTGGCGGCGTTCCTGCTCAACGTCGCGCTGTCGCGGCTGGTGCAGACGCAGCGCGAGCAGATCGCCGCGCTCAAGGCGCTGGGCTACCGGCGCCGCGACATCGCCCTGCACTACCTCGGCTTCGTCGCGGTCATGGTGGTGCTGGGGCTGATCCTGGGGCTGCTGGTCGGCTCCTGGTGGGGCCGCGCCATGGCCAGGATGTACACGCGCTTCTTCCACTTCCCGGAGCTGCGCTACCAGCTCGACGCCCAGGTGGTGCTGACCGCGATCGGGGTCTCGGCCCTGGCCGCGGCGGGCGGCGCCCTGCTGACGGTGCGCCGGGCTGCGCGCCTGCCGCCCGCGGAGGCCATGCGTCCGCTGGCGCCCACGGTGTACCGGCGCGGCCTGCTGTCGCGCCTGGGCATCGGCCGTGTGGTCAGCCACAGCGGACGAATGGTGGTGCGCGAGCTGGAGCGCCGCCCGCTGCGCGCGCTGCTGTCGGCGCTGGGCATCGCGGCCGGCCTGGCCCTGCTCATCGTGGGCCGCTTCTCCAACGACTCGATGGACTACATGTTCGACCTCCTGTTCGGGTCGGCGCAGCGGGCCGACGTCACGGTGGCGTTCCGCCAGCCGCTGCCCGCCAGCGCGGCGCGCGAGCTCGGGCGGCTGCCCGGCGTGCTGCTGGCCGAGCCCATGCGCTCGGTCGCGGTGCGCCTGCGCGTGGGCCATCGCAGCCGCGAGCTGGCCGTGGTCGGGCTGCGCGCCGGAGCCGAGCTGCGCCGCGTGGTCGACAGCGCCGGGCGCCCGGTCGCGCTGCCCTCGAGCGGCGTGCTGCTGACCGACGAGCTGGCGCGGCGCATGGAGCTGCGCGTCGGCGATCCGGTGCGGCTGGAGCTGCTCGAGGGTGATCACCGCCCGCGCACCACCGTGGTCAGCGGCCTGGTCAACGAGATGCTGGGGCTCAACGTGTACATGGAGCTGGGCGCGCTGCACCGCCTGCTCGGCGAGCAGCCCACGGTCTCGGCGGTGTCGCTGCGCGTCGAGCGCGGCGGCATCGACGCCCTGTACGCGCGGCTGCGCGAGTTCGCTGCGGTCGCCGCGGTGGTGCGCAAGGACGTCATCTTCGACGCCATGTACGAGAGCAGCGGCAGCTTCACCGCGATGTTCACGCTGATCGTGGTCGCGTTCGGCGCCATCATCGCGGCGGGCGTGGTCTACAACAACGCCCGCGTCGCCATCTCGGAGCGCGGGCGCGACCTGGCCACGCTGCGCGTGCTCGGCTTCACGCGCAGCGAGATCTCCGCCATCCTGCTCGGCGAGCTGGGCACCCACATGGTGGTGGCGCTGCCGCTGGGGCTGTGGCTGGGCAACCTGCTCGCCAACGCCATCCTGGCCACCATCGATCGCGAGCAGTACCGCTTGCCGGCGATGATCTCGCCGGTGACTTATGGCTTCGCCGTGCTGGTCGTGCTGGGCGCGGCGCTGCTGACCGCGCTGTGGATGCGGCGCAGGCTCGATCGTCTCGATCTCATCGGGACGCTGAAGGCGAGGGACTGATGCGCTGGCTCAAACGAGGACTGATCGGGTTGCTCGGGCTCGCGATCGCCGCGGCCATCGCCTATGCCATGTGGCCCAGGCCGGTGCCGGTGGACGTGACCACGGTGCAGCGCGGGCCATTCCGCGTCAGCCTGGACGAGGACGGCCGTACCCGGGTCGAGCGTCGCGAGCTGGTGACGGCGCCCATCGCGGGCGAGCTGCAGCGCGTGACGCTGCGCCCTGGTGATGCCGTCACCCGCGGGCAGGCGGTGGCGCGGCTGGGGTCGCTGGCGCCGCAGCCGCTGGATGCGCGCTCGCGGGCGCAGGCGGCGTCCACCGCGCGCGCCGCCGAGGACGCCGTGGTGCAGACCCGCGCGGCGGCCGCGGCGGCCGAGAAGTCCCTGGCCTTCGCGCAGCGCGAGCTGGAGCGGGCCCAGCGCCTGGGCGAGCAGGGGGCGCTGAACCAGCAGGCGCTCGACAGCGCGCGCCTGGAGGTCGGCGGCCGCACCGAGGCGCTGGCGGCGGCGCGCGCCGCGGTCGACGTGGCCAGCCACCAGCTGGCGGGCGCACGGGCGCTGCTCGGCAGTGGCAGTGGCAGTGGCGGTAGCAGCGCTAGCGGCGCAGGCGCGGCGGCGGCGCTGGCGGTGATCTCGCCGCTGGATGGTGTGGTGCTGCGCGTGCTGCGCGAGGACGCCGGCGCGGTGCCCGCGGGGACGCCGCTGCTGGAGGTCGGTGATCCGGCCAGCCTGGAGATCGTGGTCGATGTGCTCAGCGCCGACGCCGTGGCGGTGCCCACCGGGGCGCACGCGTGGATCGACGGCTGGGGCGGCGCCGGTGCGCTGGCGGCGCGGGTCGAGCGGGTCGAGCCGGCCGCCTTCACCCGGCTGTCCGCCCTCGGTGTCGAGGAGCAGCGCGTCAACCTGCGCCTCACGCTGACCGAGCCCGCCGAGCGCCGCCGCGGGCTGGGCGACGGCTTCCGCGTCGATGCCCACATCGTGACCTGGCAGGGCGACGACGTCATCAGCGTGGCGTCGTCGGCGCTGTTCCGCCATGGCGACGACTGGGCGGTGTTCGTGGTCGACCGCGGTCGCGCGCGCCGCCGCGTGGTGGTGCCCGGGCATGCCGCCGCGCTGAGCACCGAGATCGTCAGCGGCCTCAGCGCGGGGCAGCGCGTGGTGGCCCATCCAGGCGAACGCGTGAAGGAGGGCGTACGGGTCGAGCTGCGCGGCCAGTGAGCCGACGCCGGGCGGTCACACCGAGCGGCGACGCAGCAGCGGGAACAGCACCACCACGACGCCGGCCACCAGGGCGGCCACCAGCACCGAGAGCCCGTTCCAGGTGTGCAGCGAGTCGCCCTCCAGCACCTGCCCGAGCAGTCCACCGGTCAGCCCACCCAGCGCACCTGCGATCAAGATCTCCGAGCGGTCGTGCTTGCCCCCGAGGAACACGCTGCGAGCGGCCGCCAGGAAGAAGCCTACACCGAGCCAGATCATCACCAGGAAGGCCAGCATGGTTCACCTCGCACACAGGGAGCTTGCATGGGGCGCGCCGTGCCGAGGGGTGCTGTGCCCCGCGGGTGCTGGTGCGCTGAGCCCGCAAGGCCTGCGCCTCGGGTATGGCTCGATGCATCAAGTGCGCGATCATTGGTGGGGCGCCTGACGGGTCTCGGGAGTTGCGACGGCATGTGGCTTGCTGAATCCCTGATCGTGGCCGCCCCATTCCATCCCCAGCTCCTGCTCGCAGAGCGCTACGCCGTCGTCGAGAGCGCCGGCGAGGGTGGCATGGGCACCGTGTACCGTGGGCACGATCGCAAGCTCGACCGCGCCGTCGCCATCAAGGTCATGCGCCCCGAGTGGATGGGCGACGAGCACGTCGTCGGCCGCTTCGCCCACGAGAAGCGGGTGCTGGCGCGGCTCGATCACGGCCACGTGTCGCGCCTGCTCGACGCCGGTGAGACACCGGCGGGCCTGCCCTACATGGTCATCGAGTGGATCGAGGGCCGCGAGCTCGGCCAGCTGCACGACGCCGAGGGGCCGCTGACGCTGGCGCGCATCGCGCGGCTGACCAGCCAGCTGCTGCGCGCGCTGGGCGCCACCCACGCCGCCGGGGTCGTGCACGGCGATCTCAAGCCCGAGAACATCCTCATCGTCGGCGCCGGCGCCACCGAGTCCATCAAGCTGATCGACTTCGGCCTGGCCCACCTCGACGGCGTCGGTCCCGCCATCGCCCAGCCGCGCGAGGGTGAGGTCCGCGAGCTGTGTGGCACGCCCGAGTACATGGCGCCCGAGACCATCAGCGGCGCCGAGCTGACCCCCGCCGCCGATCTGTACGGCGTCGGGGTGCTGCTGTACGAGCTCCTGACCGGGGACACCCCGTTCGGCGGTGGCCACCCGGCGCAGATCCTGGCCCGCCACCTGTCCGACGTGCCGGTGCGGCCATCGCTGCGCTGCCCCGAGCGGGTGCTGCCCGCAGCGCTCGACGACATCCTGCTGCGCGCGCTGGCCAAGCAGCCCAGCATGCGGCCGCACAGCGCGCTGGCGATGGCGGGCGCGCTGGCCAACGCCTTCGCCAGCGCCGGGGTGACGCCCGAGTGGCGCTGCCCGACCTGTGACGCCCCCGCCGGAAGCCCGGTCAAGGTGTGCGCCGTGTGCGGCAGCGACGAGGGCGCCGCCACCAGCCGCATCAGCGCGGCCCGCCGCGACGCCCCGACGCGCCCGCACGCCGGTCTGACCCCCGCGGCGGGCACGCCGCGCGCCGCACGCGAGGGGCCGCGCGAGGCGCCCCACCTGGCGCGCCTGCGCAAGACCATCGGCGCGGCCATCGCGCGCGGCGACCTCGACGACGTCGTGCTGGCCTACCACGCGCTGGCCAGCAGCCTGGTGCGCGCCGACCAGCTCGACAACGCCACGCGCGAGCTGGAGGAGGGCATCGACATCGTCAGCGTCGGCGGCAACCCGGCGGCCTCCCCGGTGCCCGGGATGTGGCGCCTGCTGCTGGCCCAGGCCCAGCTGCACCAGCAGCTGCAACACCACACGCTGGCCCGCAGCCGCGCCCACCAGGCCGCCCAGCACGCCGCGCACGTCGGCAGCATGCGCGGACGGACCGCGGCAAATCGCCTGCTGCTGGAGCTCGACACCGGGCGGCAGCGCCCGCTGCAGGTCGTCGGGTAGGGGCTACAGCCCGGTCGGGAAGGTCTCCGGCACCCCGGGCGACGCCGCCCCGGTCAGCGGGGTCACCGCGCTCGATTCGTCGAACCAGATCCACTCGTCGAACTGGCGCGGCAGCACGGCCTCGAAGTAGTGGCTCTGGCGCTCGTGGGCGGGGCGATAGATGACGCCGATGGCGCGCTCCAGGCGCGGCGCCATCAGCTCGTCACGCAGGGCGTCGCGGCGCGGGTGCAGCAGCGGCAGCATGAAGGCGGGCACGCCGCTGTCGTGACACAGGCGCTCGTAGCTGCCGGTCAGGGCGGGACGGACGCGCATCAGCTCGACCGGGGCGCCCCAGCTCTCGGCCGCACACACGGTGCCGTGGTCGGTGCCGAAGCCGACGTTGAAGCAGGCGTCGCCGTAGCTCTGCCGCGCCAGCTGGCCGATGTTGTGCTCGCCGCGGGCGGACATCTCGGTGGCGCTGGCGTCGCCGACGTGCGAGTTGTGCTCCCAGACCACGATCCCCGCCTCGGGGCCGTAGTGCGCACGCAGGCGGGTCAGGGTGTCGAACATGTGCTGGTCGCGCAGGTTCCACGACTCGGCGGCGCCGTCGTACATGATGCGGTAGTAGCGCTCGGCGCTGGCTACCAGGCGGGCGTTCTGCTCGGCGTCGAAGAAGCGCTCGCCGTCGTGCGCGGCGTAGTCGAGGCGACGCGCCAGCAGATCGGTCAGGATGCGCACCACGTCGGGCTGGCACACCCGCCAGCGTCCGGCCATGGCGGCGCGACCATAGGCGACGGGGTCCTTCTGCCACGGCGTCAAGCAGCCATAGCGCTGCCGGGCCACCTTGGCAGCGGGCGGGTCGACCCGGTCGAGATAGGCCAGCACCGCGGCCGTGGATGTGTACAGGCTGTACATATCGAGACCATGGAAGCCGACTCGCCTGGGCGCCGGGTGGTCCTGGTTGTAGGCGCCCAGCCAGCTGACCAGCTCGGCGACCTCGCGGTTGCGCCACATCCATTGCGGGAAGCGCGTGAACGGCGGCTCGGGCACCGGCAGCGCGCCATCGGGCAGCTGGCGCACCCGGTGATCGATGGTGGCCGCGTCGGGCCAGTCGGCCTCGACCGCGATGGCGCGGAAGCCGCGGCGCAGCACCAGCTCGCGCGTGATGCGCGCGCGCATGCGGTAGAACTCCGAGGTGCCGTGGGTGGCCTCGCCCAGCAGCACGACACGGGCGTCACCGATGCGGTCGAGCAGGCCGCCCAGGTCGGCGCCCTCGATGCTGGAGATGGGCTCGGCGCTCTCCGCCACCAGCCGGGCCACGCTGGGGCTCCGGGCTGACCTCCAGCCCTGTACGCCGATCAGGGGCACGAACTGCACGCCACCGAGGTCGGTCTGCTTGTAGTCATCCTTGTCGGCGCGCACCACGCGCACCAGCCGCTGCGCGCCCTGCGGGCCGATCGGGATGACCAGCCGGCCGCCGATGGCCAGCTGCTCCAGCAGCGCCTCGGGCACGCGCGGGCCGCCTGCCGCCACCGCGATGGCGTCGAACGGCGCCGCCTCGGGCCAGCCCGCGGTGCCGTCACCGACGCGGACCTCGACGTTGCCATAGCCCAGCGCGGCCAGCCGGCGCGCCGCCACTTCGGCCAGGTTGGCGTGGCGCTCGATGGTGAAGACCTGCCCGGCCAGCCGCGACATCACCGCGGCGGCATAGCCCGACCCGGTGCCGACCTCGAGCGCGCGGTCGCCCGGCACCAGCTCCAGCGCCTGCAGCATCAGGGCGACGATGTAGGGCTGCGAGATGGTCTGCCCCGACTCGATGGGCAGCGGCGCGTCCTCATAGGCGAAGTCCTGCATGGCGTCGGACACGAAGCGCTCACGCGGGACCAGGCGCAGCGCCGCCAGCACGCGCTGATCGGTGATGCCCCGGGAGGCGATCTGCCGCTCGACCATCTGGCTACGCAGGCTGTCTGGGTTCGACATGGTGGCCTCTCAGTCCAGGGCCGACGGCGCCGCTTCCGGCTTGTCGTCTGGCACCTCCGTCAACGTCGCCTCGGTGAGCAGCAGCACGCCCGCCACCGACACCGCGTTCTCCAGCGCGACACGCACCACCTTGGTGGCGTCGATGATGCCGGCCTCGAGCAGATCGACATACTTGCCGGTCGAGGCATCGAGGCCGCGCGTGCCCGGCTCGCGCAGCATGTGCTCGACCACCACACCGCCGTCGAGGTCGGAGTTGGCCGCGATCTGCCGCGTCGGCGCCTCCAGCGCGTGCAGGAGGATGCGCAGGCCGGTGCGCTCGTCGCCGGCGCAGGCGGCCTCCTCGCCCGCGACGGCGCTGATGGCGCGCAGCAGCGCCAGGCCGGCCCCGGGCACGATGCCCTCGGCGGCCGCCGCCTTGGTGGCGTTGATGGCGTCGTCGAAGGCCTCCTTGCGGCTCTTGAGCTCGGCCTCGGAGGGCGCGCCCACGCGCACCACGGCGACGCCACCGGCCAGCTTGGCCAGGCGCTCCTGCAGCTTCTCGCGGTCATAGTCGCTGGTGGCGTCGGCCAGCTCGCGCTTGAGCTCGGCGATGCGCCCGTCGATGGCGGCGCGCGTGCCGCCGCCGCCGACCAGGGTGGTGTGGTCGTGGGTGATGACGACCCGGCTGGCGCGCCCGAGCTGCTCGATGCCGACGTTCTCCAGCTTGACCCCGAGTTCCTCGAGGCAGACCTTGCCGCCGGTCAGGATGGCGATGTCCTCCAGCATGGCCTTGCGGCGGTCACCGAAGCCGGGCGCCTTGACGGCCGCGCAGGCCAGAGTGCCGCGCAGGCGGTTGACCACCAGGGTGGCCAGCGCCTCGGCCTCGACGTCCTCGGCCACCACCAGGATGGGGCGGCCCTCCTTGGCGACCGCCTCCAGCAGCGGCAGGAAGTCGCGCATATTGGTGATCTTCTTGTCGAAGAGGAAGACGAAGGCGTCGGACAGGATGCACTCGCGGCGCTCGGTGTCGGTCACGAAGTAGGGCGACAGGTAGCCACGATCGAACTGCATGCCCTCGACGACCTCCATCGAGGTGTCGGTGCCCTTGGCCTCCTCGACCGTGATGACGCCCTCGGGGCCGATGCGTTCGAAGGCGTCGCCGATGAGCTCGCCGATGCTGGTGTCGTTGTGCGCCGAGATGGTGGCGACCTGGGCGCGCTCGCGCTTGCTGGTGACCGGGCGCGACTGCACCTTGATGGCGGCCACCGCGGCGCGCAGGCCGCGCTCCAGGCCACGCTTGAGGTCGACCGCGCTGGCCCCGGCGGTGACGTTGCGCAGCCCCTCGGCATAGATGGCGTGGCCCAGGATGGTCGCTGTGGTGGTGCCGTCGCCGACCGCATCGCCGGTGCGCACCGCGGCCTCGCGCAGCACGCGGGCGCCCAGATCCTCCTCGGGATCCTCCAGCGCCATCTCCTTGGCGATGGTGACGCCGTCGTTGCAGATGATGGGGCTGCCCCAGCGCTTGCCGATGAGCACCGAGCGCGAGCGTGGGCCCAGGGTCACGCGCACCGCGTCAGCCAGGGCCGTCGCGCCACGCAGGATTTTTTCGCGCGCCTCGGCGCGAAACAGCAGGTGCTTGTGCGACATGGCCGGGCCCTCCTGGAGCCCTGGTGCTTCAAGATGTGTGCCCGGTGTGGCGCCTCCCGGTCGGCGTCGCGGTGGCCTCCGCCGAGGTCGCTGCGCAGGCTTTGCAGCAGGGTCGCCAGGCACTGCACGCTGTGCGCGAATGACCCCGATGTCGCCTTGCAGGGCCTGGCCCGGATCATGAAGCCCCTGCCCTCGTGCGCCCCACCATCATCGACAAGCCAGCGTGCTGGCCGCCACCCAACCTGACCGACCATGCCGGTGCTCGTGCGGCATTTTCGTGGGCTGGCGCGCAGGCCAAGCTCGAAGGGTTGCCGGGCGGCGCCATCAACATGGCTCACGAGGCGGTGTTTCGGCACGCCGCAGGCTCGCGCCGCGATCACATCGCGCTGCGCTGGGTCGGCCGCGGCGGCGAGCGCCGCGACGTGTCGTACGGCGAGCTGGCGGCCCGGGTGGCGCGCTTCTGCAACGTGCTGCGCGGCCTCGGCGTGCAGCGCGGCGATCGGGTCTTCGCGCTGTGCGGCCGGGTGCCCGAGCTGTACGTGGCCGCCCTGGGCACCCTGACCCTGGGCGCAGTGTTCAGCCCGCTGTTCTCGGCCTTCGGCCCCGAGCCCATCCGGGCCCGCCTGGCCATGGGCCGTGGCCGCGTCCTGGTCACCACCGACACGCTGTATCGCAACAAGGTGCAGGCGCTGCGCGCCAGCCTGCCTGACCTGCAGCACATCCTGCTGGTCGGACCCGCCGAGGCCACCGACGAGGCCAGCGGGGTGCACGACCTGGAGCGTCGCATGGCCGCCGCCGAGGCCGACGCCCGGCCGGTGGCGACCGCGCCCGACGAGGTCGCGCTGCTGCACTTCACCAGCGGCACCACCGGCAAGCCCAAGGGCGCCCTGCACGTGCACCAGGCCATCGTGGCGCACCACGCCACAGCGGTCTCGGCGCTCGATCTGCGACCCGACGACGTGTTCTGGTGCACCGCCGATCCCGGCTGGGTCACCGGGACCAGCTACGGCATCTTCGCGCCGCTCAGCGTGGGGGCGACGCTGCTGGTCGACGAGGGCGAGTTCGACGCCGCGCGCTGGCTCGAGATGCTGGGCGAGCACGGGGTCGACGTCTGGTACACCGCGCCCACCGCGGTGCGCATGATGATGCGCGCCGGCGCCACCGCACAGGGCCGGCCCCCGGGACGACTGCGCTTCATCGCCAGCGTGGGTGAGCCGCTCAACCCCGAGGCGGTGTTCTGGGGCCTGGAGGCCTTCGGCCTGCCCATCCATGACAACTGGTGGCAGACCGAGACCGGCGGCATCATGATCGCGAACTTCGCGGCGCTGCCCATCCGGCCCGGCTCGATGGGGCTACCGGTGCCAGGCATCGAGGCCGGCGTGGTGCGCCGCGACGGCGACCAGGTGGTCGAGGTCGCCGATGGCGAGGAGGGCGAGCTGGCGCTGCGCCCGGGCTGGCCATCGATGTTCCGCGGCTACCTCGACGACGAGGCGCGTACCCGCGCCTGCTTCGCCGGCGGCTGGTACCTCAGCGGCGATCTGGCGCGGCGCGATCGCGACGGCTACTTCTGGTTCGTCGGGCGCAGCGACGACGTCATCAAGTCGGCCGGCCACCTGATCGGCCCCTTCGAGGTCGAGAGCGCGCTGCTCGAGCACCCCGCGGTCGCCGAGGCCGGCGTGATCGGCAAGCCCGATCCCCTCGCCGGCGCGATCATCAAGGCCTTCGTCGCGCTCAAGCCCGGCTTCGTCGCCAGCGACGAGCTCGGCCGCGAGCTGATCGGCTTCGCCCGGACCAAGCTCGGCCCCGCCGTCGCCCCGCGCGAGCTCGCCTTCGTCGACGACCTGCCCAAGACCCGCAGCGGCAAGATCATGCGTCGGCTGCTCAAGGCCCGCGAGCTCGGCTTGCCC
>Ga0154020_10010102_pt1 | contig 10813 bp, 10 predicted proteins | sample Klosneuvirus_201_FD_109709 | JGI IMG/M metagenome (GOLD analysis project Ga0154020, IMG submission 109709) | Active sludge microbial communities from wastewater, Klosterneuburg, Austria - Klosneuvirus_20160825_MG | ecosystem: Engineered > WWTP > Aerobic digester > Activated sludge | place...
CAAGATCGGCGAAGGCTGCGGGACATCCGAAAGCCGGAAGAACTACAGGTAACCGGGATTGTTCGTGTTAACGCTTCCCCTGAGAGATTCCCCCGCATTGTCCAGCATCGCGTTCATGGAAACGCTGCGCACGCGTCCGCTCCAGCCTGCAGCCATCTGCACTGAACTCAATGCATTGTCCGCCGGACAGCGAAAAATGCTCGTGCCGCCGGTCAGATACGGACCCAGTCCGCCTTTGGCCACCAACGCCGTGTTGGTATTGTCGGAATCCAGCTCCCACGTCATCACGTTGTTCACCCAGTTCATGAACTGGCCGGACGCCACCGTCCTGCGCGTTCCCTCGGAACCCATGTTGTATGGCAACGCATCCTCGTTGTCCCCCGCGTACATGTGGAGCGAAAGACCAAGTTGCCGAAGATTGTTCAGGCAATAAATAGACTGGCCCCGGGACTTCGCCCGCGCCAGTGGCGGCAGGACGAGAGCAGCGAGGATTCCGATAATCGCCACCACCACGAGCAATTCCACCACCGTGAACGCACGCGCGGCAGCGAAGTTCCTCCCCGAAGGAAGGAGCCTTGGATGCTGCGCTGAGATTCTAAATTGAAGTGGAGTCATGACGACGCGACACGGACCATGAGACTCGTGACAGGTTAAATCACTCGCTGGCCCTGTCAATTCACGGTTGGTCTCTCAACGCAGGCGCTTTCACCGTTCGGTATCCCGCGTCCCGCTAAGCCCCGACTGGGTTTCGCCTTGCTTGGACCGACAAATCCGGGTTAGAAAATTGCGCCCGAGCAAACTCGAAAAGCGTCACATTCCCCCATGTGCCCGCCCACTCCAGCGTGCAACTTCCGCGTGCCGCCAGCCGGTGACCACAGCCACCGACAAGGACTCCATGTCGTTTGAGACCTTTGCAATCGTCACGCTGATCGCCGCCGCGCTTTTCCCCGTCGCCCTAAGGCTTTCCCATACCGCTGCCCGCCTCGGCATTGTCGCCATCTTCTGTGCGACGGTTGCCGCGGTCTATTGGTGGCAGGGCGTCCTTCGAGCCAAGGACGCAGCCCGAGCCGCAATCGCGGCCAAAGTCCCGGAACAAGGTCGCCCCGGCGGTTACGTCAGCTCAGACAACTGCCGCTCGTGCCATCCTCAGCACTACGATTCCTGGCACCAGTCTTACCACCGCACCATGACTCAGCTCCCGTCGCGCGAAACGGTGCGCGGCGATTTTGAGAACCTCACCTTGGAATTCCAGGGCGAGAAGTATCATCTCGAACGCAACGGAGACGAGTATTGGGTCGACATGGTGGACCCCGACTGGCGTTACGTCCAAACGCTCAAGCGAGCCGCCAACCAAACCATCTCCCGAGCCGAGGAACTCAACCCGCCGCGCACGAGAAAACGGATCAGCATGCTCACGGGTTCACACCGCATGCAGGCATATTGGATCCCCAGCGCGCACGGGAACATGCAGTTCAGTTTTCCATTCACCTACCTGTTCCATGACCAGCGCTGGGTGCCGCGCAACGATGTCTTTCTCATCGATCCGAGCTACCCGTGGATTCAGCAGGTCTGGAACGTCAACTGCATCAACTGCCACGCGACTGGCGGCCAGCCCCGGCAGGATCCCAAGACGAAGATCATCAACAGCCGCACCGCCGAGCTCGGCATCTCCTGCGAATCCTGTCATGGTCCGGGCGAGGAACATATTCGTGCGAACTCGGATCCCACCCGTCGCTACACGCTGCACAGTTCCACCAACGCCGACCGCACCATCTTCAATCCCAGTCGCCACAAGCACGCCAAGGCTTCTGACGTTTGCAGCCAGTGCCACTCCATCCGCCGCAACGTCCACAAGGACCAGTGGAACGCCGAGGGCGTTCACTACTGGCCCGGCGAGGATATCGAATCGAAGGCGCCGCTCGTTCACTACGACAACAAGGATCTCAATGTTCGTGGCAATGAGAAAAAGAAGTCGCTCATGGAAGGCAGCTTCTGGACGGATGGACAGGTCCGCATCTCCGGCCGCGATTACACGGGAATGGCCGCATCCGCCTGCTTCACGCGCGGCGAACTTTCGTGCCTCTCCTGCCATTCGATGCACAATTACCAGAGCACCGCGCATCAGCTCGCCCGCAACATGGATGGCAACCAGGCGTGCTACCAATGTCATGGGGATTACGCCGCGAAGATCGAGCAACACACGCATCATCGCGCCGAATCGAGCGGCAGCCTTTGTTACAACTGCCACATGCCGCACACCTCCTACGGCCTGCTGAAAGCCATCCGTAGTCACACCATCAATTCGCCCACAGTCCAGTCCAGCCTCGACACCGGCCGCCCGAACGCCTGCAACTTGTGTCACCTCGACAAGTCCCTCGACTGGACCGCGACGAAACTCAGCGACTGGTATCAACAGCCGAAACCCGCCATGTCGCCAGACCAACGGGATACTTCCGCCGCCCTCCTCTGGCTCTTGAACGGCGACGCTGGCCAACGCTCGCTTATCGCGTGGCACTTCGGATGGGAACCCGCCCAAGCCGCTTCCGGTTACGAGTGGATGCCCCGCTATCTCGCGGAGGGATTGGTCGATCCTTACTCCAGCGTTCGCTACATCGCGCAGCGATCGATGAAGACGCTTCCGGGCTTCCAGTCCTTTGCCTACGACTACATTGGCCCCGTCGAACAACGCGTCGCCGCCCGACTCCGCGCCATTGAATCCTCGCGTCGCCCGCTCGCATCGACAACCAACACCTCGGTGCGACTCACTGACGAAACCATCTCTCGCCTGATTGAGCGCCGCGACCACCGTCCCATGGAGCTTCTCGAATGAGCAAACCACGCCCGACTCAACGTCCCGATCCAAACGCCACCGATTCGACATCCAACCCCAGCGTCCTCACCGGACGCCATCTGCGAATCGGTTGGTGGACGTTGCTCCTCTTCCTCACGCTGGGAATCGTCCTTGAAGCGCTTCACGCATTCAAAATTGGCAGCTACCTCAGCGTGACCAATGAGACCCGTCGCCTGATGTGGACCCTCGCGCACGCGCACGGCACGCTCCTGGGTCTGGTCAATCTCGCCTTCGCCTTGACGCTCCGCGTCCTTCCGCAATGGTCGGCGCGTCCGCGTGGCCTCGCCTCCTCAACCTTGATTGGCGCCACCCTTCTCATGCCCGCCGGATTCTTCCTCGGCGGCGTCAACCCACGCGCCGGCGATCCTGGTCTCGGTATTCTCCTCCTGCCGCTCGGAGCTCTCATGCTCCTAATCGCCGTCCTGCTTGCCGCCATCGCCGCGAAAAACTATCGCGAATGACGATGGCGGCACCACAGCCGGACGAACCGACCGATTACTTCGTCGGCGAGTAATCGGTCGGCTTCATGAAGATCGATTGCACGCCGTCCTTCACGGTCAGTGAGCCGCCGGCCTTTTCTTCAGAAGCCTTGCGCGCCGCAACCCACGCCGGGTCGTCCCGGAACGCCTTGAATGAGGCCGCCGCCGCTTCCTTGCTCTTGTGCGCCAGAATGTAGATCAAGGTATCATCCGCGCCCTGCTTCTGATCCATCGGCGTCCAGTAACCAATGTGCGTCATGCCGTGCTTCGAAAATAGCCCGACCGTGTGATCGCGGAAACGCGCATTCAGATTCGCAAGCCGGCCCGGTTCGCACTTGTAAATGCGCAGTTCAAAGGCGCGAGCTTCGCCCGCCGACGATGCCTTGATCTCGGGCGAGTAGTCAGTGGCCGTCAGATAAGGATTCTCCGCCTTAGTCACGAGCGGACCATTGGCTTCCGAAGCCTTGAACGCAGCCTTCCATTCCGGGTCCGCTCCAAAAGCCTTCCAAGACGCTTCACGTGCCTCGCGGCTGGGATAGGAGAGGAGGAACGTCAACTTGTTCTCGGGATTGCCTTCCTTGTCCAGCCGCTCCCAGTAGCCGAGGCTGGTGATGCCGTGCTTCGCGAACAAACCGAGCGTGTGTTCACGGAAGCGTTTATGCAGCGCCTCCATCTTGCCAGGGGCGACATGGTAGGTGCGAAGTTCGTAGCACTTGGTGTCTTTCCCAGCAGCGGAAGCAGTGGAGAGCATGGCGAAGGACAGAACAGCGATGATTAATGTTTTCATGGTGGTCACAAGCCGAGATGCCACTGGCAAAACAAGGAAGTGTCAAAAGAATTCTCCGCCCGGAAGCTCCAATGCTCACGAGAAACCAGTGCGCCCTCAAACTTCTCTTTTGCGCACGCGAACCCGCCTCGCTAGCTTGCGGGTCATGAGTATTGCGACCAGAACCGGCGACGCCGGCACCACCGGCCTGATGTACAACCGCCGCGTTTCCAAATGCCATCCCCGCGTGGAGGCTTACGGTTCGGTCGATGAACTCAACGCCGCTCTCGGGCTCGCGCGGGCGACGGCGGAACACTCCTTCGTGCAAGACAACCTGCTCACCGTGCAGAAGGATCTCGTCACCGTGATGGGTGAGCTGGCGACACAGACCGACGACCTCGCGCGCTATGTGAAGGATGGATTCAAGCTCGTAACCGCCGACCTGACGTCAAAGCTCGACCAACTCGTGCACGAAATTGAAGCGCAGAATGTCTCATTCAAAGGCTGGGCCACGCCCGGGGCGAATATGAACTCCGCGGCGCTCGACCTCGCCCGCACCGCCTGCCGGCACGCCGAACGCCGCGCCTGCGCCCTGCACGAGGATAATCAGCTGCACAATCCGGAGATCATCGTCTACCTCAACCGCCTCTCGGACACTCTCTGGCTCCTCGCCCGCTGGGTGGAAACCCAGCACGCTGCGCGCTCGAACAGCCCCACTACGGTCGCGTAGTCACGCGGGCACAGCACACTCCGCCGTCCGACTGATGCCACTTCGCCATTCCCGGCACGAATGGCCCGCTCGAGAAATTCTTTCCCGGCAACAACTGCCGGAAGAAACCCTCGCGCGCATTCTTCCTTCGCTCCACTCCGCGGATTCCTCCCGATTTCAGGCGGGTTTACCCCACGACGATTGATTGGCAACGCTGCTGCTTAAGGCGGGAATTGTGTTGTCGAGCGACGTGGGTTGAGTGGTTTCGTCTCTGTTCCACCTTGGTTCCCCCGCATCGCTCGAAACACCATGGTTCGTTCGGGAACGAGTTTGGCCGGGTTGCTGTGGTGCTTCACGGCCAGGATTCGCGCGAGCTACGCGGTTTATCGCCGGCGTTGTGCAAGAACGCTGGTGACCGACGGAATGGAATGCCGTCCACTGAGCGATGATGGCGCGCGCGACTCGGTCCGGTGGCGTGTCTGTGAGCACGCGACCCAAAAAAGGCCGGAGAAGGATCTCCGGCCTTTTTTCCATTCCGCTAGATACTCAAAGGATAACCTTTGAATCCTTTGGCCATCGAAGCGGATCCATCAACGCGTTTGCCGCTTTGACGGCCTCGAACTCGGCCGGTTCGAGGAGGCGAGAAAACATTCCGCCCTTCACTCCATGCTTCTTGAAGCTGGCGACGATGTCCTCGGTCACAAACAAATCCCGATCCGAGTATCCGCTCCGCGCAAATGTCGGAGAGAAAAAGGTCCCGGGCTCTTTCGGACAATCGATCTGACTCACACAGCAGATTTGACCGTAGGTTTGCCGAGCCCTCATGCACTCAGGACAGGTGTTGCGCCGGGTGTAAGCGTGCTCGTCACCACTGACCCGGCAAGTGACGTTCACGACCCACCATCCGGCTTTGCCGACCGGCTTGACTGCGATGCCGCAGAACCGCTCAGATTCCACCAGCGCCTTAACCTTGTCGTTCACGCAAACGAAACCGTCCGAACTCTCGAACAGATCTCCTCTCGCTCGGATCTTGACCGAATCGTCAAACCCTTGCTGGAAGACCGCGTCCAAATAGGGCAGTTCGCACTTGGAGCAAAAGCACGACGCGTAGCGCGGCTTGGTAACAACCCACGGCGGCTCTTTCAGCTCAGTGTTTGCGAGCCAGTTGTTCCGGGGCTGGTCGTTGCTGAAGAATTGGAAACACTTCATCGGAGAACCGCAGCGCTGTTGCCGGGCAATTACTTCTCCACCACCCAGATGTTCCGGTAAAAGACAGAATTGCCGTGGTCTTGCAGCTGGAACGCGCCGGGGGTCGCGTCTTCCTTCTGGCCGCCGCCGGTCGAGCCGTTGATCTCGAAGTTGTCGTGGATGGTCACACCGTTGTGCTTGATGGTCACCACGGCGTTCTTGGTCTTCTTACCGTCCGCGTCGAACTTCGCCGCCTGGAAATCGATGTCGTAGGTCTGCCACACGAGCGGCGGGAAGCACATGTTCACCGAGGGCTTCGCCTTGGTGTAGATGCCGCCGCACTCGTTATCGAGGCCCTTGAGCCCGAAACTGTCGAGCACCTGCACTTCGTAACGATTTTGGAGATACACGCCGCTGTTACCGCGATCCTGTCCGCGACCGAGCGGCTTGAACGGGAGCAGAAACTCGATGTGCATCGAGAAGTTCTGGAACGCGCGCTTCGTCGTCGTACCCGCAACCAGCAGACCGCGGTCATCCGTCTTGCCGTTCACCCATTCACCCGCGCCCTTGTCGCCAAAGAGCACAATCGCGCCCGCCGGCGGCTTCGCCCCGATGGTCGGGCTGGTGCGCGAAGTCTTGGTCATCGTGTAAGGACCGCCGCTCGCCGTCGTGATGGACAGCTTGCCGTCCGCGAGTTCCGCGCTGTAGCTGTCCTTGCCGGTGAAGACAATCTTCGCGCCGTCGTGTTTGCCTTCTACTTCCGTGCGCGTCTCCTTGTCCCAACCGGCGCCGGGCAGACCGCCCTTGAAAGTCACGAGACGGAACTTGTCTTCGCCGAGCGCGATGACCTGTGCGCCGCCCCAGTCGTTGAGATACTCGCCCTGCGCGGCGTGATCCGGTCCGGCGGTCTCGACCGTGAGGAAGCTCTGCGGCTTCGGCTTGGCCGGCTTGGCCGCATCGGCAGCATTGACGGTGAACGCGCTCAACGCGAGCGCGCACGTGAGGAGGAGGGAGGTTTTCATTTTGATAGATGGTGATGGAACGGTTGCAGCGTGGTAGGGCGCGTCGATCCGCGCGCGCCGTTTGGACGTTCCCTCTGACGAAGCGGCGCGCGCGGAGCGACGCGCCCTACCGTCCGTGGGTTGTGCAGGATTATCGATTACCAAACGCAAGATCACTTGATCGATGCCACACTCTTGGAGCCAAGCTTGTGGACGGTGTTGTAGATCTCCTGATTGATCTCCGTGCCGTCCGCGGCCTTGAGGCTCATCTTGATCTTCATCTGGTTCGCCGGCTGGAAGCCCGCGATTTCGAGCAGCACGGTCTTCTTGTCCTTCGCGAGTCGCGCAGACTTTAGCTCCACCTTGTCGTGCTTCTTCACCTTCGGATCCGCAACGGACAGTTCCGGTGAACCGTAGCTGCCGGAGTAAGTGTAGTTCCACTGCTCAATCGCGTAGCTCGCGAGATCGGTCGCCGATGCGGCATCCAACTCGCCGGTGAATTTAATTTCGAGACCGTCCTTCAACGCGTGCAGTTCGACCGGCGTGTGAACGGGCTTGCCGGTGTAACGCACGCGATACAGACCGCCCTCCTTCGTGCCGTCCGTCTGCCAGCCGCGCAGGCCGCTGACATACACCTGGCCGTCCTTCGGATGCACGCGCCCGCGCATCAGGCCGGTCTGGAACTTCAACGGGAACCGCACCATGCCCGCCTGCGTCACGCCATCGACTTCCTCTGTCATCACGTGGAAGAGCGTGCCGCGCCCGTAGCTCATGAAGAGCATGTGATTCTTGAGCGGGCCCCACTTGCTGGTCGTGGCCCAGACCTGACCGCCGCTGGAGTTGTCCATGTTCATCGGCAACCACGCGATCGGCTGGTCGTAGCTCGTGGGAATCGGCGCCTTGCCGTCGGCCGCAGGAATCTTCAACGCCGCGCGGAGCTTCGCGTCGCTCGGATTCACAACGAGATTCGTACCATCGCGGACGAGCGTCAGTTCCTTTTGCGCGGCGGGCGTCATGCCGTAGAAACCACCCTTCTTCACGAGGTTCAACTTGCTCGCGGGCATCCAGTGGCCTTGGTTGTCACTCACAGTCAGCTCATCGTTCGGGCCCATGCCCATGCCGTTCGGGGCGCGCAGACCGGAAGCGAAGACTTCCAGCTTCGAGCCGTCCTTCGACACTTTGAGCATCGTGCCTTGATGCGGCGACTTCACGTCCGGCGACCACGGAGAGCCTTTCGCATAGTAAAAGTTGCCCGCCTTGTCCGTTTGCAGGTCGAGGCAGAACTCGTGGTAGTTCGGCGTCACCACGGTGTCGTTATTGAAGTTCTCGTAGAAGTCCGCTTCGCCGTCGCCGTTCAAATCATGCAGGCGCGTGATCTGATCGCGCCCCGTCACATACACCTTGCCGCCGACCACTTTCACGCCGAGCGGCTGGAACATACCGGTCGCAAAACGGCGCCAGGTCAGCTTCTCCAAATTGTCGTCAATGCCGCTGACGATCCACACATCACCGTGGAACGTGCAGACCGCCGCACGGCCGTCCGGGAAGAAATCAAAGCCGCCGATGAACGTGTTCATCTTCCACGGATTCGGCACCGGCTCGGTCAACACGTCGACGACATACGGACCGTCCCCGCCGCTGGTGGCGAGAGCGCCTTTCGTGATAACAGGCTCCGCCCAACGCGCGGGGCCGCCCTTGGTGAGCGCGCGCAGGTCGGCCGAGTTCTTGATCTTGCCCAGTGCGAAACGGAACTTCGCGGAGTCCGCCGTGGCGCCTTTCCACACGACGATTTGAAACGCGTCCTTCTCCTTGCCGGACAGCCGCACCGTCACTTCGCCGTTACCCGCTTCGATCGCGGCATCCGGTGCGCCAATCAGCGCCACGCCCAGACTCGCCGGCGCTTCCGCCGTGCCGACTCCGTCCAAGACCAGCGTTGCCCGATCGCCCTTCGCCGTGCCTGACGCCGATTCCGGCAAGCCACCGGAAACGAGAATGCGCTGCGCCGTGGGCTTCGTGATTTGGATGGTGCGGGTGAACAGTTGCTGTCCGTTCGCCATTTCCAGTCCCGGCATTTCCAGCACCTCGGACTCGCCAACCGTGTAGGAGAAAATCACGTTGCGCTCGTGGAGATAAACGCCGCGATGCTTCGCCCATTCCGCGGGCAGCGGTCCCTGGTTGTTGGGACGCGGGTCTTTCAAGATGCCCGCCTTCGCCCAACCCGGGCCGACCTTCGTGCCGAAGACCGGCGTGCCGGCCACCTCGGGCGGCTGAGGATGCACGATCTCCTTCATGTAATTGCCAAACTTCAGGTAATCACCGGTCCACGCCAACGACACGCGCATCAGGTCGGTGTCGTAGCAGATGAACGCGTTCGTGTCCTTGCCGAGCGCGACGACGACGCCTTTCATGGTCGTGTTTCCCTCAGGGAACTTCGCGCGAATGGTGCCCGAGAACGTCGGTCCGCGATCCACGCCATCTGCCGGAGCAGCCTGGAGTGAAGCAGACGATTGAATCAGTAACAGCAGACCGCAGAGCGATCGGCCCAAGGAAACTCCGGATATTTTCATCGCAAGAAACATGTCAGCCAGCCATTGGAACGTGTTTAAGTGAGTCACTAGACGGCACTCGCCCCGCGGCCATTCAGTCCATGTTTCCAGCAGAAATCATGGAACAGACAGACCGCGGAAAGACCGAACTGCACCGCAAGGCCCGCCTGATGTCCAATCGAAAATCCCCAGACAGCGCGAGGCGGGTCTGTCATTTACATCCGGCCCGCCCCCAAGCAGGGTGAGCTGTCCGCAGAGAAACAACGATTCGGCGGGCCAGTCAACTCGGAGCAGAAAGATACATCCATGGGCGACAAGTCCCCGAAAGCTAATCAGAAAAAGTCCACGCAGAAGCAGACCAAGACCAGCAGCGTTGCGCAAAAGAAGCAGCAGGCCGTGGTTGCCAAGCAAAGCCAGACCAAGAAGAAGTAATCCGGCTCTCCCACACTGTCTCCTCGCGATCGCGATCCCGGGGAGACAGTTTCTGCGCCCTCCCCTTCCCGCTCAATCGAATCACGGATCTACCGTCGCGAGACGAATTCGTTTCCCGCCAGGTAGAATCTCAACTTCATGTCCGCAGCTTTGGTAAGGCCAATCCGGGTGGTTTCAACGATCGGGCCGCTAGCGGAAACTTCCCGGGCCCGGCGTGGATTCCCCGCCACAAAAACCGGAGAACCCACCGAGGACAGATCAGCGCCATCCAGCTGACGATCAATCCCCAGCGCCGCACAGAGTTTCGCCGGCCCATTCGTCAATTCGCGGATTTTCTCCACTGGCCGCAATGCCTGCATGCGGTCCACGCCGAAGAAAGGTTCAATCGCACGAATCAACACCGCCTCCGCCACACCTTCGCGATGACACACCGCGTTGAAGCACCAATGATTGCCGTAGATGAAGTAGACATAGGCGCGCCCCGCCGGCCCGAACATCGCCGCGTTGCGCGCGCTCTTCCCTTTGAAGCCGTGACACGCGGGATCGTTCGCCAGATACGCTTCGGTCTCGACGATGACTCCCCCACTCCAGCCATCCCCAGTGCGGCGGACCAGATAATGACCGAGAAGTTTCGGCGCCACCACCTGCGCGCTGGGCGAATAGAAACGCGCCGGCAGCGGACTCAGCGACGATGGATCGAGATCACTCCGCGCCACCGGCGCCTTTCACCGCCTTGAACATCGCCAGGCATTTCGGCCGCTGCTCTTCGTGCAGAACGATGCGCGGCGGATACTTCGCCCGGGACGCCATCAGCGGATTCTCCCACGGCTGGTGAATCAAA
>Ga0154020_10010103_pt1 | contig 10813 bp, 9 predicted proteins | sample Klosneuvirus_201_FD_109709 | JGI IMG/M metagenome (GOLD analysis project Ga0154020, IMG submission 109709) | Active sludge microbial communities from wastewater, Klosterneuburg, Austria - Klosneuvirus_20160825_MG | ecosystem: Engineered > WWTP > Aerobic digester > Activated sludge | place...
GCACCACGCCGCCGCGTTCGAAATCGGAGCTCATCGCGCCGGAGAATCGCGCCGGTGGTCCGCCAGGGAGCGGGGTCCAGCTCGTTCCGTCCCAGGCCCACGCGTCGGCCATCGTAGTGCCGCTGAGACCTCCGAACAGGAACACGCGGCGGCTCGTCGGATCCCACGCCATCGCCGGCGCGAACCGCCCCGAGGGTGCTTGCGTCGTGGTGACCCGGCGCCAGCGAGCTCCGTCGAACAGCCACGTCTCGTTCGAGAGCCCCAACCCGTTCGAGCCGCCGAACAACACGGTCTCGCCGCGTACCGGATCGAACGCGAGCCCGCTGCGAGATCGTGCCGGAATCGTTTCGGCCAGCGAGGCGGGTTGGTGCAACCTCCACTTCGTTCCGTCCCACAGCCACGTCTCGTCGAGATAGTCGAACGACGTCGCTCCATAGCCGAGGCCACCGACGAGGATCGTCTGCTCGCGAATGCTGTCGTACGCCATCGCGTGCTCCATGCGCGCGCGAGGCCCGGCGGCGCCGCGTTCCTCCCACCGCGTTCCATCCCACTCCCAGAGATCGCGCGTCGGAACGGAGAACGATGGCTCCGATCCCCCGAACACGATCAGTCGATCGCGCGCCGAATCGTAGGCCATCGCGGTGCCGACCCGGCCTGGCGGCGAGATGTCCGAGACGTGCGCGCTCCAGCTCTCGCCATTCCAGATCCACCTCTCGTTCGGTGTCACGTAGTTCGCGTCCGCGCCCCCGAACATGACTACCTCGTGCCGCCGCGAGTCCGCCGCCATCGCGTGATACGCGCGAACGTCCGGCGGGAGATGCGGCACCAGCGACCACCGCGGGGTCTCCGTCGCACACCGGCCGCATCCGTCATGCGCGAGGAAGTTGCCGTCGTCGCACAGCTCGTTCGCCGCGGGGACTCCTTCGACGAGCACGACCGGATCGACGATACCGTTGCCGCACACTTCGGCCGAGCGGCAATCACTCGCGCAGCCATCGCCCGACGTGATGTTCGCGTCGTCGCACGCTTCGACCGCACCGCGGAGGCCATCGCCGCACGCGTCCGGGAAGCAGGCGCCGCCGATGCACGTCGCGCTCGCCACTCCGGCGAGCGAGCACGCGACGCCGTCGTCGAGATCCGCGCACGCGGCGAGCTGCGCGGGCTGCACGCAGCGCGTTTGCGCCGCGCCCATCTCGGTGGTCACCGTCGCGCACGACGTGCCCGCGGGACAGATCGCATCGCCGCACACCGTGGTGTCGGTGCCGACGCATGCGCCGACAAGCATCGCGACGAGCACCCCGAGCCGCATCGCTCTTAGATTCGCATGCCCGGCGCTTCGTGGCCCGTCGATGCGACGTACTCCTCGTAGCTACCGCCGTACACGCGGGGACCGGCCGACGTCAGCTCGAGCACGCGGTTCGCGAGTGCGCGCAGGAACTGCCGATCGTGCGAGACGAACATCAGCGTGCCCTCGTAGTCGGCGAGCGCCTTCACGAGCGCGCGCTTCGTGACGATGTCGAGGTGGTTCGTCGGCTCGTCGAGCACCAGCAAGTTCGGTGCGTCGTAGAGCAGCTTCGCGAGCGCGACGCGCGCCTTCTCGCCACCGGACAGCACGCGCACCGGCTTGAACACGTCTTCGTCGTGGAAGCCGAACGCGCCCGCGAGGCTGCGCAGCGTGCCCTGGTTCGCCGACGGTGCATGCTCCTGCAACTCGTCGAGCACGGTGTGATCCGCGGTCAGCGCGTCCATCACGTGCTGCGCGTAGTAGCCCATCTGTACGCTCGCGCCGATCGTCGCCGAGCCCGCATCGGGGGCGACCACACCGGCGACCATCTTGAGCAGCGTGGACTTGCCCGCGCCGTTCTCGCCCATGATCGCCCAGCGCTCTTTGCGCGCGACGGTGAGCGTGAGCCCGTTGTGGACGACGCGCTCGCCGTAGCGCTTCGCGATTCCCGCGATGCGCACCACGTCGTCTCCCGAGCGCGACGGCGTGCGGAACTCGTAGGTCTTCTCGATGATCCGCTTCGGCTCTTCGACTTTCTCGACCTTCTCGAGCTTCTTGATGCGCGACTGCACCTGCGCCGCTTTCGCGACGTGCGTCTTGAACCGCTCGATGAACCGACTCTCCTTCGCGAGCCGCGCTTGTTGCCGCGCGTACTCCGCCTCGCGGCGCTCGGCTTCGATCACGCGCATCTTCTCGTAGAAGTCGTAGTTGCCGGTGTACGTGCGCAGCTCGCCGCCGTCGATCTCGACGATCTTCGCGACGATGCGGTTCATGATCTCGCGGTCGTGGCACGTCATCACGACGGTGCCCGTGTAGTCGCGCAAGAAGCCTTCGAGCCACAGGATCGATTCGAGGTCCAAGTAGTTCGTGGGCTCGTCGAGGAGGAGGAGGTCGGGGCGCGCGAGCAGGATCTGCGCGAGCGCGACGCGCATCTTCCAGCCGCCCGACAGCGTGCCGACGTCGTTCGCCATCTGCGCATCGTTGAAGCCGAGGCCGTGGAGGATCGATTGGGCGCGTGCTTCGAGCTCGTATCCGCCGAGGTCCTGATAGCGCGACTGCACGTCGCCGAATCGCGCGACCACGTCGTCGAGATCGTCGCCCGGGTTCTCGAGCTTCGCGGTCAGCTCGGCGAGCTCCGTGCCGAGCTCGGCCACTTCGCCCGCGCCGGCGCAGGTCTCGGCGAGGATGCTGCGGCCCTTCAGATCGCCCACGTCCTGGCGGAAGTAGCCGAGCGTGAGCTTCTTCGGCCTCTCGATGCCGCCGTCGTCGGGCTGCTCCTCGCCCGCGATCATGCGGAAGATCGTGCTCTTCCCCGCACCGTTGGGACCGACCAGCCCGACCTTCTCGCCCGGGTTGATCTGGAACGAGGCTTCGACGAACAGGATCTGTCCGCCGTACTGCTTGCTGACGGAGCTGAACGCGATCACGGCGCGCTCTATAGCACGCTAGTCGGTCCCAGATTTGGACCCGGATTTGGGCGGCTTCGAGGCCTTCTGGCGGGCCTTGCGGTGCGCTGCGAGCCTCTCGGCCTTGGCCTGACGCTCGGCCGCCGTGACGCGCTCGGCGGCGAGCTTGTAGAAGCTCGCGAGTCGCTCGGGCGCGATCGCGCCGCGCACCGCGCACCCCGGCTCGTCACGGTGCTGGCAATCGCGAAACCGACACTTCGCCGCGAGCTCGCGAACGTCGTCGAACGCCTGTTCGCCCTCCTGCTCGTCCTCGTCGATCCATTGCGCGAGCTCGCGCATGCCGGGCGTATCGATCCACATGCCACCGTCGGGCGCGACGAACAGCTCGCGGCTCGTGGTGGTATGGCGGCCGCGCTCGTCGGCGCGGATCGCGCGCACCTCTTGCTGCGTGCCGATCAGCGCGTTGAGCAGCGTCGACTTGCCGACGCCCGAGCTGCCGAGCAGCACGCACGTCTTTCCCGGGCCGCCGTACGCGCGTAGCGCATCGAGGCCGTTCTCCTTCGACGCGGACACGGCGAGGACGGGTACGTCGGCCAGGGTCGCGAGCGCGGTCAGCGAGGGCGACGGATCGTCGACGAGGTCCACCTTCGATAGAACGAGCACGGGCTGGATCCCGCCGTCGCGCAGAAGGCCGATGTAGCGATCCAGTCGCGCGGGCGACAGGTCCGAGTTCGCCGACGTGAGCACGAAGCCGGTATCGATGTTCGCCGCGATCGGCTGCGGAACGGTGGCCTCTCCCGCGGCCTTGCGCACGAGGAAGGTTCGGCGCGGCTCGATGTCGCGCACCACGCCCGCACCGTTGCCCGCGATGGCGTCGGCCCAGCGATCGACGTTCACCCAGTCGCCCACCGTCGGGAGCTCGCGCTTGTCGGCCGCGGTGTGAAACCGCTTTCCGGTCAGCTCGACCCACGCGGTGTTGCCGGCAGCGTCGAGCGCACGGTAAGCCCCGCGGTGCTCCGCGACGATCCGGACACGAATCGGTGCTTCCGACACGGCGCCCACCATAGCGCCATTTGCTACGGTCGGGCATGGACCCAACCGAGCGTGCGCGACTCCAGCTCGATCTGGTTCGTCGCTTCTCGGCTGCCGTGCCGCACAACCATGCGCTCGGGATCAAGATCGTCTCGGTGACGCCGACCGAGGCGCTGTTCGAGCTCCCGTACGACGAAAAGCTCGTCGGCAACCCGGACACCGGGGTGCTGCACGGCGGCGTGATCACCGCGCTCCTCGATGGAGTTTCGGGATGTGCGGTGTTCGCGACGATCACCGAGATGGTGCCGATCGCGACCCTGGATCTCCGCATCGATTACCTGCGTCCCGCCGAGGTCGGCCAGGTCGTGCGCGCGAAAGCGACCTGCTACAAGACCACGCGCAACGTCGCGTTCACTCGCGCGGTCGCGTACCACGACGATCCGGACGATCCGATCGCGCACTCCGTCGGCACGTTCATGTTGTCGACGAGCACGGGGAAGGCCAAGTGACGCTCGTCGAGCGGCTCACCGCGGCGAAGGAAGCGGGCGACTACCAGGGCCTGTTCGAAGCGATCCCGTACGCGAGGTTCCTCGGGCTCAAGGCAGAGCTCCACGGCGACGAGCTCGTCACCACGATGACCTACGCGCCGCACCTGATCGGGAACCCCGCGCTGCCCGCGCTGCACGGTGGAACGCTCGGCGCGCTGCTCGAGTCCGCGGCGATCTTCGAGCTGCTGTGGCGAGCGGAGTCGATCGTGCTGCCCAAGACGATCACGTTCACGGTCGACTATCTGCGCTCCGCCGGAGCGATCGACACGCACGCCCGCGGCATCATCACGCGGCAGGGCAGGCGCGTTTCCAACGTCCGGATCGAAGCGTGGCAGGACGATCGCGCGAAGCCCGTCGCGACGGCGAACGCGATCTTCCTCGTCATGAAGTGACCACGATCGACTACGCGGCGGGCAGGCGCATCGTGATCACCGCGCCGCCACCGGGCCGCGGTGCGAGCGTGACCTCGCCGCCGAGCGTGGTGGCCACCGAGCGCGCGACACCGAGGCCGACGCCGACGCCCGCGCCGCGCGCGCTCGAGCGGAAGAACGGATCGAACGCGCCGCGGACTTCTTCGGCGGTGAGGTCGCGGCCGTTGTCGCTGACCTCGACGACGATGTCGGGCTCGCGCTCTTCGACGGCGACGACGATGCGATTGCTCGTGGTCAGCTCGCCGTCGAAGCCCGAGCTCGAGAACAGCATCATCGCGAGCACCGCTTGGCCGATGCGTGACTCTTCGCCGGTCACGGGACGCACGGGGAAGATCTGCCGGATCACGTGAGCGCGCGGCTCGAGCGTGGGCGCGGCGAGGCGCAGCGCGGATGCGACGACGGCGGCGAGATCCACGGTCTGCGTCGCGCTGCGCGTGGCGAGCGTCTGCAATGCGCGCACGTTGGACGCGATGCGCTCGGCGCCGGTGGTGATGTCGTCGAGGCAACGCATCGCCTGGCGCTGCGCGGGCTCGGGCATCGCGGACATCTGTTTGCGCAGCGAGCGGAGGTTGAGCAGCACCGAGGTCAGCGGGTTGTTGATCTCGTGCGCGAACCCGGCCGCGAGCGCGCCGACGAGGCTGATGCGATCGGCCTCGAGCAGCGAGAGCTCCGTGTCTTGCGCCGAGCCGACCTCGCGCATCACGATCGCGTACGCGTCGCTCGTTCCCATCGGCACGCGCGACGTCGCGCACTCGATCGGGACGTGGTGTCCATCCTTGTGCACCGCCGTGAGCTCCATCGCCGCCGGCACGGGTTGGCCCGAACGAAACGCTTCGGACAGGTTCATCGCGAGTGCGCGGTGTTCGACGATCAGCGTCTCGATCGGCGGGATGTCCCACACTTCCTCGAGCGTGTAGCCGAGGAGCGACGCAGCAGCCCGGTTCGTGTACCAGCGCTCGATCACGCCATCGCGCTCGCCGATGAGGATGACCGCGAGGTTCACGGTAACGAGCGCGTCGAGCAGCGCGGGCAACAGCGGCGCGAGGTCCACGCCGTTCGCGGTGCGCTGGCTCACGCGCCCGCCTTCACGAACGTGCCGAGCCCCTTGTCCTTGGTGACGCCGGGGAACTGCAGCACTTGGTTGTGCATCGAGACATAGACGCCGGGTGCGAGGAGCTGCACCGCGAGCAGCGCCTCGGTCAGGTTCTGCAGCGCATCGGTGGAGCGAAGCTCGTAGGGACGCATCGCGCCCGTGAACACGATCGGCGACGCGGGCGTGCCGACCAGCTCGACGACGCGATCGCCCGACACCGCGAGACGATCGGTGCCGTGCACCACGACGACGCCCGCGCACTCGCGCGCCATGCGACCGGCGATCTCCGCGATCAGCGTGTGGTCTTCGGGCGTCATGTCGAGGCTGTCTTTGTTCATCAGCGACACGCGCTGCACCTCGACACCGCGAAGCTCGAGAGACACCAGCATCACGTCGAGCACGGAGACGTGGTTCGCGAGCACGCCCGAGAGCTCGTCGTACGTCTTCTCGATCGTGCCGCCGGTCGAGATCAATGCGATGCGCCGTTTCATAGGAGGAAGTAGGCGGCGACAGCTCCGCCGCCGATCAGCAGCAGCACCAGTATCACGACCACGATTCCTCGGGCACCGCCGGACGCCTTGGACGTGGGCGAGGGGACGGGGGCGGAAAGTTCTGCCGAGCGTGTCGCGACCATGTCCGCTGACGACCGTACGGTCGGCATCTGCGCGCTCGCCGGCATCTGCGCGCTGATCTGCCCGCTGTACGCGGGACCCTGCGCGCTGATCGGTCCGCTGCCCGTGCGCGGAATCGCGATCGGTCCGCTGCCGTGGCCGCTCGCCGGGACCGGGAACTGCCCGCTGACGCCGATCAGAGTGCGGTTCGGGCCGGTCACGCGTCCGGGGCGTGCAGCAGCCATCCCGGCAACGCTCGCCGGGGTGACCGTGCGCGGCATCGTGGGGGCGTCGAAGTTGCCCGACGGTTGGCGCTCGCGTTGCTCGTACTGCGCGAGCGCGGCCTGATATTCGTCGCGCGTGCGGCTGCCGGTCGACAGCTCTTGCGGTGGCTGCGAGCCCAGCGGCAACCCCGATGGAGGTGGAAGCGTCGGCGGAAGCGCACCGAGCGCACTCGCGACATCGGTCGAAGACTCGACGTTCTCGACCGAGATGACCATCGACTCGCCACCGACCTCGAACTCGTCGATGTACGCGGGGCTCCGCGTGCGCCGCACGGGCTCGGTCGCCATGTCGAAGTCGAAGCGCTCGAGCCACTCGACGACGCGCGTCGACTCCACGTGCAGCCCGAGCCGGCGCGTCACCGTGGTCATCGCGTTTCGCAGCGCGGTCGCGTGCTGCCAGCGCTTGTCGGGATCGCGCTCGAGCGCGGTCATGATGATCTCGTCGATCTCGTGCGGCACGCCGGGGTTCGTGCGCGACGGCGGCTCGATCTGCAGCGAGCGCACGCGCATCAGCGTCTTCATGTCGTCACCCGTCGAGAACAGCGGCCGATTCGTGAGCAGCTCGTGCGCGATCACACCGACCGCGAACAGGTCCGCGCGCGCGTCGATGCGACCGGCGAGGTACTCCGGCGCCATGTAGCCGAACTTGCCCTTGATGGTGCCCGACATCGTCTGCATTCCCTGCGCGGATGCCTTCGCGATACCGAAGTCGATCAGCTTCACGATGCCTTCGTCGGAGACGATGATGTTCGCCGGCGAGACGTCGCGATGGATGATGCCGAGGCGTTGACCGTCGTGGTCGCAGAGGTTGTGCGCGTAGTCGAGCGCGTCGCAGATCTGGTTGACGATGTTCATCGCGATCGGCACGGGCATCGAGCTGCGGTTCTGCGCGAGACGCCGCAGCACCTCGCGCAGGTTTCGACCGGTGACGAGCTCCATCGCGATGAAGTAGATGTCGCCGACTTTTCCAAGCTCGTAGGTCTGCGCGACGTTGCCGTGGCGCAAGTAGCTCGCGAGTCGGGCTTCGCGCACGAACGCCGCGACCATCTCTTCGTTCGCCGCGACGTGCGGCAACATCCGCTTGAGCGCGACGACCTTGTGAAACCCCTCGATGCCGCTCTTCTCGGCGCGATGCACGACGGCCATGCCGCCTTGGCCGAGCTGCTCGTACACGCGATACGGTCCGAACTGATCGAACGGACCTCCCGGGTTCACGCTCCGATGGTAGCGCGTCTACGGACAGCTCGGGCGCGGCAAGTCATGCGCGAGTGCGACCAAGCGTGCGTAGTTGTCCTGCATACCTTCCAACAGATCGGTCGCGTTGCCGCTGATGGCGTCGAGGTGTTCGACAAATGCCAGCTCTGAAACGTTCGGATCGTTCGTCGCGAGCACCTGGATCGTCCCCTCGGAGACGTGGATGAAGTCGCTGCCCTGGATCTTCTGATGCCGGATCATGCCGAGCACCGGGGCCTCCGACGTGCCGTCGATGATCCCGTACCGCCACTGGTCGTCCCACTCGACGGTGACGATGTCCTCGACGACGTAGTGAACGACGTAGTCGAGCTCGTACGCGGGATCCGCGCCCGGCGTCACCGTCTGCGAGTTCGTGCGGCAGCGCGCGACCATCGCTTCGGGATCCTTCGTCAGCCCCCACAGCGTCGCCGGATCCGTGAACACGAAGCCGCGGCCATGAGTTTGCTCGGTGTCGCCGCTGCGGCCCTGCAACGAGCGCAGCTCTTCCGTCGGTGCGCCCGTCGCGTCGGGGACTCGATTGTCCTCGAGCGGTTCGAGCCCCGGCGGGAACGGCGTGGTCACGTCGTCCTGGCAGCCTGCCAGACCAGCCAGTGCCAGAACGATCGTGCGCTTCATGCAGGTGTCTCGCCGGGTGGTTTCGCGACGAATCGCGCGGTCGCGATCGGCGTGGTCTTTCGCGTGACGAGGAGCAGCGTGGCGACGGGAATGACCAGGTTGATCGCGAGCGGGATGAACATCGTGATCATCTCGGGATCGAACCGGCGGCTGATGTGCGAGACCTCTTTCAGCAGTGGATACATGATCCACACCGTCAGCACGCCGACGACAACCGCATACGCCATCGCGATGATGCGCGACGGACCGCTCATGCGAACGAGCTCGTAGCCGGCCCACGCTTGGAACGCGACCATGCCGGCGTTCCACCACAGGGACTTCGTCGCCATCGGGCCCATGAACGCCGCCATCTTCAAACCCTCGATGCCCATCACCTCGCTGCCACCGATGAGCTGCGGGATCAGCATCGTCGCAGACAGCGTCGCGTGACCGAGCAGCAACCAGCCGAGGCCCGTGAGGCCCGCATCGGGGGAGCGGCGGTGGCTCGTGCCCGCGTCGCCAGCCATGAGATCCGCGAACTGACGCTCGCCGTAGAAGCGACGGATGATCAGCGGCCACGCCATCAGCAGCCAGCACACGCCGGCGACCATCGCGACGACGACGATGTTCATCGCGCCCATCATCGACACGACGAGGATCGCGCCGGACGCGCAGAACGACGAGATGACGCCAAAGTTCGCGTAGCGGTTTGCCTTCTCGACGCTGCCTTCGAGGCTCGTCTCGCGCAGCCCCGAGAGGCCCGCTTGCACGTGGAAGATCGAACGCACGAGCAGCATCACGAGCGCGACGAGCAGCAGCACGCCCGGGCCTTGCGACATCATCGCGCCGCCGGACTGCAGCATGAGGAACAGGAACGCGCCGATGCCGAGCGCGCCGCACAGGCCGAGCACGGTCATCACGATCGACACGCCTTCGAAGCCCTTGTCCTCGGGAACCGGGATCTCCGTCGCGAAGCGCTTGAACCGCGGCAGCGCGAACAGCACCGCGAGCAGGATCGGCCACGCCGCGAGACCGAGGCCGACGCCGATGGTGGCCTTCATCGGGACGTGGAGCTTCCAGTGCAGGAACAGCGCGAGCAGCGCGGACTGCGCGATCGCGATGACGATGTAGCGCTTCGTGCCGGTCAGCGGGCTGCCGGTTCCGTCGAGCGTCTTGCGGCCGTAGAGCAGCTCGGTGCCGGCCATGCGATGGAACGCCGAGCGGCCGATGCACAGCACCACGGCGAGGAGCATGAGCCCCTTGTCGTCGGCGCCACCGAGCGGCAGGAACACGAAGAACAACAGCATCAGCGAGCCGTACGCGGCGAAGATCGTCCCGCACAGCTGCATCAGCAGACCGAGTGTCGTCAGACCTTGGTCCGACGGGACCCGCTCCGCTGTTTCATGGTCAGTCATCGGTCCTCCGGTAGCCACGTGAGTATACGGCTGCATCGTCCTGTTTCGGACGGTTCGAAGGGTCAGGAAGTCGCAAGTCGGTGCCGCCGCAGGCGATCCACGAGGAGCGGCAGACGATCCTGCCCCCACGTGACGAAGTCGCCGATGCGGAACGATGGCACGCCCCACAGCCCGATGCCGTTGAGATCAGCCGCGTTGTCGTGAGCTTGCTTGAGGGCGGCAGGATTGGAGATCGCGGCCTTGGCCTCGTCCCACGGGAGATTCGCACGCTCGACGATGTCCTTCAGGTCGACGTACTCCGCGACGTCCAGGGCCTCGGACCAGATGCCGCGCATGGCCGACCTCGCGAACGCGAGGCCCGCGCCGCGACCGTTGGCCCAGTGCTGGATCGCGAGGCAGTTCTCGATGCCCGCGCCGAGCGGATCGCAGATCTCGCCGAACGGGATGTTCAGACGATCCGCTTCGCGCTTCGCATCGTGCGCGATGTACATGCGCTTGACGTTGGGAAGCTGCGCGCCGCGCGCGACCATCGGATAGATCTGCTTGAGCGTCAGCGGCACGCCGAACGGTGCGAGCGCGGCTTCGATCTGTTCGAGCGCGATGTACGAGTACGGCGAGCGAAACGAGAACCACATCTCGCA
>Ga0154020_10010104_pt1 | contig 10813 bp, 7 predicted proteins | sample Klosneuvirus_201_FD_109709 | JGI IMG/M metagenome (GOLD analysis project Ga0154020, IMG submission 109709) | Active sludge microbial communities from wastewater, Klosterneuburg, Austria - Klosneuvirus_20160825_MG | ecosystem: Engineered > WWTP > Aerobic digester > Activated sludge | place...
CACGCGCGGCGATCGCGGGCGTCTCCACGCGATCCTCTCCGCGATGGAGGGCATGGCGCTGCAGGCCGGCGACGACGCGTTCTCCTCGCGCGCCGAGGGGGCGACCCGCACGCTCGACGGGGACGCGGACACCCGATCGGAGGCGGCGCGCCGCGCCTCGGTGCTGCGCTCGAGCGAGCAGGTGCTCGGCCGCGACGTCGTGGCCGCGGTGCAGCAGGCGTACGTGCGTGGTCGCGCCCAGACCCCGCTGGTCGTCGAGGATCTCCCCGCCGCCTTCCACGCGCAGGCCCTCGAGTACTTCGGCGAGCAGCGCGAGTCGGAGACCCTGGCCGCGGTGCTCGCCGTCGACGGAGCGTTCGAGGTCGGCGGCACGCTCTGCCCGGTGCGCGCCGTCGAGGTGGAGACGCGCGTCCGCCTCGTGACCCAGCCCACCCAGGAGCTCGTGCTCACGACCGCGAAAGACGTGGTCGACCTGCCCGACGCGATCGTCGAGGACCCACGCACGATCCTTCTCTCGCTCGCCGCGGGACGCCTCCTCACCCGCAAATACGTGCAGTACGAGCGCCTCGAGCGGCCGCGCACCAAGCTCGTCGGCGAGGCGCGGATCTACGTCCTCGACGGCTCGACCTCGATGGTCGGGCCCCGCGCGCGCATGCGCGACGCCATCCTGCTCGCGGAGCTGTGCACGCTGATGCGGCGCCTGTCGGTGCGCGACCGCTCGACCCAGGTGACGCTCTACTACCGCTACTTCGACACGAAGGTCGGGGCGGTCACGCGGGTCGCGAGCCCGGGCGAGGCCCTCGCCGCGATCGGCGAGGTGGTCGGCACGCTGCGCACCGGCGGCACGAACATCCACGACGCGCTCTGTGAGAGCTTCGCGCTGCTCCGCGCGGCCCGCGCAGCGGACCCCGACCTCGCGCGCGCGCAGATCGTGCTCGTGACCGACGGTGACGCGCCGATCCTCGAGGCGGAGCTCGAGCAGGCGCGGAGCGGGCTCGACGACCTCCCGATCGGCGTCAGCGTGATCGCGCTCGGCCAGGAGAACGCGCTGCTGCGCGCGCTCGTGGCCCGCCAGCGCATGGCCGGCGCGCGGGCGTTCTACCACTTCATCCCGGACAACGCGCTCGCCACGCTGGTGCGCGGCGACGTGGACGAGGGCGTGGCGCTGCACTTGCCGGAGCTCGCCGCGGACGCGCAGAGGTCGAGCAAGGCGACGGGCGAGGCGCTCCGCGCGACGCTGGGCGGGCTCCTCGACGAGCTCGGGGATCTCGACCGTCGGCGCGACCTCGAGGCCGTGGAGCAGGTGGCCGCGGAGCGGCGATCGTCGGTCGAGCTCGGGGTGGAGCTGGACGGCGCGGCGGCGCGCAAGGAGGCCGTCGATCGGGACCTGCGCGCGCTCGATCGCCGCTTCTCGCGGTGGTTCCCCGCCCTCGATGCTGGGACGAAGCCGACCGGTGAGGCCGACGAGGAGGACCGCGACGCGGCGCTCGTCGTGCTCGGCACGGTCGTGGAGGTCGTCGAGGTGCTCGGCGGCACCGAGCTCGCGCGCAAGGCGGAGGCGGTCGACACGCTCGAGCGCGTCCTGCCCGACGCCGGGCTCTCCCCGGCGCGCTACCAGCAGGCGCTCGGGGCCTGGCCGGTCGAGCTCGCCCCGGCGCTCGGGGCGGTGCGGGCGATCACTCGCCGATGATCTTGACGAGCGCGCGCTTGCGGCGGCGACCGTCGAACTCGCCGTAGAAGATCTGCTCCCACGGCCCGAGGTCGAGCTCGCCCTTCGTGATGGCGACCACCACCTCGCGACCCATGAGCTGACGCTTGATGTGGGCGTCGGCGTTGTCCTCGCCGGTGCGGTTGTGGTGGTACTGCGAGGTGGGCGCGTGGGGCGCGATGCGCTCGAGGAACACCTCGTAGTCGTGGTGCAGACCCGACTCGTCGTCGTTGATGAACACGCTCGCGGTGATGTGCATGGCGTTGACCAGGCACAGCCCCTCGCGGACCCCGCTGGCCCGCACCTCCGCGGCGACCTGCTCGGTGACGTTGACGAACGCGCGCCGCGTGGGGACCTCGAACCACAGCTCCTTGCGGTGGGATTTCATCCCCCGAACCTACCCCCGCGGCTCCGCTGGCAAAACCGGCCGGTCGGGGGTAGAAGCGCGACTCCCCGTGTCCCGCGCCCTGTCCGCCGTCAAAGGCATGAACGACATCCTCCCCGAGGAAATCGGGCGCTGGCACGCCTTCGAGGGGCGGTTCCGTGCCGCCGTCGAGCTGTTCGGGTACTCGGAGATCCGCGTCCCGATCATCGAGGCCACGCCGCTCTACGTGCGCTCGGTCGGCGAGGGCACCGACATCGTGGACAAGGAGATGTACTCCTTCGTGTTCCACGACGAGCCGCTCACGGTGCGCCCCGAGGGCACGGCCGGCGTCGTGCGCGCGTACGTGGAGCACCAGCTCGCGGCCAAGGAGCCCACCTCGCGCGTCTACTACCTCGGCCCGATGTTCCGCGGCGAGCGCCCCGCGCGCGGCCGCTATCGCCAGTTCTACCAGGCGGGCTGCGAGGTCTTCGGCGACGCGGGCCCCGGCGTCGACGCCGAGATGATCGACATGCTGGTGCGCTTCTTCGCGTCGCTGTCGATCGACGGGCTCGAGGTGCTGGTCAACTCGCTCGGCGGCAAGGGCACCAAGGCCGCCTACCGCGAGCGGCTCGTCGCCTACCTGCGCCCCATGCAGGCCGAGCTCTCCGAGGACTCGCGCCGCCGGCTCGAGACCAACCCCCTGCGCATCCTCGACAGCAAGCACGAGCGCGACCAGGCGGCGATCGCCGGCGCGCCCTCGGTGCTCGACTGCATCGACGACGACGACAAGCGCCACTTCGATCGCCTGCTCGAGCTCATGACCAAGCTCGGCACGCCGTTCCGCGTGGAGCCGCGGCTCGTGCGCGGGCTCGACTACTACGCGCGCACGCTGTTCGAGATCAAGGGCCGCGGTGGCGATCTCGGCGCCCAGAACACCCTCTGCGGCGGCGGTCGCTACGACGGTCTCGTCGAGGAGCTCGGCGGCACGCCCGGCATCCCCTCCATCGGCTTCGCCCTCGGGATCGAGCGCATCCTGCTCGCCTCCACGTTCGGCGCCGACCAGGCGACCGCGAGCGTCTTCGTGGCGCCGCTCGGGGAACGGGCCGGCGCCGAGGCGCTCGTGCTCGGACGCGAGCTGCGCGAGGCCGGCATCAAGACCCTCGTGGAGACCCGCGGCGGCTCGCTCAAGGCCATGCTGCGGCGGGCCAACGCCGTCGGCGCCCGCCTCGCGCTCGTGGTCGGCGACGGCGAGCTCGACCGCGGCGTCGTCCAGCTCAAGGACCTCGCCGCCCACGCGCAGGCCGATGTCACCCGCGATTCGCTCGTGGCTGCCGTCCGGGAGAAGCTCGCGTGAATCGCACCGTCCTGTTTCCGGCGATCGCGATCGCCGCGGGGCTCGCCTTGCCGCTCGCGGCGCGCGTGCACGCCGACGACGCCGCCGCGGGCTCGGGTTCGGCGAGCTCCGGTTCGGCGTCGGCCTCCTCGGCGGCCCCGCCCGCTTCGGCGTCGGCGCCCGCTTCCGCGCCGGCATCGGCTTCGGCGTCGGCGAAGGGCCCGGCGAAGAAGCCCTCCGAGGACGACCCGCTGGTCATCCCCGAAGGCGTGAAGCCGGTCATCGGCTCCAATGTATCGCCCGAGGACAACCGCCCCTCTGGCGCGGTCTCGCGCACGGGGTTGTTCCCCCTCGCCTACAAGCAGCGCATCGGCAACGAGATCACGAGCGCGATCTTCCCGTTCTACTACGAGCGGCGCGCGTTCGACGACGCGCAGAAGCTGGTCGATCGCGAGAGCTTCTACGGCCTCTACTACCGTCGCCGCAGCGCGCGCTTCGACGTGGACGCGGCGTTCCCGCTGTTCCTCCGCTGGCGAGACGACCAGACCACCACCACCGTCGTCCCGCCGGTGCTGTGGCGCGACGGCCCGAACGGCGAGTGGCACCGGTGGCTCGCGCCGCTGTTCTTCGCCTCGTCGCAGCCCGACGGCGGCTACCTGCACATCCCGGCGCTGCTCACCTTCTCGCACCACAACCCGAAGAGCGCGTTCTCGTTGATCGGCGGGCTCGGGTTCTACGACCGCACCGGCAAGGACGTCGACTGGGGCCTCGTGCCGCTCGTGTTCGGCGGCAACAACAGCGAGAAGCTCACCAGCTACTTCCTCATCCCGCCGCTCCTCACCTACCACTCCGAGAACAAGGACGCGGGCGCGTCGACCACCTGGGTCGGTCCGGTGCTCTACAAGTCCTCGCCGAAGAAGACCGTCTTCGACCTGTTCCCGCTCCTGTTCCACAACCACGGGATCGCGGAGGGCGAGGGCTACACCTCGACCACCCTCCTGCCGCTGTTCCACTACAGCCGGTCGGCCACCAAGAGCCTCATCGTCACCCCGGTGTTCGGCTCGGCCAAGGACGACGAGGGCGAGACCACCATCACCCCGTTCTACTCGCGCTACCGGGGCCGCACGCGGCTCGACCTCGCCGGCCCGATCATCCCCCTGTTCGCGCACTACGTCGACCCGGACGCCTACCGCGAGTCGTACCTGTTCGGCCCGGTGTACACCTCGAGCGACCCGACCCGCTTCAGCGTGATCACCCCGCTGTTCGCGCACTTCGCCGAGCGCGGCGTCGGCCGCACCACCTGGGTGTTCCCGACCTTCACGCACACGACCGACAAGGACGGCTGGTCGTTCAACCTCCACCCGCTGGTCTACACGGCCAAGTCGGGCGACACGTGGCACGACGTCGTCGCGCCCATCTGGTGGGATTTCGGCTCCGCCAAGAAGCGCTCCACGGTGCTCTTCCCGGTGTTCTGGCGCTTCCGCGACGAGGAGGGCACGACCCAGGTCGCGCTCAACACGGTGTGGATCGACCGCAAGTCGTCGCGTGGCGCCAACTGGGACTTCTACTTCCTCCCCGTGTTCCACGTGGGCGACTCGCCCAACGGCTCGGCGTGGGACTTCCTCTTCGGCTTCGTCGGCTACAAGCGCGAGGGCACCTACAAGCAGCTCAAGCTGCTGTGGATCCCGATCGACCTGACCAAGCCGCCGCCCACGTCCACCGGCGCGCCCGCGAAGTGAGCGCCGAGCCGTCTCCACCGGCGACGACGTGTGGAGTCAGCGAGCCCCGAGCGCCCCGTCGCGCAGGACGACCTCGCGCGCGGCGAGGCGCTCCACCACGCTCCGCTGGTGGGTGACCAGCACGAGGGTCATGCCGTCGGCGGCGAGGCGCGCCAGCACGTCGAGCACCTCGCTCTGCGCCTCGTCGTCGAGCGCGCTCGTGACCTCGTCGCAGAGCAGGGCCTCGGGCTCCATCGCGAGGGCCCGCGCGATCGCCACCCGCTGCTTCTGCCCACCCGAGAGCGTTCGGGGGTAGGCGTCGCCGTGCCCTGCGAGGCCCACGCTCGCGAGCAGCTCGTCGGCGCGCGCCAGGGCGGCGCGCCTCTCGACTCCCCGCACGTGTATGGGTGCCTCCGCCACGTTGGCCCGCGCGGTCAGGTGCGGGAACAGCTGAAAATCCTGGAACACCATGCCGAGCAGCGTGCGCGCCGCCGCCGCCGCTCGGAGCGGGTCGGCCGAGGGGCGTATCGTGTGCGGACCGACGACGATCTCGCCCTCGTCGAACCCCGCGAGCCCGTTGATGCACCGGAGCAGCGTGGACTTCCCGGCGCCGCTCGGCCCGGTGATGGTGACGATCTCGCCCGGCTCCACCGCGAGCGAGACGCCCGCGAGCACCGTGCGCTCTGCGAAGGTCTTCTTCACCGCGCGGAGCGCGATCACGCGTGACCTCGCGACCAGCGCGCCTCGAGGCGACGCGAGAGGAGCCCGAGCGGCAACGAGATGGCGAGGTAGAGCGCCGCGGTGGCGAGCCCGATCTCGAGGTAGCGGAGGCTGGATTTCGCCAGGATCTGGTACTGCTTGGTGAGCTCGACGACGGCGATCACGCTCACGAGGCTCGTGTCCTTGAACAGCGCGACGAAGTCGCTCGTCATCGGTGGCAACGCCACCCGCACGGCCTGGGGCAGCACGATGCGGCGGAAGGTGAGCGCGCGCGACATGCCGAGCGAGGCGGCCGCCTCCCACTGCCCGGTGGGGACCGCCCCCAGCGCCGCGCGGTAGATCTCCGCCTCGTACGCGGCGTAGTTGAGCCCGAACCCGATCACCGCCGCGGCCCACGCCGAGAGGCGGACGCCGAGCGTGGGCAACCCGTAGTAGAGGAAGAACAGCACGAGCAGCACGGGCACGCCGCGGAACAGCTCCACGTAGGCGGTGGCGAGCGCGCGCAGCGGTCGAGGCCCGAACGTGCGCGCGGCGGCGAGGGGCAGCGCGAGGAGCACGGCGAGCGCCATGCTGGCGACGCTGAGCAGCACGGTGGTGAGCGCGCCCGAGAGCAGCAAGGGAAACCAGCGGCGGAAGGTCCACCGCGTGTCGGTCTCCTTGCCGACCTCGAGCTTGGTCTCCTGGTCGGCGTTCCACAGCCCCCAGCGCTCGAGCACCTTGCGGAGCGCGCCCTCGCTCGCCAGCTGGTCGATCGCGCGGTCGATCCGCTGGGCGAGCGCCTCGTCGGCCTTGCGCATCGCGATGGCGTAGTGGCCCTTCGGCAGGCTCGGGTCGTCGACGAAGCGCAGCAGCGGATCGCGACGCGCGTAGTACTCGGCGATCGGCAGATCGAGCAGCACGGCGCCCACGCGGCGGAGCCCGAGATCGCGGTAGGGCTCGACCTGCCCCTCGTAGACCTTCTTCGCGAGCGCGCGCGCGTCGAGCAGTCGCTCGGCCGCGGTGTCGCCGAGGGTGGCGATGGGACCCGCGCACATGGCGAGGCTCGTGCAGGCCGGGTCGTCCGCGCGCGCGACCAGCTGCAGCCGATAGGTGTAGTACGGGTGCGAGAGCCGCGCCTTGCCCGCGCGGTCGGGGGTGACCTCGAGGCCGTTCATGGCGAGGTCGAGGTCGCCGCGGTCGAGCCCGACCAGCAGCGAGGCATATTCGTACTGCACGAACTCCACCGGCTCGCCGAGCACGCGGCCGAGCTCCCGCGCGAGGTCGACCTCGAAGCCGATGACCTTCTTCGGATCGTCCGGGTCGTGGAACACGTAGGGGGCGCCACCCTCGGCGTCGGCACCCCAGCGGAGCTTGGCCTGGGCTCCACCGACCCATGTCAGCAACGTCAGCAATGTCAGCAGTGGCAGCAGGCGCCTCATCGTCGCCTCCCGAGGCCACGGGCGACGCGCCGCATGGCCTCGTCGAGCTCGCTCGGGTCGAGCGAGGCGTAGCCGAGGCGGACGAAGGGCCGGGCGCGCCCGTCGAACGCGTAGGCCCGGCCGGGCAGGAAGCTCACGCCCTCGCGCGCGGCGGCCGCGACGAGGGCCTCGGCGTCGACCCCGCGCACCTCGGCCCACGCGGCCATCCCGCCGGGCGGCTTGCGCGCGACCAGCGTGCCCTCGAGGTGGCGATCGAGCGCGGCGAGCAGCGCGTCGCGACGCTCGCGGTACGCGCGCCGCACGCGACGGACGTGTCGTTGCAGCTCACCGTCCTCGAGCAGCTCCGCCACGGCGAGCTCGAGCGCGGGGTCGCCCTGCCGGTCGATGGCGATGCGCAGGGCCGTGGCGTGGGCGACGAAGGGCGCGGGCCCCGCGAGGAACCCGAGCCGCAGCGCGGGCGCCAGGATCTTCGCGAGCGTGCCCACGTAGATCACGTTGCCGCTCTGGTCGTCGCTCGCGAGCGGGAGCACCGGTCGCCCCTCGTAGTGGAACTCGAAGTCGTAGTCGTCCTCGACGATCGCGAACCGCCGCGCGCGCGCGAGCGCGAGCAGGGCGAGCCGGCGCGCCGGGGAGAGCGTGACGGTCGTCGGGTACTGGTGGTGGGGCGTGAGATAGACCGCGCGCAGGCCCTCGATCTCGGCGAGCGCGTCGACGGCCAGGCCGTGCTCGTCGACGGGCACCGGCACGAGGCGCGCACCCGCGGCCCGGAACGCCTGCCACGCGGGCCGATAGCCGAGGGCCTCGACGGCGACGGCCGCGCCCGGGTGCCCGTCGAGGAGCACGCGGGCGGTGAGATCGAGCGCCGCCTGCGCGCCGCGGGTGACGAGCAGCGCGTCGCGATCGAAGGTGAGGCCACGGAGCTCCGCGAGCATCTCGGTGAGCGCGGTGCGCAGGCGCGGGTGACCCTCGGGAGGCACGTAGCCGAGGGGCGCGCTGCGCAGCGCCCTGCGGTACGCGCGGGCCACGAGGTCGCGCGGCACGAGGCGGAGATCGGGGGTGCCCGCCGCGAGCACGAAGGTGTTCGGCGGCGGCTCGGGCGGACGTGGCGAGGGCGCCGCCGGGAGGCTGAAGCCCGCGCGCGTGGCCGCCTTGGCGAGGCGACGTGGGAGCTCGCGCGGGATGTCGCCGGAGACGTAGGTGCCCCCCGCGGGGCGCGTCTCGATCCAGCCCTCGGCGGCGAGCTCCCGGAACGCGGCGAGCACCGTGTTGCGGTGCACCCCGAGCTGCGTCGCGAGCGTGCGGCTGCCCGGCAGCGCGGCGCCGGGGAGCAGGCGCCCACGGCGCACGTCGTCGCGGACCGCGCGCGCGATGCGCAGGAACAGAGGCAGATCCCCGCTCTCGTCAAGAGACAGCGCGTGCGCGAAGCCGTTCACGACTGGTCCAGCGTAACAGCCGTTCGCGCTCTAGAGTGCATGGACCACCATGATCCCGCTCTACCAGGTCGATGCGTTCACGCGGCGCCAGTTCGCCGGCAATCCGGCCGCGGTCTGCCCTCTGCCGGCGTTCTTGCCCGACGCGACGCTGCAGGCGATCGCCGCCGAGAACAACCTCGCCGAGACCGCGTTCCTGGTGCGCGAGGGCGAGGGCTACCGCATCCGCTGGTTCACGCCGCTGGTCGAGGTCGACCTCTGCGGCCACGCGACGCTCGCGAGCGCGTGGGTGATCTTCGAGAAGCTCGGCCACGTGGGCGACCGGATCGACTTCGCGAGTCGGAGCGGTCCGCTGACGGTGCGGCGCCTCGACGACCGGCGGCTCGAGCTCGACTTCCCGACCCGACCCGCAAAACCCTGCGCCGCGCCCGCCGCTCTCCTCGACGGGCTCGGCGTGACCCCGCGCGAGGTGCACTGCGCGGTCGAGTACCTGGTGGTGCTCGACGACGAGGCCGCGGTACGCGCGGTGCGCCCCGACGCTCGAACGCTGGGCCGGCTCGACCGCGGGGTGATCGTCACCGCGCGCGGCACCGACGTGGACTTCGTCTCGCGCTTCTTCACGCCAGCGCACGGCATCGACGAGGACCCGGTGACGGGCTCGGCGCACTGCACGCTGACGCCGTTCTGGGCGGAGCGCCTCGGCAAGACGCGCATGCAGGCGCGACAGGTGTCGGCGCGCGGCGGCGAGCTCGAGGTGGCGCTCGTGGGCGACCGCGTGACCATCGCCGGCCACGCGGTGCTCTACCTGGAGGGCCAGATCACCGTGGAGTGAAGGCCTGTCGATGAATGCCCCCGGGCTGAAGCGGCTGAAGCCCGGGGCACCGACGACGTTGCAAGCCCGGGGCCTCACACCCCGGGCTTCACGTCCCAAATCACTGGCTGGACATCGCGCTGCAATGGACCGGCCGAAGGGAGTTCAGCCAGTCCAGCGTGACGTCGAGCCCGGGGTCGATGCCCCGGGCTTCAGCGGCCGTCGGTGCCCCGGGCTTTCAGCCCGGGGGCATTCTTCGACACGCCTCGAGTGGCTCTGCTTGCTGGTTCACTTGTTCATGATGTCGATGGCGTGGCCGAGGGCGTGCTCGGCGGAGATCATCACGGCCTCGCCCAGCGTGGGGTGGGGGTGGATCGTGAGCGCGATGTCCTCGGCGAAGGCGGCCATCTCGAGGGCGAGGGAGCCCTCGCTGATGAGATCGGACGCGCTCGGTCCGACGATGTGCATGCCGAGCACCTGACCGGTCTTGGCGTCGGTCACCGTCTTGACGAAGCCGTCGGTCTCGCGGACCGCCATCGCGCGGCCGCTCGCGGCGAACGGCATCTTGCCGACCTTGACCGTGATGCCCTTGGCCTTGGCCTGCTCCTCGGTCATGCCGACCGCGGCGATCTCCGGGTCGGTGAAGATGGCGCCGGGGATGGCGACCCAGTCCTTGGCCGCCTTGTGGCCGGCGACGACCTCGGCCGCGATGACGCCCTCCTTGACCGCCTTGTGGGCGAGGAGCGGCGCGCCGCTCACGTCGCCGATGGCGTAGACGTTGGGGACGTTGGTGCGGCAGTACGTGTCGGTCGGCACGAAGCCGCGCTCGTCGATCTTCACGCCGATCGTCTCGAGGCCGAGCCCCTTGCTGTGCGGGCGCATGCCCACCGCGACGAGCACCACGTCGGTCTCGACCGACTCGGTCTTGCCGCCGCCGACGTCGAGCTTCACGGAGATGCCCGTCGCCGTGCGCTCGTAGCCCATGGCCTTGGCGCTCTTGAAGATCTTCGCGCCGCGCTTGGTCATGCGGCGCTCGAGCACGGCGACGCAGTCCGGGTCGGTGCCGGGGAGCAGCGTGGGGGTGGCCTCGACCACCGTGAGCTCGGCGCCGAAGCTCTGGTAGACGCACCCGAGCTCGAGGCCGATGACGCCGCCGCCGATGACCAGCAGGCGCTTCGGGATCGCGTCGAGCGACACCGCCTCCTTCGCGCCGATGATGGTCTTGCCGTCGAACTTGAAGGTGGGGATCTCGATCGTGGTGGAGCCGGTGGCGACGATGATGTTCTTCGCCTCGACCGTCTCCTTCTTGCC
>Ga0154020_10010105_pt1 | contig 10812 bp, 12 predicted proteins | sample Klosneuvirus_201_FD_109709 | JGI IMG/M metagenome (GOLD analysis project Ga0154020, IMG submission 109709) | Active sludge microbial communities from wastewater, Klosterneuburg, Austria - Klosneuvirus_20160825_MG | ecosystem: Engineered > WWTP > Aerobic digester > Activated sludge | place...
CGAACGCTCGCCGCAGCGCCTCCGGGGTGCCGAAGCCGACGGCGCTGGCGACCTCGCCGGCCGCGCGCCGCGTGGTCTCCAGCAGCTGCCGCGCGGCCTCGACGCGCACGCGCTCGACGAACGCCGCCGGCGAGACCCCGACCTCGGCGCTGAACACGCGCGAGAAGTTGCGCACGCTCATGCCGGCGCGTCGCGCCAGGGTCGGCACCTCGAGCGCCGCGCCCGGGTGCTCGATGACATGGGCCTGGACCTCGCGCAGCACGTCGCGCTCGGCGGTCTGCGCGGCCAGCTGGGCGCTGAACTGCGACTGCCCGCCGGCGCGCCGCACGAACACCACCAGCCAGCGCGCCAGCAGCAGCGCGACCTCGCGCCCGAGATCGCGCTCGACCAGCGCCAGCGCCAGATCGATCCCCGCCGTGACCCCGGCCGAGGTCCACAGCGCGCCGTCCTCGACATAGATCGGATCGCGCTCGACCTGCACCCGCGGGTAGCTCCTGGCCAGCAGGTCGCAGTAGGCCCAGTGCGTGGTCGCGCGGCGCCCGTCGAGCAGCCCCGCCGCCGCCAGCACGAAGGCCCCGGTGCACACCGACGTCGTGCGTCGCGCCCGCGCCGCCAGCCGGCGCACCGCGGCGAGCACCGCGGGCTGCTCGGCGGCCCGCCGCGCCCCGGCGCCGCCCGCCAGCACCAGGGTGTCGATGGCGCCGCGCCCGCGCGCCAGCCGCTGCAACGTGGTCTCGGCCAGCAGCGCCGGCCCGCGCTCGCTGCGCACGGTCAGCCCGCTGCCGCCGGCGATGATGACCTGGTAGCCGCGGTCGCGCGCCCCGCGGCGCTGCTGCGCCTCGGCCGCCCCGGCGAACACCTCGACCGGCCCGAACACATCGAGCGGCTGACAGCCATCGAACGCGACCACCACGACGCGCCTCATGACCCCATGATGCCTGCTCGCCGCCATGGCACAAGGACAACGATCGGACGTTTTGGGCCAGCGGCGCGCAGCGGGCCGGGCTGGCCCAAAACGTCCGCTCCGGCTCCGCCCGCTCCGCTATGCTGGCGCTCCGGGCGGCGCTTCCGCCCAGCCAGGAGAGCCCCCCGATGAAGACCCCGCTGCGCAGCCTCGCCCTCGCCACCATCCTCGCCGCCGCCCTGACCCAGCAGGCCTCTGCCGAGACCGTCACCCTGCAGCTCTCCAACGCCACCGTCGACGTGCCCGAGGGCTGGACCCACAAGGACGCCGGCAACAACACCATGGCGCTCGACGAGCCCAACAAGCAGGTCAACATCTCGATCATCAGCACCGAGGGCAAGAACCTGCTCACCGTGGTCACCAACGTGACCGCGATGCTCAAGAAGATGATGCCCAAGCTCAAGCTCGACAAGGGCAAGAAGGCCGCCATCAACGGCAACGTCGGCAAGGTCTTCGTCGGCGCCGGGGTGCTCGGCCCCAAGCCGGTCAAGGTCGCGCTGCACGTGCTCGAGACCCCCGATCACCACGGCCTCATGATCATCAGCCTGGTCGAGGCCGCCAAGTTCAAGGCCCACAGCAAGACCGTCGCCGCCATCATCGCCAGCCTCAAGCCCCCCGCGGCGGCACCCGCGCCGGAGCCCCCGGCTGGCGCCCCCCCGGCCGGCGACACCAAGTAACGCCCTCCGCCCTCCCGCGATGCCCCTGCTGCAGCCCGACGAACCGCCCGCCTTCGAGGTCGTCAACGCCGACGCCGCCTCGCGCTGGGTGCTGACCTGCGACCACGCCAGCGCGCGCCTGCCTGTCGCGCTGGGTGATCTCGGCGTCAGCGCCAGCGAGCGTGAGCGCCACATCGCCTGGGACCTCGGCATCGCCGGAGTGGCGCGCCACCTGGCCCCGCTGCTCGACGGCGTCCTGATCCTGGCCGGCTACTCGCGCCTGGCCATCGATCTCAACCGCCCGCTGAGCAGCCCACAGTCGATGGTCACCGTCAGCGAGTACACCGCCATCCCGGGCAACCACGGCCTCACCGCGGCCGACGCCGCCGCGCGCGCCGAGGCCCTGTTTCACCCCTACCACGAGCGCATCCGCGCCGAGCTCGATCGCCGCCAGGCCGCCGGCCGCGCCAGCGTGCTGGTCTCGCTGCACAGCTTCACGCCAGTCTTCAAGGGCGAGCGCCGCAGCGTGCACACCGGCATGCTGTACAACCGCGACCCGCGCCTGGGCCGCGCCATGATCGACGTGCTGCGCGCCGACCCCGGCCTGGTCGTCGGCGACAACCAGCCCTACGCGGTCAACGACGACAGCGACTACACCGTCGTCGTGCACGGCGAGCGCCGCGGCCTGCTGCACGTCGAGATCGAGGTTCGCCAGGACCTCATCGCCGACGCCACCGGCCAGGCCGCCTGGGCCGCCCGCCTGGCCAGCGCGCTCGAGCAGGCCCACGCCCGCGTCGTCAGCGCACCCTGATCCCCCGCCCCACGCACCCGAAAACGCGCAAACCCTTCGCTTGACGAAGCCGTCGCATCCGACTAGCTTGTGATCGAAATTGATATTGCTTCTCAAAATCACAGGAGACCCCGCTTGCGCGTGTTGCCCCCACTGACCCGACTGTCCTGCCTCACCGTCACCCTGGCCGCGCTCGCGCTGGTCGGCCTGGCCGGCAGCCCGGCCCACGCCAACCCGCGCGCGCTGCCCTTCACCTACCCCTACGCCACCCTGCCCTGCGGCGGCTTCGAGATGGAGCAGTACCTCGACGCCATCCCGCTCCAGGTCACGCGCACCCTGCCCGCCGGCGGCACCGAGAAGGTCACCACCCTGGCCTTCCAGCTGCAGACAGAGTTCGAGCTCGGCCTGACCGATCGCCTCGAGCTCGGCGCCTACCTGGTGTTCGACTAGCCCGCCGCGGCCGAGCGCCCCGCCCTCGGCTTCAAGGGCAGCAAGCAGCGCCTGCGCTACCGCTTCGCCGAGGCCGGGCAGTGGCCGGTCGACCTCGCGGTCTACTTCGAGGTCGTCGAGTTCCGCGACGAGATCGAGCTCGAGCAGAAGGTCATCCTGGGCAAGCGCTTCGGCAAGCTGAACACCATGGCCAACCTGACCCTGGAGCAGGAGTACGAGTGGCTGGGCGAGGCCGAGATCGAGGCCATCTTCGCGCCCTCGGGCGGCGCCACCTACGATGTCAGCCCCAGCGTCACCGTGGGCGCCGAGTACTGGGGCAACCTGTACGACGGCTACCGCCACTACGCCGGCCCCACCGCGATGTTCCAGAAGGGTGACGTCTGGATGTCGGGCGGCGTCTACGCCCGCCTCGACGATCAAGACCCGGCGCTGGGCGATCCCTACGGCCGGCTGTGGATCCGCCTGCTCGGCGGCGTGGGCTTCTGACCGAGCCGCTTCAGCGCAGGCGCGCGACGGCTTCCACGCCCTGCGCCATCTCCTGCGCGGTCATGACCGGGAAGACGTCGATCTCGGCGCCGAGGCCGATGAACAGCGGCTCGCCCATCACCGGCATCTGGCTGCCCTCGGCCAGATCGACCACCGCGAACATGGTGCGGCGCCCCTGGTAGGCCGTGAAGTACGCCGACTCCGGCTTGTGCCGCTCCAGGAACTGACCGATCACCTTGGGCAGCGAGCCATCGACGATGGCCTTGTTGCCCGACTCCACCGGAACCGACACCTTCAGCATCACGCGCATGTGAACCCCCTGTTGGCTGAGCACCCAGCCAGCAGTACGCCCGGATCACGCCCGCGGATCGGCAGACCGCGGTTTGCCGCCCCACCCGGGCTTCACCACGTCTAGGATCCTCGTCATGCGCAAGCTGAGCCTCGGCCTGGTGCTCCTCGCCGTGTGCAGCGCGGCTGGATGCAAGAAGTACCCGCGCTCCGCGCCGCCGGCGGCCGCGGCACAGGAACCCCCAGCGCCCCCGCCCGCCAAGAAGTCCAGCTGCGCCGAAGTCGGTGACAACCTGCGCCGCATCCTGATGGCCGACCCCTCCCCCTGGGTCGCCGACAAGGCTCCCCTGACCAGCGGTCTCACGCGCGACCAGTGCGACAAGCACACCTGGTCCAGCGCAGCCGTCGCGTGCATGCACAGCGCCGCCGACTCTGCCGCCTTCAAGCACTGCTTCAGCCTGCTCACCCCCAGGCAACGGAGCGCCTGGGAGCTCGTCATCACCACCAGAATGTAGTCGCATAGGCCCAGGGTGGAAGCCGCCCGACCGCGCTCGAGCGGGATGATCTCGTCGAACCTGGGTCGCGAGGACGACCGCGGCTCGAGCTTCGACACCAAGCGCCGCATGTTCCACCTGGTCGCGTGGGAGGCCAGCAGCAATCGCCAGCTGGGTGAGCACGACATGATCGGCGACGAAGCCAGCTGTCCGACCCCCGTCACCACCCGCGACGGTGTGCCGGACGACGATTTCACCGGCGGCACGTCGTACGATGCCATTGCAACCTGGGCGCGCAGGACCTGACCGACTGAAGTGCCAAACCGCTGCTTTTCTGCTGGTGCCCCCGACGTGACTCGAACACGTGACCCCCTGTTTAGGAAACAGGTGCTCTATCCGGCTGAGCTACGGGAGCTTGGTGGCAAAGCCTATCAGTAGGTCAGGACGGAGACCACTGGGGTGGTGCCGAGTTTCGGGCGGCCGCCCAGGAAGCCGAGCTCGATGACGAAGGCGAAGGCGGCGACCTCGCCGCCGGCGTCGCGGCACAGGCGCGCGGTGGCCGCCGCGGTGCCGCCGGTGGCCAGCACGTCGTCGACGATGATGACCTTGCGGTGCTGGGCCAGCGCGTCGGCGTGCATCTCCAGGGCGTCGCTGCCGTACTCCAGGGCGTACTCGACGCGACGCTTGTGATACGGCAGCTTGCCCGGCTTGCGCACCGGGATGACCGGCAGGCCCAGGCGCAGCGCCAGCGGCGCGCCGAACAGGAAGCCGCGCGACTCGATGGCGACCACGGCCTCGACCCCGGCCGGGGTCAGCGCGGCCAGGCGCGCGACACAGCTGGCCAGGCCGTCGGCGTTGCCGATCAGCGGCGTGATGTCCTTGAACATGATGCCGGGCTTGGGGAAGTCCGGCACGTCGCGCACCAGCGCGCGCAGCCCATCGATCGAAAGCTCTCCCAGCGCCATGGCAGCTCGCTCCTCGGATCAGTTACGGACCGGCTCTTCGCCGTCCCAGGCATAGCGCCCGATCAGATCGACGAACCGACACGCGGTGTCCCAGTGCGTCTCGAACTCGTCGCCGTGGCGCGTGATGACGGCCAGGCGCTGCTCCTCGCGATCGCCGACCGGGATGATGAGGCGCCCGCCGTCAGCAAGCTCCGCCAGCAGCAGCGTGGGCACCCGCGGCGCCCCCGCTGCGCACAGGATGGCGTCCCAGGGCGCGCCCTCGGGCCAGCCCAGGGTGCCGTCGAACGCGGCCACCTTGACGTTGCGGTAGCCGAGCTCCTGCATGCGCGCCTCGCAGCGCTGCGCCAGCGCGGGCAGCCGCTCGACCGCCCAGACCTCGCCCTTGCCCTTGCCGCTGCTGCCGCTGGCGCCGGAGCCGCCGACCAGCTCGGCCAGCACCGCGGTCTGGTAGCCCGACCCGGCGCCGATCTCGAGCACCCGCTCACCGCCGCGCAGCAGGCACAGCTCGCTCATGCGCGCGACCATGTAGGGCTGCGAGATGGTCTGGCCCTGGCCGATCGGCTGCGGCTTGTCCTCGTAGGCGACCGCCCACTGCTCGGGCGGCAGGAAGCGATGGCGCGGCACCCGCTCCATGGCCGCCAGCACGCGGGCGTCCTTGATCCCGCGCGGCGCCAGCTGCTCGGTCACCATCTTGTGGCGCGCCGAGGTCAGCTCCTCCTCCGACACCGCGACCATGGGCCAAGCTACCGCACGTGCTCGAAGCCGTCGAGGCGCCAGCCCGGCACCTCGGCCAGCAGCGGCTGGTGCGTGAAGTCGAGCTCCAGCGGCGTCACCGAGCAGACCCCGTCACGCACCGCCAGACAGTCCGAGCCCGGGACGTCACCGAAGCCGACCTCGGGCCCGCCGATCCAGAAGTACTTGCGACCGCGGGGGTCGGAGCGCACATCGACCTTGTCGTGGTACAGGCGCTCGCCCAGGGAGGTCCAGCGATAGCCCGCCGGCCCCTTGGCCGACGGCACGTTGACGTTGAGCAGGATCCCGGGCGGCAGCCCGTGCTCCAGCACCGCGGCGCCCAGCGCGCGGGCCAGGCCGGCCGCCGGGCCATAGTCGTCGCCATAGCCGCGCTCGCGGCTGACCGCGATGGCGGGGATCTTGCGCAGGGCGCCCTCGACCGCGGCCGCCACGGTGCCCGAGTAGAAGACGTCGGTGCCCAGGTTGTAGCCGGCGTTGACCCCGCTGACGACCAGCGCCGGCTTGCGCGGCGCAAGGTGCAGCAGGCCCAGGTAGGCGCAGTCCACCGGGGTGCCGTCGACCGAGTACCAGTTGCGCCGGATCTCCTCGACGCGCAGCGGCCGGTGCAGGCTGATCGAGTGTGACATCGCGGACATCTCGCGATCCGGGGCCACCACCACGACGTCGCCCAGCTCGGCCATCGCGGCGGCCAGCGCCTCGATCCCCGGGGCCCGCACACCATCGTCGTTGCACACCAGGATCAGCGGCCGCTCTGCCATGACTCGCTCGCTCCAAATGAAAATGGCGCCGAGAGAAGGTTCCCCTCGGCGCCGTTGTCGGGGTGACTGGATTTGAACCAGCGACCCCCTGACCCCCAGTCAGGTGCGCTAACCAGGCTGCGCCACACCCCGAAACACGCGGTGTACCTTAGTCGGATTGCGCGCGGCGTCAAGCTCCTTCGGCGTCGGCGGCGACCAGTTTCTCCAGGCTCGCGACCTCGGCCAGCGCCGCGGCCAGCCGCTCGCGCAATTCGAGCAACTCCGCGGGATCCGCGCCGGGTGCGCCCGACAGCCGCCGGCGCGCCCCCGCGATGGTGTAGCCCTCGACCTTGAGCAAGTGCTGGATCTCGCGCAGCCGCGTCACGTCGGCCGGGGTGTAGCTGCGCTGCTTGGACTTGGTCTTCCTGGGTTTCACGACCTTGAACTCGGTCTCCCAGAAACGAAGCAGCGAGGTGGCCACCCCGAGCAGGGTCGCGACCTCGCCGATCTTGAAGCTGGGCCGGTCAGGCAGGGGCTGCCCGGGCGAGAGCTTGCGCAGGGCACTTCTGCGCGCGGGCGCCTGGGCGCTCGCCGGCATCAGGTGTTGAGGACGTTCTTCAGCACCTGGCTCGGCTTGAAGGTCAGCACGCGACGCGCGCTGATGGTGATCTCCTCGCCGGTCTGCGGGTTGCGGCCCACGCGTGCGTTCTTGTCGCGCACGACGAAGTTCCCGAATCCCGAGATCTTGATCTTCTCACCCTTCTCCAGGGTCTCCTTGATGGTGTCGAAGACCGTCTCGACGATCTCCGCGGCCTCCTTCTTGGAGAACCCGCCAACCTTCTCGTACACGTTCTCGATGATGTCGGCCTTCGTCATGGTGCGATTATTTAAGCAGATTCCGTGAGGGTGTAAAGCCGTCAACGCAAGGTGGCCGAAAGCTGCCCGGCCAGGGCCGCCACCACGCCGGCATGGGCGCCGTCAACCTCGACGTCGGTCAGGGTCCGCTCGGGCGAGCGATAGGTCAGCGTCCACAGCATGGACTTCTGCCCGGCAGGCACCTTTCCAGCCTCGCGATAGTCCTCCAGCAGCCTGATTTCGGCCAGCAGCGCGCCTCCGGCAGCAGCCAGCACGCTGCGCACGCGGGCCGCCGGGACGGTCGCGGCGATGAAGCAGGACACGTCGCGGGATGACCCCGGGAAGCGCCCGGGCCGGGTCAGCTGGGCTGGCGGCGCGCTGCGCAGCGGGTCGAGGCCCAGCTCGAAGGCGAACACCGCGCCGGTGAGGCCCAGGGCGTCGCGCACCCGTGGATGCACCTCGCCGACCACCCCGACCTCACGCCCCAGCACGCTCACGGTGGCGGCGACGCCGGGATGTAGCCAGGGCACCGCGCTGGTCGCGGCCAGCTCGGCCTCATGGCCGGTCAGGCCATGCACCAGCGCGTCGACGACGCCGCGGGCGTCGAAGAAGTCGACCGGCCCGCCGCCGCGCAGCCAGCCGTCACGGTCGCCCGCCAGCAGGCCGCCGGCGACCCAGGGCTCGTCACAGAGTTCGGCGTCGTCGGCGCCCTGCGCGCGGGCCAGGAACAGCGGACCGACCTCGAACAGGCGCACGTCATGGACGCGCTGGGACTGGTTGTGCGCCAGCGCCGCCGCCAGCCCGGGCAGGATCGCGGTGCGCATGGCCGACTGCTCGAGGCGCAACGGATTGGCCACCCGCCGCGGCCGCGCGCGCCGGTCGTCGTCAGCAAAGCCCAGCGCCGCCAGCGCGGCAGGCGCCACGAACGAGTACGACAGGATCTCGTGCAGGCCGGCCGCCGCCAGCAGCTCGCGCGCCCGCTCGGCCACCCGATCACCCGAGCGCGCCGGCGCCCGCGACACCGACGGCAACGTCGCCGGCAGCTTGTCGAGCCCGACCAGGCGCGCGACCTCCTCGATGAGGTCGACCTCGCGGGTCAGATCGGTGCGGAAGGTCGGGATCTGGAAGCGCAGCACCTCGCCGCCGCTCGGCCCTGGCCCCGGATCCGGGCCACCGGCAGCACCGACACCACCGGCGTCACCGAGCTCGATCCCGCCCAGCAGCCGGCGCACCTCGGGGGCCCCGACGTCGAGGCCCAGCACCGCGTGCAGGCGGGCGCGACGCAGCGGCACCATCAGCGGCTCCAGCGGCCGCGGCCACAGGTCGCTGCCCTGCCCCGCCACATGTCCGCCCGCGACCTCGACCAGCAGCGCACAGGCGCGCTGTGACGAGGCATCGACCGCGGCGACATCGACGCCGCGCTCGAAGCGCTGTGACGCCTCCGAGTGCAGGCCCAGCCGCTTCGCGGTCACGCGCACCGCGCGCGGCTCGAAGCAGGCGCTCTCCAGCAGCACCCGCGTGGTGCCGTCCGAGACCTCGCTGTCCTTGCCGCCCATGACCCCGGCCAGCGCGATGGGCCGCTCGGCATCACAGATCAGGACATCGCTGGTCTCGAGCTGGCGCGTGACGCCATCCAGGGTCACCAGCGTCTCGCCGACGCGCGCGCGCCGCACGACGATGGCGCCACCCGCGACCTTGGCATGATCGAAGGCGTGCAGCGGCTGGCCGCGATCGAACATGACGTAGTTGGTGACGTCGACCAGGTTCGAGATCGGGCGCACCCCGACCGCCTCCAGGCGGCGGCGCAGCCACAGCGGGCTCGGCCCCACGCGCACGCCGTCGAGGACGCGGGCCTGGTAGCGCGGGCAGCCGACCACGTCGTCGATGGCCACCGGCGGCGTGATGGTGGTGCCGGCCCCAGGGCCGCCCAGCAGGGCCGCGAAGTCGACCTTGGGCCGCGTCAGCGGCAGCGCGAAGGCCGCCCCGACCTCGCGCGCGATCCCGAGATGGCTCAGGCAGTCGCCGCGGTTGGGCGTGACGTTGACCTCCAGCACGACGTCCCGCAGCATCAGCTCGGTGGCGACCTCTCGGCCGGCCTCGGCGTCGGCCTCGAGCACGATGATGCCGGCGTGGCTGTCGCCGAGGCCGAGTTCCTGCTCCGAGCACAGCATGCCGGCCGAGCGCACCCCGCGCAGCTCGCGCACACCGATGCTGAGGCCGCCCGGCAGCGTGGTGCCCGGCCGCGCCCACGCCACCCGGCCGCCCGGCGCCGGCACGTTGGGCGCGCCGCACACCACCTGGTGCACGCTGACCCCATCGAAGATCTCGACCAGGGTGAGGTGATCCGACCCCGCGACCGGCTGCCGCGCGCGCACCGCAGCGACCACCACACCGGCCAGGTTGTCCCCGCGCCGCTCGATACCCTCGACCTCGAGGCCGCGCTCGGTCAGCGCCCGCGCGGTCTGATCCGCGTCCGGCACCGCGACCCACTCGGCCAGCCAGCGCATCGAGATCTTCATGGGAACTGCCTCAGCACGCGCACGTCACCCTCGTACAGCGTCTTGATGTCATCGATGCGGTACTTGAGCATCGCCATGCGATCGATCCCCATCCCGAATGCGAACCCGGCGACCTCCTCGGGGTCGTAGCCGACGGCGCGGAAGACCTCGGGATCGACCATGCCGGAGCCGCCGATCTCCATGAAGCCGGTGCCCTTGCACAGGCGACATCCGACGCCTGCGCCGGCGCCGCGGCAGAACACGCAGCTCATGTCGACCTCGGCCGACGGCTCGGTGAAGGGGAAGAAGCTGGGGCGCAGCCGGATCTGCAGGTCGTCACCCAGGTAGCGGCGCACGAAGTGCAGCAGCGTGCCCTTGAGGTCGGCCATCGAGACCTTGCCGACGCGGTCGACCAGGAGCCCCTCGATCTGCATGAACTGCGGCGAGTGGGTGGGATCGTCGTCGCGCCGGTACACCGCGCCGGGCGCGATGATCTTCACCGGCGGCTGCTGGCGCAGCATGGTGCGCGCCTGCACCGGCGAGGTGTGGGTGCGCAGCAGGGTCTCCGTCGTGCCCGCGGCGCCCGACCACAGCGGCGACAGGTAGAAGGTGTCCTGCATGTCGCGCGACGGGTGGTCCTTGGGGATGTTGAGCGCCTCGAAGTTGTGGAAGTCGCTCTCCACCTGCGGGCCGGTGGCCACCTCGTAGCCGAGCTCGGCGAAGATGAGCTCCATCTCGCGCCGCGCCTGGGTCATCGGGTGCAGCGTGCCCAGGCGGGCGCCGCGGCCCGGCAGCGTCACATCGACCACGCGGGCCAGATCGGCCTGGCGCACGGCGTCGGCCAGCGCGAGCAGGCGGGCGCCGACCGCGGCCTCG
>Ga0154020_10010106_pt1 | contig 10812 bp, 3 predicted proteins | sample Klosneuvirus_201_FD_109709 | JGI IMG/M metagenome (GOLD analysis project Ga0154020, IMG submission 109709) | Active sludge microbial communities from wastewater, Klosterneuburg, Austria - Klosneuvirus_20160825_MG | ecosystem: Engineered > WWTP > Aerobic digester > Activated sludge | place...
ACCAAGAATGCATAGGGAACCGTTGATGCGAACATAACCGGTGAGTGTTGTAGAATTTTGTCCATCTACTAATTCCATTTTGAAATAAATACCAGCCATGATGCTGACACCTCCGCTTGCTACACCGAGGTTGATAGATACAGCTGCTCCAAATTCCAATGAAGCTTCTATCATTCGTATTCCTTGCAAGTCTATTTCCATTCCAAAGAAACCACCGCCACCAAGGAAGGACACTGTAAGGCAGAATGGTTGCTCCCTTGTACAAAAATTAAATCCGAATGTAAGTGGTGCGCCGGTAAATGGTAGATTGACTTCTGCGCCCAATGTCATGTTGCTTAATGAGAAAACACCCATCTGTACATTAGGTATGGCTAATGAATAACCACATTTAATCCCGGTTAATGAGACATCAAGATAGGGTGGATCAGAAAATCCGTCGGAAGGAATCAGTGAATTTATATTATTGATAAAAGCTAATGCGCCACCGAATACCACACAGGGGTTTGCCATTTCTACACTTACATCTGCTTTTTTACCAGCTTCGGTAACAAAACTTATTTTATTGAAATCTATATTGATCAAGCCTTTTAGAATACCAATTTTAAAAGCAGTCAATGTCGCATCTGTTCCAAATGATGGTACGCCGGTTGGATTTTTCTTTTTTACTCTTGCTTGTGTAACGATGGAAAATGATGAACCTCCTTTTTGAATGAATTGAACAAAACCAAGATCTATATTTTTTAGTTTTGGTTTAATAACATAGGAAGTAATGTATTCGTCGGCCGTTTCTTCTGTTGTAAGATTTGGAATTTTCGGTACTCTATCCATTAATGGCTTTGCAATATCATACGAACTTGCATCGCCACTTACAAAATTTAATATCTCACTCAGTTTAAATACGCCGAATAATTTTGGATCAGGAATATTACTTACGCTAAAAAAATCATCGGCACTTGCTGCTGCTGTTTTAAATTTACTAATATCACCACCAAAAGCACCTGCCAGTTTTGATAAACCACTGAGGTTAAAATTGGGTGTGGCCATACCACCGGTTTTATCACTTTGGCCTGCAAAATTTACAGCTTGTGCAAAATTAAATTTTGCAAACACATGTCCTTTATTGTTATCATCTTCTAATGAAACAGAAACAGGTTGTGCAATACCAGTTAAACGTTGGTAAGAAGGCTCAATAATATTCGCCTGCTTCAATACAGGTAGAAATCCTTGCGGCTCGTTTGCATTGGTGTAAGTTTTTGCACCAAAAGAAATTTCCTGTGCCACATAGGTAGTATCGTTTCCATTTTTTACCTGCGGAGCTAGTGTAAATTTTTGCCCTTTCAGATTGCTGTTGTTGGATATTTTAAATCCTGCATTATAGGCATCAACTAGTTTAGTTCTATTGGTAGCACTTCCCAATACATTGGTGCTGATAAAAGCAAGTGGTATAATGAAGTCAACAAAATTTCCATCAAGGTCTTCTGCTTTTATTTTAAAAGGAACATCCTTGTTCTCGCTACGGATAACAAACTGGTCTGTAGCAGCCATGTCTGCAGCTTCCACCAATTTCTTTTTATTAAAATCGAGTAAGGGAGATGTAGTCGTTATCATTTCAACTTTGCTGAAACTAAAATTCATAAACTCTCCTTTGCTGTCACGATAGTTGTAATCTTTAACTGTTTCAGTAATTACAACAATCATCCGTTGAAAGTTAGCGGCTGTTCCAGTTCCAGTATGTGGTTTTCTTTCAGTGATTTTTATTAACACTGCCTCATGTCCGAATGGCATGATGTTTCCGGCTTCAACAATTTCTACATAATGTTCCCGTCCAAGTGTTTCAATGTGCCGCCATTTTAAAAGATTCAATGCGTTGTTATCATCTCCGTTTAACACTTTTGCTGTTAGTAACTTATTTCTGTCAACAAGTAATTCGCTATCGAGCCATGCACCAAGTGTAGTAAGAAATAATTTAAAAGCTTTTATTGGTTGTGGTACAAAACGGGGAATCTGGTAGTTGGATGATTCATGAACAATGCGATGTCGATCTTTATTACTCATGGAAGTAAGGCCGAGATAATTATCGGCTTTCGGAATGACAGGGTCGGTGTGTTTAGGCTTGGCATCATCAGCCCACATGGCCCTCAGAATTCTTTGTTCATTCGTCAACGAACTTTCATCAACGTTTCCATTTTTAGTTTTTGTTCCCATCCGGGTATGCCAGAGTTCAAAGAGCCTGTTGGTGTCTTTTAATATTCCTTTGTCGGCATTTAATTTTCTTATATGGCTCCAGCCTGCAATACTGGTAGGAGAAAGGTAAAGCCGCATCGGAATTTCCAGCGAAGTTTCCAGTTCAGTTAATGGGCCAACTGGGTCTTTAATAAGTGCTGTGATATTGTCCCGTACATTAAGGATAGCATCCGCACGGCTGTTTCTTTCTTCAGGAACTATTTCTCTGTTAATGATTTGCCTTTCGTCTTTGGTAATTCCTCTACCGGCAATTATATTTTTAATCTTTGAAACATTATTGATTGTTTTTTGAATTTTTTCAATCTTTGGATTTGCTACTGGCTTTATTATTACTCTGCCCGAAGAAGGTTGTTTGGCTCTTTCATTAACAACCAGATCATATTTTTCCCAGGCTAGTAATTCTTTAACGTCAAGTGGAATGGAAGAAATATTGGCAGGAATTGAAAAGACGAGTCTGCTTTCTCCACCAATCAGCATTCTGCCAGGAATCGTTGGAGACTCAATTGAATTCTGTTCTTCTTTCCAAGCCTGCTCACTCATGGATTGTGGTTGAAAGACCACAACAACATATGCTGGATTCCCTTTTTTCTGTAATGTATTCCCAGAAAGGGTAAAATTATAATAGCGGAGTTCTAAAGAGAGAAGATCAAATTGTCGCAACACATTAATAGAAATAAAGCGAGGTGCAAGCTTAAGGTCGGTAATTTCTTTTGTTGGCCGAGTTGGGTTTACCCTGATTTGCGTAGAGCCGGGTTTGCTTAAAAATATAGCACTGCCGAGTCCCAAAAATTTCAGTAATCTTCTTCTTTTTTCATCGAAAGAATGACTGGATTTTTTCCCGGACATAGCTTTAAAGTTTGGTTATAAATGGTTATTCTTTAAATATAAAAAAATTAAATGTTTTAAATTCCAATTGAATAAGTTTGTTGATAAGTTTATGTAGAACAATCCAACTGTTATGAATATTTTTTTTGAAACTAAGCGGCTGATAGTCAGGAATTTTACTACTAATGATTATGACAACCATTTCCTTTTGACCGGTAATGCTGATGTGATGCGTTATATCCGACAGGTAAAGAATAAGGAGGAAAGTGATTTGTACTTTAATGAAGTTGTATTGGATGCACCAGTTCATCCTTTTCAAGGCAGGTGGGCAGTGGAGGAAAAAGATACCAAACGTTTCATTGGCTCGTTTGCTATTATTCCTATTCCAGATGATGAAGCAAATACACAAATGGGATATTCCTTTCTTCCTGAATATTGGGGTAAAGGACTTGCCTCAGAATTAGTAGAAACAGGTTTAGTTTATTTTAAAGAGAGAACACCGTTGTCAGAAATTTATGGTATAACAGAGATTGAAAATATTGCTTCACAAAAAGTTTTACTGAAAAACGGGTTTGTGCCTTTTGGCAAAAAGATGGATGGGGAAATTGAGTTGTTGGTGTTTGTGGTTAAGCGAAAAGAATAAACTTATCTGATTAATGTAAATGTTCCTTTCCTGAAAACTTCATTTACACAAGTCGTTTTAGCTTTAATCATATATATAAATACAGCAGGGTTTTGCAATTCGCCTTTATATCTTCCATCCCAGCAATCATTAGGGTTTCTTGTAAAGAATACTCTTTCTCCCCAACGATTATAAATGCTGAATTCTAGTTCAAGTATTGTTCCCCAATATTTTATTCGGTAACAATCATTTTTGCCATCGTTGTTTGGTGTGAAAGCTGTTGGCATGAGATAGCCTCCTTTATTATCAGCACTTACTTTTACTGTAACGCTGTCATAATTTACACATCCTGCTGCATTAGTTCCTGTAACAATATATTGGGTAGTGATAGCAGGTGATGCGATTGGATTTCCAGTATTTGAATTATTTAATGATGCTGCAGGTGACCAACTATATTGCATTGCTCCGTTCGCATTGAGCTGACTTTGTGCAGTGCTGCAATCAATATCATTTGATTTGCCGGCAGTAACGGCAGGTAATGGTAGAACAGTTACAGTTGTTGAAAGGGTAGAAGCATTGCCGCAAATAGTGTCTGTTACTAACACGGAATAGGTTGTGGTTATCCTTGGTGAAGCTGTCGGATTAAATATGCCGGGATTGTTCAATGAACTGGCAGGTTGCCAGGAATACAGGTCTCCACCATTTGCATTTAACTGTACAGATTTATTAAGACAAATCGGAGCAGCGGCATCTATGGAAAAATTATTTAAAGAACGAACATTCACTTTGACAGAATCATTGTTTGTACAATTGTTATTATCTGTAACAGTTACATAGTAAGTTGTTGTATTAACAGGGCTTGCTGTTGGGTTTGGAGCCGAGCTATTATTTAAAGTAGCAACCGGAGACCAGCTATAAGAAATGCCACCACTTGCTGCAAGCTGTGCAGAACCTGCTTGACAGATGGTTGTATCATTAGATGTAATAACAACAGGTTTAGGATTAATTGAAATGTTTACGGTGTCTTTAGCTATGCATCCGTTAATGTTTGTACCTGTTACAATGTATTGTGTGGATGTAGCTGGTGTAGCTATTGGGTTACTGATTGAAGAATTGGTTAAGCCACTTGTTGGTGACCAAGAATAAACTGATGCTCCTGTTGTTGTCAACTGAACTTGAACACCTTCGCAGGCTGATAAATCGTCAGTAGTTTTTACAAGAGGAGTGTCAACAGTAATTTTAACAGAATCTCTTTTTATTATTACAGGGGCAAAAACAATATCATCTAATGCAAAGTCATTTCCAATAACAGCGATATTCTTATTAACGATGGAAATGTCGGCAGAAGTAGCAGTACCAGAATTCCAGGTTGTGTAGAATTGTGTCCATGTGCAGGTTGGTAAACTAGCTGTAATTAATGCGCCAACATCATTTCCATTTATAGAAAATTTTAATTGCGCAGGATTCGGTGGCCATAAAGCCTGTACCCATGTAGAAAATGCATAATTGGTATTAGGAGCTACAGTAACGGTTTGTCTCCATACATTGACATCAGCTACTGGAGAACCGTTAATCAGCATCATATTACCTGTGCCGGTAGTGTGATCACTGCAATTACTTAAGCTAGCATTCCATGCCTGCGCATTTGGGCCAACATAATACTGGCCTTCTGTTACATTTGGTGTGGCATAGTTATAAGCTGATGTAAAGCCTGTATTGCCGCCACTAAAATCACCATTGGTAATAATATTGCTGCCTTGTACTTCCGCCGTGTAATAATAAGTTATGTTTTCTGGTGTAGAAGTAATCGGGTTTGGTGAATTAGGATTATCAAGATAAGTAATCGGACTCCAGCAAAAACCTAGAGCTGCCGTCGTAAGAAGTTGTTTTGTTGTGCCTGCACAAATTGTTGTATCCAGCGTAAGTATGATATTATCGTTGATAAAAGTAATGTCTATTGTTTTATTAATAGTGTCTGTACAAACGCCGTTATTAATACTGTATCTCACAATGTAAGTTCCTGTAGCCGCATACACATGAACAGGATTCAGAATACCGGTAACTGTTGCACCATCTCCAAACGACCAATAAGGATTCTGTATATCAGTACCTATACCTGTAAATTGTATAGAAAGCGGATCGCATACATCGGTTTGATAATTAAAATCAAAATCAAGTGCATTGCCAGCGGTAATATCTCTTGAAATACTGTCTTTGCAGCCATTAATATCTGTAACAATCAATTTTACAGTGTATGTGCCATTAGCAGAATATGTGTGTGATGTATTTTGAGTGTTTGCCGTGTTTCCATCTCCAAAATACCATTGCCAGTCTAATATTGGATTTGTATTGGTGTAGCCCAACCCTTCAAAATCAAAAGTACTGCAACCAATCCCGTTATGATTAAATCGAACTGAGTCGATATTGGGTTGGAAAGGGAGAGAAGATATTGGGATTACAAGATTAAATACTGCAGTCCCTGTTTGGCCAAGTGTTGAGCCCCAGGCGTTACCAGCATCCTGAGCAAGTACTCCATTAAATCCACCGGCATTTAAATTATTTATTGAGGCTGGCAGGGAGCTGTTTGTTATAAACAAAAGTCCGCCACCACCACCTCCACCGCCACCAATTCTCCCTCCCAGTAATACTGAGCCAACCATATCAGCACCATTACCACCTTTATTTTCCGCCGTTAAATTATCAAGATATTGGTTTACACTTAAAAGTATTGATCCAGCTGCACCACCGCCACCCATGCCATCGTGGCAATCTGTTGAAGGAGGCGTTGCGCAAGGTGTTGCATTGTCACCATTAGAGATTATCTTATGAGTATTTGTTTTTAAATACTCTGAAAGCAAAATAGCAATACCGCCGCCATTACCACCAGAAGGTGGAATATTTCCCGGGTTATCTGCCTGACCTGCGCCGCCTCCACCACCAAGGAAAACTCTGTTTAAGCTGCTTGAATAATTCATTGTACTACCTCCAATTCCTCTGTTATCAAATGGAGAGCTTCCACAGGCATCTAACTGGTAACCTCCAAAACCACCGGCTCCGCCATTGCTACCACCGCCACCACCGCTGTTATGACCTAGTCCACCACCACCACCACTTGCCGCATTTCCTTTTCCAAAGTTTATGTTTGAAGAGAGGGTTACTATGCTTTCACCTTTTTGACCCGCAATTGCATTGCTGCTTTGGGGATAGTGAAAATTATTCTGAAAACAATTGAGCGTAGCATTTCCTGAATTGTAACCAATGCCTCGTTTAAATCCTTTTCCGCTTACATCAATATCTGCATTTAAATTAATGGAGTCTTGAACATTTAAAACAAGAACACCTCCTTTGCTACCATCCCAAGGTAAGCAGGTTAGAGTAGAAGCGATATTTACATTTTCATAATAAGGAACTCTTACTAATTGAACTTTTCCCAAAGGGATATCGTACTGTCGTGTAAGTATATTTTTAAGTTCTATTATATTCCCTGTTTTGCTTTTTACGTAATTGAATTCATAATTACCAGCATTTTTATAATCTGTTATTGTTCCGAAAGCTGCAGTATTAGTGGAGTCAATTATGGCTCCTTTCATTTGAATTAATAAAACTGTATCGCCTGCATTATATGCAGTTGCATCTTCAACTGTTATTTTATTTTCGCATGAGTTTAATGCAATAACAGGAGTATAGTCATTGATAATATTACCGATACTTGTTCTTGTAACACATGAATCAATAAAAAAGTTACAATTGGGGATTGTTGCATTAATGGAAGCAGCACCTCCAAGTGTTCCATTCCAAGCTGGATTTCCTTGTTTGTTTAATAAGTTATCAAAAGTGTAGTAGGCAAGCAAACCAGTTTGAGTTGTTGGAGCAGGTAATGAATTATTCATGTATGCCCGAATTTCCGTTTGTGTTCTTGCTACGTTCCAGATACGAACTTCATTTGTATAACCTAAAAATGATGATGTAACAGTTCCTGTATACCTTCCAATTCTTGTAGGCCATGAGTTTTGAAATAAACTTCCTGTAGCTGCAACTTGACTCATTAAAAAGCCATTTCTATAAAATTTCAGTGTGGTGCCATCATACACCATTGCAACATGATAAATTTTGTTTATTTCAATTTCGCAAATATCAGGGGTTCCAAAAAAACCATTATTGGTAGTTATGTACGCATGATTAGGTCGGAGCAAATAGTTTACATCGCTAGGGCTGTCATGTTTTGAAACTACATCTCCTTCGTTACCATTACCAATGCCGCCAGTATAAGCTTGCGTTCTGTTGATAAGTGCCTCTACAGTAATAATATTTCCTGTAACATTTAAATTTCCAATATTTACAAAAGAAGGTTCTGTTGGAGTATTAAGCCAATTATTGCAAGGAATTGTTGCGTTACACCCTCCTAGCACATTCACCTCTTCCTGATTTAATGCCCGGTCATAAATTCTTATTTCATCTAAATCGCCATTTAGCCAGTATGGAAATGTGCCGTTATTCATTTTACCGAAGTATAAATCAAAAGAATTTGTAAATGAAAAACTTCCAGCGGGAACTGAACCCCTTAGTTGGCAGTCGACATATATGTTTGCTGTAATTCCGTCTGAGGTCCACACTACACTATACCATTTATTAAGCTCTACAAAAGGGGTAGTAGCGATACTGTTAACGCTATAAAATACATTTTGCGATAAAGGAGGATTGGAAACACATCCAGATAAAGGATCAGGAGTATACCTTAAAGAATAATTACCAGTTAAATAGTCTGCATCTCCTTTGGATAATAGCATATTATTATGACATGTTCCGCTATAAAACCCCATAGGTTTAACCCATGCAGCAATAGACATTTTGTTTGTCATATTTATTGACGGGTTATTAATGATTCTCATATAATTTGTAGACCCGTCAAAATGATAAGCACTATTGGCGATACCGTTTCTATCAGCAGTTAAAGTTGCATTATTGAAAACAGGATTATTGTTATTTCCGCTTACATCGTTTGTATTTCCCGAAAACGGATAATAAGCTCTAAGGCCAAGTGATAAGTCGACTTGTGCTGAAGCGATGTTTGTAAGCAGAATAAGGCAAAAAAGTATTCGGTTCATGGGGAGCCGTAATTAGCGAACAAATTACTTCATATTTTCGATACCTGTGTAGTTATGTGGAGAGATTTTTTTTAACTCTCTTTTCAAGGAGTCAGCCACTTTTAGCTTTTCAATAAACAGGTGAATTGTTTTTTTATCTATTTGCTGATTGCCTCTTGTGAGGTCTTTCAATGCTTCATAAGGATTAGGGTAATTTTCTCTTCGTAAAACTGTTTGAATAGCTTCAGCTACAACAGCCCAGTTATTATCAAGATCAGCATATATTTTTTGGTCATTCAAAACAAGTTTTCCAAGTCCTTTTTCAATTGAACGGATTGCAATCAACGTATGTGCAAACGGAACACCGATATTTCTGAGCACTGTTGAATCAGTTAAATCTCTTTGCAGTCTTGAAATGGGAAGTTTCGCTGAAAAGTGTTCAAAGATGGCATTAGCCATTCCAAGATTTCCTTCGGCATTTTCAAAATCAATCGGGTTTACTTTATGTGGCATGGCTGAAGATCCTACTTCTCCTTTCTTAGTCTTTTGTTTGAAATATTCCATAGAAACATAGCTCCAAACATCTTTGCAAAAATCTGAAAGGATATTGTTGATCCTCTTCATACAATCGAAATGTGCTGCAAGATTATCGTAGTGCTCTATTTGTGTAGTGTATTGCTGGCGGTTTAACCCTATGCTTGTTATAAACTCATTGGCAAATTTTACCCAATCTGTTTTTGGAAAAGCAATATGATGTGCATTAAAATTACCAGTTGCTCCGCCAAATTTTCCACTGAACGGAATGCCAATAAACTGTTCTATCTGGTTCTGGATTCTTTCTACAAATACCATAATCTCTTTTCCCAGTTTTGTGGGACTTGCGGGTTGTCCATGCGTATGTGCTAGCATCGGAATATCCTTCCATTCGCCAGCCAATAATTTCAACTGCGCATTCAGATTCAATAACCCCGGCAGGTATTCATATTCAATGGCATGCTTCCATGAAAGTGGTATTGCTGTATTATTAATATCCTGTGATGTAAGTCCGAAATGCACCCATTCTTTGGCAGCAATACCACCATTTTTTTCTAACTCATTCTTTAGGAAATACTCGACTGCTTTTACATCATGGTTGGTGGTATATTCTATTTGTTTGATTTCCTGTGCATCTTCTGGTCCAAAATCTTCCGCCAGTTTTTGTAAGTGTTTTTTGGCTTTGCTCGGTAGTTTGAAAAATTTTTTATGTTCCAAAAAAAGGATGTATTCGATTTCAATAATAACCCTGTATTTAATCAAAGCATATTCTGAGAAATATTCATCAAGATGTTGTACTTGTTTACGATAACGTCCGTCAACCGGGGAAATAGCAGTGAGAGCAGTCAATTCCATGATTTGATTTTAATGAAGTCTTTTCAACCTATACCTTTGCAGCTACAAAAATAATAGAATTGGATAAGATTAAAGTAGGAGTGGTAAACTACCTGAATACAAAGCCGCTGGTGTATGGATTAGAAAGAGAGCCAATTAGCAGCCAGATTGAATTAATAGGCGATTATCCTTCCCGCCTAGCAGAGATGTTGTTGAATAATGAAATAGATATTGGATTGGTGCCAGTAGCTGTGCTGCCAAAATTAAAGGAGTACCATATCGTATCTGATTATTGCATCGGAACAGAAGGAGAAATTGCATCTGTGGCATTGTTTAGCGAAGTGCCGATGCATGAAATTGAAAAAGTATTACTTGATTATCAAAGTCAGACGTCTGTAGCATTACTAAAGTACCTGATAAAGGAATATTGGGGTATAAATCCTCAAATTATTCAAGCTGAAAATGAAGAGTATCGTAATCAGATTGCTGGGACAACAGCCGGACTTGTAATTGGTGACAGGGCTTTTGAACAACGAAAAATTTCTACATTTATTTATGACCTTGGATCAGAATGGCGAAAGATTACGGGTCTACCTTTTGTGTTTGCTGCATGGGTAACTAGAAAGCCTCTTTCTGCTGATTTTATCGCATTATTTAATGAAGCAAACG
>Ga0154020_10010107_pt1 | contig 10811 bp, 11 predicted proteins | sample Klosneuvirus_201_FD_109709 | JGI IMG/M metagenome (GOLD analysis project Ga0154020, IMG submission 109709) | Active sludge microbial communities from wastewater, Klosterneuburg, Austria - Klosneuvirus_20160825_MG | ecosystem: Engineered > WWTP > Aerobic digester > Activated sludge | place...
AGAGGCTTGGCGTGGCGCCATAAGCCCAAGTGACCTTGGTGAGACCGTTGGTAATGATGGGGCGGTCCTTGGTGTCGGCTGGGGAGACCTCCTTGTAGAAAGCCATCCAAACGGTGTTCCCGCTGATGCCACCCGAAGAGAGCGCTTTGATGCTCTCCTTGCCACCGACAGTCGTGTCCAGCACTGGAGTGACGAGGCCAGGAGACCAGTAGTCCTAGTGCGAACGCGGATCCTCATTTATTATCGAACGAAAGGTGGGGAGACGGGGATACCTCCACAATGACGAAGCCGGAGGTGATGGTGCCGATGATGTTGTCGGCGTTGAGCACTAAAAAAAAGGGGGGTAATCGAGGGCCACTTCATGGTCGAACCAAATGATCTTAATCGTACTGCCGACGTCATCAGGACCGAAACCGATCGAGATATAGTCTAGATTCCATGGGAACTTAGGTGAGAGTCACCAGAAATGAGATAAACGACTGCGTACTGCCATTCGAGGCGCCCTCGCACTTCATCACGATCCAAGAGTTGTTGACCACGGTCCAGGAGAGGGTGAAGGTAGGGTTGAAGGTATGGCTCTTGGCATAGGTGGTGGGGAAAGTGATCGTAGACGGTGGGTTATCTATCCGTCCAAAATCAAAAAAGGAAGAGAAGAGGAAGAGGCCCAGCCTTGTGAGTACAGATCGAGCAGTCGACGCCAAGGTAATTGGCGTTGCAGGTACAAACGCCCGCGGCGCAAGATCCATGGTTGGAGCACTACAAGATGAGGATGAAAAAGAAATAAAGTGAGAACAATCTGTTTCGTGAGATGATGAAGCACATTGTTTGGGCAAGCACCGCTGCTAAAGAAGTCGACGTAGGAGAAGCCACGAGCGGTGACCGAGTGCTGCGAGAGGCTGGGAATGTCGCCCCAGGCCCAGGTGACCTGCATATAACGTTTTCATTTCTTTGTAATATAAACAAAAGCGGTCCAATAAGAACATTGCATACCTTGGTGAGACCGGTAGTACTGATGGGGCGATCGTTGGGGTCAGTTGGAGAAACTTGCTTGTAGAACTCCATCCATACTATCAAACTCAATGATTACCTGATAAGGAAAAGTCTTAGATCCTCCGCACCGGTGGTTCCATTGATTCCACCATTGTAAAGAAGGTTGTCGACGCCACTAGGGCGAGTGGTATCGAGGACGGGGGTGACGAGTCCGGGCGACCAGTAGTCCTACAGAAGCATTGAAATAACGAAAAATGATGAAGTGAAACCATGGGAAGCGTGCATTCACAACGACGAAGCCCGAGTTGATGGTGCCGATGATGTTGTCCGCGTTGGTCACTAAAACGAAGAAAGTGAATGGGATTTATTACATGGGCACGGAGACAGCAGAGCGATGCGTACTGCCAAGGTCGTCGGGTCCAAAGCCAACAGAAACGTAACCTGAGAAGGCAATGGTCAGCGATTGGGTGAAGATACCAGGAAAAGATGTGTTACCGCCATTGCTGACGGCTTCGCAGCGAATGGCGACCCAAGAGGTGTTTATCGCAGACCAGAGAAGCTTGAAGGTGGGAGAGAGACGCAGCGAGTTAGGGTAAATGGCAGGGAAAGTCACGGGCACGTTGAGCTCTGGGGGAATAAAATAGTCAAGAAGCAGCGAGGACTCTCGATGGAAAATGCAGTACTCGTAGCGCAATCAACGCCAATATAGCCACTGGTACAACTGCAGACTCCACTCGTGCAAGTGCCGTGGCCCGAGCAGCTGAGTGGGCACTTGCCGGTGCTGAAGAGGTCCACCCACAAAAAGCCGCGAGCAGTAGCACTGTGCTGCGAAATGGCTCCAATGTCGCCGTTTGCCCAAGTGATCTGCAAAAAAAATATGGGCTCGTGCTATCGTAAATAGTCTGATGGAACCGCAGAAGACCTTGTTGAGGTCAGTAGTGATAAAGTCGCGATCGTAGCCCGACTTGTCCGTGGAGACGATGGGGCGGACAAACTCCATCCAGACGTGAGTGCCATTGAGGCCGCCCTGGCCGATGATGTCTTGCTGAGGATCCTTTATGGGGCTCAGCACCGTGTTGTTGGACCAGTAGTCCTAAAATCATTGTACCCTTCATCAAGGAGCACACCGAAAGAGCACAAGGAAGTTGTACATAAGGAATAACGTAGCCGCCCGCGACGGGGGCGATGACCATGTCAGAGTTCAACATGCCGAGATCGTCCATGCCCCAACCGAGCGAGACGTAGCCTAAATGAAGAAAAAAAAGTGAACAGTTAAATGACTATAGGCCTCATAGGGATCCTCGAAGTACCCTGGGTCTTAATGGTGACCTTCAAGGCGATCATGGAAGTGTTGGGGAAGTAGGGCACCCACTCAAGGAGAACAGTGGGGGCGAGATTGACCGACTTGGAGTAGGCAGAGGGGAAGGAGTTGGCGGGAGGGGGAGGAGGGATAACTATAGATGAATCAGCACAAGCTGCTGCCAAGGAGTGGAGAGGAAGAGATGGTGCAAGGTACCGACGCTGCAGTCGCCACCAGCGAAGCCGGCATTGCAAGAGCAGACGCCCGCATTGCATGCGCCGTTGCCGTTGCTACGATCAACGATGAGCTCGTTAGCCATCTCAACGGAAATGTGGGGAATCGGTACCAGTTGTTGAGGCAGCTGGAGGCGGACCACCAGTCGACCGTGAAGAGACCGCGGGTGGCGGCCGAGTGCTGAACATACGCCGTGCCAGAGGCAGATGGAGCGTAGGCCCAGATGACACGATACTTGGAGTCCTTGTAAATGTCACGATCGGTGACCTTGTCGGCTAAAGGATGCGTTGAGATTCAACTAAGCAATTCAAGCGCATGAGCCTTAAGTACTAGAGGTGAGGTCCCGAGTGAAAGTCATGACGGTGTTTCCGCCCGTATACTGCAGCGAGGCCGAGATGAGATTCCGTTGACCGCCCGCGGCCGTGTCCTACTCCAAACGACTGTATAAGATATCGAGTTAACCACATGACCATGGAGGAGAACGCACGACAGCGGGGAAGGTGTTGCCAGTGGACCAGTAGTCCTCAACGAGCCAGCCTGAGGTACCGCCCCAGGTACCGGTAATGCAGTCGCCATTGACCATGCCTACGTCGGGTTGGAAACCGACCGACACATAGGTCTGCTGGCCGGTCACGGTGGCCGTGAAGGTACCCACGGAGCCGGTAAAGTTCCATTCGAGCTTGAAGGCCGAGTTGGGGACAGTGACTGAGCCAGCCGCGTTGCCCGTGGGGAGGGCTGCACCAAAATGTTAGAGAGAAAAATCGAGGAAGGTCTAATTGCAAACGGACCAGCGCCGCAGTCGATGCCCGAGAAGCCCGAGGCACAAACGCAAATGTCGTTGACACACTGGCCCTGTGCTGAGGCATTGTTGCAAGCGTTGGGACAAGGAGCTGCATCATGAAGTCAATATGAGTGTCTGGGTGTTGAGAGCAGAGCGGGGTGAGAGTACGAGGCGGGTTGAAAATGATGGCAGAAGCGCCGTAGTAGCGAATGCCGGACTTGATGATGCTCGTGTAGTTGGTGGGGTGGAACGACCAAGAGGCAGAAGTCGGATGGTGGCCCCAGTTGATGATTGTCGGGGCTCCCTATACTCATATGATCACCTATAAAATAAATACGTCCATTGTTAGAAATTGACCCACCTCGGTCATGTTCAGCGGACGGTCCCCGGAGCCCGTGGCCTTGGCGGGGCGTTCAAACTGGAACCAGATGACGTTCCTGCCACCAGAGGTCAGGGTTCCCACTACAAAATATTATTAATAAGCATAAGACAGGCCTGGTATCAGAGTGATTGCAACAAAACGGGGTCGACTTCTGTACCGGAAGCGTTCTTGATGTCGTCGGTGGCACCGGAGTAGAAGGAACTGTCGAGCTGAGGAGAGTCGTTGCCGCTGGCCCACATGTCTTGCATGGTCCAAGGAGTTGACGCTATAAAAACAAATAAATATTAGTCTTTAATAATTTAATAAATAGCTGGTGGCGATCCGGTGAGGAGGAGCGCAAAGATGGAGGGGACACGGGCGTTCATGAAATTGGTAACGCCAGGATAGGGATCTAATGGGCAATCAACGAATGTAGGGACCCACGAATGTATCGCCTCAATCACAACCAATCACCACAATCATGGCGGAAAGTGCTCGATAATAGCGTCATAATATAATAATGTACAATTCGAGCCCGAGGGCTTGTAGGCGACGTAATAGTCAGTGCCGCCCATCTTGGTGGTGTTTGTGGGCCCAAATCCAATGCCCACGTAGCCCGCGGTGTGGTTCGCCTCAAGGCGCATGTAAACATCCGCCTTGTTATTGACAAGGTTCCAGTAGACCTTGTAGATAGGCGAGATGAGGCTCGCGTACTGCCAGGCTAGCGGTGGGCCGTCAGGAAGGGACGAAGGGACCGAACCTCTCAGACACGAGAGCTGAATTATTGCTCCAAACAGGGCCGCCAATCAGCGACTACGAACAGCGACAAGACTGCGCACAATACGCCACTGGAATAAAAAGCAAAAGTGGCGGAGACGGTGGGGAGGACGCTGCATGGCTCGCGATGAGAAGAGACCCAAAACCTCACGTGAGTTGACAGGAGAAAAGCCACGCGTCACCCTAATCTCCACGAAAATTCCAATTAATGTTTGCAACGCACTGTTGCCGCTAAGGTCGGTCTGGACGGCTCGAGCAAGCGAGGAGATGCCGAGGAGCGCGAGGAATGCAATGGCGAGCGTCGCGGCCTTCATGCTGGTGCAGATGCTTCGGCTGAGGTCGGTCGGTCGCAGAGGGCTGAAAATATCTATAACACGACAGAAAGGTGCGATAGAGTTCACAGCCACGAAAGAATGAGATCGGCCAGGTGAGGAGCTCGTTCGGCAGATGTCCATCGGCGAAGGATTTAGTTCAGTCGCAATCACCGAAACCTGCCTTAAAGGCGTGAGATCCATGCAGCATGCCGACCTGCTCTTTCCCCTCGGTTCGTTCCTATTGACTCGGACTCACTTGAATTTCAACGGGAAGAAAACTACTGGAGGACCTGACGCCTGGGGCTCAGGGCTTGCTGCCAAGACAAGTCCAAGAACCCAATATTATCATGCCCATTTGAAGAGAATCCAATCCAGGTATTATAATAATCACAATGATTAAATTTTAATCAAGTGAAGTCTTAATAATTATTATAGTTAAAGACTAATTCAATATCCATCATATTGGCGACCTGAGGGGCCTCTCGGGAACGGAATTCCGGTGACCCACGCACGCTCCGGTTCTCAGTCCGGTATAGTTAAAGGACACACTCAAATGCAATGCCAGCGGAGGACGGATCTCTTTGACAATTAGGAACCTAGGATGCAAGAGCCAGCCGCAGAGAAAAAGGCTTATGCAAGAGCCAGCCAAGCACGGAGGTTTGACAAGCGGAAAGATCATTCCACCGTTCGATCGAATCTCGTTCAAAATTAATAGTCCCTCAGACTTTTGAATGGAGCGGGCGGAGGAGCTCTCGCATCAGAGGAGGCAACTGCGGGCTCTTTGCTTGGGCCAAAAACGCCTTCGGGAAAGGCAGACGGCTCACCCAAAGCAACGTCTGCAAGATATCGACCGACCTCCTCAGATGAATCCTCTGGACCAAATAAGATCTGCTAAGAATAAACTGTAGACACGAATCAATCACGGCGGGCACGATCAACTTCCGAAGAGCTTGCTCGCCAAAGATGTCCAAGAGATGCTCCAAGCTATTCGGCAGCCCTTTCTGCAACAATAGACTCAACATCTGGCAGGTTTTCCTCTCGGAAAGCTCCAGAGCCTTCTGCTTCCAGATGCCCTTCAAATGAGAGTACTGTGGGAGGCGGGAAACGCGATATACCAACGCGCAATTAGCGTAGAATTGTCGCTCTGTTGCGTAGGAAATGTCGTCCCTGGCGAACACGGCCACGTTTGCCTCAGTAAGCTGGAGACCCAGTGTCTCAAGCAAGTCGAGAATGCGATCCGATCCGAGGCGATAGAGATCAAAGACAAAAGCTTGGAGCTCAGTCTCTGAGTAGCGAGCGCTTCCCGCTTGCTTCTCGCGCGCAATAAAGGCGGCCAAATGGGCAAACCAATCGAAGAGCCTCGATTCCTCGCCACGAGGGAGATCGCGCCAATAGTATTGAGTTAATATGGCCCTCATTAACCACTGTTCATCAACGAGGGGAAAGGATATACTGGAAACAGAGGCGAGGCAAGCGAGAACCTGGGGCCGAGCGGATAAGAAGGAAGCCTGCACGCAGTCCTGTACCGCCTTCTTGAGCACCTCGATATCCATGGCTTGCACCGATGCCAAGCTGAGCACCATTTCAATGCAATCCGTTTCTCCCGATCGGCCAAACTTTTCCAAGTAAGCTGGGACAAGGGCCAAAAAGGCGTCCGAGTACTCGCGCTTCTCATCCACCTTGCCGAGAATGTAGCGCAGAATCCTGACCCCACATCCGCTAAACGAGCAAAACCGCATAAAGCTGGTCACTTTGTCGAAAATAGGGGGATAGCGTTGCAATGAAGCGATCTCCATATCGACGAAATGCAACGAGACGTCGAGCGCGTCAGACTCAAAGGACGCATTGCGCAAGTGAGGGTACATCGCTTGAAATCCGGGCCCGCTCAGCAGCTCGTTCGCCTCCAGAGCAGCGATAAGGTCCATCTTATCCTGAGATATTACACCCGAGTAGTAAGGGAATAGGATTTTCGATGGATTGAACTTTCTGTTAATGGCGAGCGTCAAGTTCGAAGTGATTAGAGCTTCTGAGTCGCTATAGTGGCCCAAGCGGAACAGAGCGTCGTGCTGCACCCCGCTCAGCGAGCCTTGGCCCCAATAAGGTCGAGACTGCGTCGCTCTTCCTTTAACTTCTAGAGGCTTCAAAAAGAGCGAGATAAGATATTTGGTAGTTTCGAGGCCAGCGGATCTGTCGCGGTCGTGGAGAGGAATGAGAGCAAATATGTTCGACGTCTCCAGAGGCGCGCCGAGCTCCTCCACGGCCCATCTCAGCAAGCCGATATCGTTCGCCTTCACAATTTCTTCAATGAGAAGCTCAGCATAGAAAAGATTCGAATCGAAATACGAGGAAAAGTTGGCTTTGCAAGTGAGCGCAAAGGCAGCGAGCGTCGAGGGAGCGAAGTGAGCCACGACCTCACGCTGCATGTCAGCGACCAGCCGATCAAATAAGAACGGATCGATGACGACTGGAGTATTTGTCACTATAAATCGAACGATCAGAGGAGGCAAGCAGGAGGCAGCTCTCAGAAAACTGGACGGGAAAATGGGCTAGGCACGTCGAGCTCGAGGAAACTCAATCGCTTCCCCAACGAGAAGAAATCGCTCTCGAGGCCCTTCAATAGGAACTTCATCATAATTATAACCTTTGATATAATTATGCGTCGGTCAGGGCGTGGGACGGCGTACTGGGCGTTGATGCTTGCGGCGCTGCTTGCGATCTCCCGGTACTATTGCTCTTCGAGCGCGCCCTCTTCATCAGTCACAAAATGAGTAGCTAGGGCTATAGGGAGATAGCATAAAGCTTCAAAGACCAAATGGGAAGGAGGACAGGCTGGATAGCCGGCCTGGGGTTGACTCACATAACGACGACGTGGCGTTGGAATCAGAACCGACATTTGTGCAAGCAACGAAGGTGTGGCCGCAGTCCGCAAGGCCACCGCGACCGCACGCGGAGGAGCGTTTCCCAGGTCACCGGCTAGGTGCAGCCATTCTGATTTTATCGAGCGTGGTGGTGCGGGTGCTGTCAATGGTGGCTGGAGGAGCGTGACCAACTTCTGTCGCCCGTCAATGCTCAGTCGGCGCGTCGTCTAGAAGAGGTGTCCCGACCGTTCGACCTTTGAGATAATAGTCTGTATGATTTGTTGTTCATTTCTGCGTGGTGCGGAGGGGATGCGTTCGCCTGGAGGCGCGATCAGCTCGAGATCCATTCTCCGTGGTCCAGCTGATTCTGTCACCGAAATGGTGGCTCTCCTTCGGCGATATCCCCTCCGTTTTTTGGCTCGCCTTGTGATTTTCGATATTTTTGCCAAGCGATTTTTGGCCGAAGTGCCATGGAGCGTCACAGGTTCTCTTCTTCGTCCTTCGTTGGGTCATTCAATAAAATATTCTTTCCCCCCATTCGTTGTTTCCCTCCTTTTAGTGAACATTTCAATTTTAGCGGGAGATTTTCTAATTTCCTCTTTCCAGTTCATGTGATTGGATGTGGGGTGGGATGTTTATGGTGTGCGCTGCATTGTTTCAGTGAAGCGGTGTCAGAAAAGGAATAAATTTCCGCCTGACCGCTGATCGGGCGGTTGGCCTCCGCTGACCGTTGGATGGCCTCTGCCAATTTTGTGTTTTTTTCTCCAGTTTTCCTCCTGTTTATCTCATTCTCTTTATCTTTTACTCATACCACATCCTTTTGGTGTCCAGTCCCGGATCCCAATCGCGTTCAGGATCCCAATGCGTTCAGGATCAACGAGATCCACGACTTGCCGTTGTCTCAATCCCTTGCTGCGTCAAAAAATCCCACAATTGTCGTTTTTTCTCTGTTCTGTTCAAATTCTCATATTATTTTTAATCCATGATCTTTTATGACTTTTTTACGACCTGGTTGATGCCCTAACGTGGTTGGTCATTTCGCCTTCTCGTCGAGGAGAAGAGCTCACCTGCACTGTCCCATTTGGTTTAAATAATTCCGTTTCGTCTTTTTTGGATTCCCTGTCATTGATTTCATATATTCGAATCGTATTGACCTCTTTCGTTCGTGTTTGGCATGTGGTGGTGCGCATCCGAATTCTTTCTCGACATTTTTTTAGTGCACCCATCAGTCGATTAGAGTGTCCTTCATATTGCGCTTAACTTTTTACTATCATATTCTTGTTCTCCGGTATTGATTCTTTATGTGTTAACTAATTATGGATTTTTAGAGGGCCGCCGATCTCTGTTGTTGTTGTTTTATGCGAATTACTCGTAGTCGTCTCTTATCTTGCTCGGCGGAAGTGAAATTCGGTGCGCGTAAGTGATCATCTGGTGCAAAACCAGGATTGTGCATTTCTTTCCGGTCAATTTTCAGTATTATTAAATATATGATCGATTATCTATGAAAAATGCGACTAGATTACGACCATACTGAAGCCATTCTCTGCATTTTTCCCGCTTCTTGTGTTCACCTTGGCCCCCTCCTTTTCTTTACCTGTTAAAAATTTCTTTTTCAACTTATTCTTGTTCTCCGTGGTCGATTCCATGAGGTGTTCTTATTGGTTGGGTCAGCAGTCGTGTTCCTTTTCGCCACCATATGGAGGTCCATGCGTCGTGTGAACTTGTTTTGGGGTCGAACTCGTTAGCATGATGACTTCATGAGTCGATGTCGGAATGTGCTTTTTCGTCCGTTCCACTTGGCGGATAGATACAAAACTTAATTACAATATCACTTTTGTCTTTTGTTTCGTCGAATTACGACTTCTTTACGACCCGTGGGGGTGGGGGGGTCTTGGGTTGCAGTGCATGCCGCAGGGATTTCCTTCGACGCCCCTTTGTGTCGGCTGTCGTTTCGATTGCGATGATCAAGTGGTTAATATAACGATTTTTTTTGATGTTCTTCACACCAATTCACGACTGATTGACGACCATACCCATCTCCTGATCGCTACGCTTTGCTAGTACCGCCGTCGACATGAGCTAGCCGTCAACAAGAGGACGCAAGGCTGCCCTGGTGGCTTCCTTTTTCCATCCCTCTAATCATTATAATACATGGATGACATTATTTTGATACATGAGACATGATCATCTGCGACTCGGAACGCATTGGTTCCGCGCTGAGGTTCGCCCTCGGTGTTCCACTGTGTCTGACTGAGGAGAAACTCTTAAGAGACTGGGCGTCACCTTCCCCTCGATGATTACCATGCTGAGCTGTCCCATCTCATTGCAACTACGGCGGTCTGAGAGTTCAGACTTAGGATGATACTCATCGGAATTAATGTCCTCGTTCAAGTCCGCACATGCAACGAATGCAAAGCGTCCACCCCTCATCGGCTCGTGTTCTTGCCGGCATCAAGGAGACGCCGCTAAAGAGTCATTGCCAGACGTTCTGCCGAATCTTATGATGACTCAATAATATTTCTAACATTTTGTCAAAGATTGCGAAGTTTCCGTTTCGCGTTGGCTGTGGCGCAGCTCATGCTGTCATTGCAGCGTATGATCTCTTTCTGTCGGTCATTTCCTCATTGAGGAGCTTCATGGAGCTTCGCCCTGTCTTTTGGGTCGCCTTTGGTCGTCATTGGGACTAAAACCTCAGAAACACTCTCTTTTCTGAAAGAGAGAAGCTGACTCCCTATTGTAGGATTCCTAGCACGCCGGGCAGTTGTGGGCGTGATTTCAAAAGTCCCTCGCCCTCTCTTTTCACCTCTGTTCCTTGTCTTCGTTTGGACGTTATATTATTTTCAAAGTCAATAAATTTCTGTGGTGTTATTGAGGGCTCAGATGAGAGAAAGGATGAGGAGGAGGGAAGGAGAATTTGAAAGGCGATTTCGTCGAGGTCGTCGAGCTCGGCGCGAGCCCCCCCCCCCCCCCCCCCCTTTTCCTCTCGGGCCTTTCCGCGTCTTTATTCTCTCCCTTTCGCAACGAAAAGGGTGGAGGGGGAGAGAGAGGGGCGCAATTTTTTTAAAAACTAAAACCCCCTCTTCCTCCCCCCCCCCTTTTTTCTTTCCAAAAAGTGAAAAAAAAAATATTGAAAATAGGGGGAAAAAGGAGGGGGGGGGGGGGGGGGGGCTCGCGCCGAGCTCGACGACCTCGACGA
>Ga0154020_10010108_pt1 | contig 10810 bp, 11 predicted proteins | sample Klosneuvirus_201_FD_109709 | JGI IMG/M metagenome (GOLD analysis project Ga0154020, IMG submission 109709) | Active sludge microbial communities from wastewater, Klosterneuburg, Austria - Klosneuvirus_20160825_MG | ecosystem: Engineered > WWTP > Aerobic digester > Activated sludge | place...
GGAAGAATTCACCCTCGGATGGCGTATCCAGACACCCGACGATATTCATCAGAGTCGATTTGCCGGAACCGGACGGTCCGACAATACTGACAAATTCGCCGCCCTTTAGTTCAAGATCCAATCCCTTGAGAGCTTCAACTGCGACCTTGCCGGTGGCGTAGAGTTTTCTAATGCCGTTCATCTTTATCATTGTACCATTACCTCGTGCTTACTCGTATCTCAACGATTCAACCGGATTCACTGAAGCCGCTCTTCGCGCAGGGAAGAACCCCGCAATCAGGCCGATGAATCCAAGAATCGTAACTGTTACCAAACCTATTGTCATCGAAATAGTCGGTTTCCCTAACCATGTCAGTGCCTCGTTGTTGAGGTCTACTCTTTCAAAGAACCCGCATACGCCCTGCGCCACCAGTATTCCGATGAGCCCGCCGATACCGCAAATCAGAACTGCTTCAAGAATAAACTGTCCCATAATCTGGCGCTTCTTGGCGCCGAGGGCCATCTTGACACCGATCTCCACAGTACGCTCTTTGATGGCAGCATACATAATATTGGCGACTCCGACTCCGGCAATCGACAATGAAAAGAAACCCATCACGCCGAAAAACACTTGAAGTCCCAGCATGATCTTGTCCATCATTTTTTGACCCTCGATTACATCCCAGATCGACATTGCGGCCTTGTCCTTCGGATCAAATTTCTGCCGCTTGCCGACGACCTCGTAGATTCGCGACTTAACAAACTCCGATTGGTTTACGTCGCGCGGCTTGATCACAAGGTTGTTATACCGAAGATTGCCCCAGATTGCCGAATGTGTAGTCGCGGGAATTGCAACTTTGTTGTTGTCGGGACCGGAATAGGAACCCATCTGCTGTTTCTTGACCTGCACACCAATAACGGTAAACGGCATATTGTCGATTGTGATAATCTTGCCGACAGGGTCCTCAATCCCAAACAGCTCCGTCGCCATCTTATCGCCCAGAAATGCCACTCGGCGGCGTTTGCTCATGTCCAGTTCATTGATGAAGCGTCCACCCGGCATCGGATAGTGTGCCCGCATCGTTTCGAAACTTGGGAATAGGCCGTTAGTTCTTCCGGAGATAGTTTTCTTTCCGTAGCTGATCGAAGTTCCCCAATTGAAATAGTCCGCTCCGACCTTTTCGATTTCGGGAATCTGCCGCTGGATTTCTTGCAAGTCTTCGGGGTAGAATCGAATTCGCCGTCCCTTGCCAAGACCTTCGTATGGAACCGTTGTCTGGCCACCCCAAATTATCAGGATGCCTTCGCCAAGTCCTTTGCTATTCTCGGCGAATTGCGCCTTGAGGCCTTCTGCAAATGCCAGCAACAGTACGATTGACAATGTACCCCACAGCACGGCAATCAGCGTAAGCGTCATGCGCTTCTTGTTGGCGCGCAAGTCGCGCCAGAATAACCGGACGAACAGCAGAGAGTTGATCATACTACAGCTTTAACGCCTGTACCGGGTTCATGTTGGCAGCTCGACGTGCCGGGAAGAAACTCGCCATCAGGCCGATGAATCCCAGAATCACGACAACAGCAAGTTTATCCTGCAGCGACAAAGTCGGAGTACCGACATAGTCTTTGATATCAAACATGGGCGCGACTGAAATGATTATCTGGGCAATTCCATAGCCAATGCCGCCGCCTATCGTCGTTAAGATGAATGTCTCGAAAATGAATCCGAACAGCACGAAGCCCTTCTTGGCGCCAAGCGCCATCTTGATACCGATCTCTTTGGTTCGTTCTTCGACGACTACATACATGATGTTAGCCAAACCGATTCCGCCGACCATGAGCGTCATGAAGCCGACAAAACCGACGAATAATCTCATCGCGACGAAGAACACCATGAAGCCGTTGTCTTCGACCGTATCCCACATCGCCAATGCTTCGCGATCGGTCGGATCGAATTTGTATCTCTTGGAAAAGACCTCATAAGTTCGGTCAACTGCTTGTTTGTGAATCTCCAGTGTTTTCGCGCGAAATACGATGTTGTCAAGGTATCTGTCGCCATACGCAGTCTGGAATGTTGTCGTCGGAACGAAGCCCTTATCCTTGTCGCGGCCCGAGTAAGACGAATCCTGCTTCTTCTTCACCATGACGCCCACAACCGTGTAGGGTACATTGTCGAGCAACACTGCTTGTCCCACCGGATCAATTTCTGCTCCGAATATTTCGTCGCGCAATTCGTTTCCCAGGAAGATAACGCGACGCTTGTCGTTGACATCGATGTCATTCAAGAATCGCCCGCCCGGCTCAGGAGCAATGGTCCGCATCGGTGCGAACTCCGGATCAACGCCGGAAATTTGGATGAGTTTCGATTTCTTACCATTGCGAATCGTGATGTTACCGCGTTGAAACTCACCCGAGACGGCTTCAAGCTCTGGAATGTTCTGCCGCATCATGTTGATGTCTTCAGGGACAAAACCAAACCAACGGCCCTTGGGATAACCCGCATACGGTTTGCTGGTGTTGCTTGCCCACATGATGACGATATTGTCGCCAAGCCCTTTCATCTGTTCCTGCTGGTTGTTCTGCAATCCATAGCCGAAAGCAAGCAGACAGATTACCGTCACAGTGCCCCACGACAATCCGACCAGCGTCAGGAATGTGCGCAGTTTTTGTGCCCGCAAGTCATGCAGGAACTGCTTCATGTAGAGTTTCAGCGATGTTAGCTGCATATTAGAACGGGTTCACTGTTCCCGATTTTTCCGCCAGCATTTCACCCTCGGCTAACCCGGTCGTAACCTGTATCGTCACACCGTCCGAAAGCCCGGTTTCAATGGCACGCTCTTTCTTGCCGCCGATCGAGTCCAGCACCTGAACGAATGCCGAATCACTGCGGAAGTCTACGAGGCGTTCTGGAATTACGATGATGTCGCGCGCTTCCTTGATGATGATCTCAGCATTAGCCGAGTAACCGGCGCGGAGTTTAGAAAGGTCGACATCTTTGAATCGCACTTCAACATCGAACACAGTTGCCGATTGCTCTTTGCGCGCTTTCGGGGAAATCCGCCACAATGTGCCGCTGACAGTATCTTTCGGCAATGCGCCAACCTTCAAAGTCACGGGCATACCTTCGGTGAGCTTGCCGACATCGATCTCATCGACGGTGCCGCGGAAAATTAAATCGGTCATGTCAGCAAGGGTGATCAGAGCAGTACCGTCCTGATAGGAGGTGAGCGGCACCACCGGATCACCCTCATTGACGTTTTTCGAAAGTACCGACCCGGTGATGGGGGAGCGGATCGTACTCTCGACATTAACATTGGCAGTCTTGATGGCGCCGTTCTCAAGCAACTGCATCCGCTCTTTGGCGAGATTAAGTTGCAACTGCGCCTGCTCGAAACTGACCTTGCGGTCATCGTATTCTTGTTTGGAGATTAGCTTCTTGTCGAAGAGCTCGATGGAACGATTGAACGCCGTGTTGGCATTGTCGAAGTTAATTTGCGCCACGTCGATGGAGCGCTGAGCTTCTGTGTATTCAAGCGGCGTCGGCTGGGGCGAAATGTCTATCAGTAGTTCGCCTTCCCTAACCACATCGCCGACTTCCTTATGAAGGCGCTTGACGATTCCGGAGATCTTTGACTTGACGAGGACTTCTTTGTAAGGCTGAATCGTTCCGATTGCCATCGCCTTCTCAATGATCTCGCCTTTCTCGACCTTGACTCCGTTCGCAGCCGTCTGCTTGCTTGAGTCGCCGCGATTAAACATCACCAGTACAATTACCGCCACGATAGCGACAACCAATACTGATAGTACTACCTTCTTCATGTATCAGTCCTTATGAGTGAATCTTATTATCATTCGACATTGAATTACCAATAGTGGTTACGCGATTTCGGCTGTGAAGTTTCACCGGATGATTAGGGGCATTGGTTCTTATGGCGGATTGAGACTCATATCCGCCATAAGTGAATGGCTGGAGAACTGCTATTTAAGCTCGATTTTCACACCGATTCCGCGTTCACCGAGATGTTCGATGAATCGCCGGTGATTGATGCCTTGTTCCGAGCGAAGCGTGCCGCGTGTACTGATCGAGCCTTCGGCAATCATCTGCATCACAATCGCGGCTGAGTATGCCGTCGTGCGCTGCATCGCCGAATGGCCGGTCGCTTTGTCGAGGTAGTCTTCTATATAATATGTAGCAGTCTGGCGGCGATTGTTTTTCATACCGACGACTTCGACAAACACCAAGACCACATCGGGAGCATTTGACGGCAGATGTCTCTGCAGCACGTTGCGCAGCATCTGGTCAGGACTCAGCTTTGCGCCATCGACATCATACTTGGTTTCGTCTGCCATTCCGATCTCGAAGAGGAATTTGATCTTCTCGAAGTGACCGACATATCGAATCGTCTTGTAGTCGAGTTCGCTGATTTTCTTCTCGTAAGTAAACGGCAAGGTCGATGCGCCACCGGAAGTGTGATATGCTTCCAGTTCAGGGAAGTTGGGCGGAAACGAAAGTCGTTCGCCTTCCGTCAAGCTCTGCAACTTCGTCAGTTGTCCGTCGCGAAGCACAACTGTCGGCTCGCGATACTCATTCAGCAGTCCCTCCGGCGAGAAGAATATAGCGTAGTTGAGCGGCGGTTTCGGATTTTGAGGAAGTCCGCCAACACGCAGCTTGACCGATTCCACTTTGTCGAACTGCGAAATGCCATCAGCCGCCAAGACCGAAGCCATTCCTGGCGCCAGACCGCAATCAGGAATAATTGTCACTCCAGCTGCTGCTGCCAGATCAGAAAGCGCAAACTGGGCATCGACAACGGAATTGTTGCCACCGAGGTCGATGAAATGGGTTTTGTGTCGGATTGCACATTCAGTCAAGGCACGATTGAGCTTGTAACTGGCGGAGCCGGCGGCAATATCAGCCTCCCGGACAAACGGCTCGAAAAACGCCTTGTCGGATAGGTCACCACGATGCTTCTCGACTTTCTCGCCGTTAATCGAGTCGAGGCGTGCTTGGTCAATGTCGAGAAGGATCACCTTTGTTGGTGAAGAGAACTTGATCAGATCATATACGAGCGCCTTGGACATCAGTCCGGCGCCGCAAACCAGAAATGTAGTCATTTAGTCATACTCCTGCTAATACAGTCGTTTCGCCCCGGGAGTCGCGTTGTTCCAAAGAAGTTAATGAGTTTTCGCATCGTGCCGCAAGTGATATGAAATCAGCGTTCGTTGATTGACGTATAAAGAATGACTTTGGGTGCAGAACATTGGTCTGCATCTGAGCGGAAAAATTAGCTTGACGAACGCCGAATTAATGGTAATTTGCATTTCTCTGTGGAGGCCCGATGGCGCAGTTGAAGAAAGTTAGAGCATCTCGTCAAAGTGACGAGCTGCCGTTTGGAAAGAAGAACTGGATGATCCTTGGTGCGGCGCTTGCGTCGATCATCTTAGGATTCATTGCCCTCGCCTCCGGTTCGATTACGCTGGCGCCGATATTGCTCGTGCTCGGTTACTGTGTCCTGATTCCGATTGGAATCATGATTAAGGACAAGCCGGCTCAAGCAGAGGGAAATCAATCGGCGTAGGGCGAGCCTACAAGACAAGTTTGCCGGGGTCGTAGTTCAGTTGGTTAGAACGCCTGTCCCGACTCGTCGGGAAGGTCGCTGACCGAGAAGACATAAGTTAGTTTTACGGGGTCGTAGTTCAGTTGGTTAGAACGCCTGCCTGTCACGCAGGAGGTCGCGAGTTCGAGTCTCGTCGACCCCGCCATAAATCCTGACATCAATAGAATGCCTGTCCCGACTCGTCGGGAAGGTCGTCCCGATTTATCGGGAAGTCTCGTCGACCCCGCCATTTATATCTTCTTAACTCCCGATAAATTAACCGAGCGCTAAAACCGCTAACCTCACGCTCAGAAAACTCGCTGCCAGATCACTTTCTCCTCCTAAACTGCCTTCAAGAGTCCGAACACTCGATCAACGGGAGTCGAGCCCGGATTTGGCGGTTGTCACCTTCGCGCCGTGACTGAAACATCAATGTTGGACTAGAGTCTCTTGCAACAAACTGCTTGCAGGTTACGTATGTTCCAAGTACTTTGATTTACAGAGTACTTTGTTAACAGAAAGGAAGAAGATGGAAAACGCACGAGAGCAAGATTCGGACGCCCTCAAAATGCTGGCCATTGCAAGCGATATGATCGCGCGTACCAAGTCCACGGTAGTCGATAGAAGTGCCTATTACCTCGTGTGGGGGGCGCTGCTATTTGTCGCATGTATATCAACCTACATATTGGAACTAAGGGCTCCGGGAAGAGACATTTGGCTTCCCTGGGCGATCCTAATGCCGATCGGGGGCATCGTCAGTGGCGTTTTAACGATTCGGCACCGAAATCGTGCGCATGTCCAGACCTATGCGGAACACACTTACGATGGTGTGTGGCTCGCCACTGGGATAGCTGCCGCGGTAATCCTCTTCGGCAATCCCATTGTACACTATTTCCCGCCACGAGCAACGTACGTTCTGATTTCTCTCTTGGCAGGAATTGCCGTCTACTCTTCGGGACACATCATGGGGCTCTTGTCGTTCAAGTTGGGTGGATTGTCTTGGTGGTGTGGAGCTGTCATTATGATGCTACTCCCCGACAAATACCATCCGCTAATAATGGCATCCATTGTGATTCCGGGCTATTTAGTTCCTGGATACCTTCTGTGGCGAAGCGCGCGTAGCCTGAATGCAAAGTGACGTTCAATGATGATGAAATCCTTAGAGCCACTTGATCTCATGATACACGCACCCCTACGACTGGCGGTGATGACAATCTTAGCCGGTGTTCGGGAGGCGGATTTTGTGTTTCTGCGAGATTCGACCGGTGCCACCGATGGCAATCTGAGTACCCATCTCCAAAAACTGGAAGAGGCCAAATACGTTCGTGTAGTGAAAGCATTTGAGGACAGAAAGCCGAAGACCCGATTCACTCTGACGGCCGTGGGGCGACAGGCTTATGCGGTCTATATCGAAGCGCTACAGGAGTACATCAAGGTATCAAAACAAGCGAAATAGGATCGATTGATCAGCAGTGCTCTAATGTGTTCCAACGTCTTCCGTCAGTTAGAGCATAGTGAAACCGCTCTGAAAAGCTGAAACTCACAAGAGTATGTAGAGAGTGAGGTCGGTGCCGCCATAAATTACTCGCTAATACACATCAAAGCTTCAGGGCGGTTAGCTCAGTCGGTTAGAGCATCCCGACTTCATCGGGAGAGTCACTGGTTCCTCTCCGGAAACAGGCAGACAATTTCTAGAACGGAAGCTCGGTCTTACTAACATCAACTTCTTCAGTTGCCCTTCAAGAATTCATTTAGTATAATACCAACCATCGGGCGGTTAGCTCAGTCGGTTAGAGCATCCCGACTTCATCGGGAGAGTCACTGGATGAGCTCAATACCCGGACAAGACTATAGACTTTGGGCGGTTAGCTCAGTTGGTTAGAGCATCCCGACTTCATCGGGAGAGTCACTGGTTCCTCTCCGGAAACAGGCAGACAATTTCTAGAACGGAAGCTCGGTTTCACTAACATCAACTTCTTCAGTTGCCCTTCAAGAATTCATTTAGTATAATGCCAAACATCGGGCGGTTAGCTCAGTTGGTTGGAGCATCCCGACTTCATCGGGAGAGTCACTGGATGAGCTCAATACCCGGACAAGACTATAGACTTTGGGCGGTTAGCTCAGTTGGTTAGAGCATCTGCTTTACACGCAGAGGGTCACTGGTTCGAATCCAGTACTGCCCAGATTTTGACCCGGGGAAATGGCAGTATATCTCTACATACTTCGCAGTGAAAAGAACGGGCACTTCTACACCGGAGTCGCAGCCGATGTTGACGATCGGTTGAAGCGGCATAATGGCGGACGCTCAATCTCCACCAAATCGGGTCGACCGTGGCAATTGGTCTACACGGAGCAGTTTCCTGATCGTTCATTAGCTATGAAGCGGGAAAGCGAAATCAAATCCTGGAAAAGCCGTGCGATGATTGAATCCCTGATCGCCATTGCACTTCCGTAACAGTCCACCAACAAAAAAACGGCCGACATTGCTGTCGACCGTTTGTAGATTGGTGAGAAGTTAAGACTACTTCTTGTCGTCTTTTTCCTTCTGACGCTCTTCCGCCTTCTTCTCGGCGATAACTTCCGGCTCTTTGGCCTCTTCAGCTTCAGCGCCTTCAACACCTTCGCCGGCTTCCGGCAACTTCGTGACCGTCGGCGGCTGTACCGAGACGATCGTGCGATGCGGATCAGAGACGATTTCGATCTTATCGAGTTGCAGGTCGCTGACATGCACAGCGTCGCCGATGCCAAGTTTGCTGACATCGACTTCAATGTGCGTCGGAATGTCAGTCGGCAAACAGGAGACTTCCAGTTCGCGCATGATAAACTCCTGCACACCACCACCTGAGCGCACACCATCAGCAACGCCGATAAGATGCACCGGTACCGCGATGATAATTTTCTTGGTCAGATCGACGCGTTGAAAATCGACATGCACGACTTTGTTGGTGACCGGATGATGCTGAACATCCTTGAGCAGTACCTTGACGGCATTGCTCTTGCCGATAGCCAGATCGACCAGCACGTTTTCGCTCGAAGCACTGTGCAGCATCTTGTGCAGGGTGCGGCTATTGATTCCCAGCATGACCGGCTTGTCTTCAAGACCATACAAAATGCCGGGGACATTGCCCGCCGTACGCATTTTGCGCGTCACGCTCTTTCCGGCGCCGGAGCGAACTTCGGCATCCAAATGTAACTCGTTCATCGTTACTCCTCTATTAATTAATCAAATAACTTCGAGACTGACTCTTCGTGCCAGATGCGGCGAATCGCTTCGCCGAACATATCCGCTGTCGACAACTCCTTGAACTTGGAAGGCAGCTTGTCGATGTCGCGCAGTATCGTATCGGTAATTACCATCTCGGTAATCGGCGAATCCTGAATTCGTTCGATGGCTTTTCCCGACAAAACTCCGTGCGTAGCACATACTAATATATCAAGAGCACCCTGCTTCTTGAGGGCTTCCGCACCCAAAACGACCGTGCCCGCTGTATCAACGATGTCATCACGGATGATGACGTTCTTGTCCTTGACGTCGCCGATGATATTCAAGACTTCGGCTTCGTTGGCTTCGATGCGCCGCTTGTCAATGATTGCCAGCGGGCAATGAAGCTCTTTTGCAAATGCGCGCGCCATCTTAATCGAGCCGACATCCGCCGAAACCGAAACCAGATTCTGGATTCGTTTGGCGCGGAAATAGTCGAAGAATATCCGGCTCGCATACAAGTGGTCATGCGGTATATCAAAGAACCCCTGCAGCTGTGAAGCGTGCAGGTCCATCGTGATTACGCGGTCGGCACCGGCAGTGGTGATCAGATTCGCCACCAGCTTGGCGGTTATCGAAACGCGCGGTTGATCTTTACGATCTTGCCGGGCATAGCCGTAATACGGTATCACGGCGGTGATGCGTTTGGCTGAAGCTCGCCGCGCGGCATCGATCATGATCAGCAATTCCAGCAGGTTTTCACCCGGCGGGTTCGTCGGTTGAATAATGAACAGATCCGAACCACGGATATTCTGATTGATCTGCACCCGCACTTCGCCGTCAGAGAACCGCCGGACATCGCATTCGGTCAACGGCACTCCCGTGTATTGGGCAATCTTCTGTGCGAGAGGCAGGTTGGCCGTACCGGCAATTATCTTAAGAGCGTTCAGCATCCCATCCTCCAAAAAGAGAACCTTTATTATAAGGGTGACGCCGGAAAAATCAAGGGGGAAATGAGAAATGACTACTTTGAAGGGACATCAAAGCGAGAATTCATGCTCTGAGAGAATGCAACGCAATGAGATTTAGCGAGTTAGATGATACTGAATTCTACCGAAACGCTACACCAAACTGCAGTGGGATAATATGCACCCGCGGCTTATCGGTGAACAATACAGTGTATCGTGCCTCGAAGAATAGGAAGCTCTTGGAGCTAAGATGCACATTGAATCCCGCGCCGGCATTCAATCCAAATGCCGATTGCCCCTTGCCGTCGATCACGGTTTGGATAACGTCATTCTGTACGCTTTCCGAGAAAAGAATATCCCCCGCAATAAATCGCGCCACAGTCGCTCCGCCCGTCAGGAACAACGACTCGCCCGACCTTGCCCGCGAAAACGAGTACTTGAGATTAAGCGATCCGGTTAACACGGATGCGCTTCCCTCTTCCACCTGATTGTTCTTCTCGAATGCATCAATCGACTTGAGGTATGCCTCTTTATCGAGAGGAAGATTGCTGATCTGGATGTTTCCCAACAGCATCAATTGATCGGTCAGTGTGTAACCGAGACCAATGCCGAGGTGCAAACCGGCATTGTAGAGATTGGTAAGTTCCTTGTCGTAGACCGGGTATGCCACTCCGCCGGTTATGAAATACTGAAAATCCCCGCCGCGAACCGCCGGAGAAGCAAACAGAATGACAATCGCAATTATGAAGCCGTTGAGTAGTCGCATAGCAATTGATACGCTTGATATCGTTCTTTGTTTAGTTTGTCAAGTAGCAGGATAAATTAGCCGGTGAAAAGCCGCATAAGTAACAGCACTAACACTCCAAAAAACGCGGCGCCGGGAAATGTGAACACCCAAGCGAGCAGAATATTAGCCATTACTGACCAGCGAACATTGCCAATTCGATAAGCCATGGCTGTACCGGCGATTGATCCAGTAGCGACCTGAGTCGTCGAGATTGGCGCACCGATCAGCGATGCGACCAATATGACTGTTCCAGAGGCTGTTTCGGCGGCGCAACCGTCGA
>Ga0154020_10010110_pt1 | contig 10808 bp, 8 predicted proteins | sample Klosneuvirus_201_FD_109709 | JGI IMG/M metagenome (GOLD analysis project Ga0154020, IMG submission 109709) | Active sludge microbial communities from wastewater, Klosterneuburg, Austria - Klosneuvirus_20160825_MG | ecosystem: Engineered > WWTP > Aerobic digester > Activated sludge | place...
GTATTTAACGCAGTCCTGCTTGTCGCGTAATACATACCGTTTATCGTGCTGGCCGGACCTGAAGAAGATGTTGAGAAGTAGGTAAGTGCCGATTGACCGTTAGGAAACTTCGCTAAGAGAAGAGACCAAAGCCCGCCTGTCTCCCTATAAAAGGGGATTCCGGTTGCTAAATCTGCGAAATAAAGGCACCGAAGCAGTCGTTCCAGACTTCCTTCGCGCAGCTGGCAGTCGTCGTCAAGTACAATAAAATTTTCGCTGAGTTGTGAAAATGCATAGTTGAGCTTGAATACTTTGGGATTAAGAAAAGAGTCGCCTTTTGGCGTTCGCAAAATCTTAGCCTGATGAGAACGGCAAATCAGCGCTCTTTCAGCGGCGGCCATTCCTACCTTGTCGTCATCATCGATCAGCCAGAGAAAACGAATGTCCGGATAGAGGGCGATATTGTGTGCGAGGTTGCTTTCCAGGGAAGGATCGCCTCCAAGGATTGGTTGAACAACCATGATTTCCTGCAAATGCGTTGGCGGAGCGCCGTCCTCCAGAATCCTTGTTTGAGAAATGCTCCTCGCCGCCGAGTTCCAGCGGGCATAGATCAGAATTAGTGTGGCCGTATATAGTACGAAGAGACTCAACAAAGCTTATGCCCCTCCGTTTTCCACCATTGCGTCAATGCCTCCAACCCCTCGTTGACGGAAACTTTTGGTGGTCCCAGATGTTTCAGTGTTCTCCGCTGATCGAATGTTTTGGAGTAGGCGAACACACTGACTCCGAACCTGGTGATGGGGGGTTCCCGGTAATTTAGGAACAGACCAGAAACAAGCTCCAAAATTCCGGCGATAAACATAGCGAGCCCAACTGGTACAGTTTTCGTGGGCAACGGGTAACCAAGGCGTTTGAGAACCTCATCGACAAATGAGGAGATCGCAACGGGTTCATTGTTAGTGAGATTGAAACATCCGCTAGTTTGTGATTCTGCTGCCTTAACGATGTAGCTCACGAGGCTATCGATATAAATAAGGTCACCAACTGCGGTCTGGCCATCGGAACGAGTTAGCCGGGGCAGTCTTCCTTCTTGTGCAGCTCGAAGAATCCTGGGCAATAGCACGGTATCGCGTGGTCCAAAAACAGCGCGCGGTCTCAAAATGGTAAGTTTGCCCCTGAATGCCTGGCATGCGTGTTCGCCTAATAACTTCGTGCGAGAGTACTCGTTAATTTGGTCGTGCGGCGCTGGTATGAAAGATTCCTCATTGATCGCTGTCTGGTCTCGCGGCTCATAGAACACGCTGGAGCTGGAGATATAAATCAAATGAGGTATGTGAACGCTGTTCGCGGCATCGACGACATGCTTTGTTCCAAGTACATTGCTTTGATGGAATGCTGACGGAGAAGCCCATGGACTCGCCAGCGCGGCACAATGGATCATGACATCAATGGCCTCGTTCAGCCGCACGAGATCCAAGGGATTCCGAAGGTCGTGCTGAAGATAGGCTATCCCATTTACGCGGCTGGTGCAGGATCTCCCCAGTCCGATAACCCGATGCCCTCGGGACAGTAGCTCAGCCGCTAAATGGCTACCTACGAAGCCATTGCTGCCGGTCAGAAGAATTTTCATAGGGTCTCCAACGTAAGCGGAAAATCACGACCGATCCGGCGTCTTTTTTTCGTTAGACAAATATTCTCCAGCGAAGTGAAGTTGGTATTCGGCGCTATGCAGTCATGGCTCTGGTACAAAGATTTCAATTTTGCTGCGATGAGTTCGGAGGCTTTGTATTCGAAGTCTCCGCTGATACTGATGCTAAGTTCCTTTGGCGATTTTTGCCTAACGCGATATTCGCCATGAAACCCGAGGTCTTCGAAGGTTTCGGCGATAATCCGGCGAATATAGTCCGGAAAAATGGGAATCAGCTTATCTTGAGTTAGGTTGACTCCATAAAGCACCTGATCTTGACGTCCTTCGATGCGTTCGACTCGCTGCAAAGGTGACCCGCAGGCGCATGGCACGGGGCTGGTCTTTAACAGATCATTCAATTTGTATCGAACCAAGGGCAGTGTTTGCCGGCGCAAATCCGTAATAATGGGAGAAACCCTTCCTTCGGACTGATTCTCAAATTCGAAGAAAACCAGGTCTTCGCAAAGGTGCATCGAGCCATGCTCGCAAGTCAGTCCGAGTAGTCCCTCGGTTGCCTGATAGATTTGGCTTATAGGCAGATGAAATGCCGACTCCAAAACCTTTCGGTCACTATCCTCTAAAACATCAGCTGCGGAGATGAGCATGCGGGGAAGTAACTTCAGGTAATGCTGATGATCAGCGAGAATTCGTAATACGGCGGGAGTCGCCACAATGACTGTTGGCTGATAGTCAGCCAGGCTTCTCAGCCATTGCTTAAGGGGGAGGGCGATATCAAGATATTTGAAACGTATGCGACCACGATTAACAGTTTGATAGAGATTGCTGCCTGATCGCAGTGCCAGTGCAATTCTTTCCTTTGAAAAAACACCGTGCGGCAGCATACGCCGCAAGATATAGCCTGCCCAAAAACCGCTTTCATATTGATTGACGGCGAAGATGCCGTGGCTACCGCTGGTTCCCGTCGACCGACCGACGGTGATTCCATTGATTTCGGCAGAAAAATTGCGCTCTTGCTCAGCTCTTTTTGCGATTTCCATCACAAGATCCCGCTGAAGGCCGCTGATGTTGATCTGATCAAAGTGGTTCATCAGCGTCGACTTATCCATAAGCGGAAAGCGGCAAAGGTCGTCTTCTGGTGAAATGCTTCGATAGTAAGGCGACTTCTGCCGGACTGCTGACATTTGCTTTTTCAACATGACCTGTTGCCATGACTTCAAATCGCTTTGATCTTTGAATCGGCTGGTCTTTCGGCCCCAATAAGTCCCGTTGATAAGACCCTGGATAAAATTCATCATAGCGATGGCTGGCGTCCTTCCACCTGATATTGGATTGGGGACGTGGGAATGACGTTCGGCGTTGGTGTGCTTGTGTCCTGCCAAATGAAGGATTGATGAGAGTCACTGCAGTGGCACGGAATAATTTGAATTTCAGGATGTGCATACCGCAGATATTTTAGCGATGTCAGTGTCGAATGATATTGCTGGTAGTCGCCAAGCCAACTGACGGCCAACCGCATCGGTGGACTGTTTCTAATGAAGTTATCCCGGTGCCAGCAGGCGTCTCCAACAAAAAAGGCTGAATTGCCGCTCTCTCTTACCAGCAGGCCGATGTGACCGGTGGCATGCCCAGAGAGTGGAATCAGAGCGAGACTCTCCTCGCCCAAAAGAAAATGAGCTTGTTCGAAATAGTCCAGATTGATCGAACGCAGTGGCAAGCTGAAATCGTATGTGACACTGCGGTCACCGAAGTCGTCCGGAAGTAGTCCACGTAAGTACCCCTGTGAGACCTGGCGAAGTCGCGACCATTTTTTGAAAGGCAGGTAAGCATTGTCGGAAAAGTGAAATTTCGCCAATGGAAAATCGCGAAGCCCGGCGATGTGGTCAGCATGAAAATGGGAAATGACAACGTGCCGAACATCTTCGGGGGCAATACCCCGGCGCAAAAGTTGGCTCTTAGCGGAGGTATCATTGGATATCGTGACCGGTGTTGTAAGGGCGTATAGCCGCTCCGGGAAATGTCTGGTTTCTTCGATGAAAGCGTCGGTATATCCGGAATCAAACAGAATGACCCCGTGCCTGGGGTGATCGATAAGCACAACCGAAGATGGAAAAGACACCTTTCTGGGACTGCCATTACCTTTTGAAAAAGCCTCGACCTGAATGCAATGGCCGCAGGAAAGGATTTCAACACGCATAAGATTGACCTGTAAATTTGGCGGATTTTCGCTTAGGTTATCAATTATAGTCCGCAAAAACAAAGGAATACACATGGCATCAAAAGATGAATTTTGGTGTAGCCCACTCTCTACCGGGATTCCATTACGGATCCGCGCGGTTTCTTTCAGCACACCCCGGGAGGTGATTTCATCTTCGCAAATTGATCTCTCTCTCGAATTGCAACTGGGGACTATCTCTGGGGAGTGTGGCGTGGAACGCAGATTCCACGTTAGTCCGGATGAGACGGTGATTTCCCTGGCAGTTAAAGCTGCAGATTCTGCGCTAATTCGAGCCGAGCTGAACATACGGGATATTGACCTTATTCTGGCCGCCGGAGCCACTCCCTATCAATTGATTCCTTCCAATGCTGTGCTGGTGCATCGCGGACTCGGGGCCCCCGCTCATGTGAATTGCCTGGACCTGGACAGCACCTGCTTGAGTTTTCTTTCGGGATTGGAAGTCGCGGCAGCCCTGATCCATTCAGGCACGAAAAAGCGGATTATGTTGCTTAACTCTGAATTGGGGTCATCAGGAATCGATCGGACGCAGCGGGAAGACGTTAGTTTGTTCGGAGACGCGGCGACCTGTTACATCCTGGAAAAAGGTGATGACACATCTCCCAGGTTGATGGGTAGCCGCTTTGCTACTCTCAGTGAGTTTCATGACCTGTGTCAGCTTGAGGGAGGGGGCAGCAAATTTCCTGCATTCGACTATAGCGAAGAAAATCGGCATCGCTATTATTTCAGAATGCAGGGTCCAAAGCTGTTTAAGACAGCACTCGCGCATCTTCCAGATTTTGTGAATACGTTTTTAACAGACCTGGGGATTTCTATGTCTGATATAGGCGTGGTCGTGCCCCATCAGGCCAGTGGACCGGCGGTGGAGTTACTCAGGCGAAAACTGGCTGTACCAAAAGAGCGATGCGCTGTGATCCTCAATGAATATGGCAACTGCATTTCCGCTTCCATTCCGTTAGCGCTGGCCGGTTGTCTTGGCGAGGCGGTGACTGGTTATTGTCCACCAGTCAAGGCTGGGCATCATGTGTTGTTGGTGGGCACTGGTGCTGGACTGACAATGGGAGCGGCGGTTATCAGATTTTAGTCTGTGCCGCCGCCCGTGCTCTTAAGATCGATTACAGATCCTGTGGGCGGAAGTCGAAGCGATAATATACTCCGTAGATCGCATAACTGATTGCAATGGAATGTGCCGTTGGTGTTGCCTGATCGTTGGAGACATTATAGCCGCTGGCTTTTACCATCCACGGTTTACTCAATTTGGTCATATCGATGTCGTAGGTGTGACCAGTCGTTGGATGGTCGAAGTAGATGCTTTCGTCTTCTTTTTTTGGCTCCACCCAGCCGGTTGTTGAAAGGTCGCCGATGTGAAAGGACATGTCCTTGACGATGTCCTTAACAAGGCTGAGGTCGGTGACCTCATCGTAGGCATTCTTTGCGGGATTCCAAAGCATCCACTTGAGGGAGAACCCAGTCAACTTGTCTGAGCTGTCTTTTGTGATTTTCATGGCTGGCATATAGACAACGGGATAGGCCGTCGCGGTATCGTCACTGAGAGGAAAGGCAGAAGCGAGATCAAACCGTCCAATCAATGTCGCGTCGTTGTTGCCTTTTTTAATGGTTAAATCCCAAAGTCCCTCCGGAATAGACCCTTGAAATCCATGTCCGCTTCCCCAATTGAAATTAAGTGCTTTCGAGCCATCGCCGCGTGTTTGATTGGCGAAAACGAAGTAGTTACCGGTGTTGGAGTCAAAATCTGAATAACATTCGTCAGCGGATTTCTTATAGCTACCCTTGCTGGTTAGCTCGGAGAGCTGTGGACAATTGCTGGTGCACTCGTCTTTATTGAACGTTAAAACGGGAGTTTGGCTGGCACCGGACAGATCTTTTTGCGGTGGAGTCAGCTTGAGTTCATCTGGTGCGTCCGTCGGCGAGGACAATGAATCTTTGCATAGGCCGGCGACGGTCAAATCAGGGTGCTTTCCTTCAAAGCGCAGCAGGTAGGCGTGGTAGCGCAGATTTTTGCTGGCGCCGGAAATGGCGGAGGCCAGAAAATCAGAGGAGGTCAGAAACGGACGCAAGTCTCCGGAAAACATATATTGAGGGCTTACGACGAAATATTTTTCGGACCCAAGCTCGCCGTTCATGTAGGCATTGCGAACGAGCTTCAGGCCGTTGTCTGTGCTTGCCAGCTCATTTATTTTGCCCGTGGCCTCGCTTTTTACCAGTGTTGCTGCGTCGACAGAGTTTGCGACGAAACTGCCGTTGCTTTCGGACAGTGCTCCCAGGTCAGCTTTGCTCGAGTCAGCCAGGAGATCTGTTGGCATTTTTACCAAGGTGTTTTCGCTGCCTGTCGCTGCAGGGATCTCGACAAACTTCATACTGGCCCCTGCATCAAACCTGTCTGTCGAAGACTTCAGGGTCATGAGCAATGCGCCTTTGGACGCCGAAGTGCCCGTCGATCCGTTTGATGAGGGCTCCGCATTTTGAAGTAGTAGTGCCGTCTGTGATGCATTCAGGGAAATGGCGAGGCTGCCGCCGCTGATTGGCGAGGAAACCGCATTTTGAAAGGATAGGGATCCCGACCCGGTCACCGCCATGACCATCGCCGTATCGGCATCGCTGCCGGTGGGCAGAGATGCTGCGATTGCCAGAGATCCAGAACTTGGTGCACCGGGGCCATTGGAAGGGGTGGGTGAGGAGGCTGGATTTTCTGATTGATTTTGATTGGTGCTGCTTTCCGAATCTGATTTTTTGCATGAACTCCATGGGCCTACTTGCAGGCAAATAAGTGATATGATGGAAACCAATCTGGAGGATCTGGTGCGGGATTTAGGTGTCATTGAAGGTATCTCCTTGATGTCTGATGGTGTGGCATCGGACGCTTTTTTTTAAAACTTGATTCGGTGGGTCCTTTTTTTGGGTGAGTCGTTGATCTACTGCTGTAACATCCCGCAAAGACCGGGTGGCTGAGGAGAGATTTATGTTTCCGGCGAATTTAAAAGCAGCGGTTTTTATTCTGCAATTTTTGGTTGTTTTTGTCGGGTGCAAAACCCGTGGGGGATCTTCCGATTTAAGGAATGATTTGGGCGCTAAGCCGGTTTCAACGGCCTGCTGGCACGCTGAGATGATGCGTGTTCATGACCACTTATTGAGCAATACGGGAGCTCTGAAGGATGATCGCCTGGTTACGGGAATTGCGGATTTGAGTTATGTCGGCGAAGGTAATGCGTTATCGAGCAAGATGGTTGCCTACGGTACAACGGACAGGTGCCACCTGGTTATCGCCTTCAGGGGAACGGACACATCAAATTTTGACAATCTGACGCGTGACATGAGCGCAAATGTCAATGCTCTCATCGAAAACGGCTATCACAAGGGATTTACCAAGAGCGCATCTTACTATGCCGGGCAGGTTTCGGATCTTCTGAAAGTCCAACGAGAACTCTGTAAAGACGAGAAGTCCAGAAAGATTTCAATTACCGGCCACAGCCTTGGCGGGGCCGTTTCTTACGCCATTGCAAATGTAGCTATGCGAAGTGACCTGCCTGAAAATGGCGTTGAACTGGTGCTTTTCGGATCTCCCAGGGTCGCAGCGTCGGCCGCACCTGCGGAATCTTTCCCAGCGGTTCACTATATCGTTCATAACGACTGGATCACCAATTTGCCTCCCAACCCTCCCTTTCGCGATTTGACAGTAACTAACTTTGAATTTGAATCTGCTTCAATCGTCGAGCCCTCGGCGGTCTCGGGCCAGTTTCTGATCCAAAATCATGTGCCAGCATATTACCGAAAAAAAATGGAGCTCTTTTGCAAGAGTCAGAGCAATCCAAAGTCAATTGCTGGTGTGTCTCATTCCTTTTCCAGCGCCACGGTTGATTCATTGCTACGAACCGGCAGGGCCGGGTTAGATGCCGCTGTGTCTATACTTCCTGATACCAACTCAGTTGGTGGTAAGCTTCCGACAGGAGGAGAAACCGTTTCTATTTTGGTTAACACGCCAAATAGTTCAAAGGGTGATCCGGAAGTATGGAATCGTGGCGATGGCGAAAACTTTGCTGGTGCTGAGGCCTGTAATTTCACAAAAATTATTGGATTCACGTCAAAGACAACAGAGGGACGCAATTACTACTGCAACGATGAACGAACCGGATTCAATAATGATGTGATCAGCTTCTGCGATTCAAAATGCCAATCCGGAAAATCCGGCCGGTGTGTTTCGGGGTGTCAGGATGCGTTCCACGACTTTTGCACCGGCCTATGGAGTTGCGAAACGGGCCTGCGGCGACGCCAATGATCCTGACCGAACTCAACCGGCCCGCATCTTGTCTTCGAAGGCAGTTAATGCCACTTTTGCCCCTTCGCCCATCGCAATGATGATTTGCTTGAACGGTACCGTTGTTACGTCTCCGGCAGCGTAGATGCCGGGGATATCTGTTCTGCCTTTACCGTCCACGACAATTTCACCGAATTTAGTCGTCTCGACGAGATCTTTTACCATCGCGCTATTAGGAGAAAGACCGATTTGGACAAAGACCCCATCGAGTTCGACCTGTTGGCTTGTGCCGTCTTTGCGATCTTCCCACTTTAAGCCAATGACCTTTTCGCCATTCCCCAGAATGGCTTTGGTTTTAGCGCTGGTGTGCACCTTGATATTCGAAATGCTCTGAAGCTTCTTGACTAAAACATCATCGGCTTTGAGTTGGTCCGCAAACTCAAACAGAGTCACCTCCGAGCAAATGCCGGCGAGGTCAATGGCGGCTTCAACGCCGGAATTTCCGCCACCAACGACCGAGACTTTCTTCCCCTTATAATAGGGGCCATCGCAGTGAGGGCAGAAGGCGACTCCACGTCCTATGTATTCCTTTTCGCCTGGGACGCCCAGCTCACGCCACTTTGCCCCGGTCGCGATAATCAGAGAGTCGCAGGTGAGGATTTCTCCTGAGTCGAGGGTCACTTCTTTAGGCGATTTTGTTTCAGGGCTTTCCGTTGTGATCTTCGCCACCCGACGGTGTTCCAGAATTGTTACCGGATAAGACCTCAGATGTTCCTGGATGTTGGCTGATAACTGCTGACCTTCTGTATAAAGGACCGAAATCATATTTTCGATGCCTTTGGTCTCCTGGAGTTGTCCGCCCATCCGATCGGTAATCAAGGCCGTTTTTTGCCCCTTGCGCACGCTGTAAATTGCAGCAGAAGCTCCAGCGGGGCCGCCGCCAATGACAACCACTTCGAAGTGTCCGAGGTTGGTTTTTTCGGCGACAGAGGAGGCTGTATTTTCAATGCCCAAAGAATCTTCAAGTTTAGCCAGCAAATCGATGAAGCTGGCGCGCCCTGAGTGAATCAGGTCTCGTCCTATCACCACACTCGGCACTCCCTGAATATTCAGAGAGGAAAGATCGGCCTGCGCGAACTGGCCGTCTATCATGGTGTGGGAAAGGTTTCCGTGAACCAGTGCGATCTGGTTCAGAGATTGAACAACGTCCGGACAGTTCTCGCAGGTGAGCGAAATAAAGGTCCGGACGCTCTGACCTCCCTTGAGTCTGCGAATGCGATTCGCGAGGCCCTCATCGGGAAGCCGACCCTTGCCGGCTGTATTGAGTACGGCAAGAATCAGAGAACTGAACTCGTGCCCACCTGGTATTCCGATGAAATTGACACCGGTTGGCTTACCCGATTTATAGATGGAAAAGGCGGGTGCAGCCACCGCAAAATCAGGCTGCTGAAACGCAGCATCGTCTGATCGTACGGAGAGTGCACCACTGGTTGAGGCCACCGACTCGAGCAACTCCATTAGTTCGCCCTGCTGAGGGTGTTCAGATGGGCGAACCACGAAGTCGATCTTAACGTCGATATCCGCAAAGTGACTTTTGAGTTGCTCGATGATGGTCTGGTCCAGCATGTTAGATTTTTCCTACTAAGTTAAGTCCTGGTTTGAGGGTCTCTCCGCCTGGTTGCCATTTAGCAGGGCAAACTTCGCCTTTGTGCGTCTCCACGAATTGCGCTGCCTGAACTTTGCGCAGAAGTTCATCTGAATTCCGTCCGATGCCGTTGTCGTGAATTTCAGCGATTTTAATTTGCCCTTCGGGATTGATGACGAAGGTTCCCCGGTAGGCGAGCCCTTGCTCTTCAATGTGGACACCAAATGCACGAGATAAGTGCCCGGTTGGATCAGCCAGCATGGGAAAGCGGATCTTTTTAATTGTTTCTGAAGCGTCATGCCAGGCTTTGTGCACGAAATGGGTGTCGGTACTGACGGAGTAGATTTCTACCCCGATCTTCTGGAAAGCGGCATGTTTGTCAGCCATGTCGCCTAACTCGGTGGGGCATACAAACGTAAAATCCGCCGGGTAAAAGAAGAAAACCGACCACTTTCCTTTCAGGTCGTTGTCTGTAACCGTTTTAAATTCGTTGTTGTGGTAAGCCTGGACTTTGAACTGAGGTATTTTTGAGTTGATGATTGTCATAATTAATTTCCTCCGCATTGTTTATTGCTATCGAGCTTCTGGGGTACGGCGCGAAGGTCCCTCCCTCGTGCCTGCAAATGAGTATTCGGCATCTGGCTGGATAAATGAAATCAATTGATTCTATGAACAGATAGATAAAAACTATCGGTGTCGTCAGTCTGTCATCGACCCGATGTCAGAAAAACGTATTAAATTCAGACGGATAGCGCCGGCTTCGCGGCAGGCTGGGATGTCGATTGCAAATTCAAGCGCCCAGTCATTGTGCCCGGCAGCGTCGATAAGAATCTGGCGGGCCGTGATTGTCTGCCCGGTTTGTTGGGTCAATTGGAAAAATGCCGGCCCGCGGGCGGTCCGGTCTGTAAGCGGTCCGTCGTGGTCACCAGAATATGTTTCAAGAGTTTGCCTGACTTTTGATTCGTTCCAGATGGTTGAAGGATCCACGTCGCGTACAGCATCTGCAATCCAGGTGACCCTGCGCGAGCCA
>Ga0154020_10010112_pt1 | contig 10807 bp, 8 predicted proteins | sample Klosneuvirus_201_FD_109709 | JGI IMG/M metagenome (GOLD analysis project Ga0154020, IMG submission 109709) | Active sludge microbial communities from wastewater, Klosterneuburg, Austria - Klosneuvirus_20160825_MG | ecosystem: Engineered > WWTP > Aerobic digester > Activated sludge | place...
CAACTGAACCCTGGGCTCAAGACTCTCACAGACGCACAACCCGCCCGCGAACTCGGCCTGATCTTGGTCTGTCGACATGGTGTCGCCCCCTGTGGAGCGAGGAGGATACCGGATGTTCGCGAATCTGAAAAGGGGGAACAGCTCGCGGCTACCCCTCGTGACTGCACAGAGTGTGACGGGCCCTACTCCCCACCCGCCGAACTCAGTTTCAGGGCCGAGTACGCCGTGATCGAGCCCCCCAGCCGCGTGCCCGTCACCGACGCGCCGGAGACCGAGCTCCCCGTCCCCGCCAGCGCCGGGTCGAACGTGTCGAGTTTCAGTCTCGTCACGCCCTTGGGGAGTGTTCCCAGCGTCAGGGTGTAGCTCTTTGTCCCGACGGTGACATCGACCGTCGCATTCCGCATCGCCAGCCCGGTGTTCGTCACCACCACCGCGTCGCCCTCTTGGGTGATGCGAGGTACCCCACGAAACGCGAGGTACAGCCAAGCACCCCCGACCAAGATGGCGAGGCCTACCACGGTCAGCACTAGTGACGTTCTCGTGCCCACTGTTCAACACTCCGCCCGGCCGATCGTGGAGTCGTCTGGCCTACTCGCAGACCATGCACAGCACCCAGGTCCCCTGGCCAATCGCGTACGCCTCCGCCTGCGACATCCCGTCGTGCAACTTCATGCAGGCGATGTCGCACGCCAGCCCGCAGCACCGCTGCCCACCCGGTGTCATCCCGATACCGATCACGGTAAATGGTATCCAGAACCGGCCACCCATGGGGCATGCCGGGCAACTGCAACTGCTGCCCAGGGAGAGGTTTGCACCCGTCCCCCCGCCGTCCCCGGGCAGCTCCTCCTCTCCCTCCGGCACCACCGAGACCTCCCCCGAGCCCTCTACCACTGCCACGTTTGCCGCCGCGACCCAGGGTTGCACAATCGTCCCGATCCGGATGTGGTACGACTCCCCTCCGGGAGGCGCAAGCGTGGCGTCAGACTTGATCAGTCCCACCTCCACCGGCGTGGCGCTCCCAGACGCCACGAACAGGCCCGTCCCGATCGACCAGTCGCACGTGCCCTCGTTCTCATTGATCGCGGCGGGCAGCCCGGTCGCCACCACAGCCTCGTCCGTCATCCCAAGCACCCCGACCCGCGTCCGCACCCCCTCCGGCCAGCCGTACACCTCATAGAGCGCGGGTGTCGACGCGACGAGCTCGTAGGTGGCCCCCACCCCGCAGGTCGGCGGCTCGGGCTCGCCGATGGGGTCCTCGACGATGACCATCCCAACCGAGCCCTGGCCCGCCGCTACCCCGCAGAACGCAACCAGGCCCGCCAACGCCGAAAGCCACGTCTTCATAGGTGTACCTCCCAAGAGTGAGGTAAACCTATCGAACAGCCGCCCGGAATTGCAACAGCACCCCGCACAACCATCCGGCGAGCGACGCACTCTACACAACGAAAACGAGCCGCGAGAAGGCTCTCGCGGCTCGATCGTGTGTGCCAATCAGGTTATTGCGGCATCCGAGGCTCAACTCCGTTGAATCCGGAGAATTCCAGTGGCCTTCCGCCCGCCTCTAGTTCTGGCCGTCGGTCTCCGCGTCTTCCGGCCCGCCGTCAGGCCCGTCTTCCGGCCCCTCGTCCACCTGCTGCATGGCCAGTTCCGCCTCCAGCGCCTCGATCGACTTCTCATCTTCCACCTGCTCGCCCGCTGCGATCTTCGCCGCCCGTTCCTTCTCCAACTTCTTCTTCAGCGCTTCCACCTTGTTCTTGTCCGGGGCGAGCAGGATGGACGCGGACTTGCCGAACCACCTGGGGGGCTGCTCCAGCTTCGCGATGTCCCCGAGTTGCGTCGCGACCTCTTTCAGGTTCGACAGGCCAAGCTCGCGGTGCGCGATCTCGCGGCCCTTGAACCGCTGTGTCACCATCACCTTGTGCCCGTGCATCAGGAATCGTCGCGCCTGGTCGATGCGGATCTGCACGTCGTGCGGATCGATCTTCACCGACCGCCCGAGCCTCAGCTCCTTCAGTTCCGACGATTTCGACGCCGCTCGGGCCTTGCGCTGCTTCTGCCCAAGCTCGTACTTGAACTTCCCGTAGTCCATGATCTTGCAGACAGGTGGCCGGGCATCGGGAGAGATCTCCACGAGGTCCATGCCTAGCTCGTTGGCCTTCTGCAATGCGACGTTGGTCTCCAGGACTCCCAGCATCTCTTCGTTCGGACCGATCACCCGCACCGGCGAGATGCGGATCATCATGTTCACGCGCGTACGCTGCTGCATCGGTCCCTGGTCACGGCTGAATCGGCTCATACGTTCTGGTGCGCTCCTTCCCACGGACGCGACGCGCCCGCGGTTGCTGCCAAGATACCACTGTGGACTTGGGCGCTGCTCATGAGACCCGCAGCGGGCCCTCGCCCGCCGACCGCTCTTGCTGCATGTTGCCACGCTGCTGCATGCGCCCTTTCCCCGGGCCGTTCGCGGCCCGTTCCGCCAGATTCTAGCACAAACCCACCTTCCCCGGAACCCAAACCCGCCCCGGAACCCCAAACCCGTCCCGAAACTCCAATCAGGCAACCGGGCCCCAAAGCCCTCTCGTGCCTGCTCTGAGGGCAGGGCCCATTATCCCCGCTTCCCGCGACGCCCTGCCCTGGTCCCCGGCATCCCCGCCGGCCCCTTCTCACCTCGGCCACGGGCCGCGTCCTCCGCGTCGCTCCGCCGCGCCTTCTCGGGAAGCCCCGCCTTCGCCAGGTCCTCCCGCCGCTTCTTCAGCCGTCCGAGTTGGTCCCGCAACGACGCCGCCCTCTCAAACTCCAGGTCCTTCGCGGCGGTCAGCATCTCCTCTTCGAGGGTCCGGATCAGCTCGGCGATCTCAAACTCCGGCTCGCTTGTCGCCACCGCCTGCCGCGCCGTCTTGCGGGCCTTCAGCTCCACCTCCAGCCCCCGCCGAATCGCCTTCCGCACCGTCTCGGGAGTGATGCCGTTCGCCTCGTTGTACGCCCGCTGCTTCGCGCGCCGGCGATCCGTCTCTTCAAGGGCGCTCCGCATCGCCGGCGTCATCGTGTCGGCGTACATCACCACCAGCCCGTGGACGTTCCGGGCCGCTCGGCCCATGAGCTGGATCAGGCTCGTCGGGCTCCGCAAGAAGCCCTCCTTGTCCGCGTCCAGGATCGCCACCAGCGAGACCTCGGGCAAGTCCAGCCCTTCGCGAAGCAGGTTCACCCCCACCAGCACGTCAAACTGCCCCTCGCGCAGCTCCGCCAGAATCTGCACCCGGTCCAGCGTCTCGATGTCGCTGTGCAGGTACCGCACCTTCAGCCCGCGCTCCGCCAGGTACGACGCCAGGTCCTCGCACAGCCGCTTCGTCAGCGCCGTCACCAGCACCCGTTCGCCCCGCGACACCCGCGTCCGGCACTGCTCCAGGAGGTCCGGCACCTGCCCCTTCGTCGGCTTGATCACCACGTCCGGGTCCAGCAGCCCCGTCGGGCGGATCACCTGCTCCGCCACCACGCCCTCGCACTTCCCGAGTTCGTACGGCCCCGGAGTCGCGGAGACGTACATCAGCCGCGGAACGATCGACTCAAACTCCTCGAACCGCAGCGGGCGGTTGTCCAGCGCGCTGGGCAGCCGGAACCCGTGCTCCACCAGCACCTCCTTCCGGGCACGGTCCCCGTTGAACATCGCGCGGATCTGCGGCATGGTCACGTGGCTCTCGTCAATGATCAGCAGCCAGTCCCCCGCGTTGGGCCGGGGGGCCCGCTCCGCCGCCGGACGGTCGGTGTCCGTCGACCGATACCCACGCACGCCCTCTTCCAAGAGCGCGGCGCCCTGCGTCGCCCCCGCCACCAGCCCCGGCCCGCCCCCCGCAGGCGGTGCAAAGTCGAAGTAATCCAGCAGCGTGTAGGGTCTCTCCCCGGGCATCCGCCCATCCATGAACCGCGAGTAGTTCTCGATCCCCGGGCACGTCCCCGTCTCTTCCAGCATCTCCAGGTCAAACTTCGTGCGGCTCAGCAGCCTCTGCGCCTCCAGCAGCCTCCCCCTGCTCCGCAGTTCCAGCACCCGCCCGTCCAGCTCCGCCCGGATCGCCGCCAGCGCCGTCTGCAACTGATCTTCCGGCATCACGTAGTGCACCGCCGGGAACAGGAAGAACTGCCGCTCCTCCGCCAGCACCTCGCCGCTGGCCGGGTTCACCAGCTCCAGCCTCTCGATCTCATCGCCGAAGAGGTCCACCCGCACCGCGTACTTCTCGTACGCGGGCCACACCTCCAGCGAGTCACCGCGCACGCGGAACTGGCCACGCTTCCACTCCATCTCGCTCCGCTGATACTGCATCGCCGAGAGGGAGAGCAGAAACTCGCGCCGGTTCACGCGCCCGCCCTTGGTCATTGTCAGCACCCGCTGCCCGTACGCCAGGGGCGAGCCCAGGCCGAAGATGCACGACACGCTCGCCACCACGATCGTGTCCCGCCTCGACAGGATGTTGCTGGTCGCCTGCAGCCTCAACTGGTCCAGGTCGTCGTTCCGCGACGAGTCCTTCTCGATGTAGATGTCCCGCTGCGGGATGTAAGCCTCGGGCTGGTAGTAGTCGTAGTACGAGACGAAGTAGTTGACGCTGTTCTCCGGGAACAGGTCCCGCATCTCCTCGAAGAGCTGGGCCGCCAGCGTCTTGTTGTGGCTCAGGATCAGCGTTGGCTTCCCCAGCCTCGCGATCGTGTGCGCCATCGTGAATGTCTTGCCCGTGCCGGTCGCTCCCAGCAGGCACACGTGCCGCCGCCCCGCCGACAGGTCCCCCGTCAGACGCTCGATCGCCTCCGGCTGGTCACCCGTGGGCCGGAACTCCGACACAACCTGGAACGGGCGGCTGCTCACAGACCTGAGGGTATGGCCCGGCCCCTCGCGCCCTGGGGATAACCTCCCTTCATGTCCGAGCCCGATCACCGTGACATCGCCGGCTGGTTCGCCGGCCCAAAGGCCGAAAACGGCGAGTGGTTCGCCCAGGTCGTCCTCCGCATCGTTCAGGACTACCACGCCTGGAGACGCAACTACTTCCCCGAAGACGGCGTCATCCTCGACGCCTCCGTCCGCCGTCATAACGAGGACTTCCGCGACGCCTTCGAGGACCGTCTCCTCGAACTCCTTGGGCGCCTGAAGGCAGACTTCCCCTTCCAGTCGCCCCGCTACGCCGCCCACATGATCGCCGAGCAGACTCTGCCCTCCATCGCGGGCTACTTCGCGGCGATGCTCTATAACCCCAACAACGTCTCAGCCGACTGTGCGCCCGTCACCGTCAAGCTCGAACTCGAAGCCTGCCGCCTCATCTCCCGGATGCTGGGCTACGACGCCGGGAGCTGGGCCCACCTTACCAGCGGCGGCACGATCGCCAACATCGAAGCCCTCTGGGTCGCCCGCACCGTCTCCTGCCTCCCCCTCATCGTCGCCGACATGCGCCGCGCCCTCGGCCTCCACGCGGACCCTTCCGTCAACGGCCCGGGCACGCCTCCCCTTGCCTCGCTCGAAGCCTTCGCCCGTGTCTTTGCCGACGCGCCCCCGGGCGCCCCCGTCATCCGCGCCTACCTCGACTCGCCGCACAACGTCGTCGAGCAGGGCCAGGCCGCCCTCTCACGACGCCTCGGGAGCGAGCCCGCGCTCCTCCTCCCCGAGACGCACCACTACTGCTTCGAGAAGGCGATGGACGTTCTGGGCCTGGGCCGCCGCGCGGTCGTCCCCGTCCGCGTCGACGAGAACTTCCGCATGATCCCCACGGAACTGGACAAGGAACTCGACCGCCTCCGGGGCTCCGGGCGGCACCCGCTCGCGGTTGTCGCCGTCGTCGGCACCACCGAAGAAGGTGCCGTCGATCCCATCGATGAGATCCTCGCCCTGCGAGACCGCCGACATGCCGCGGGACTTGGCTCCTTCTGGCTCCACGCCGACGCGGCCTACGGCGGGTACCTCCGCACCATGACCGTCCCCTCCCGCATCGGCCTGGGCGAGGAATCCACAACCGTCAGCATCGCCGGGCAGGAGCAGCGCATCCCGCTCCACCTCCCGCACCATCACGCCTGCCAGGCGCTGGAACGCCTCGGCGAGTGCGATTCCATCACCATCGATCCCCACAAGCTCGGCTACGTCCCCTACCCCGCGGGCGCTGTCTGCTTCCGCTCCAACCTCGTGAAGCCCATCACCCGCCAGGAAGCACCCTACCTGAGCGACAAGCCGGCCGACCCGCAGGTTGAACGCACGTCGGAGTCGGTCGGGCTGTACGTGCTCGAGGGCAGCAAGCCCGGCGCCGCCGCCGCCGCCGTGTGGCTCAGCCACTCCCTCATCCCGCTGGACACCACCGGCCACGGCGTGCTGGTTCGAGAAACCGTCCGCCAGGCGAGCGAACTCCACGCGCTCCTCTCCACCTATTCCACGCTCGACCCCCGCCCCCGCCGCGTTCGATGCGAGGCCCTCTGCCCTCCCGCGTCGAACATCGTCTGCTACGCGTTCCGGTTTGCGGACCCCGCCCCGCTCGCCGCCATCAACCGCCTCAACCGCGAGGTGTACGAGCGCTTCTCCGTTTCCGGCGCCGAGCGTGTGTACGACCAGCGATTCTTTATCAGCCGCACGGTCATCCGCCCCGCGCTCTATCGCGCGGAGACCGTCGCGGGCTTCCTCGCCAGGCTGGGCGTCTCCGCCGCAGAATACGAGCAGGAGGGCGTCTTCCTCCTGCGCTCGGTGTTGATGAATCCGTGGTACGCGCAGGCCAAGGCCAAGGGCCGGTACTTCCTGAGCGAACTGGCGGCGGAGCTGTTCGCCGAGGCCGACGCCGTCTCACGCGTTACGCAGGGGTGACGGAACCCCGGCCCGGCTCGCGCATATGCCTAGTGGGTCGCAGTGCCGATCCACCCGGAGGTCCCATCATGCTCAGCCGCGCCGCCAGTGTCCTGACCCTCATCTCTGGCCTGTCCCTCGCCGCGGGGCTCGCGCCCGCCCAGACGGCCCCCGCCCCAGCGTCGGTTCCCAAGCCCGTGGATATCGCCATCTGCCTCGACACCAGTGGCAGCATGGACGGCCTGATCGACGCCGCCCGCCAGAAGCTCTGGGATGTCGTCAACGACCTTGCCACCGCCAAGCCCCGCCCCGCGCTGCGCGTGGCGCTCCTCAGCTTCGGCAACGACGGCTACACCCAGGAATCTGGCTGGGTCAAGGTTCTCCTCCCCTTCTCGACCGACCTCGACGAGGTCTCCAACCAGCTCTTTTCCCTCACCACCAACGGCGGCACCGAGTACGTCGGCCGCGTCGTCTCCAAGGCCACCTCCGACCTCGCCTGGTCCACCGATGCCGGCCTGAAGCTCATCATCGTCGCCGGCAACGAGTCCGCCGATCAGGATCAGCAGGTGTCTTACAAGAAGGCCAGCGCCGACGCCATCGCCAAGGGCATCATGGTCAATGCCATCTATTGCGGGCCCGAGGGCGGCCCGGACGCGCCGGCCTGGCGCGAAGTCGCAACGCTCGCCGACGGCCAGTTCTTCGCCATCGACCAGAACAAGAACGAAGTCATCCCTACGCCACACGACAGCAAGCTGGCGGAGCTGAGCACCGCGCTGAACGGGACGTACATCCCCATGGGTGATGCGGGCGTCGTGGCGGCGGAGAACCAGGTGCGTCAGGACTCCAATGCCGCCGCCGCCGCGCCCGCCGCGGTTGCCAGCCGCGCCGCGACCAAGGCCGGGTTCCTCTACCGCGCCACGTGGGACCTTGTCGATCGTGTCTACGCGGCGGATGCGAAGGAGCGTGTCGCCGTCGAGTCGGTGAAGGCCGAGGACCTGCCCGAGAACATGCGGAGCATGACGGTAGAGCAGCGCCGCGAGTATGTGGAGCAGCAGCGCACCCGGCGCGAGCAGATCCGCAAGGAGATCGGCGAAGAGAGCGCGAAGCGCGTCGCGTTTCTTGACGAGGAGAAGCGAAAGGCGGCCGGTGCCGCGGGGAGCGAGACGTTTGAGTCCGCGCTCCGCCGCGCGGTGCGTGAGCAGGCCGCGAGCAAGGGGTTCCGCTGGGAGAAGTAGTGGAGGTGGAGCGACGCGGCGAGCCGCGGGCACCTCAGTGTTGAGGTCTCTCCGCATCGCGATGTTTCCTGACCTCAGTGGGGCGGGCTTCGGGCCCGCCCTGCTTGCATTGCGGGGCCAATGCCGGAGGGCCCGTGGCGGGTGTGGCATGGACGTGCCCTCCGAACGTGCCGCGGAAGTCGGCTCGGCGACTTCCGTGGGTAGGGGGCTTGGGGCGGTTGCCCTGCTTTGGCGTCTTCGCCGAGCCACGCAGAGCCGCGCCCGGCCCAATGGCGGGCGCCGAGCAACCCCGCCCCCGCGGCGCGGTACACTGAGAGCAGATGCCCGCGGCCCAACCCAACCCCGTGCCCTCCGCCGCCGACGGCTCGTCGCGGGTGGCGGTCAGGAGCAAACGGGACGGCGTCCGCCGGCCCCAGTGGCACTTCAGAACGGGAGACGGTGTGCGACGCCAGCCGACTAGGAGTTTCTAGTGTCGGGTACCGATCGTCCCCATGTGCGACGCTGCTGTCGGACGTGCGCGTATCCGCTCAGCACCATGCGCATCACGACTTGCCCTGAATGTGGACTTCAGGGTCGAGCACTTCGCACTCCAGTGTGGGCCTGGCACTATGTTCGGTGGTCAGGTGCCGCACGTTGCATCGTGCGCCTGTGGCTACCCCTTGCGGCCGTGACAAGTGTCACAGGTGCGATGTTCATGCTAGTCGAACACAGTTCTCCAGTCACCGAACCATGGCTCAAGCCAGTGCCAGGTATTGCGATCCTGACAGTGTCAATATTGGCAAGCATTGTACACTTCTTACACTGGATCTGTTGGCATGCATCGCTCGAAGCGATCGGGAGACGTAGGATGCATGCGAGTCGTCGGCGCCGACAGTTGTGTCGGATCATTATTTGTGCGTGGGTCGCATTGCTAGGGCTCAGTTGCACTGGGGTCTCAGCCTGGGCGCGACTGCGGCTGTCGGCCTCGTCTCTGCTCGCCGCGAGCGATCCTCAGGGACGCGCGGTGACTCTTCCGGGCTGGTGTGGCTTGTACTATGTATATCGCACAGAGACTATTGCGGGCGGTACGTGGTTTGTGCTGACACCACCGGGGGACCCGGACGTCAGCGGAATTGTGGCGAGTCGCGATGAGGTCGCCGTAGAGGAGGTATTTAGGGCCGGCGAGCGCTGGCGTGTCATCGACGGCATGTGGTTCGTTTCCTGGTATGATTGAGGTGTGACAGTGTGACCTTTCCGGCAGGCGTGGCATGGAGGTGCCCTCCGAACGTGCCACGGAAGTCGGCTCGGCGACTTCCGTGCCGAGACGGGTCTGCGCGTCCCGCTCGGCCGCCGTGGTTCCAGCTTGTCCGAGCGCCCCGCCGCGCGCCGCCGAATGGCGGCCGCCGAGCAACCCCGCCCCCGCGCGGCGCGTGCCCTATTGCGACCGACTTTCTGGAGGCAGTCAGGGCGTCCACACTCTGGAATCAGGAGCTCATGAGGTGAGGATTCGACTGCGCACTAGCTCGCCCCCCGATCTCATCCCTGACGCACTCAAGTCGGATCTGGAGCACGCGGTGCCCGGTTGCATCAGGCAACATGGCCGGTTCGAAGCGAACATCTTCGCGGATGATCCTCGCGCCAAGGAGCTTGAGGCCATTCTCAAAGCCCACGGCGTTCCCCACTGGGTGCCGCGGCGAGAGTACAGAGACGAACCCCGATACCGGATAACCCGTCGCCCCGTCTACGACGACGCAGAGCTCGCCGCCGCGCGATGGCTGCGGCTCCACGCCATCCAGCGGTTCTACCCGTGGCCCATCGATCATACGATTGACGCCCAGCTCACGCGGCGCATGCTCGTCCTCAATCCGCGAGAGATCGCCCCGCATCACTACGACGCGTTCATGGAGGCGCAATACAGCGTCGTGGTGCACAACAACATCAAGGTCGAGCTCGAGAAGCACCACTTTCGACGCCTCGTCCTCGCCGCGACCCGCCCCGGGAGGTTCCAGTCGGACAACCTGACACAACTCCTCGACTGGCCCAAGCGCGGCCGCGGCCCGTGGTGGGAGCTCACCAGCGACCTGTATCTGCCCATGCCACGACGCTGGGACCACGCGGACGAGTACCTCCCTGAAGGTGCCCCCTGGGACCACCCTCTCGATAAGACACTCCACTACAAGCTCTCCAATCTGGAACCCCTCGGCGAGTTCGACGTGGCCACCTGCGGTTCGAATGGCAATGCCCCAGTCGTCGTCTCGCAGCGCTTCTACCAGGTGTGCAAGGCCAACAACTGGCGGGCCGAATGGGTGCCGGTCACTATCGATCCGGAGTAGCCTCGTTCACAGGCTCGACCACACCGGCATCGCCGACGGCGGCGAGGGCGCCGCCTCGTTCCACCAGCTTCTCTCCAGATCAAGCCTCAACGGCGGCCAGGGGCTCTGCCTGGTCAAGTGGCGCCCCGCCAATCCGAACGAGGTCCCGGCCCACATACCGTATGACGCGGCGCGAATCTCGCACGCCCTGCGACGGGCGTACGCCCATTGGGGTCACCCAGAGGTCGGTGCCGCGGCCGCGAAGTGGTTCGAAAACGTCGGACTTCTGCCATGAAAGAGACCGTGTCGTTTCAGTTCGTCACGAGCCATGACCTCGGGCCCGAGGGATGGCTCGAGGCACAGCGCCGGTTTCCAGAGTGTTGCTTTCCCGGGACGCCGGTGTGTTCGTTTCAGGGCGGTTACGACGCCGACGACCCGCGGCTGCGCGAGGTCATGGACTTCCTCGCCTCCCACGGCTGGCA
>Ga0154020_10010113_pt1 | contig 10805 bp, 17 predicted proteins | sample Klosneuvirus_201_FD_109709 | JGI IMG/M metagenome (GOLD analysis project Ga0154020, IMG submission 109709) | Active sludge microbial communities from wastewater, Klosterneuburg, Austria - Klosneuvirus_20160825_MG | ecosystem: Engineered > WWTP > Aerobic digester > Activated sludge | place...
CGAGACCGTGCAACAAAAAATTCTCAACGAAATCAAAAAGACTATCGAAAGAAATGCAATGGCTGCTGCAAATTCCAAAACTTGACTCATCTGCTACATGTTTCAAAAGATAAGCGTAGCTATCCCGAAGCGGAGCATGATTCATGGACAGAAACCTACAACAACCCCGAGTTCTATGAGTGGCTGTTGGCTCAAAAACGGGCCGACATTCCCGAAGAGCGGCGATAATCAACAATTACTGCTGTCACACAGCCTGACGGTTGAAGGGGATCAAGTTAGAGGTCTCTGTGTCAAGAGTGGCAAATCGTCCCTCGCACAATGCGCCGATCACGACAAAGTATCGCTCGCCGGATAGGGCAATCGCTGCTTCCCCATTCCAGTTCTCGATGCGAGTTGGCGTAGCCAGCAGCCACTTGTGAAAATGCCCGGCAAACATCAGCCGATTCGGTACAGCGTTAAAAATCCGATCCAGCTTCCCATGCTCATCTGGTGGCCCGTCAAAGTACCAGAGATCAGCCACATCTTCGGGGTTGAGCCACGGTTCGACATGTGCGAAGTAGCAATCGGCAATTTCCAGCCGGGGTCGCAACGAAGTCATGAACCGAATCACGTCGTCACCGTACTTGGCACAATCGGTTGCATCCGGCTCGACACACAGCCCGTAGTCATGATTGCCCCAGACGCCGATGGCATTTGCTTCTGATAGTAACCGGCATGTTTCATTGATGTGGTTGCCCATTTCGAAGACATCGCCGATGACCACAATTTGATCGACCTGCTCCACCCGAAAGCAGTCGAGTGCTGTTCGCAGATTCTCAACATGCTCATGAATGTCTGTGAGCAGACCCAGCTTCATCGTTGACTCCTCAAGGAACGCATCCACTGGGCCAATTCCTTCAGGTCGTCTACTTCCATTCCGGCCACAAGCTCCTGCCGGTGAACATCATGGACGGCAAGAATGTGATCCTCGTGGAAGATGATTTCGCCGCCTTGATTCAGCCCGTGTAGACGAGCTTCCACAAGTGGATTGTCCACTACGCCACGAAAGTAACTGCCCGACCTTTCCGTGACCAGAACCCAGAAGTCTTCACCCCAGCCACGGGACGGTACGATTTGCTTTGGATGCGGCATCAATGAAGCCGGATGGTCGTGTTTCAAAATCGGCTTGGTCAATTCGCCGTTGCAGGATGGACAGGAACATTTCTCAAGGGCGTCTTCGTGGACAGAGAACCTCGGTGAGTCGAATCTGAGTTCGACGAACTGTCCAGGGCTGACATGACGTTTGATGACATCGGGTGGGATGTGGAAGTTTTCAGGGTTCTCAGCGTGATTGGCAACGCCGTTCAGCAACTGGTACTCGTTGGAGAATTGCTGGTCGTTAAATTCTTGCTCAAGACTTACCGACAAAATGCTTTTCCTTAATCTGCCGCAATAAACTGAAACCGAGGCATTCGTTGTCCATCCACTTCGACGCTCTCCTCGAACATCGCCATCGGTCGAACCCACAGTCCTCGCTCGCCGTAATCCTGCCGGTACACGACCAGTTCTTCTTCGGTCTCGCTGTGCCGGGCGACACCAAGGACGATGTACTCGTTGCCCTTGTAGTGGCGGTAACGGCCTGCTTGAACAGTCATCCCTGACGCTCCCAGTTGTAGGGCTTTTGCTTGCGGAATCCGGTCAAGTGGATCGTGCCATTCGTTTCAATCTCCATGAGCGAGTAGCCGTTGTTTTCTGCGCCTGACCCTTCCACCATCGCAACCAGAGTGCAGTAATGGATGCCGCCGATCTCCTTGAGATCATTCTGATGGCTGTGGCCCTGAAAGACGCCCAACACTTTCCCAGAAGATTCAACAACTTTCCGTACTTCGGCGTTGTTCTTCACGCCGTGGTCGTTGCTGACATCCAACCGCTGATGGGCAAATACGATCACCTGTTTGTCGCTGGCCTTCAAGTCGGCCTCCAACCATTCGAGTTCAGCGACAGGAATGTTGGCGTCGGTCCATTGAGAGTTCTTTCGGCCATACGGCTGCCCATCACTGCGGAAGCAGGAATCCACGACCACGAAATGGAATCCGCCCCGGTCAAATGAGTAGTACGACTTCTCCTGCTCGACGCCGCCCAGAAACTCCTCTTTCTTCAACATGTCCACGCAGTGATTGCCCAAGACGTAATGACGGTCCTTGCAGATCGCTGAGAATTCACGGTTGATCGTCTTGAGGTAACTCTGCTCGACATCCACCGAGTCAGCGGCGTCGATCAGATCGCCGAGTTCCACCAGAAATGTCGGTCGATCCTTCTCGAACTGCGTGGCTGCTTCTTCGAGCTTTGCCAGAGTCTCCCGGTAATGGCGTGTACCTGCCGGTGCTTTGTCGGCGTAATGCAGGTCTGTGACGAGTCCGACACGCAGGCGGGAAGTCTCGTCATCGGCGAGCAAATGTCCTGAACTCAGGGACGTCGCTGCCAGCACGAGTGTTCCATTCTTGAGGAAGGCCCGTCGTCCCCGACGGATGTGGTTATTGTCATTGGTCATTTCTGTTCGCCTTGTCCTGCGGTCACATACTTGAGGCCGGTCTTCTCATCGGGAACTGCCACTTGCACGCTCCCCGTGCATCCTTTGTCCTTCTCGCAACGCCCAATCGCTGACAGCAAACGGCCGGCAGACAATCCCTCCATTTCCAGCGAACAGTCGAACTCGTAGCTGCCTTTTATCTGTAACTCGGCGTCTGTCACCATCAGGATTTTCGGATCGCCGTAGCAACCGAACCACCAGCGGTTATGAGTATTCAAGTTGTTGGCCTATTGAATTGCAGGGAGTCTACGCACATCGTCAATGCACATTTCTACATATTTGGATCAGCGAGGCACCCAAAAATTCAACGATCTTTAACCCGCCGTAAGGTGAGACACATGCAAAAGTTGACCTGATCGACATCCGTCTTGAATTCTTTCGGACGGACTGCATCACCAGTCGAGTTCTTTCGGTAGCAAATCTTCAGTATGTCACCACTGAGTTCGTAGATGCCAATCCATTGGTTGGGGGCTTGGTCTGGTCCCTTCCCGATAAAATCAAAGTCTCTGTTGGACGCATTGACCTGAAACTTGCCGATATAACTCTGGCGTTCGCCTTTCGTTCTGACCATCGTGAGTTGGTCCCCTTGGAACGTCACACGCCGATCTTCGGCCTTTACAAAATCGCTACTGAATTGTGTTCCGCCTCCTTCGGTATCAACGCACATCCACTCGCCTTGAAGTGCCTTCACTGCTGTGGCGGTGGCGTCATCGTTTTGTGACACGGGTGCAACCCGCTTGTAAGTGTGAAGTATGCAAAAGTTCGGTCTGAGGTCGTCAGTTTTAAATTCTGTCGGGCGAAGCGCCTCACCGTTCTTATTGTACCTGTAGCACAATCTCAAATCGTCGCCGTTCAATTCATAGATACCAATCCACGCTATTGAATCGCCATCTGGTCCATTTCCAGCAAAGTCAAAGTGGCCATTTGTGGCGTCAATCTTGAATGTGCCTGTATACCCTTTCCGGTCAGCATAGGTACGCATCATCTTAAAACTGTTCTCATTGAATGTAGCTCGTCGGTCCTGCTTTGCCACGTCATTAACGTCGATCTGCTTTTCCAATTCTTCGGCAGCCACGCACAACCATTCGCCTTGTAGTGCCTTTATCACTTGAACTGTTACGTCCCCAGTTGAAGGTTCAGAGGTATTGGCTGGAGCGACAGCTTGTACGGACTTTGGCTCGTCGGAGACTTCTTGTAGCAAATTTACACCGGGTGCAGGTAGTGGTCCTTGAAGGTCTGTTGCAGTCGTTGTTTGTTGCGGTTCCTTTGACCACGGCAACTGAAAACTGAACCAAGTCATGATCACCAAAGCCACGCAGAACACCCCCAAGATCCCTGCGAAGGTGCTGACGAAACCAGTGCTTTCTCCAACTGTTGGTCCCGGTCGTGATCGAATGCGGGAGCGAGGAGCATTTGGATCGACCTGTCGATTCCTCTGCCGTTTCTCGAAGAGGTTCAGTTGGCGGTCGTATCCCCTTCGCATTTCATTGTTGAGCAGTATCGTTTCTGCTTCACTGATGCGGTAAAGTATCTCAGTCACGATGGCATCATGCCCATCACCTCTCTTCGATTCGACGAAATTACGCCGCTGCTCCGCCGCCGCATGTATGACCTCGGGATCATCCTCATCGAGCGAGATAGACAAGAGTTCGTAGTGAGTCGGTGGACGTTTCTTATTGCTAATGCCCAGCCACTTCCTGTAGCCGTCGAAGTCGTCCTGATTGCTGGGTGCCATATCTGGTTGTTTCTGGTGGTTGTGCCGCCGCAACTACGAGTCACGAGAGGTCATGGTGGCTTTTATTGAGGAAGTCTAAGTGTGACACAGGAGATCTGGCAATCATCCGTCGAAGAAGTCTCTCGCAAACGATCTCACAACAGGGGATTGTGAATCATTCCACGAACGCATTGCGATCCGGGTAGAGTTTCACAACTGGTCCGACTCTTGTTGGCCATATGGCATTCAGATCAAAGTTCCCAACACGTTGGCAATCGTCTCGCTGGAACATCAATTTGCTGAAAGGCAGGTTGTGACGACCACTGACAGCTAAGCATCAAGGTGCAGTTTCGAGTCTTCGCCGCACTTCTCGCACGATCTCGTCAATCTGGTGCAGCCCCAAATGTGGCGGTTCCTTTTCCAGCTTCGCACGCCATCTCATGAGGAGACGGGTCTTGCCTCCCTCCTTTGGTTCGTGATTCGATTCATTGACGATTTGCCGGACAATCGTTTCATGCTCCTCAAGAATCATTGTTTGTCCCGTTCTGGAGTTCTCGAAACAGCGATTCGACATGCACACGAAGGAGCGGAAGTGCCTTGTTGGCAGGTTCGACATCAAGGTCATGAACTTCCCAATACACTACTTTGTGTTCCCAGTCGGGGAATTTTTGTCGCATCAACGGACAATGCTCGGTTTCTTTCACGGCAATCGTCAGGTCTGACTTCATCAGATCATCAAGAGAAAGCGGAATCGGCTCTCGATGGGGTTCGGTCGAAATGCCAAGTTTCCGCCACTCCTGTTGTGTGTAGTGCGACAAGCCGATGTTCTGCGGTTCCAGTGCCAGTCCTCGGGAGTCCACAATCCATTCGAGTGAATGTTCAGCACACAGATGTCTGAAATACAGTTCAGCGAACCGACTGCGATAGAAATTGCCAGTACACAGGAAAAGCAGGGTCTTCATCAATCATCTTTCTTGTTCTAATATCATGACCGGGGCATGTTGAGTTCCAGCCATTCGGCGGCTGATCGGGCAGCACTGTTATCGAAGGACTTTGCCTCAATTTTCTTGAGTGCCGCCTTGATCCGTCTGCTGACCAATGTACTTGAGATGGCTTCGTTCGGCATCATGCCAATCATCTTGAGGATGTTTTTCACATGATCGCCAGCGAAGGCTTTCAATACAGGATCTTCCATCGACAGGTGATACGAAAGCCGACAACGACAGGGAAGGCTTTCAGCGAATTGAATTACCTTCTTGTCCTCCGCAGGCAGCGGATGCCGTTCTGCGACAATTAGATCGATCTTGTCTGATTCGTTGATGTTGAGCCTGTTGACGAAATCTGAGGAGAGATCGTCTACCAGAATTGCTTGCACCGACGTTTTGCCTTGGAAACCATTAACGATGTCCAAGAGTCGTTCCAGAGTATCGTCAAAGTGAGCAATCAGGAGAACTGCCGACGAACCCATTTGGTTTTGAAGCTGATTCCGAACTCCGTCGAATTTGGCGTCGATGGATAACCAGATTTGGTCGTCAAGCATTTCCACATTGGACTTTGGCTTCCTACCGAATAAAGCGTCAAATAGTCCCATCGCTCAATCCCAGTGTTTCGTTTACAGGTGACAGCATTCTGAATGCTACCGCATTCTTGTTTTCACTGTTCCGTCTTTAGAGAGATTCCACGGCGTCCTTCGTCCACGGCGGCTTTCATCACCTGCATGGACTGCCTTGCAAATTATTTCTGCTTGTGGCGAACATAGGGATAGCCCAGCCGTGCAAACAAATGGTGAGGACGGGAGAAGGCAAGAATGTCGTACCAAACCGAATCATCGTTTGAATGCCATTCCACCTGAAACCGTTCTTCCCCGCACTCTGGATGTTCCGGCAGCGTTCCATAGGCGAAGGCAAATCGTCGAATCGGTTGTTCCTCTTCAATGACGTAGACGATGCGACATGTATTCAGCACCCACAACCCCAATGCCCGAGCCAATACGCCGACATTCTGATCCTTTGCTGGAGCGTCATCTGGTCGGTGAAGTTCAATCCAGTCAAACTTGTAATGCTGCCAATTTCGGAGTGCCAGTTTTGCGGCGTTGAAAGTAGTAAGGCCCGTCCCTAACCGAATGCGATTGTGGTCCACGATGAATCCATTCGGATGCTGACCATCTTTGGTTGCCCCAACCGCTGAGTACGAAAAGTCGAGTAGAGATTGCGATTCGATAACTTGTCCGATAAATTGTTTGCTTGGTTTTCTGAGTAGAAACATTGGATTCCAATTACTCTCGCAGTTTTCTGGCGATCTTACGCCTGTTCCACAAGCAGATCGGGCCACAGAATTAACCCGAACACAAGCAGTCTTTCCCATGCCACTCATGTTCGATCCCCTGCATCAGCAACGCACAATCGAATTTCACCGAACCGGGCGGGAACAACTCCTGATTCTCGAAGAAACTGGATGTGACGTTCTCCACGTCCAATGGATGCACTTGCCAGTTGAAACTGCGAAGTTCCAGTCCATCAAATTGCCCCTGCTTGGCAGTGACAGAATACCCCAGCGAACCACGTTCAAAGAAACTGGACGCTTCTTTGAGTGATTCGAAAACTGAATCTTTTGGCACATCCTCGGCAACATGGCCCTGCACCAACAAGTGCGTGTGCCGGTCGTCACTGGTCAGTTCCACCCGGAAATGACCGTCCTTCTCGTTAACCCGGAAGTCGGCGTGACTGTGCATTCCGGGAAATAGCCGCCCCCCCAGCAATGTGTTGATTCTGGAAGAGGTGTCTCGGCGGGGAACAAACACTCCCTGTTTCGTTTCACCATTTTGGTTCCACTCCACCGCAATTCGGTGGGCAGCATTTTCTGAGGAAAGCCCCACAAACGCTGGCAGGAATTTGGGTCGAACGTGCTTTAGCCGAATCAGACACACACCCGCCATTCCTGATCCATTGATGAGCTTGGGACGGAATGGGGGAGCAAGCAGCCGAGCGAGTACATCGGGCTGCACTCGGTAGTTGACCAGAATTCTGCGGTCGATGAGTCCACGGATCACAGGGATTTGCATGATTGGAACCTTTTCTGACGAACCGCAAGTCAGGGCTGCAATTAACGTGAGCGAATCAGATCTGTTTGTCGTGTATGGCTGGCCAAAGCAAATTCTGCCCTTCAGCGTTTACAGTATCCCTTCGATTCTTCGACGGAAACTTTGTTGTCCAAATCAACATCGTTGAAACTGCTCTTGTTTCCCCATCCGAAGATCTTCCCAAACAGTGGCAACAGTCTGTTGTTCTGAAGGCTCTTCTGGAAATAGACCTCGTGGTCCTTCTCTTTCATCCCCATTTCGTACAACACGGCGTCGTGTTCAGCGATTCCGATTTCGTTGAAGTACCGCATCATGATGAAGTATTCACAGACGTTGCCGCTTTCGAGTCGTCCAGCAAAGAAGTACGGCATGAACCAGCCGATGACGTAGCAACTACACGAGATGATCCTGCCGAGAATGTGATACTTTATTTCGTAGTAACGTGACGGCGAAATGTCGTATTGCCGCATGATGGACAGAACTGTTTCTCGGTGCTGCCACTCATCCATTTCAATTTGTTTGATTGCCACTTTCTCGTCAGCGTTTTTGACCGAACCCGCATGTCCGATGTATGCAAACGCCGCCGCTTTTTCGGCTGAGTAAGCCAGTTGGAGCAGCTTAACAAGTTTTGGATGTTCAATGTTCAATTTGCAAGCTCCATCACTTTACGATCTCAACCCAAACTGTTCGGTGTTTCTACAGCACACACACCATGTGGATGGCCCGCCAGCACCGTACAGCACAACCAACTTTGCCTGTTGTGCCATCTCAAATGCGGTCGCTCACGACTTCAAAGATTAACGTTCCGAAGAAAACTCAAACCGGCCCATGTGCCATCTCCAGACTGAACTTCACTTTGACTCGCCCATTCCCTTCAACACATTTTTCAACTTCTTAATCTGTTCATGCCGCTCCTCTTCATTCGCCGGGCGATCAGGGAGCGGTGCGACCGTCTTTTTCTTTGCTTCTGAAGGGGCTTTGGGAATCTTCGGGGACGCAATGTTGGATGTCCCGGTCGAAAGTTTTCTGGATAGGAGTTTCGTTTGAGACTTGGAAAATTTGCTCGATGGAATCTTCCGCTTTGCCGTCGAGGATTTCTTTGCTGGGGTTTTCTTCGGCATGATGTACTTTCTTTGTGGGGAGTGGAATTCGTTGCTAACCCTCAACTATTCTCTTCTCAGCAATCTTGATGTACTTTTTCTCTTGCTCTATGCCGATTACCTCCGACGCCCTGAAGTCCAAACCAGCGACCAGCATCGTCCCCGATCCTGCACTTGTCGTTAAGCATCAAAGAGCATTTTCGAGTCTTCGCCGGACTTCTCGCACGATCTCGTCAATCTGGTGAAGCCGCAAATGTGGCGGTTCCTTTTCCAGCTTCGCACGCCATCCCATGAGGACACGGTTCTTGCCAGCATTCTTTGGTTCGTGATTCGATTCATCCTCGATTTGCCGAACAATCGCTTCATGCTCCTCAAGAATCATTTTTGTCCCGTTCTGTTCACGCTGATGCCATTGCAGCCCACATCGAAGATGCTTCTTGCGAGTGATCACCCATACTCAGCAACTCTCTTTAGCCCACACCCTCGCACTTCAAGCCATTCATCAGGCCGATCTCCCAAGTCACTTCGCAGCGGATAATTGTTCTGATAATCATCCAGCAGGCTGACGATTGCATGGTTCTTGAGTGCCGTGGCATTCACAAATAATGATTTGAAGGGGACACCAGCGTAGGCGACACCCGGCTGCGGCCACGTATTATCGATTACGTTACCATTTCCATCTGTGACCCAAGCGTGAATCACTGGCAAACTTCTTTCTTTCAAAAGAGCATAGCCTTCGCAGTAGATCAATGACCTGTCATCGAGAGCCAAATTAACAGCATTCTTAATACATTGCTTCGGCTTTCCGATGGCGAGATGTTCCGGAAGCTGGACCGGCTCATACCACCAGCCATGTTCCAAAACGAACTGTTGCAAAGTGCGTTTCAAAAGCAACTTTGACGCAGGTGTTGCACGACTGCTTCGAAGATAATTCAGAAGAAAGTTTTGCGTGTCAGTATTCACAATTGCGGCTCAGTGAAATTTGCTTACTTGCCTGATCCAATTCGTGGAAAGAATCTTCCGGTCTTTGCCATGTAGTCTTGGTACTGCTGGCCAAATTTGTCGATGAGCCTTTGTTCTTCCTTTGGCGTCCGAACAGCCAGCAACACAAGCACAACCAGACTTGTTCCACCGATCAACCAGTTCGCCGTCAGCAGCGTCACAGAACCCATGAGCAAAGCTGCCGTCACGTAAAATGGATGCCTTACCAAGCGATAAGGTCCGTGCGTTACCAAGGTGGCGTCGGCTCTAGTCACCACGGTATCCGTCAGGTTCTTTCCAAGACTGCTCATTGTCCAATACATCAAGAGTGAAGAAACAAATCCCATCACGACACCACACCACCTAAATACGGATTGAATTGGAATCGTGGCCCATTGCACTGACGACGGAGAAATGAGGTAGGCCAGCGTTGCGATCCAAAGGCAGAGTCCAGACAGTCGAAGCACGGCGAAAAAGACATAGCCTTCGTCTTTGTGAGATATCTTCTCGCCCGAGGATGCCGCTCGAATCCGGTGGTAAAGCCCAATGGTCATTGTGAGTAAGATCACGATGACGAGGGCAATGCGAAAAGGGGTTTCCGAATCCATCAATCTCCCGATCCTCGAAGTGACGCCAGCCATTGCGTCAGTTCTTTGATATCACATTGATCCATTCCGGCGACAAGCTCCTGTCGGTGAACGTCGTGGACGGCAAGAATTTGGTCCTCGTGGAAGACAATTTCATCGCCTTGGTTCAGTCCGTGCAGACGAGCTTCTGCCAGTGGATTATCCACGATGCCACGGAAAAGGCTGTCCGACCTCTCTGTGACTCGAACCCAGAAATCTTCACCCCAGCCACGGGATAGAATGTTCTGCTTTGGAAGCGGCACAAGTGATACCGGGTGATCATGCCGCAGGATCGGCTTTGTCAGTTCATCATTGCACGAAGGACATGTGCATTTCGCAGCAGCATCTTCATGAATTGAGAACCTCGGTGAGTCGATTCTGAGTTCAACGAACTGGCCGGGCCTGACATGCCGTTTGATGACATCGGGCGGAATGTGGAAGTTCTCCGGGTTCTCGGCGTTCATGGCGACGCCGTTCACCAACTGGTACTCGTTGGAGAATTGCTGGGAGTCGAATTGTTGTCGCAGATTATTCATTCAATCTCTGTAAAATACGGCGAGCCATATTGGAGGTTCGTCAGGTGTTGTCCATTCAAGGCCAGCGCACACTAAGTTGCTTTGGTACCAAGGACTTGCAACAGGAAGTCGTCGTTCCATCCGCACATTCGGCGTTTCATGGCGATACTTTCTTTGCCTGGATGCTGCTTGAGCAGCGACAGAGTGAACCGTCTGAGCCA
>Ga0154020_10010114_pt1 | contig 10804 bp, 10 predicted proteins | sample Klosneuvirus_201_FD_109709 | JGI IMG/M metagenome (GOLD analysis project Ga0154020, IMG submission 109709) | Active sludge microbial communities from wastewater, Klosterneuburg, Austria - Klosneuvirus_20160825_MG | ecosystem: Engineered > WWTP > Aerobic digester > Activated sludge | place...
CGTCTTGTCGGCACTTGGCGGGCGACGAAAATCCGGCTTCGGCTGGCTGGGCGAGGGCCGGGGATCTGCGGCCTCGTCAGGCGGTGTATTGGCCGGCGCAACAGGATCCGCCGGCACATTTGCATGCGCTTCCACATGAACAGTGTTGCCGGCGGTGACGGCAACAGCGGCAGGAGTTGCCGAGCGGGTGTCGGAGGCCGCGTTGCGCACTGGTGCCGGCGCATACCAGAACAACCAGGCCGCGCAAAACAGAAGCACAAGGCAGGAAAGACCGGCAGCCAATACAACGGCACGATTCATGCGTTGATTGTACGAATGGTCGCGACTGCGAGTCTACTTCGTTGACTTGCCAATGCGGATGCGCCGTTCGCCCTTGCCGGCCTCGGGGTTGGCGTTGAGCGCGAGCGAGCCCAGGTCGCTGGTCTGATCCTGAGTGAACGTGCAAAACACGCTCGCGCTGTCAAAGTAACCCCAGAGCTTGACCACACAGTTGAAGTCCCCGACGGGCGGGTCGTTGATGACCAGTGATCCGTCCTCTCCAATGGCGGCATTGAGGCGCTGCACGGCGCCGACCGCCGTCGGCGTGAGTTCGACGGTGGCCCAGCCCTGCAGGGGCTTGCCTTCCGCACTCAACAGGCGCGCCCGCAGACACGTGGTGGCGGCAAGCACGAAATCAGACTCCAGCTGCGAAACCTGGTCGGGTTTGACGTCCACGGCGCGCGGCCCGCTTTTTTCACGGTAGCCAGGCGCGCGCAAGCTGAGCGTGTAGCTGCCTTCGGCGACGTCCTCAATGTGGTAGGCGCCGCTTGCATCCGTGAGCGCGGAGTTCTTGCCCGGGCCGCCGAAGACCACCATGTCCTCGCCGAAGCCGGCCGACCCGCGTTGGCTGGAAAGAGACACAGTGACGCCAGGAATGCCCAGGCCGCCTGCATCCACAACGCGCCCGCGCACGCTGCCGGCACCCTGGAGCAAAAGCCGGATGTCAGACTTTGTATCGCCGTTTTTCGCCTCAATGCTGACCTTCTTGCTTTCGGCATATCCCTTGGCTTTGGCGCGCATGACTAGCGTGACCTGCGCCTTTTCGCCCACTTTGCCCTTCACGGTACCGCTGAAGTTTCCGCCGTTGTCGGTGGTGGCGACCTTCTCTCCGTTGTCATTAATACTCATCATCATGACGCCGCCTTCGCTGCCCAGGCGCTCGCTGATGTCCGCGAACACATCAGCGCCCGCAACGGGGTTGCCGGCACTGTCCGTCACGCGGCCGCTGACGCCGACGCTGAAATCCACGCGCTTGTCGAAAAACTCACCCAGGTCGCTGATCTCTTCAAACTCCTTCTTTGCGGCTTCGGCAGCCTTGCGGGCTTCATCAATGCGGGCTTCATCGCCGGCAAGCTTGGGTTCTTCAGTGTTCTTGGCAGGCAGCGGTTCTGTCTTCGGCGAGGATTCAGGCGTGCTTGGGCTTTCTGTCGAAGATCGATCGACGTGCGCATTGTGCGTTTCTTTTGAGGGCAGAGGCGAACCCGGATTTCCGGATGCGGGCTTTCCAACAGAGTCGAGCGCCAAATCGCCGCCCTTGACGCGGCCAGAATCAGAGGGCTCCAAGTCGTCTGTCGGCTCATGCCGCGCAACTTGACGCTGGTCGTACTGGTGAGAGAGATAGACGTACATGCCGGCCGCGCCGGCGGCACAAGTCAAAAGGCTGAGCAAAAGGGCGGTAATAATCGAAACGCGCATGAGTTCCTCGGCGACGGGGATGCAGCTAATACGCGCTGGGTGCCGAAGTCGTTACAGCGAATCCTAGATCCAGTTGAAGAACAGGTTCAGGTTGTAAGCCCCATAGCCAAGGAACATCACGGCGCCCCCCAGCCTTCCCAGCTGCTTGCCCTTCCAGGACATCAGTGGAAGCAGTAGCGCCATGGCGATCATGACAGGGATATCGAGTTGAAGTATCCGCGCGTCAACGGCAATAGGCGCAATCACGCCCGCTACACCCAGAACCAGCAGGATGTTGAAAATATTGCTACCCACAACGTTGCCCACGGAAATGTCGGCTTGTCCGCGCAACGAGGCAATGAGAGAAGTGGCGAACTCCGGTAGGCTCGTGCCGATCGCAACGATGGTCAGGCCGATCACGAGCGACGGAATGCCCAGTTTCAGCGCCAGCGTCACCGCGCCTTCAACGAAGAAGTGTCCGCCGGCGATCAGACCGACGAGCCCCACGAATGCCAAGCCCAGGTTTACGGCCCGGCGGTTTGGCTTGGCGGGGTCCTGCTTGACTTCCAGGTTTGCGCCGCCCGCATTGCGGAATGTCATCCACAAGCTGACAACGAACACGAACAGGAAAACGCCCGCCTTCCAGCGCGAGATTTCGTAAACCACGGAATCACCGGCGGCGCTGGGGCCGCCGATGAACGGCAACACCGCCAGCAGCACCGACGCCAGCAGCATCATGGGAATATCGCGCCGGTACAGGTCCGCCGTCACGTGCAGCGGCTTGATCATGGCGCACAGCCCGAGTATCAGCCCGATGTTGCAGATGTTGCTGCCAATGACGTTTCCCAGGCTGATACCGGCGTCGCCGTCCACAGCACCCTTGACGCTCACAACAAGCTCAGGAGTGCTGGTGCCAAATGCAACCAGCGTCAATCCAATCACAAGCGGCTTCACGCCCAAGCTAAGGGCAAAGTTGCTTGAGCCCTTGACGAGCCAATCCGCGCCGAGCGTCAACACGGCCAACCCGCCTGCCAGTTGCAATCCGATAATCAGGGCTTCCATGGTTCGGGAGTGTACTTGACCAACGCAGCGCGTCTATTCAAACCGGCCAGGCCGTGAAACCCAGTTCGATGAATGCGTGGCCCGGCGTGAGATTGAGTTTCTGAAGCCGGATCAGCGCCGCACTCTGCGCCAGTTCGGGGCGCAGGGCGCGAACCAACGCCGTGAAATCCAGGCGCACACGCGCCCCTTTGGTTCGCAAGTCAGAAATGTTGACCGGCAGGCTCGACGCGAATTTGCCCACCATGGCAAGCAGCATGTCGGCGAACATGCTCGAAAACGCCAGCGGCTCTTCCACGGTGAACATGATCGCGCCGCCCCCGGAATCCTGAGCAATCGCCAACTCCGCCACTTTCAGGCTGATGCGCGTGTCGATGGGTGGGCGGGGCGGCCAGGCCTTGCCGGGAATCTTCACGCGAATATTCACCGTGGCCGCGTCCTGCGCGAATCCGAAGAACACATCGTTGACCTGGATATCCTTTTGCTCGGCGGCGCCGGACTCGATGAACGCGGCCGCGAATTCCTGGCTGGCGCCAAAGCCAACGGCGGGCTTGTCCGTGCCCTGGCGCGCCGCCAACGAAGAGACGAAGCGGCGAAAGGCCGCCTGTGCGCGCTCGATCTGTTCGGGCGTGGGTGTCTGGATTTGCATCGTGCACACCTTAGCGAGAGTTTTCGGCTCGGCCAGTTGGCGCTGGTGGCAAGTGCAATCTGGCAAGCCGCGACGCAGACCGCTAGGCTGTCAGCACTCGGAAGGATTGCACCATGGGTGATGAACTGATGCAGACAATGCAGGAAGTGGATTCCACGCCACGCCTGATTGTCGAGTGCATGACCAGCACTCTTGCCGGTCGGCGTTTTGCCTTCACCGCAACTGACTTGAAGCGGGGCGTGTTGCTGGGGCGCGCGTCGGATTGCCATGTACGATTTGACGCATCCAAAGACCTCAAGGTGTCCGGTCACCACGCCATGATTGATGAGCGCGATGGCAAGATCATGGTACGCGACCAGGGCAGTTCCAATGGTGTGTTCCTCAACGATGTTCGCGTGACGGCCAGCGGCGCCGCCGTGCTCTCCGGCAGCAAGCTCGCACTTGGGCAGGAAGGCGCGATCATGAAGCTGCTCGTGCCCGGGCAGAGCAGTGGCAAGACTTCGCAGGGTATGCAGCAGGCGCCCCAAGCCGCGCCTGGGCCTGTGGCGCCCGCGGACCGGCCGTTGCGACCCGCGCCAGGAACAGGTGCCGTGCCTGTGGCTGCCGCGTCATCACCGCCTCCTCCGCCACCGGCCGAACAAGCTCGACGGGGCATGCCCTCGGTGCAAACCGATCCCGCGTTGTTGCAGCAGAGTGCGACGGATCCGGGGCCAAAGCCGCCCAGTGCCAGCGATCGTACGCGCATGGTGCTAAAGGAAGAAGCGCGCGAGGCTCAAGCGCGGCCCAAGCGCAAAGGCGGCGCAGGTGTCACGTTCGCCGGCGCGCTCGTTTTGCTGCTGCTGGCCGTAGGGGCGATTGCGGCATGGCACTTCATGGGCCAGCCCAAATAGAATTGATGGCGCCGCCCGCAAAAACTCAAAAGCACGTCTGCGCAGCGAAGTTTCGCTCAAGTCCTGCTCCCGCTAACGCCGAAACATAGGCACGGCCCAAGGGCCCTTTACGGGAGACACCATGCAGACCACACAGGAACGCCGGCTTTCGGATCGTCGCAGCGACGGTCGCCGCGTTGAAGACGTAAAACTCAAATTGCTCGAGGACAGCCTGAAGGAGTTGCCGCGTTACTTCCTGGCCTACTCGGACCCGCAAAAGGGCGTGTACAGCTTCTTTTACTCGGAACTGCAGGACGCCGAGACGATGGTCCGCGCCCTGATTGACGAGGGCATTCCGGAACACATGATCGGCCTCTACGAGCGCAGGGTGTCCGAGGAATAGTCATAGGTAGGGGTTGCGCCAAAGCGCGCCCCGAGAATTGACCGGCGCCGGGGTGACCCGGCGTCGGTCTTTTGTGCATTCGAGCGCCGGGACTGGTTTTGGTTCTTGCTTTGTTTCTAATGGGGTCGGTGCCAGGGAGATGCAGGAACGTGACAGACGAAGACGAGCAGACAGAAAGCGCGCCCCGGCGCGCGACGCACACACATGACGGCCAGAGCCTGGAAGATCTGTGGAGCAAGTTCCGCGAGCGGAATGACGTTGAAGCGCGAAACTCGCTGACGGAGTTCTTTTTCGACATCGTTCGCGCCAACAACGAGAACATCGCCGAGATCCTGACGCAGGCGATTGAAGACAACGACTTCTACCAGGCCGGCGTGGTTGGTTTTCTGGAAGCCTTGAACAACTTCGATCCCGGACAGGGCGTCAGCTTTGAAGCGTACGGTTCGCTGGCGGTTCGCAAGGCAATCCTCAGAGAGATTCAAGACCTTGTTGGCGGCGACGTGACCTCCGACGCCTGACGCTGGAGACGAGGCGATGCCTGCCTCGTGCGCGCATTGGGATCCGATCGCGAAACGCTAAAGAAAGCCGGCCCGCATTCGCGGGCCGGGTCGATTTGTCAGCTTGCTTTAGACGCGCGGTTCGGGGTGCACGCCGAATTCAAGGCCGCCGCCCTCGCGCTCGAAGCGCTCGCGGGCCGCCATGGTGATGCGCGTGTAAGGCATCGCACGCAGACGCTCAACGGAAATGAACTCGCCCGTTGCTTCGCAAACGCCGTAGGTGCCCTGATCAATCTTGTCCAATGCGCGGTTGATCTCGCGAAGTTCTTCGCTTTCGTTCTCGATCTGCTGAAGCGTGAAGTCCTGCTCGTATTGCTCGCTGGAACTGTCGGCAATGTGATTCATCGAGAGCGTCTTGGTTTCGTCCGAAAACGCTTCCTTCTCCATCTCTTCCACGTCGCCCATCAGCTGGCGGCGGCGCGTCAGCAAGAGCTCACGGAGTTCGTCCAGTTCCGCCTTGGTCAGCTTGCGGTGGTGCAGCGTGACCGGCGTTTGTCCATGCGAGCGCTCGGTGAATTCTCGCGCCTTCACGGGCTTTTCGGCGACGGCCTCAACCTTCTTTGATTTCTTGTCGGTCTTGCCGGCTTTGGCGGGCTTGGCAGGGGTCTTCTTTTTTGCGGCCGTGGCTTTGGCCATGGTGTTTCTCCTCGCTGCGGGCGCTGGGCCCAGAACTCGGGCCTGATGCGCCCTGAAGTGCCGCAGAATGGTAGGAACGAGTGGGGGGGTGTCAAGCAAACCCGCGTATTTCAAGGCATCTGGGGCGGCTGCTCGATCAATCGCCGCAGGACGGGCATGGATCCCTCGAGGAAGCGGTACTCGCCGGCTTCAAGCGGAGTGACCCAGCGGTGCATCATTGCGCCTTGCTTGGCGGTCTGGCCCTCTTTGACGCGGCCGATGAAAAAGACGACGTTTACCTCACGATCCGGGTGGGCCACAACGCGCCGGTCGTATTCGGCCAGCGCCTGCGCCTCGATGCCGATTTCCTCCATGAGTTCGCGGCGCGCGCACTGTTCAAGGGTTTCTTCGCCCTGGCGCTTGCCGCCCGGCCATTCCCACCAGCCGCCAAAAAACGCCTGCTGCGGGCGCAGGTTGATAAGCATGCGGCCCGCGGCATAGCCCGAGCCTGCGTCGCCATCGAACAGGATCACCACCGCCACTTCGCTTGTCTTCATGCCACAATTATGCCAGCGCGACTGCCGCGCGGGCGTACAATACATGGGCATCTGGAGCCGCCATGGCGATCAAGAAGATTCTCAAGTGGGGTGGGTTGTCGGTCGGGGCGGTTGTCGCCTGTCTGGTCGCGTTTGTAGGCACGCGCTACATGGCGGCCGGCGCAGAGTACGATGGCCGGCTTGAAGACCTTGCACCGGCTGAAGTGTCCAGCGTGATCCGCATCGACGACGTTTCTCGGCGCCAGAAAGAAATCAGTGCGTTCATCGATGAAGCGCTGCTGGATCGCACCGCGTTTGCGCGCCTGGAGCAATCTGAATTGTGGAAGTCGCGCGTGGGCAAATCGCTGGGCTCGGACATGCGCGAGTTCAAAGAAAAGCAACTGGATAGCGGGGTCAAGAAAGCGGAATCCCAGCTGCGCGAATCGGCCGGACTGGCGCTGTTCAAAGATGTGCTGGGTGGTGAGCTGCTGCTTTGCACGGATGACGAAAACGGGCAGTCTCGCTTCGTGGCGCTATCTCGCGTTTCGCGCAAGGTTCGGTTTTACTGGCAATTTGCGGGCTTTGCGCCCTCCTTCGCCCCAAGCGGTGCCGACAGCCCCGAACTGCGTTTTGACTCCGGTGTGATGCGCGTGAAGTTGCCGCCGACCAAGGCCGCGCCGGGCGCCGCCGAACCTGCGCAAGCGCCCAAGGCCGCGGAGCTTTTTGTCGTGCTGCTGGATGACGTGCTGGTGGTGGGAGACAGCCCGAGGCTGGTCAACGCCACCATCCTGGCGCACCGCGGCGAGGTCAAAGGCCTGTCCGCTAACGCGCGATTCAAGGATGCGTGCGCCTTGCCTGATAAAGAGGAAGCCAAGCGCCACTCACTGAAACTCTGGATGGATCTGGACCGCCTGCGCACCCAGCTCAAACCGGTGGACAAGAACGGGCAGATGGTCAGCCCCGTGGACGCTTACAACGCACTTCCGGCCAGCGTGATCAAGCTCAACTATGACGTGCTTGGCCCCATCAATCGGATCATTGAAAAGGACCTCGACACCCAGCCTTTCTGCGCGGCTTACTACGGCGTTGATCTCTCTGACAGTGCCTCAATCCTGTTTGACCAGTACCTGCTGGCAGACGAAGAACGCCTCGCCCAGCCGCAATACTCGCATTTGCGCAAGACTTGGGCATTGCCGCCCGCATTGCCGGGCCAGCTCTCGCTTTTCCCTGAGGATCTGGTTTCACAGGTCAGTTACCGGCAGTCGCTTGAGACGATCAACAACGAAGTGCTGGACGAATCGGCGCGGCTTTCCTTCATCGGAGATTTCACGCGCGTGCTGCAAACCATCGGCGCGGAGGAAGTTGTCATGGGCGTTGCGCCGCGCGCCTATCAGCCTGACGTTACCGAAATTTCGGGCGTGCCGCTGCCGGCCTTTGTGTTTGCGTTTCGCGTCAAGAACCCGACCGATGACGCAGCGGGAAAGTTGCTCAACGGTTTCCTTGACAACATGCTGGGCCGCAAACCCCAGAATCCCGGCGACCCGCCGCGCAAGGTCACGCGCGTCGTGAAGGAAGAAACGCTCGAAGGCCAGCGCATTTTCGCTTTCGACTACATCGGCGAGGATGCAAACGAACGAAATTCCAACGCCACGCGCCTGACGCTTCAAACCAAGTGCGGCGTTGTGGGAGAGTGGCTGCTGATCACGAACTCCCGTGAACTGTTGCGCAAGTCAATTGTAAGCAAGGGCCGCGTCGATTCGGGGCTCTATAAGGCCGCCTCGGCCTTGTGGCGCGACATGCCCGGCGCTGCTAACGCCACGGTGTTCATTGATTTCAGCCGGCTCGCCGGCTTTATTGATGACCCGAAGCTGCTCAAGACCATCCGTGACGCGAAGTATAACGTCAACCAGATTGACGGCCGCGACCCGGGCGTGCTGCGCCGCGAAATCTGCCAGAGTCTTGGCCTCGACCCGAACAACGAGAAAAATTTGAGCGACCCGAAAGTCGCGGCAGAATACGAACGGCGCAAGAAGTCGTGGCTTGAAACCTGCCGTGTTGAAGGTGACAAGTACATCGGCGACATCCGCAACGACCTTCACGGCTTGACGTTCTTCCAGGATGCGGCGCTGTTTACGACCTTCGAAAAGAACGCGCTGCACACGCGCGGTGTCGTCAGAATCCGCTAGAATGACCGGCGCGTGTTTCGCGATCGCGTGCGTTGCGCGGCAACCAACAGGAAGGACGCCTATGAAGATCCTGGCCTCAATGTTGTTCCTGCTGTGGCTTTCGATTCCTGTTGTGGCGCAAGAGGCGCCCCAATCCGAGACGCGCGCTTACTCCTATCTGGTGTATTGGAAGAACGCGCGCATCGGCTACCAGAAATCAACATGGAAGACCGAAACGGTGGACGGTCTGCGCCGCGACACGATCACCGACGAAACCTACATCATAATCAAGCGCAGCTTTGACGGCACCACGTTTGAGGTCAGGGAGAGCACAAGCAAAGTGTACGGGCCGGACTGGAAGCCGGTTTCGCAGGCCCTCGAGCACACCGATGGCGGCCAGAAGACCATTACCGAGGTCGTTTACTCCGACAGCGCAATCAGCGTGACCGAGGCCAGTGGCCAGGGCAAGCCTGTGAAGTTTGAAATCTCCCTTGAAGGCAAGAACTTCCTGGATGACCAGCAGGCCTTCGCCAAGCTGAAGTCCGAGGGCCGGCTCAAGGCGCAGGAGCGACTGAGTTTTGACTCGTTCAGCAGCAGCGATAAGGCGCTCGTGCCTTGCACATGGATCGTGGGTCAGGTCGCTACCCGCAAGGCGAAGACGGGCGAAACGCTCAAGGGCACTTCGGTCAGCGTGGTGCAGGGCGGTGCGCGCACGGAATTGCTGCTGGATGACAACGGCCTTCCGCTCTGGGTGTGGTCTTCGGCCATGATTTCGGCCGAGCGTGTGGACAAAATTCCCGAGCCCTTTGAAGTTGAGAGCCCGCCCGAAATCAAATCGAGCATGGTGGCCAATGCCGTCATTCCCGGCGACGACACGCAGATCGACCGTATGGAGATTCACTTCAAATTCCCCGTTGATGACGGTGATGGCGTTCCCCCGTTGCTGGACAGCAACAGCTATCACGACGTCGTACGCTGGGAGAAGGGCAAGCAAACCGGTTATGCCGCGCGCCTCAAGGCCCAGCGCCTGCCCGATGATTTCAAGGCGCCCCCATTTCCGCTTGAGAAAGTGGATGAGGGCGCAAAAAAGTTTCTCGCTGCCACACCCATGTGCGAAAGCGAGGACGAAGTGCTGGCCGCGAAATCCGCCGACGTCGTGAAGAAGTGCAAGGATGCGCACGAAGCAGCCACGGTGCTCTGCAAGTTCGTTTATCGCTATCTGGCCAAGAAAAGCGGCAATTCGGGAACCGCGACGGCGCGGCAGGCCTTCGACGAGAAGAAGGGCGACTGTACAGAGCACGCAGCATTATTTGTGGCACTGGCTCGCGCGGCAGGGCTTCCCGCGCGCTGTGTCAGCGGCACCGTTTACCTCGCAGGAAGAGAAGAGGCGTTCTGGGGTTATCACGCGTGGTCGGAGGTGTGGCTTGGGCGCTGGGTTGTAGTTGACGCGACGGTGAACCAGGTGGGTGTTGGCGCGCGCTATCTGTTTTTTCAGTATGACGAGCCGGGTGAAACAGAAGGCAGTGGTCGCACGGCGCGCTGCCTTTCGAATGACTTCACCCCGATCATTGACGCCTACCGCCTCAAGGGCCGAGACGAATTCCGGCTGGAAAACAGCAAGAAGTTCGAGTTCAAGTAGCAATCAGGCGGCAGGCAGGGTGATGGTGAACCTGCTGCCCTTGCCTAACTCGCTCTCGGCTTCGGCTTTGCCGCCATGGCGAAGGGCTACGTGCTTGACGATGCTTAAGCCAAGGCCAGTGCCGCCCAGGGCGCGCGAGCGCGCCTGATCGACGCGATAAAATCGTTCAAACACCCGATGCAGAGATTCCTGGGGAATACCGATGCCGCTGTCGGTGACGCTGATCGTGAGCTGGCCATCTTCACGTGTTACGGCCACGGCAACTTTGCTTCCTTCACTTGAGTACTTGATGGCGTTGTCGATGAGGTTCTCAACGGCTTCGCTCATGTCGTGGTCATTCACGAACGCATCGGCCACTGTTTCGAAACGCGTGAACTCAAGTGTGACGTTCCGCTTCTGGGCGCGATCGCGGAACTGTGCCACAACCCGTTCAACGAGCTTGTTCAGATCCTGGCGCTGGCGCTCGTCATCGTGCGGGCTGCTTTCAAGGCGCGAGATGTCGAGGATGTCCGAAACGAGCGCGGTCAAGCGCTGCGCATTGCTGTGGATCTTCTCAAGGAATGGCGCGCGCGCGGTGGGGTCATCCACGGCGCCGTCAA
>Ga0154020_10010115_pt1 | contig 10804 bp, 9 predicted proteins | sample Klosneuvirus_201_FD_109709 | JGI IMG/M metagenome (GOLD analysis project Ga0154020, IMG submission 109709) | Active sludge microbial communities from wastewater, Klosterneuburg, Austria - Klosneuvirus_20160825_MG | ecosystem: Engineered > WWTP > Aerobic digester > Activated sludge | place...
AACGTGTCCGCGCGGCCCGCGCTGCGGGGCTCCCGATCGTTGTCGGCCTCGAGCGGGGAGATTTCACGAAAGGCATTCCCGAACGCCTGCACGCGCTGGCCACGGCCTACGGCGGGGGCGAACGTTTCGCCTACATTGGCATCGCTGCCCCGACTCGCGAAGGTGTGGCTGCCTACGATGCCCTGGATGTGGCGATCGAGCGCGAGTCCAGCCGCGCCATGCAGGCGGCCGTCGCCGCTGGCTGCCCGTTCGTCAACATCCGTGCCAACGTTGGGTGGCGCGATGTGGTGGCGCTCCAGCGCGAGGCCGATGTGGTCTTCACCTCATCACTGGCCGATGGCCAGAACCTGGTCCCACTGCAGGCAACCATCGCACAATCGGTCCGTGAACCGGGGCAGCGCGGGGTCATCATCACCGGCCGCGATGCCGGCGTGGCGAGCGCCTATGCCGGCTACGAGAACGACGGCCTTGTGCCAGTCGACCCGATGAACGGCAATGAGATGATCCGGACGTTTTCCCGCGCCCTGCGCGCACAACCCGGCCGCATTTCCGGCCGCCTTATCGACGCTGTCAGGACCCGCGACGCACTCGCCTGGGCCACCGGCTTTCTGAACGACCTGGAGGGCGCATGCTGACCATCAAAGCGACCGAACAACTCCGCACGCTCGCTTCCGCCAGGGGCCCGCTCCTCATCGCCACGGACCTCGATGGCACTCTTGCGCCGATAGTCCCGCACGCATCCGATGCGCGCGTTCCCGCCGGCGCGCTCGCCATCCTCGACCGCCTCTCCGTCGCTGCCCGGGTCGCCATCATCACGGGGCGTGATTTGAACACGGCCCGCCGCATGGTCCCCGTCGAAGGCGTCATTGTCGTTGGCAGCCACGGGCTCGAAGCGACCTTCGACGACCCCCTGCTCCCGGGCGTCGATCGCATCGCCCTCAGCGCGGCTCTCGAACGCGTCGAACAGCAGGTCATCTCCGCGGTTCCCAGTTCGTTCCTGCACATCGAACGCAAGGCGATCTCAACCGCGTTCCACTACCGCGCCGCACCAGACCTGGGGCCACGCCTCCGCGCGGTCCTGGCCGCGCTTCCGGAAGGCCTGCGCCTGCGAGACGGCCGCATGGTGCTCGAAGTCATCCCCGATGCGCGCGGCGGCAAGGACGTCGCCCTGGCGGCGCTCGTCCGCCAGCTCCGCTGCAAGGCCATCCTGGCTATGGGCGATGACGCGACGGATGTCGCCATGTTCCGCGCCGCCCGCGCGCTCGGCGCCCAGGAAGACCTCCACGTGCTCATCGCAGGGGTAGCCAGCGGCGCCGAAACGCCCCCAGAAATCCTCGACCTGGCCGACATCATCCTCGATTCCCCCGCGCAAGCCCTGGAAGCGCTGGAAACGCTCGCCCGCGCACTCGGAGCCTGACCAGTATTTACTCACGAGACCGGTGCAAATGGCATCCCGTGTCCCTCGCCGCGGCCCAGCCTACATAGAACTGATTGACGCTGGCGATTCGTACTGTGTATAACCCGCGTCATCATTGACGTGAACGTGAGGGAGAGGCCCGATGTCAGGTTCTAACTACTGGACTCGACGAATGAGCAGGCGAAGCGCCATAACCGGGGCGGTCAGCGCCGGTAGCGGTCTCGCCGCACTCGGCCTCGTTGGCTGCGGCGGTGGCGCCGATGACGATGACGTTACCCCCGGCGATACCCCGCAGCCCACCCCAACCGCCGACCCCACCAAGGTCCAGGAAGTCCAGAGTTTCCTCTGGCCGCGCGAAGACACCAGCGCGCGGGCAGTGAAGGGTGGCGTCTACCAGTCCTACACCACCGCCGATGTCACCAACCTCGATCCGCTCTCTTCGCCGTCCTTCACGGCCAACTCGCTTGGCTCGTGGTTCTATCCCCGCCTCCTGAGCTACAAGCCCGGCTACCGCATCCCGGCCACTGGCGAAGTCCAGGGGTACCTTGCACAAAGCTACGAGCTCCCGGAGCCCACCCGCGTCATCTTCAAGCTCCGCCCGAACGCTGTCTGGCAGGATGGCGCCCCGCTCAACAAGCGCCCGATCGATGCCGAGGATGTCGCCTTTTCGTGGGAGAAGTTCGCGGCGAAGAGCATCTCCCGGAAGGACCTCGCCAAACTGGCTGATAACCCGACGGGCCCGGTCGAATCGGTGAAAGCGATCGACAAGACCACGGTCGAGTTCCGCCTGGCCTACCCCTACGCTCCGCTCCTCAGCGCGCTGGCTTACAGCCGCTACTTGCAGATCATGCCGCGCGAAAGCGAGGCGGGCGGGTACGACCCGCGCAATGAAGTCCGCTCCGGCGGCCCATGGATCATGGCCAACTACCAGCGGAACGTGAAGTTCGAGTACCGCAAGAACCCGGACTACTGGGATGCCGACAAGGTCTACCTCGATGGCTACGACATCCCGATCATTCCCGAATATGCCGCCGGGCTCGCCCAGTTCCGCGCCAAGAAGCTCTGGGCGCACGCCACCCGCCAGGAAGACATCATCGCGACCAAGAAGGACCTCCCGGATCTGGCCGTGTTGGCGAGCGATTTCGGCCGTACCGTCTACATGAACTACTTCGGGCTGCAGCCGGGCTCGCCGTTCCTCGATCCGCGCGTCCGCCAGGCCGCCTCGATGCTCATCGACCGCGACCTCTGGATCGACACCTTCTACAACGTCACCCAGTTCCAGAAGGAGGGCTATCCCACCGACGTGCGCTGGCACAGCCACATATCCTCCGGATGGGAGGGGTTCTGGCTCGACCCGAAGGGGAATACCCTGGGCGCCGGCGCAAAGAACTTCGCCTACAACGTGGCCGAGGCCAAGAAGCTTCTCGAAGCGGCCGGCCACGCGAACGGCATCGAGACCGATTTGGTCTGGATTACCACCGGGCAGTACGGGACCACCTTCCCCAAGCAGGCCGAAGTCTTCAAGGGAATGCTCGAGGAATCGGGCCTCTTCAAGCTCAAGCAGGTGAACCCCGACTACCAGACCGACTACGTGCCCAACTACTACTTCGGCAAATGCAACTTCAAGGGTATCGCGGTCGGCGCGATCACCACCTACCCGGAGATCGACCAGTTCCTGGTCTCCTACTACCACTCGACCGGCGCCCGCCAGAAAGTCGCCTTCAACGGCGAAGCGCAGGACGCCGAGCTCGACACCCTGATCATGAACCAGCGCAAGGAGCTCGATGCCGCCAAGCGCAAGACCATCATCCAGGACATCCAGAAGCGCATGGCCGACAAGATGCACGTGATGCCCTGGCCGGGCCAGTCACCCGGGTTCTCGCTCTTCTGGCCGTGGATCGGCAATGCCGGCGTCTTCCGCGCGTGGGATGCCGAGTCGAGCCGCGACACCGTTTCGAACACCGTCTGGTTCGACAAGAGCAAGTACACCGGCTAACACGCCGTCCCGGGAGGGTTTCCGCATGGGCCGCTACGTCACGCAGCGGTTGGCGCTGGCCGGGGTCACACTCGTGCTGGTCTCAATCATCGTGTTCACACTTCTCCGCGTCGTCGTACCACTGGTGTACGGCGATGCGGTCGATATCATCGCCTCCGAATACGGCCGCACCGATCCGGAGCTCGTCAAACAGCTCAAAGAAGAATACGGCCTCTCCGGGAACCTTCCCCTCCAGTACCTGGAGTGGGTCGGCCAAATCCTGCGCGGCGACCTTGGCGAGTCGCTCTTCAACGGGCGCCCGGTGCTCAGCGAAATGAATAGCCGCCTGGCCGTCTCCTTCGAGCTGGGGCTCATCGGGCTCGTTACCGGTGTGCTCTTCTCCGTGCCCATGGGCGTTGCCGCCGCAGTCCTCCAGAATCGCTGGCCCGATTACACGCTCCGCAGTATCGCGATCCTGATCGATGCCATGCCCGGCTTCTGGCTCGCCATCCTCATCATCACTTTCGGCTCGCTCTGGTTTAACTGGGCGCCGCCGCTCAACTTCAAGTACATCCACGAAGACCCCATTGCCCACATCAAGATCATGGCAATGCCCGCCCTCCTCATCGGCCTCACGCCCAGCGGATCGCTCGTGCGCCTGGTTCGCACCCAGATGCTCGAGGTGCTCCGCCAGGACTACATCCGGACTGCCCAGGCCAAGGGCCTGCCCTCGCGGACCGTCGTCTTCACGCATGCCTTCCGCAACTCGCTCCTGCCCGTGGTCACCGTCGTTGGGCTTTCGCTCCCGGGGCTCATCGCCGGGACGGCTATCTTCGAATCCATCTTCTCCCTGCCGGGGATGGGCCAGTACCTGGTCTCTTCGGTCGGAAACCTGGACTATCCCGTGATTATGTCCACAAACATCATCTTCGCGGTCTTGATCGTGGCTTCAAACCTCGCCGTCGATGTCTCGTACACCTTCATCGACCCCCGCGTGAGGTACTAGGATGGCCACCCCGGCAGCACCCCGCGCGATAGATTTCGGCCCGCGGGTGATCGTCGAACGCCCCCTCCACCTCAGAGTGGCCGCTCGCGGGTGGCTGTTCATCAAGCAGCAGCCTCTCGGCGCGTTCGGGTTCGTGATCGTGCTGGCCCTGATCCTGGCGGCCCTCTTCGCCAGCCAGATTGCCCCCTACGATCCGAACAAGATCCATCTCCGCCACCGTCTCGAAGGACCGAGCAGCAATTTCTGGCTCGGCACCGATGCCACCGGCAAAGACATCTTCTCCCGGCTCGTGTACGGCGCGCGGGTCTCGATGGTGGTTGGCTTCGGGGCTGTCGCCATCGGCACAACCGGGGCTGCCACGCTCGGCATCGTCAGCGGCTTCCTCGGCGGCTGGCCGGATAAGGTGCTCCAGCGGTTCGTCGATGCATGGCAGGCAATGCCCGGCCTGATCATCCTGATCACCTTCCTGGGCATCGCTCGCCGGATGCCCAGCGTCAATATCCTCCTCGCGATGGTGCTGGCCATCGGCATTCTCTCCATCGCCGGGGGTTCGCGCGTCATCCGCGCCCAGGTCCTCACGATTAAGAACCAGCCTTATGTCGAAGCAGCCCGTTGCATGGGCGCCGGGAACACCCGGATCATCTGGAACTGCATCGTGCCAAACGTCTTCCCGCTCATGATCGTCAGCATGACAGTCGCGCTCGGCGGGGTGATTCTCGCCGAAGCGAGCCTGAGCTTCCTCGGCTTCGGCCCGGCCGGCCAGCCATCATGGGGCCAGATGCTCAGCGTCGATGGCCGCGAGTACATGCGCGTTCAGCCCGGCCTCGCCATCTGGCCGGGAGTCTGTATCGCCATGGCCGTGTTCGGCTTCAACATCTTCGGCGATGCCCTCCGCGATACCCTCGATCCGCGCATGCGCGGATCCCGCTAACCACGGTCCCCCGGCATGAGCAAGAGGCCCCTCCGGCGAGGGGCCTCTTGCACGTTCCGGTCACTTCGAGCCGAACCGGCTCAGGAAACGAGCGTCCCCAGGATGCGCTCGACATCCTTCAGCGATCCCTGCGGCATGCTGATGCTCGGCAGATCGACACCAAGCTGGCGGCGCTCCTCGATACCCGCGGCAACTGTCTCCAGGTCGCCGTAGATCGCGGTCTCATCGAGCATCCGGTCGCCCATGGCTGCCATGATCTCCGGGTTGGTGCCAAACGGCATCGGCCGGTGCGTCTCCGCGGCCTTCCGCATCGCCGCAACCTCTTCGCCGAACCCGTTACGGGTCAGCATCTCGTGGTAGAAATCGCCCATGTTCGTGACGTACCACGAGATCGGGCCCGCGGCCTGGATCCTGGCGCGCTCAACATCGGGGTTGATGACAACGGTCAGCGTCGCGGCACACTCGACGGCAGCGGCGGGGCGGCCTGCCGCCTGCGAAGCGGCCGCAATTGCCGCCTTGCCATCTTTGAACTTCGACTTCGGCCAGTAGATGGGCATCCAGCCATCGGCGACCGTGGCGAGCGAATCCATGCTCTTCGGAGAAATCGATGCCACGTAAATGGGGATGTGCTTGCGGGGCGGCTCGAAGAGGAGCTTGAAGCCGCGCTGCAGCTTGTAGATCTGGCCATCGTAGATGAGCTTCTCGCCGCTCATGATCATGTTGATGATCTCGATGTATTCCTTCGTGCGCTGGATCGGCTTGGAGAATTTCTCGCCATGCCAGTGCTCGATGACCCGATCGCCCGAAGTCCCAAGCCCGATGATCACGCGTCCCTCGCTCAACTCATCGAGCGTTGCGTAGGTCATCGCGAGCACTCCGGGCGAGCGCCCGAACACCGGCGCAATCCCCGTGCCCAGCTTGATCTTGCTCGTCTGAAGCGCCGCCTGCGTCAGCAGCGAAAACTGGTCGCGGCCCCAGGTCTCCGCGGTGAAAGCCGCCTCCACCCCGACCTCTTCGGCCACCTTGATGCGCGCTATCGTCTCGCGGTTCTGTTCCGGGCTGCCGGCAAACCCGACACCCACGGCAAGCCTCCTGGGCATGCGACACCATTCCATCTGGGAGATTTGTCCGTTGCGTAAAAGGACGAAGGCAGCCTAGCAAACCACCCCAACCCCCGCAAACCATCCTCCACGCACCACGCACAGCGCAACGTATCTCTGGTATTGACGCGCTCGATAGCAGTCCGTATACATCGCCTCCAGAACCGCCGGCTGCCCGAGGGAGGCGCTGATATGCAACGTGCCAACTACTGGACTCGTCCAATCCCCCGCCGAACGCTCCTTTCGGGGAGCGCTTCAGCCGCGCTCGGAGCGACCGCCTGGGCCCTCACGGGCTGCAGCGACAACGATGACGCTGGAAGTTCGAACGAAACCCCCACCAGCGGCGGCGGGCGGCCGGGCACCGCGACCGCTCCCACCCCAACCACCGCCGGAGAGGTCGTCAACAAGACGGGCATCAACAAGGTCCGCCAGAGCGCCATCTTCGCCACGATCAACCCGTACGGAGGCCTCGATAGCGGCCTCACCTGGGGATTCACCATCTTCGACCACCTCTGGTATACGCCGCTCGATACCGGCGTCCGCGAAAACTTCCTCGCCACCAACATCGAACAGCAGGATGCGACCCACTTCACCGTCACGATTGGCGAATCGTTCTTTCACGACAAGGCGCCGGCGAACGGCCGGAAAGTGACTGCCCAGGACGTCAAAGCGAGCTACGAAAGTGCCGCAAAGCAAACGAAAATCTCCAACAGCTCCTGGTGGACCGAAGTCCTGGACACGATCACCACTCCCGACGAAAAGACCCTGAACTTCGCGCTCAAGAAGGTGGATGCCTGGACCTTCAGTTCATCCAACGGCGGCAGCCCCATCGGCAGCTCCATCCTCCCGCAGGAAATCGCCGCGGACCCCGGCTTCATGGACCGCGACCTCGTCGGCAGCGGCCGCTTCCAGTTCGTCAGCCACGAAAACGGAACGAACTTCAAACTCAAGCGGAACGAGAAGTGGCGGGTGGCCGGCGAACCTTACCTGGCTGGCGTCGAATACAAACTCATCCAGGAACAGGCTGCCGCCCTCGCCGCTTTCTCCGCCCAGGAGATCTACTCCATCGGCTTCAACAACCGCCTCGAACGCGAGGACATGGAGAAGAAGCACGGCAAGGACATCAACAGCGAAGCCGATGAAACGCGCGCAATCTGGCTGCTGATGTGCCGGGGCGATGGGCAGTGGGCCGATCCACGCGTCCCCCAGGCGTTCAGCCTCGCCCTGGACCGCAAAGAGATCATCAACCTGATGAACTTCGGCGAAGGCCGCATCAGCGGGCCCGTTCCCCCGGCCTTCGGCGAAGCGCTGCCGGAAAAAGAGATCCTCGAAACCTGGGGCAAGTCCGACCCCGCCGAGGCGAAAAAGCTCCTCGCTGCCACAACCTTCGATACTTCGCGGGAATACTCCATGAAGTACCCAGTGCTCGGCGACCGCTACCAGCAGTTCGCCACGATCGCCAAATCCCAGCTTGAAAAGAACCTCGGCCTCAAGATCAAGCTCGCGCCCGAGGATTTCGGACGCTGGCTCGGCCAGTCGCTCTACGGCTCGGACTTCGATGGCTTCCACGCCTTTGTCAGCCTCGCCTACGACGATCCCACGTCCTATGTCGCCGTCTACACCAAGACCAACGGCGGCCGCCCGAACTGGGCAGGCTGGAAGAACGATGAGCTCGATGCCGCCGTCAACCGCCAGAAGGGCATCCTCGATGACGCCGAGCGCCGGAAGGCCGTCCAGGAAATCCAGCGCATGGCATGGAAGGCTGGCGCGCCCTACATACCCACCTTCGTCGCCGTCGCCAGCGGAGCCAGCTGGAACTTCGTGAAAGGCCGGGTCACGGGGCGCGGCAGCTATGGCGGGTTCAACGGCAAACTCTACATCGATAAGAAGTGATTCCAGGCGATGCGCCAGTACGCCCTCCGACGCCTCGCTTACCTCCCGCTCATCATGGCGGTGGTGTCCGTGATTACCTTCTTCACGCTCCGCCTGCCATGGTCTGTCGATCCCGTCCTGCAGTACGTGAACCAGAACACCACCGTCGAGCAGGAAAAGGCCATCCGGCACGACCTGGGACTCGATAAGCCCGCGCTTCAGCAGTTCGCCATCTGGCTCGGCGAGGTCGCCCGCGGCGATACGGGCGAAACCTTTCGCTCCAACCAGCCCGTCTGGAACGAGGTGAAGCGCCGTCTGCCCGTCAACGTCGAGATCCTGGCGCTCTCGGTGCTCTTCAGCACCGTGTTCGGCGTCGCCTTTGGCGTCATCACCTCCGTCAAACAGGATTCCCCGGTCGATTACGGATTCCGCATCTTCGCCGTCTTCGGCCAATCCATCCCCGATTTCTTCCTGCTCATCCTCCTGATCGTCCTGCCTTCCATCTGGTGGAGCTACTCGCCCCCGGTCGGCGGCCATGTCTCGATCTTCGAAGACCCGGTCGAGAACCTCCGCCTTTACATCCCGCCCACGCTCCTGCTCGGGCTCGGAGGCGCCGCCACCATGATGCGGCTCACCCGCTCCACGCTCCTCGAGATCTTCCGCCAGGATTACATGCGGACCGCCCGCGCCAAGGGGCTCCGCGGCTCCAGCGTCGTCATCAATCACGGCCTGCGCAACGCGCTCATCCCGATCGTCACCCTCATCGGCGGCCAGGTCACCGCCCTCTTTTTCGGCTCGCTCATACTCGAACAGATCTTCTCCATCAATGGGCTTGGCCAGTTCTTCCTCGTCTCATCGGTCAGCGCCGACTTCCCGGTCATCCAGTTCCTGGTGCTCTACACCGCCCTGGTCGTGATGCTCATGAACCTCGCCGTCGATCTCTCCTACGCGCTCATCGATCCCCGGGTGAAGTACTCCTGATGGCTACCCGCGCAGCCATCCCGCCATTTGGCCTCGTTGTCGCGCCACGGAGGCCAGGCCGCGGCCGCCGCCTGCTGCGAACCGCATCCCAGCACCCGGCCGGCGTCTTCGGACTTCTCGTGCTCGTGACTTTCGTCGTCGCGGGCATCGCCGGTCCGGCCATGGCCCCTTACGATCCGAACGAGCTGAGCGTTGGCCGCCCGCTCGGTGGCCCCTCGTGGTCACACCCTTTCGGCCTCAACCAGAACGGGCAGGATGTCTTCAGCCGCATCATTGCCGGGGCGCGGGTCTCCCTCACCATCTCGGCCGCGGCCATCCTCATCGGCGCCACCACGGGATCGTTCCTCGGGATTCTTGCCGGCTACTTCGGGCGCTGGGTGGATTACCTTGTCCAGCGCTCGGGCGAGGCCTTCGCCGCGTTCCCCTCGCTCGTCCTCTATTTCATGCTGCGGGCCGCCCTCGGCCCCGGGATGAAAGCGATAATCGCCGCCATCGCCATCGGCGCGCTCTTCGGCGGCAACCGCGTGCTCCGCAGCGCAACCATCATCGAACGCAACCAGGTCTACGTGGAGGCTGCCCGCGCGATGGGTTGCTCGGAGTGGCGCATCTTCTTCCGCCACGTCATGCCGAACGTCGCGCCGCTGGTCATCGTGTTGATGAGCGGCGCCCTCGGCGGCGCCATCCTCGCCGAATCCGGGCTCGCCTTCCTGGGCCTCGGCGTCGAAGAAGCCTCCTGGGGCCGCGACATGAGCGGCTCCAACCTCTCCATCGCGCGCACCGGCTACTGGCACGTTGTCGTCTTCCCGGGACTTGCGATCAGCCTGGTCGTGCTCGGGGCGAATCTCCTCGGAGACGCCGCCCGCGACATCTGGGATCCTCGCCTCAGGCGATAGGGCGGCCCGGCGAACGCGCCTGCGCCGCGGCCGTCCGCGTGTTCCGAAGCGCCCAGCTCACACACGCCACCGTCATCGGCGCCCCCGCGAACATCCACGCCTCGAACGCCCGCCCGTTCGCTGCCCAGAACGCCCCCAGCGTGAACGCCGACCCCGCGAGGAACCCCACCGCAAGCACCGCTCGCGACTCGCCCGCGCTCAACCGATTGTCCCCGGCTGCCCAGAGGGCGACTTCCGGGAACCCCGCGGCCGTCAGATAGATCAGCCCGACCGCCAGCGCGAACAGCCAGCCCTGGTCCGTCGCTCCGCCCACGATGTGCAGGGCAAACGCCGCCGCGAACGCCGCAAACGCCACCGCCAGCCCCACTACTCCACGCATCACACCGAAGATCCTGCCGCACTCGCCACCGCGGCGCGTGTGAGCGCTGCGCCGATGACGGCCGCCGTCTCCGTCCGCAGCGTGTACGGGCCAAACGAGACGGCAATCGCGCCCGCCCGCTCGAGTGCCGCGGTCTCCTCCCCGGAGAACCCCCCTTCCGGGCCTACGGCAATGGCGACATGCCCGTGCTGCGGCATCAGCCGGGCCGCGTCCTCAAGCGGCCGGCCATCGCGCGCGCCGAGCACTATCG
>Ga0154020_10010116_pt1 | contig 10804 bp, 9 predicted proteins | sample Klosneuvirus_201_FD_109709 | JGI IMG/M metagenome (GOLD analysis project Ga0154020, IMG submission 109709) | Active sludge microbial communities from wastewater, Klosterneuburg, Austria - Klosneuvirus_20160825_MG | ecosystem: Engineered > WWTP > Aerobic digester > Activated sludge | place...
CATGGCGTTCTCCGGAGTCTTTCAAGGGGATGGGGTGACCAAACGCCGCGTCTTGTAGGGGTGATGCGGGGACTCACACAACTGGCGGCCCGGCGGTCAGGACGGTGCTAGTGTGGCGTGGTGGATTCCCCCTGCCCCACCTGCAACGGAACCGGCCAGACCACGTTGTGCCCGCACTGTGGCGGCACCGGGTTGTTGGGTATGACGCACTGCTACGAGCGGGCGTGCGAGCAATGCGACGGCAAGGGCCGGGTGGCGGCGCACGCATGTCTGGAGTGCACGGCAACTTTGCCACCGGCACATGTGGGTGATGTACGTCCACCGCAAAAACGCTGATGGACCCCACCCGGGACCCGCTGTTAGCGTCCGCCGCCTCTCATGCTGACCTTGCTGGCCAGTTTGCTGCTGTCCGCCCCACCGGGTCTGGAGCGGCTTTTTGCAGAGTTGGACGTGGGCCTGCCGGGCAAGGCAGCCACGGCGGTGGCCCTGTCCCCCCGGGATGACCGCATCATCCTGGCGGCGGTGGACGGGATCCTTTTTCGCAGTGATGACGGGGGGATCACGTTCCAGGCGGTCCTCAAGCCGCAGGACAAACGTGGCCTGAGCCCGGAAGAACAGCTGCGCCTGGAAGACCAGGCCGAAGAAGCCGCCGAGGATGAAGCCGCCACCGGGGACGTCAACCCGGATGACTTCAACCCGGACCTGGACCCCAGTGAGATGGAGGGTGCGCTGGAGGACATGGAGGATGACCTTCAGCAGTCTTTGGAGGCAGACCGTCAAGGCGGGGCGGACCAGGGGTTGCCTGAGGGTGACCTCACGGTGGGCACGGATGAGGCCATGCCGCTGGTGCAGGAGCTGCCCGGGATACGCCGGATCCTCTTTGTGGGGGACACCGTCTACGTTGCCACGCAGCGTGGGTTGTACCGCAGCGTGGACACCGGCGAGTCCTTTGAAAAGGTGAGCCTGCCGCGCAGCGGGGGCCTGCGGGATGTGCGGGATGTGGCGGTGGCGCCCAACGTTCCCACGCTCCTGGTGGCGGTGACGGCGGGCGGCGCGCTCATCAGCCGGGATGGCGGCGTGTCCTGGTTGCCGGCGGCGGGCGTGGCGGGACGGGCGCCGGGGCTGGCCGCGGCGTTGGGGCCGGGGGAACGGCCCGTCATGGCGCTGGGCACGCGGTACGGCTTGTTGCGCAGCCTGGATGGCGGGTTGAGCTTTGAGCCGCTGCTGCTGCCGGGGGAAAAAGCGTCAGACCGCGCGGTGGTGAGCGTGGCGGTGGACCCCAGCCAGGAGCGGCTCTACGCGTTGACCACCACGGTGTTGTACGCCGGGCCGGTGGGCGGGCGGGTGTTGTCCCCGGTGGGCGCCAGCTGGCGGGCCAGCCTGCTGCAGGTGCACACCCAGGCTGACCAACCCGGCATGTTGTGGGCGGGCGGCCGCAACGGCGTGTTTGTGTCCAAGGATGGCGGGCGCACCGCGGTGGAGATTGGCGGTGAATCCATGGTGCGTGACGTGGTGGACCTCACTGTGGGCCGCACCGACCGTGCGTTGATGGTGGTGGCCACGTCCACCGGCGTCATGGCGTACCTGCCGGTCTACCAGGTGCCCGGCGGGCTCAAGCCCATCCAGCTGTTTCGCATCCTGGTGGCGCAGGAGCCCACGGAGAGTGAAGCCGCCGATTGGGCCGTCCAGCACCACCGCGCGGACCCGGCCATCACCCAGAGCATGCGGGTGCGCAGCAGGCTTGCGGGTTTTGCCCCGGAAGTGCGCCTGGTGGCGGCCCCGCCGTATGGACTGAACTACGGCTTTTTCAGCGTGGGGACGGGGTCCGGCACGCCGGTGACGCAGTTCAACCTGCAAAACCGCATGGACGTGGCGGCGGGCGCCATCTGGGACCTGGACCGGCTGTTCAACCGGCCGGAAGAAGGCATGATTTCCCGGGAACACCGGCGGCTGCTCAAGGAGCGGGACCGCATCTGGCGCAAGGTGCTCAAGACCTACGAAGAGCGGCGCCGGCTGCAGGCGGACATCATTGCACGGCCATCCCGCAGCACGCTGGCGTTGGCACGCAAGCGGCTGCGGCTGGACGGTCTGACGGCGGTGTTGGACGCGCTCACCGGGGGGCGGTTCTCCCTGGAGGCGGCACGGCGCGGTGCGCCAGGGGATGGATTCAGCGTGAGGATTCCGGCGGCAGGCGCGCCGGGGTGATGGCACAACAAGGTTGCATCAGGAGGAACCATGCGGGTCAAACGGGTGTTGGGATGGACGGCGGCGTTGATGTTGAGCGGGAGCCTGGCGCTTGCCGCGGCGTTGGACGTCAACAGTGCGCCGGCGTCAGACCTGGCCACGCTGGATGGCGTGACCGAGGAGATGGCCAGCGCCATTGTCCGTGAGCGCGACGAGAACGGCCCATTCCAGAGCGCGGAGGACCTCAAGCGGGTCCCCGGCATCACCCAGGACATTGTGGCGCGCATCAAGGGGCGTCTCGCGTTTGGCGAGGGTGGCGGCGGGGGTGGCGGCGCCAAGAACAGCAAACAGGACGCCGAGGTCCAGAAGATCCTCAAGAAGTTTGCCAAAGAGCCCACGGTGCAGGACGCGCAGCAGGCGGCGGTGAACTATTCGCGCGCCAACCCGGAGCTCATTGACAGCTGGCGGGTGCGGTCCCGGTTGCGCGGCCTGGCGCCGGAAGCGCGGTTTGGCGCGGGCATCACGCCGCAGCGGGACTACCAGTGGATCCAGAACAACGGCACGTTGGATTTTGTGCCGCCACCGTCCAACACGCCGGGCATCACCCGGCGGGACACGTTCAACAACCGGGCGGATGCACAGGCCCAGTTGTTGTGGCGCTTTGACCGGCTCATCTTTGACCCGGTGGAGCCACAGGTGAACCGCGAAGCGGTGCGTCTGGCCAAACATATGGACGGGGTCATTGAAGACGTCACGCGCCGCTATTTTGAGCGCCGGCGCCTGCAGGTGGAGCTGGAACTCAACCCGCCCACGGACACCGGGGACCGGCTGCGCAAGGAAATACGCCTGCAGGAACTCACGGCGGACCTGGACGGCCTGACCGGTGGTTATTTCAGCGCCGAGCTCAAGAAGCGCGGCGCGGCACGGTGATGACCATGAAGCGTGTGACGGCCCTGGTGTTGGGATTGGGAAGCCTGGCGTGTACGCAGCGGGCCATTCCGCCGCCGTTCACCGTGACGGATGTGGAGCCCGCCGCCGCGGTGCTTACGCCCGGGCAAGCCTTCACGCTGCGCTTCTCCCAGGAGGTGGACCCGCTGTCCTTCAACGCGGACAGCGTGGTGCTGGCGCCCACCGAACGGGTCAACACGTCCTTCATATCCGACATCAACAACCCGCCGCTGTCTGAGAGCCGGCGGATGACGGTCATTCCGCTGCAAATCAACCTCACGTTGGACAACGCCACCATACGCCCGCTCAATGACCTGGACGCCGGCACCTCCTACACGCTGGTGCTGAGCAAGAAGGTCAAGAGCAAGGCCGGCAGCGCGCTGGTGGACCGGTCCGGGCGGGAGAACCACTTCCAGGTGGACTGGCGCACGCAGGGGCCGCAGCCTCGCGTGACGGGCACCTCGCTGCCATCAGGCAATCCCCCATTGGTTCCGCCCAACCTGCGGTCCTTCACCGCCACGTTTGACAACGCGGTGGAGGTCACCGCCGCCGGTGGCGTGCGCGTGTTGGGCATCAACGGCAGCGTGGATGTTGCCGTGGCGCGCGTGGAAGCGTTGCTGGACGGCGTCACGGTGCAGGTCACGCTCCAGGACGGCACGTGCACGCCGCTGTGCGCGCAGCAGGACTACGAGCTGCACGTGGACACCGGGCTCAAAGGCAAGGACGGGCAGAACATCCAGCCCTTTGTGTTGCAGTTCCGCACGCTGGACATGCCGGACACCGTGGGCCCCGCGTTGGTGCGTCTTCCCAGCGTGCAACCCAGTGAAGACCAGGTCTCCGTGCGGTTCACCGTGCGTGAACCGGCACGTGGGCGGTTGCGCGTGGGTGAGCCGGGGGGGCCGTACACCGAACAGCACGTGGTGTTCAGTGACGGGCCGTGCACGGGGTTCCAGGCGGCACGGGAATGCCCCTACGTGGTCACGGTGACCGGACTGGACCTGGGCGGCAGCGGCAGCGGGCGGACCTACGGTGGCCTGTTGGAGGTCACCGACGATTTTGGCAACACCAGCGTCTACGGCGAATTTGAGCTGCGCACGGTGCTGCTGCCCAGGCTGCGCATCACCGAGGTGTACCCCAACCCGCCGGGGGATGAAAAAACGCAGGAGTTTGTGGAGATTCTCAACACGTCCGACGTCACCAGCTACGATCTTGCAGGCATGTACCTGGCGGCGCAGGACCCGGCCACCGGGAACGTGACCGCGTCCCTGCCGCTGGTTGGCTACAACGGCGGCACCACGCTGTTGCCCCCCGGCCGGCGGGCGGTGGTGGGGTCACGTGCATTTGACCCGGGCCTCACCGGCGTGGCGGCGGATGCCACCGTACTTATCGACGGGGAAACCAGCCGTTCCACGTTGCTGGGCGGCCTTTCCAGCGGGCGGGACAGCCGCAAGGTGGTGGCGTTGTTTGCCGGCGCGCCCAATGAAGACGCCGCACGCATCACGTTCTACCGCGCGCCACCGGACATCTACGCGCCAGGCAACACGTTCCCGGAAGGCGCCACGGCGGAGCGGCTGGATGAGACCGGTGACGATGATGAAGCCACCTGGTGCCAGTCTCCGGCCGGCCCCACCCCGGGGCGTCCCAACGGCGTGGCCGGCCTGGCCGCGTGTCCGTAGGGCAGGTTGCGCGGGGATGACGCTGGTCTAGACTTGGTCCATGAGCGTTGTCCGGACCCCCGCCACCTTCAGCCTGGAGCAATATTTTGCCGTGGAGGAGATGTCTGACACGCGCCACGAATACGTGGACGGTCTCATCTACGCCATGGTTGGCGGTACGCTGGCGCACGCGCGGCTGTGCCGGAACGTGCTGACCTCGCTGGCCAACCGCCTCAAGGGACGTCCTTGCGAGGCCCTGGGTGGCGAACTGCGGGTGTTCATCTCCGCGGCACAGGTGGCCACGTATCCGGACGTGGCGGTCTATTGCGGGCCCATCCAGATGCACGGCAAACGCCAGGACACCGCGGTCAACCCGGTGCTGCTGGTGGAAGTGCTGTCCAAGAGCACGCGCCTGTATGACCGCGGGGAGAAGTTTGAGCTCTACCAGCAGCTGGAGTCCCTCAAGCAGTACGTGCTGGTGCACCAGGACCGGGCCATGGTGGAGGTCTTCACGCGCCTGGAGCCGGGCGTGTGGCAGCCGCTGCTGGTGCGCGGCATGGACGCCAAGGCACCGTTGGAATGCCTGGAGGTCCAGCTGCCGTTGCAGGACATCTACGACGGTGTGACCCTGGAGACGTGACCACGCCGCCTTGTGCGGGTGTGGCGTCATGTGGCAAGCCCGCAGGCCAAAGACTGCGGAGCATCCATGACGGAGACACCCACCCCGCCCGCGGCGCAACCCGCGCCGGACATCCAGGTCAACCTGGACATCAACGGCATCCTCAAGTGCCTGCCCCACCGCGGCCCATTTGTGATGGTGGACCGGGTCACCGGCGTGCGGGACCAGAAGCTGCACGGGTACAAACTCATCAGCGTCAATGAGCCGTACTTCCAGGGCCATTTCCCGGAGATGCCCATCTTCCCGGGTGTGCTGCAAATTGAGGCGGTGGGACAGCTTGGGAGCATCTACGCGTCCCAGGCGGCGGGCGCCAAACCGGGGGAGGCGCAGGTGTACCTGCTGGGCGTGGACAACGTGCGGTTCCGCCGGATGGTGATTCCCGGGGACCGGTTGGACCTGACGTGCTGGCTCATCAAGCGCCGCGGGTCTTTCTGGCGCATGGGCGGGGAATGCCGCGTGGACGGCCAGGTGTCCTGCGAATGTGAACTCCTGGCGTGGATTGGCAAGAAAGGTGAAAGCCCCAAGATGGGCTGACGGGACACAACCATGACGCAAACCAACATCCATCCCACCGCCCTGGTGGACAAAAACGCCAAGCTGCATCCCACCGCGCAGGTGGGCCCCTACAGCATTGTGGGTCCGGACGTGACGCTGGAGGAAGGCGTGTGGATTGGCCCGCACGCCGTGGTCAACGGGCACACCACGCTGCACAAAGGCGTCAAGGTGTTCCAGTTTGCCAGCGTGGGCGAGGGACCGCAGGACCTCAAATACAAAAACGAACCGTCCAGGGTGTTCATCGGCGAGAACACGGTCATTCGCGAGTTTGTGTCCATCCACCGCGGGACGGTGACCGGCCGCATGGAGACCCGGGTGGGCGCGCGCTGCCTGTTGATGGCCAACAGCCACGTGGCGCATGACTGCATTGTGGAGGACGAGGTGATCATTGCCGGCGGCACCATGCTGGCGGGTCACGTCACGGTGGGGACACAGGCCATCATCAGCGGGTTGGTGGGCGTGCACCAGTTTGTGCGCATTGGCCGCAATGCGTTCCTGGCCGGTGGGGCCATTGCGGTGGAAGACGTCATGCCGTTCTGTTTTGCGCAGGGGGACCGCGCACGGTTGCGCGGGCTCAACCTGGAAGGACTCAAGCGCCGCGGCTACAGCAAGGAGCGCATTGAATCCATCAAGCGGGCCTACAAGGTCCTGTTCCGCGAGAAGCGCACGCTGGAAGACGCGCTGTCCACGCTGGAGAAGACCGCCAGCACCGACGACGCCAAGTCCATGCTCAACTTTGCCCGCGGCAACAAGCGGGCGCTCATGCGTCCCTGACGCAGCAAAGGACCACCATGCCCCGCTCCCTGGAGGAGACCCGCGGAATCCTCAAGCAGCACGGTGTGCAACGCGTGCGCCTGGGGCTGCTGGACATCCAGGGCGCCAAACGTGGGACCACGGTGAGCGTGGACGCGTTCCAGCACGTGGCGGTGCACGGCATGGACGCCGGTGCGTTTGGGGTCCCGGACGCGCGGGTGCGCGTGGATTTGGAGAGCCTGCGGCGGCCGCCGCATGACCCGGGCGCGGCGTGGTTTTTGTGTGACCTGTTGTCCGAGGACGGGACAAACCATCCGGCGTGCGCGCGCAGCGCGGTGCACCGCGCGGCGGTGCGGGCGCGGGACATGGGATTGACGCCGCAGGTGGCGCTCACCCTGTCCTTCACCGCGTACCGCGAGGACCGGCCCACGGCGCGGGCCAAGGGATTTTGCGGGTTGACGCCTTTGCACGGTGGGGCGGCCACCGGCAGCTGGCTGGCGGCGTCCGAGTCTGGGGCGTTTGTGGCGGGCCTGTGGGAGGTCTTGCGGGGGCTGGAGGTGGCGGTGGACTCCCTGACCGCCTGGGAGGCTCCTGGAGCCTTTACGGCCACCCTGCGGCCCCTCTCCCCTGCCCTGGCAGCGGACCATGCGGCCCTCTTCAAGCTGGCGGCGCACGAATATGCGCACCTGCGGGGTCACAGCGTGACGTTCATGGCCCGGCCGGAGGAAGGCACGCCCCGCCGGCATGCGGCCATCCACGTGTCTTTGTGGAACCAGGCGGGGACCGAAAACCTGTGCGTGGGCGAGGACCACAAGCCCACCCCCATGGCCGAGGCATTCTACGCAGGCCTGCTGGAATACCTGGGCGCCGCAGTCACGTTCTTGTGTCCCACCGTCAACAGCTACGCGTGGTCCGCGGCGGAGCTGGATGCACCGGCACTGGGCTTTGCCATGCCCGCGCGGGGGGACGCCATCAGCGGGGCCCACGGCGTGCGTCTGGCGGTGGGCGGCCCGGACATGCACCCGCACCTGGCGGTGGCCACGGCGTTGTTCCTGGGGTTGCACGGCCTGGACCGCAAGAGCGAGCCACCCCATGGCGCGCGCGAGCGCGTGTCCACGCGCCGCAACCTGGATGTGCCCAACACGTGGGAGGACGCGTTGGGACGGCTCAAGCTGTCCACGCTGGCCCGGACCTTGTTGGGCAATGGCACCGTGGAAGCGGTGCTTGCCGCGGGCCGCGAGGAGCTGGAAGCCACGCGCCGGTCGGTGACGCAGGTGGAGCTGGCGCGGTTGTTTGAGAACACCTGAACCGCGCCCTTCCCCGCCGTCATTCCAGCCAGTTGAGCCAGGTGCGCGGGGTGCCGCTGGGGTCCGTCTCCTTCCAGGTCACGTACGCCGTGGTGCCGCCGGGATTGAGCCCCACCCAGATGTTGCGCACGTTCTCCGGCCGCTCCGCCAGGGTGGCGTTGGGTGAGTCTGCGTCAATGGTGACCGGGGCCTGCCAGGCGGGCGCGCCACCGTCGTAGCGCAGCACGCTGGCCCAGATGCGGGTGTACGTGCCGGATGGGTCAAAGTCCGCCCAGGAAGCCACTGCCGCGCCCACGTCATTGATGTCCACGTGGGCCCACCACGCCTTGCGGTTGGTGCCCGGCGCGGAAAGACGCTGCGGCGTGGACCAGTTGAAGCCGTCAAAGAAGGACGCCCACACCTGCCCCACCCAGGAGTCCGCCCCGTTCTGCGGATATTCCCGCCACAACAGCACGGCCTGTCCGGTGTTGTTCATGGCCAGCGTGTGGTTGAAATTCCAGCCATCCCCGCCGGTGGTGATGGTGTTGTTGGGACTCCAGCTGCCGCCGCTGAACAACCGCCAGTCATGCCCGAACGTGGAGCGCCACGCCGTCATGGCGGTCTGTCCCTTGGCCGCCACCACCGGCGCCACAATGCTCACACCTGTTTGCGTGGTGAGTGGTGCGCCCATGGTGAGGATGTTCCCGTTGGGGAACAACGGCGTCACCGCCGCGGTGCTGTCGTTGTGCCAGCCGACATATGCCTTGCCGGCCGCGCCCGCCGCCACGTTCACCATGGACCACTGGAAGTTGGAGGCGCTGTTGATGGTGATGGGCGACGAGAACGTCCCGCCCGGGGCGGCGGACACCGCATAAAATCCCTGGTTCTCACCCCACGCCAGGATGGCGTTGCCCGCGGCGTCCGTGGCAAGGCTGCGGCGCTGGCTCAGCTGCGGTGTGTCAGAGGACACGCTGTCCACGCGCTGCACGCCACCCACCACCGAGTGGTCAGGGTTGAGCCACGCCGCGCGCACGCTGCGGGCCGAGCCGATGGCGCTTCCGCGGGCCTGGAAGGCCACCACAGCGCCCGACGCCGTGGCCGCGATGTCCGGGTAGGTGAGCTGCGGCCAACCGGCCACCTGTGGCAGCCGCGTGGCCGTCTGCAGCGCGCCTCCCACCGGCCGCGTGTTCACCCAGATGTTGGCGGTGTCGTTGGATGAGACGTATTCGTAGAACGTCACCCACGCGTTGCCGTTCACGTCCACCGAGAGGCGCCCCGATTCTGACTGGACCGCGAGATTGCTGTCCACACGCACCGGGCCGTGCCAGCTCCAGCTGTTGATGTTGTTCATGATGGATGAACTGCCGCTCCCGGCGGAGGAGGAGGACACCACCACCATGGACGATGACGGCGGTGCTGCGGACGATGACTGCCCAACCAGCGCGCTGCTGCTGTTTTCCATGGTGCTGGAGGACAAACCCGCGGCGCTGCTTGCCACGCCGGAGGACCCGGGGGCGGCACTGGAGCTGTTCCCCGGGGATGAACTGGCGGCGGTGGAACTGCTGCCCGGCATGACGCTGGTGGCCCCACCGCTGGAGGAAGATGTGGCAACAGCGCTGCTGCTTCCCATTGCCAGGGATGAAGACACCATCACCGCGGAGGAACTGCCGCTGGAGGATGAGGAAGATGACGATGAAGCCCCCCCGCTGGAGGAGGAACTCCCCGGGTTGTTGCCAACCTCCACGCACGTGCCTTCGGCGGTGCACACAAAACCGCCAAGACAATCGGTGGAGTCGCGGCATTCGTTCTTGCTGCCGGTGCAGCCCGCACCCAACACCAACACCGCCAACACCACCAGGGAGCCACGCATGATCGCCATCCTTGTCCGCCATCAAAAAAACAGTCTGCCAGTGGATTCGCCCGCCGCGTGGATCTGGGTTGCCTGCGCCATACTGGGTTGATTGTACTGTGTTTTTTGGCCAGCGTGCGCTAATCGGCTGGGCATGTCCAAGGCGTGCTGGTGGATGGTGTTGGGCGTGGCGGCGCTGTTGGCTCAAGAGGCGGCGGCACAAACGCCGGTGGGCCGGCGCTGCACCACGCATGAACACCGGATTCGCGTGCGCAACGTGGTGTTCTCCAACCTGGACCGCCCCAGCAAGCCAGACGTGCTGGTGAGCACGGTACAACCCATCAGCCTGCACTTTGATGGCCGCGTGGTGTCCCAGGCCAAGGCGGCGCGGGTGCTCTCCACGGCGGAAGAAGCCTGGGATGTGGAAATCACGCAGCTGGGCTGGGCGGCGCCGCTTCCAGACCAGGACTTTGGCGGAAATGGCAACCTGGACATCTACCTGGATGACCTGGGAGACGGCAGCGCATACACCGCGCCAGACGCCGAGGACCCGGGGCTGACCCGCGATGCCGCCATGTCCTTCATTGTGCTGGACCAGGACATCCCCGACGTGGACATCCCGTTTTTTGTGTTCCACGAGCTCAACCATGCGTCACAGTTTGCACTGGATGCAGGTGAATCTGACGCGGTGTTTGAATGGACCGCGTCCTTTGTGGAGTACCTCACGCAACCAGACGCCGTGGCCCAGACCGGCTACCTGCCCGCGTTCAATGGCAGCCCGCAAGACGCGCTGGATGACTTCACGCACCGGGATGAATACGAATATGGCGCGTCCCTGTTTTTGTTCTTTGTGGTGCAGCGCTACTTCAACAACGCCAATGAACTGGTGAAGGAC
>Ga0154020_10010118_pt1 | contig 10804 bp, 5 predicted proteins | sample Klosneuvirus_201_FD_109709 | JGI IMG/M metagenome (GOLD analysis project Ga0154020, IMG submission 109709) | Active sludge microbial communities from wastewater, Klosterneuburg, Austria - Klosneuvirus_20160825_MG | ecosystem: Engineered > WWTP > Aerobic digester > Activated sludge | place...
AAGAGGTGCAGGAAGTTTGGCTCACGAATGGTGGCACGCAATGGATAACTATTTCAGTAGAAATAGAGGGCAAAAAGAAAGTTTTATTACACAAAGCCCAAGAGATAGAATAGAAAGAGATGGGAGCAGAAATCAAGGTGTAAGAAAAGAAATGATAGATGCCTTTAAGTCTGTAATGGATGCTATTGAAGGAACTAAATTATCTGAAAGGTCAAAAGATTTAGACAAGGGAAGAAGCAATGTATATTGGAGTACACCTATTGAAATGAGTGCAAGGTCTTTTGAAAACTATATCATTGAAAAGTTAGGCGAAAGAAATCAACAGAATGATTATTTAGCAAACTTTAAGGAAACAACCGAATGGATAAATGATACCAAAGGAGATATTGATGCACTAAAGAACTACCCTTATCCACTTGCAGAAGAAAGCCCAATCGTTAATGAGAAGTTTCAGCAGTTTTTTGAAACTATAAAGGAAGATGAAAGTGGTAAGTTATTTAAGGATGATGCAGTAGAAAAATCATTAACTGATATACAAAGCGGAAAAACATTTTACGAGGTAGTAAAAGAAAATGATTTAACAGATGAACAGTCAACAGAATTGGCTAAAGAACTTGCCGAATCAAAAACACTACCTAAAAAACAATTTAGCAAAAAAGATAAAATAGCCAATGACTTTGACCCAAATGACAATATTGACGTAAAGCCTATTGATAAACCTATTAAAACAGGAAAATCAAAAGTTGAAAGTATTCTTCCTATTGCTGCACAAGATGATTTAAGACCCGTATTAAGTTCTGTTTATTTTGATAATGGGAATATAATAGCAACAGATGGGAGTAAGTTAATAATATTAAAAAATACTGATTCTATATCTACTATAATAGAATTATTTTCTAAGGCAATAGAAAAATCATATTCATCTGCATTATCTCCAACTGACCGACAAAATGTAGCAAAAAAAATAAGTTCTGAATTAAAACAGTCGGGTATTGAAAATAAAATTTTAAATTTTAAAGAAGGATTGGTACAGGAAGGCAGTTACCCGAACTACGATGCTGTAATACCAAAAGACAATCCAATTAAACGTAAGGTAAATGTAAAAGAATGGCTATCACAATTAAATGGACTTGCTGAAACCAAGAAGTTTTTTGATAAGCCTATTGCAGTAAGAATAAAAATAGGTGAACAGGATTTTGCTTTTAATTCTGAATTAATGCGTGATGTTTTTCAGGTAATGGCAGAACAGGGTGTAACGGAAGTTGAACTACAATTAAGCCAACCAAACAGAGCGTTAGTCGTTGAAAGCAATAAAGGTGTAATGGGGTTGGTAATGCCTTTTATTGGAGGAGAAGAATATCGTGGTGGATTAAAAACGCTTCATAAGTCAGAAATGACTATTGCAGAAAAGAATGGTGTAGTTCAAAAAGAAATAGATTATTTAGAAAGTAGAAAAAAAGACAAGCAAAACGATTTAAAAGAAGCAATATCAGAAGTTCGTAATGCTAAAAATAATAAAGACTTATCATCCGCTAATTTTAGTGTTGAATATGCAAAGAAAAGAATTGCTGAAATTGATGCTGAAATAGCGGAAAAGAAAAGCCAATTAATAGATAACCCACTTCAAGAAAAACAAGATTTAGAAATAGTTAAAAAAAGTATAAACAATGGAGAAATCACAAGTCAAGAAGCAACAGAATACGTTGCCAAGCCAACTAAGCGAACAAGAAAAGCTAAACAATCTATCGAGGTTGTTGAAAGCAAAGCAGAAAGCGGAAGCGAAACTGAACTCAATGAAGCAATAAAAGAAGCCGATGGATTGATAAGTGGCGAGATTGAAGAAGTAAAAGCACCTGTAAAGCCTAAAACAAATAGTGGCATACAAGCCCAATACAGAATAGAAAGCGGTAAAAACATTATTGAGGCAATAAAGGACTTTAACCAATCAAAAAATAAAGCAAGGGCAACGGTAGCATTAACCCATGAAATAATGCACCCCACAGTAGTATCAATTATTGATGGGGCAAAAGAAGGAAATGTAGTAGGTCAAAAACACACCAAAACTATTGTTGAAGAATACAACAAAGCAAACCCTGACAATAAGGTAACAGAAGAAGAACTGATTGCAGACAACGACAAGTTTGTAAACGGAGAAACAACAGACAAGTACAGGGCTGTTCAAGAGTTTATTGCCGAGCAATGGGAACGATACCACCAAGAAGGTGCAAAAGGTTTTAGTAAATCGTTTCAGGAAGTGCTTGATGCTATTTCAGAGGCATTTAGAAGTGTTTACAAATCGCTTACAGGAAAAGAACTTACGCCTGAATTAAGACAGATGTTCGATGAAATATTAGGCAAAGAAATATCCCCACCCAACACCAATGAAACAACACCTACAAAAGAAGGTGTTTCTTCTAATGTAGGGACGTTTAGCGGAGAAAGCAATAGCATAAAATATCAGATAGAAGAGAACCGTGATGAACCTTTATCTTCTGTAAACCCTGCCCTTGCCGAACATATAAGACAGAGGATGCAGCGTTTGTTTCCTTCGGTAGCGTTATTTAGCGACAAGGCATCTTTTGAAGCTGCGGCAAAGAAAGTCAGCAAAGGGGTGACTTTTTCATCTGCTTACATAGGTGCTGCTATTAAGAATTTGGTATATGTTGATGCCGAGAAGGCGTTACAGCATACCGAGATACATGAATATGCCCATATTTATTGGGATGCTTTACCTGCCGACCACCCATTAAAAACAGCGTTACTTGATAAGTTTGGCGGCAACGAGGAGGCTGCGATTGATGCTATCGGCAGGGCAGGGACTATCATCATGGAGAACGAACTTGACATTGCCAAGTCTGGTTTTTTTGAGAAGTGGTTAAAGAAGTTTTGGGCTGCCGTAAAAGGGGTGTTCACAAGCAAAAGCATAGAACAGGCATTTGCAGAGAGGCTGCTTACCAATGCCGATGAGGTTACGGAAGAAAATATCACTTCTGGTGTTGTCAAATACATGAAGATGAAGTCCTCTGCCAAGTACTCAGAGCTTTCTGAAAAGGCGGTGAAAGGGATTGAGAAGATTATAGGTAAGAAGATTAGTAGTCTTACTTTCCCTGAATACTACAAGCACATATCCACAGAGATTAAGCCTAACGACTTTAAGCAGTGGAAGATGTTGTCGCCACAGAAGTTCCTTGAAAAGATGTATGGTATAGTATCTCCTGTGAGTACTTTGTCGCCAAGCAACAAGGCTGTCTTTATGAAGCAGTACAGAGAGTACCTTGACGATTATAATTGGGCAGAAAACAATGTGTGGACGAGGTTTGCAAGCGGAAGCATGACGCTTACCGTTAAGGAAATAGAGGACTTGTATATGGAAGCCTATAAGCGCAAGTCTTATGGCACAAAGGATGCTGTAAACTTCCTTGCAGACCTTTACTCTAAGGCTGTGATGTATAAGAATATGCATCAGGAGATTAAGGGTGACACCTTTAACAAGCCGTTTGCGAAGATATCTTTTGATATGATGTCGGGGCATGAGATAACAGACCTTAGCGGCTCTGAATTTGTTAGCGGCAAGTATTCCCTTTTATCTCCTGACAGGGTTAAAGAAACTATATTGCAGGGCAGGGAGAAGTTGTATCGTGAGGTACAGCGAAACGCCACCATTAAAGAAGATGCCTTGAAAAACGACTTTGACGCTATATGGAAAAGGGTTAAGGATTTAAAGAGTGACTTACGTAAGATAGTTGATAAGACAGGCACGTATTTTATTGACCGCAACTCATCGGCATATAAGGCGTTGAGAGGCGGCACTGCTGCTGACAGGGCGTTGGCAGACCTGCTTGACATGCACTACAAGTACGAGAGTGCTTATGGTGGGCTTTCTATGGAAAAAGGCAAGTATCGTGTTCCTGTGGCGAGGATGGACTTCGGTGGCTTGGCAAAGAAGTTCGGCTTTAAAGAGGGTATGAGGCGTTATTTTGCCAAACCTTCCAAGTATGACAATGTAATCATAGATGTACGCAGTCTTGGGCTGTCAAAGCCGCTAATGACACTTAAACAGGCACGTCAGGAGATGGTGAAAGGTAGCAATGCCATTTATCCTTTTCAGATGTTGAAGTTAACGAAAAAGGTAGATGCTCTCACAAAAGAGGCGTACAAGCAGTTCAATAGTGGTCGCCATGCTAACGGAGATATTGTCACCACAGAGGATTTGAGTGGAAGCAGATATGGTGTTAGTTTTGTCAAAGACGATGAGTCGTCAGAAGACCTAAAGGTGTCTATGATGTTGTATCACTACGCTAACATAGAGAACGAAAGCTACGACCTGCTATCACCGTACTCGATGTACATACAGAAGTATCTCGGAAGGAAAGACAAGCCTAATATGCTTAAATGGGTTAAGATGCTTGACGATGATTTGATAAAGGGTGAGTCGCCAACGAGCAATTTAGGCGTTTACGCTAAATACGTTCAGGCGTTGACTAACTACACCCATTGGCTGCAACTCGGATTTAACATTGCAGGGATGCCATTTAATGCCTTTGCAGGGTTTGCGCAGTCGGTACGTGAGATAGGGTTCAGAAACACACTAAGGGGGCTTAGACGTGTTATAGGAAGCCTTACCGTAGGTGGTGGCGCAGGGGTGGTTAATGCCAAAGCTATCAGCATTATGGAGAAACTGCATATTGTGTCTTTATCCAAAGACTTAGAGATGAGTGTTACGAGTAAGATAGGTAAGGGCATCAGCAAGATAGCCTTCCTCCCTGTGTCTTTTGTGGAATACATCAACCATGCCTATTCGTTCATAGGAGCTATGGATGATGCAGAGTGGGAGAGATTGAAGGCATTGCCTGCCAACGCAAGTGCAGAGGATTATACTAAGGCTATGGGTGGTAACGAAAGGGTAGATGAACTGCATACGTTGACACAGAAAATCAACGGTGCTTACAGCAAGTATTCAAGAAGGGGTATTAATAAGACAGCAGAAGGCAGGGCTTTGATGCAGTTTAAGAACTGGCTTCCTGATGTTATATTCGCTCACCTCACTGTTTCGCAGCTTAATGAGGCAGGGGAGGACTTGTACGGTGAATACCAAAGCGGAATAGCCACCTCTATTAAGAACACCGTATGGAATAAGACCATTATCCCTATGTTTAAGGATAAGAGTATTGCTCAGGCTAAGAAGAATTGGGAAACGCTTTCCGAACATGAGCAGATGCAGGTAGGTAAGGCAATGCGGCAGTTGGTGATATTAGGCGGCATGGCGTTGTGGATAGCGTCCTTAGACGACAGAGACGATAAGGAATTAAAACGTATGCTAAAAAGGGCTATGGGTGATGTTACGTACATTTTTGACGTTTCTAACATGCAGTTCTTGTTCGACAACACTGTTCCTGTATTCGGTACTATTAAAAATCTTTTAGGGTTGGTGGCAGAGGTATTCAGCACAGCGACAGGCAACCCTTCTGTTTATGAGAAGCGTCAGGGGTCGCACATGAGAGGTGATTTAAAACTTCCTGTGATGATAGAAAACCAAACTCCTGTTGTTAATAAAATAAGTAAATTAGTTAATGAAGGTGATTAACATAAATGTAATGTAAATTAATTTTGTAAGCATGGGACTTTTAGCTAAAATAACATTGTATCACACCAACAACAGGAAGATGTTGTTTATAGTGGACAAAACAGGGCTGTTTGACAGCAACACAAATACAGGGGGGTGGGATAACGGCAGCAATATTAGCGGCAACCCCAAACTGACCGACTGCTCCAACGCAAAGGCAGTGTTTACCTTCCCTGATGGTCTTACCAAGACTATAAACATCAAAAACATTTCCATACCATACCCTAATGTTCTTGACAGGGCTGTGCCTGTGACTGCGGCATCGTGTGGCTATGACACTTTCCCTGACGGTCTTATTAAGGTATCTGTTTTTTATGATGGCTATTACAGCACCGACCCTATACAGTTTTGGTCGGCAGAGGCGGCATCGCAGGGCTTCTTTACCGCCAATGTGCAGTGTTGTGTTCAGAAGTTGTTTGCCAAGAGTGCAGGCAATGGGGCTGTATGTTCCGAAGGTAGTAATATGGTGGCTATTGAGGCGTGGGGTAAGCTGGTGGCATTATGGAACGCTGCCGGCAATGCCTATCGAGGGATAGCAGGGTGCAACCAGATAGCATGGGCAGAGCAGGTGCTTGAACAGATAGATACGATATGTAAGAAAAACAACTGCGGCTGCGGCTGCAACTAATACTACGATATGCCAACAGCAACTTTTACAGCAACGATAACACTCAATGACATTGTAAACTACCCTACTGCAACGGGTATATTTACCGAAGATGGGTTTACCCCTTTTGCGACACCGATGTCCCTTGACCCCTCGTTGACATATACGTTCTCTGAATACCTTAACACACTTGGGTTGGGGGTGTTTACCGTTTCCAACGATGGTGTCACCGTTACTATTGTTTCACAAAACAACACACACAATTTAGTGAGTGTGCAGATGAGTACAGGTGTTGACGCAAACTTTATAGCTACTGATGTTGTCGTTGACCAAGAGGTGTATGGCTGCACCAACGCTGCTGCGATAAACTACAACCCCGAAGCCACCGTTGACGATGGCACTTGTTATTTCAACAACAGCATAAAGGGGTGTACTGATATTAACGCACTCAACTACAACCCTGACGCCACCGTTGATGATGGCACTTGTGTTTATCCGTTGAGTGATGAGCAGAAAGTGGCTTGTTGTCTTGCAAAGGAGGCGTACAGGCTGTCGGTGAATGAGCGTGATGGCAAGAAGTCTTGCTGCCTTGTTAAGAAGGTGCGATTTCTTGAAGGTGTGGTGGATATATTACAAGGGTGGAAAAAACCAGGCTCGGTGGTAGGGTATTTAGAAGACGTAATTGCCAACATTACCGTAGAACCCAACTACACGCCTAATGCAGAAGGAAAGGTTACGTATGATATTGACAATGTTATAGATGGGGATATTTCCCCTGTTTTTTCAAATTTATATATATCTTCTCCACTTAACAGCGTTAAGATAACGCTATACATAGAGAAAGAAGATGGCACTGTCGTAGCAGCTAAAGAAACAGGTTATGTTGTCTATCCAACTGCTGAAGAGGTTACGATAGCCATAAACGACCTTGTCAATAGTGCTGCTGGCACACAAGATAATAATGGGGTGAACCCTCTTTTGTCGGAGTATCATTCTTCATGGGTAAGTAATGGGGTAGGCAGGGGGGGCATATTTACTATCCACGCCTTTAAAGACAACCCTAATAACCTTAGAGGCGGCAACAACAACGCAGGGGCTTTTCGTGATGGCAGGACTGCATATATAGAATTGTCGGTAAGGACAATATACGCAAACGCCTGTAATTATGAGGCTGTTTTCACTGCCGACTCAAATGATGGCATCATACTTTGTTCAGGAACGCCTAATGCGGGGACGGTGAATATTGCACCATTGAATGGAAGTTCATGCGATGGCGACACTGCTGTGCTTACGGTAACAGGGGCGAGTTTAGCCACAGGGAATATGTATATATGGCAAGAGAGTGATGATGATGGGGCAACAGACCCTTATACTGATATACCCATGACAACAGGGTTAACATTTAACGCCTTATATACAACAATAGGGAAGTGGTATAGGGTAAGGAGTGTATGTGAATACACCTCTCTTACCAACACAAGCGCAGGGGTGCTGCTGCAAGCCTCGCCACCACCAATAGCTGTGGTAGCCTCTGGAGGCGATGTTTGTTCAGGTAATGACATCTTCCTGTCAGCAGACAATGCAGCTCCTGGTCAGTTAACTGGCAACACCTATTCCTGGACAAGTAATAATGGTTTTACAAGTAATCAGCAATATCCTTCAATATCTTCGGGCAGCCCATATTACCCCCCAGAGGGAGGTACGGTGGAGTTCTACTGTGTTATAACCAATATGTATGGCTGTTCCGCTTCGGGAAGTACTTCTTTAACAGTAAACAGCAACCCAACCATTGTTGTAGATACAGTAAATGCCAATGACTTTACCGTACATGGCGTAGGTGGTCTTGCCCCTTATAGCTATACCATAGACTTTATAAACTTTAACTCCGATGGAATATTTACAGGGCTTACTTCGGGGACGACATACACTGTATATGTTTCGGATGGTAACGCCTGCCAAGCACAAATAGATGTAACAACTTTATAATATGCCTAACTTATATAACGCAACAGCAGTGGGGATGGTAAGAAATGGTGTATATACGCCTTTCGCCACCCCTGTGTCCATAGATGCAGACTATCCTTATACGCACCCCAATTATCTCAATGGAATACAGTATCAGATATTCCTTATTGTAAATACAGGGTTTACTTATACTGTAACCAACCTCACGCCAACGCAAAAGGAGTATAAACTATCGGTGATAGCAACTATTAATAATATCTCTGCGCTAAGGGTGTTGTTGAATGACAACGAGACGTTATATGACATCCCTATAAATCAGATTACATGTGCATCAGAGGGGTCGCCTATATACAAGACGGTAAAGCCTTTGCCATATACAGGGTATAATGATATTATACAGGGGGGTGTGTTTAATACTTATCTGCCTAATGCTAAATATGGTTGCCAGTTCAAGTCTTTTACGTCTCTTGCATTAGTTAAGGCTATTATGATTGATGGTACAGAATACCCTATTAACCTGTCACCACAAGATGCACAACAGATAGAGGTGGTTATTAATGGCTTAGGGAAAGGTGTTTATCAGGTGGCATATAGTGAGCCGCCAGATGCGCCAACGACAGAGTTTACTGTAACAAAGATTTCAAGGGACTTGTATCACCCACAGGCACTAAGTATTATATATCCTACCGTAATAGATAACATATTAGGAACAAATGGGGAACAAGAGAATGTGAGGGCTTTTGAACTTCTTGATGCTATCATTGATGAGCAGTTTCATCAGCCTGTATTATGGACAGAAGATGATAACTGTATTACAGAAGAAGAAAGAGATGCTCTTATCAAAAGAGCCTTAACCTTGTGTCCCAACTGCTGTTAGCCATGAGCGACAAAGGACTTGGACAGGTGGTGTTGGTAGGGAAGACATATAGCCCTACAAGGGTGGACTTGAAAGGTGATAGCAAGCGTATATTGCTACATGGCGATGACACGTATAAACTCGGCAATATCTCCGAAGGGCAGAAAGGCAATGATGTTGTTACGGTATCTCAACTGAACAGGCTTTCAGAAACGCTGTTGAAGAAAATCAACGATATTACATCGTCAATAGCAGCATCGGTGGTGAAGAAATTAGAATTGATACCTTATACAGGTGCTATTAACAGCATTAACCAGTCCTATCTTTTGTCTGTACCTATCATCCCCGACAGCCTTCTTTGTTTCTATCAGGGCGGCAAGGTTGATGTGGCTGAATACACCTTAGTAGTGAATACGGTAAATTTCACCTTTGCCCCACAAGAGTTATCTACACTTGAATTTTATGCTATAAAACTATGAGATATACGTTTTTTTTTATGTTATTATTCCCTGCCCTATCTTTTGCGCAGCCACAGGTGGGGGCAGACCGTATTAGGAAAGACAATCTCACCATTATAACTACTGCCACAGGCAATGCTATCATGTGCGATACCCTTAATAAGATAGCTACGAAGTTTGATGTGTGGAGTATCGGTGGCAGTGGCACGGTAACGAGTGTAGGCACAGGATTAGGGCTTACAGGCGGAACTATCACCACGACAGGGACTATAAGCCTTGACACTGCAAGCAGCGTGGTATTAAGCCGCCAGAGAGCCGCTAACACCTATCAACCCATAGGCAGCTACCTTACAAGCGTGGACACATCAGACATCGCCAATTTCTATGTAAAGACAAGAAGTTTATTTTCAGCGTTAAGTCCTGCCGTATATTCATCAGGCATCATCAGCGTTGACACAGCATCAGCAGGCTTTGGGCTTGTGAATAAGACAAGGTTAGCCAATGAGATTGCTTCATTAACTATTGATACTACTAACATATCTAACTTTCACGTAAAGACAAGAAGCCTCTTCTCTGCCACCGCCCCTGCAACATACAGTAGCGGCATTATAGGCGTGGACACCTCAACAGCAGGGACAGGGCTTGTCAATAAGACACGTGCCAACAACACCTATGAAACAAAATCTATTTACAAGGTGCTTGAATCAAATGGCACGTCAACGAACCAAGTGCCGGTCGTGGCAAGCGATGGCACTAATACCTTTGAGTTTATTGCTGATTCTGCAAGCATATACATCATTGAATGTTGGCTTGTGTTCACCACGAATGGAACATCAGGATTAAATGTTGCTATAAACACGACTGGAACGACAACATCATCGTATAGTATCACGGGGTCAAGCGGCAGTACTTCGGCAGTACGGTATCAAGTCAAAACATACAATGGGTGGAGTGCTACCTTCGCATCATTTATTGCGACCGCTAATGCGTATGTAAGGATGGAAGGGTCGCTGATAACTCCGGGAACAGGTGGGCTTGTTCAGGTAGTTTATAGGGATAACAATGCCGGGCAGTACGTCAATGCCGTTGCCGGGTCGTGGATGAGAGTTAAAAAAATTAAATAATACAGCTATGTTTGAGGTCATAAGAGATATATTCAATATCAAAAACACAATGGGTATCATGCTGTTCAACGGCAAGGACGACTTCTTGGGTCGCAAGGTTTATGTTCTTGAAGATGTAGCACGTCCGCAGGGTGTGAAGATACCTTCCGAAACAGCAATATGGGAAGGCGA
>Ga0154020_10010119_pt1 | contig 10804 bp, 8 predicted proteins | sample Klosneuvirus_201_FD_109709 | JGI IMG/M metagenome (GOLD analysis project Ga0154020, IMG submission 109709) | Active sludge microbial communities from wastewater, Klosterneuburg, Austria - Klosneuvirus_20160825_MG | ecosystem: Engineered > WWTP > Aerobic digester > Activated sludge | place...
GTCGGTTGAATCCGTCGATTGGGCCGGTTGCTCGTACAAGACGAACAACCACCAAGGAGCCGGCAAAGCGGTCGAGCTCGTTTAGGAGTTGATCTGGACCGAGGCTCGCCAACGTACCAGCGTCCATTGTCGTCACGGTTGGCATCATCGTCGTCCCGCTCTGCGGAAGACCGAGCACCTGGCCAGCGCGCTGGCGAACGCGGACTCCTCGGTTCGGTGTCGCAAATGTCTGTTTGCGAGCGGTCGTCACAGCGATCACGTCACCGACCGCGAGTGCGTTTACCTCGGCGAGTACGCCGCCAACGACGTGAACGCCGGTTCCAGGTCCACCGCCCGGGTCCTCGACCCAGATCTGGATTCCGTGGTCGATTGCGGTGACCACGACTTCGGAAAGCTCGACCCAAGTGTCATTTGGGATTTCGGGATCGCGAAGGTCGTGAACGCTCGTCGCAACGAGGCGTGCATCCGTCGCCAACTGATCGACGACGCCGGCATCGGCTACCTCATCGCAGGTGTGCGTCGAGACGTTGCAGGTCGTTCCGACGTTGCAGTCCGCGCTCTCGTCGCAATAAAGCGGATTCGCTCGGACCGAGCAGGCACTGAGAAACAAGACGCTCACAGCCCAACCCCACCTCATTGACCTGCATTGAACCGAACCGGTCGCGCCGGCGCAAGCTGTGTCAGGCTACTTGCGGATCTCCGTCGGCATTTCTGATTGAATGTTCGTTGATGAGGCAGCTGATTCTTGTGGCGTTGGCAGCGGCGGGATGCACGGACATTCGAAATGCTGCCTACTGTGAGAAGGATCGAGACTGCAAGAACGGGAAGACCTGCAACCTCGACACGCACGGGTGCGACGTTGCCGCCGATGCTGCACCGGCCGACGAAGATCAAGGGCCCTTCGTCGCGCGGACCGTTCAACAAGTGCGCGATCCAGAGACCCCAGCGGACACTCCGGTAGAGTTACTCAACGTGATCGTCACCGCGGTCGACCTCTATGGGAACCGGACCGGGGAGTTCTGGGTGCAGCAACCGGGCGGCGGCTACGATTCGGGCATCAAGATCTTTGGCGCCGTGAAGGCCGAAGTCGCCTTGCTCGCCGTCGGCGACATCATCGATGTACTGGGCGGAAAGAAGGCCTTCTTCACCAATGCAGCGGACCTGTCTGGCCGGCGAGAGATCTTGGTGGACCCAGTCACGACTCTGCAGCTGGTCAAGAAGGGGACTACTGCAACCCCGGTGATCGCTGGGATGGATTGGTTCTTGATCTCGAACAAGACGGGAACGGAACTGGACGAGGAGCGGGAGAAGTGGGCGGGAAGGCTAGTGCGAGTCACGTCGATCACCGCCGCTGAGGCGCCGATGCAGATTGCCGCCGATCCGACGCTGCTGCAGTTCGCCGTGCCCGCCTTCTACGTACAATCGCTTCTCACCTCGTTCCCTGTGGGCGTCGACGCCGGGACGTGCTTCTCCTCGATCACGGGTGTCGTCGAGTACAACTACAACTACAACATCCAGCCTCGAACGACGTCCGACGTCGTCGTCGGCTGTCCCTGAACTACTTTGGGGAGCACGACCGCCGGGTACCGATGCACGTCGAGTGCTTCTCCCGCCCGACCAGGTTGCAGACCCAATCCAGCGTCGGTGTTCGCGCGCACCACGAGCCCTGATCTCTCGTTCTTGTTCATGAGTGCGTGATCCGAAGTCGAAATCGGATCCGGGCACGATGTTCGCGTTCTTGCTCCGGGAGAGGAGCATCGTTCCCGCGAACGAAGCGCGTCGCGATGTGCTCACACAAGGGAAGAGTCGCTTCGCGCGTTCCGTAGTCCGAAAAACCAACCCGATTCGCGACCGGCCCCGAGCGCGTGCCTCTCATCTTCATGTCGCGCTTGCGCAGGCTGATCAGGCTGCTCGCGGATCTCGGTCGCTACGTCTGGTTCCATCGTTGACGTCGCCGAAAATGGGAACGCCGACGAGTGGGCGCTCGTCGGCGTGGGCTGTGGTGCCGGAAATCGCGAGAGCTAGTCGACCAGGTACTTCTCGAGCGCCGGGATGAGCGTGACCAGGAACGGCTTCTCGTTGATGAGCACGTCGACCTTCGCCTGCATACCGTGGTGGTAGTAGAGCGTCTGGTTCTGCGACTTGAAGGTCTTCGAGGGCATCTTCGCCTTGACCAGGATGTACGAGCCGGGACCGAGCTTGACCGAGCCGGCGAGCGTGGTGCCGAGGTACTTCTGGATCGCTTCGGGCGCGATGGCGTCGTTGGAGACCTCGATGATCTTCGCGGTCTCGGGTGCCTTCGTGTAGCCACCGAGGTTGACCTTCATGCCCATGCCCTTCTTGAGGCGCGGGCGGTCGGTCGCGTTGAGGAACGTGACGACGGTGACCTCGGCGTTGTCCTTGAGGACGGTGACGATGGCTTCGCCGGGCGTGAGCTGTTCGCCGAGGCGCGTGCGGATGTCGGAGACGACGCCGTCGTGCGGAGCGCGGATGATCTTCTGCTCGATGCGCTTCTTGGCTGCTTCGACTTTGGCCGCGGAGGCGATCAGGTTCTTCTTGTTGTTCTCGTCGCTGCGATCGAAGAGGTAGGTCGCGGTGTACGTGTCCTCTTCTTTTTGTGCGGACTCGAGCTCGGCGAGCTCGGCTTGCGCGTTGAGCTTGAGGATGATCGAGTCCTTCTTCACCTTCTGGCTCGCGACGACGTTGAGCTCGAAGACCTGGCCGGGAACGGCGGAGGTGACCGGAGTGCCGTCGATGACCATCACGGCTTGGCCGCTGGAGTAGGTCGGCACCTTGATGAAGGCGGTGAAGACGAGCGCGATCAGGATCGCGACGATGAGGAAGGGATACGTGCGGCGCACCCAGCCCGGCGAGAGGTGGACGAGGACGCCTTCGGTGCCGCGCGTGCGGTGCGCTTCGAGAGCTTCACCGCGATAGAGCGAGCCCTTGTCGAGCGCGATCTCGGTTTGCTTCTGGAGGTGCGCGACGGCGAGGTGATGGAGGATCGCGGCGGCTTCGCGGATGAAGCCGAGAGCGGCGATCTGCTCGAGCGGGTGATAGCCCGGGTTGCGCGGGTTGCGCGTGAGGATGATGACGCCGACGGTCTCGGACGAGGTGACGATCGGGATCAGCGCGGTGTGCGACATGATCAGCGCGCGGCGAACTTGTGCACACGCGACGATCGGGTTGGTGTCCTTCGGCATCTCGTCTTGATCACCGAGCGTCCAGAGGCCGTCTTGGCCAGGATAGATGATGGTGCAGGCGAGCGACGAGGTCATCTCGAGCAGCGCGTCGCGGACGACGCGGTCGGCGGTCTGCAGATCGTTCTGCAGCGCGAGGCGGCGGATCCAGCTGTAGATCGTCGTCGCCATCTCCGGCGGAACCGGGACGGTCAACGGATCGATCATGCCGGGCGGCATCGCTTCGCCCGACGGCGCCGCAGCAGGTGCTGCTGCAGCGGCGGGTCCGGCGGGCGGCGGCGGCAGCTGAGGCGCGGACGCCTTGCTGCTGCTGCTGGACTGCGACGACGACTTGCTCTGCGAGGACGAGCGCGACTTGCCCTCGCTGTGCGAGGACGAGCGCGACTTCTCGCTGCGAGACGACTTCTCGCTTTGCGAGGACGAGCGCGACTTCTGCTCGGGCGCGGCGGGCGCGGGTGCGGGCATCGCCATGCCGAGCGGCGAGGGTGCCGACACGAACTTCGGCGCAGGCGCCGGCGCGGCGGTGGGGGCGGACGGCGCGGGCGACGAGTGCTCGCGCTTGCTCGCCGGGCTACCCGCGTGCGTGTGCGACGGAGCCGACTGCGACGGCGTGGACTTCGACGCCGAGCGCGATGCGGATGCGGATGCGGATGCCGAGGCCGAGGCCGAGGGGGCCGACTGCGATGCGGAGGTCGACGAGCTCGACGGCGCGCGGCGCTTCTCGTCCGACTTGCCGGGCGAGATCACTTTCGGCTCGGGATATGCGGACGGCGGAGCGACGTCGTGGACGATCGGCTTCGCATCGCGGCGGTCTTCGCGATCATCACGGCTACGGTTGTCGGGCTTGTCGGACTTGCCCGGCGAGATCACTTTCGGCGTCGGATAGATCGAGGGCGGCGCGACATCGAGGACGGGCTTGACGGGCTTGGAGGGAACGGGCTTCGGGGCGCTACCTTCTGCGCGAGCGTTGAACGGGGCCGGGGCGACCTTCGCGGTGCTCTTCGAGTTGGACGCCGAGATCGGGTCCTGCGCGGCGAACGGCTCGGGCGTGGCGCGCGGGGCGCGGCGGCGCGGGAGATCCTCGAGCGTGTCGCGTTGCTCGGCGAGCTCGGACTGGTGCGCGTGAGAGGAACGCTCCGTATGACCGCCTCCATATGACGATTGCTGCGTGTACGGGGCCAAGCCGTAGCCGGGCACACGCCGCGCGCGAGTCGAAACCTCGTGGTCAGAGACCTCGAGAAACTCGGGCGCAGCGACCGCCGGAACCAACCGGCGATGAGTCGATGCTTCGTCATGGTGGGCCATGGTGAAGTGTCATCGAGCAAGCAACGGACCACTCGTGATCGTCCGGGAGCATCCCGGCAACTGATGATTCCTTCGGTCGACGGGTGTTGGTGACTTGGGGGGTGAGTCCTGGATCCGTAACCCCGGGTAGCCGAGTCCCGCAGCGTGCATCGGAGATCTGCGAGGTGCGCGGCGCAGTTAGACGTGGGCATACCGACTGCTCTACCGTCCCTCCTATGAGTCTTCGCAAGTACTGGTCGTCGCTGCTCCTCGCTTCTGTCGCGATCGCGCCTGCGTACGCGCAGCCCGACGATCGAGAAGAGAAGGAAGAGAGCGACGGGCCCGAGGCCGATTCCGCCGCCGTGTTCGATCTCGATCGCCTCATTCAGATCGCGGTGCAGCAAGCCCCGGACTTCTCTCGCGCGAAGCTCGATCGCGAAGCAGCACAAGGTGCCGCCGGCGCCGCACGCGCCGATCAGCAATGGCAGCTCAAGATGGGCGCGGAGTACAAGCGCAACTGGAAGGGCTACGACGCCGACGTCGGTCTGTTCCAACCCGTCGATACCCGTTCGCTTTCGACGCTTCTCGGGGTGGGCCGCAGCCTCCCGACAGGCGCGCGCTTCGACGTCGAGTTCACGGCGGGCCAGGTCTACAACGAGATCCTGATTCCGAGCGACGCGTCCTTCGAAGGCCTCCAGGCGAAGCAGAACGGCCAGATGCTCGACGAGTTCTCGACGGTGATCCAGACCGCTGCCCGGCTCACGCTGAAACAGCCATTGGTCCGCGGGTTTGGCCCCGACGTGGCGTTGATCAATCAGCGTCGCGCGGATCTCCAGTTCGCCATCTCCACGGCCGACGCACAGGTGAAGGCGGAAGAGATGCTGCGCGATCTGGTGTCCGCGTATTGGGAGGTCGCGTACGCAAACTATCAGGTCGACACGCGAAATCGCTCGGTCGAGCTCGCGGCACAGCAAGAGAAGGTGACGCGCGACGAGCTGCGCGCGGGCAAGTCGCCGCAGAACGCGCTCAACGCTGTCCTCTATGAAGTGAACGTTCGCAAGGAAGCACTGCTTACCGCGCAGCTCGATCTCGAGAAGAAGTCGATGGAGCTCCGTCGGAAAGCAGGCCTGGGACTCGACCGCCGCAACTTCGTGCTGCGTCCCGGCGACAAGTTCGAGATCGGTACGGACGAGTTCGACATCGACGAGACCATCGCTCGCAGCCGCAAGGCGAACCGCAAGATGGCGTCGATCGCTCTACAGAAGAAGCTCGCGGACGCGGACCTCAAGTTCGCGAAGAACGGGATCCTCCCCCAGGTCGATGCATCGCTCAGCGGTGCCCTGCTCGGGACGGGAGACACGACCGGCGAGTCGATCGGCGCTCTGACCGGCTTCGAGGGGTTCGAGATCGTCGCGGGCCTCCAACTCCAGTTCGACCTCGGCGGTGCAGCGAAGTCTAACTACGAGGGAGCATTGGCAAAACGCCGCAAGGTGGACGTGGAGCGCGAGGACCTCGAGCGCTCGATCGATGCCGAGGTGGTGGCCGCGGTGAAGCAGGTGACGTTCGCCCGCACCCGCGTGGCCCTCGCCGACAAGGCGATCTCGACCGCCGACAGCAACTGGAAGTCCGAGCAGCTCAACTTCCAAGCGGGCAAGACCAGCAACTTCAGCGTCATGCAGCGCCAGTCGGAGCTGATCGACGCCCAGCTCAAGCGTGGTCGCGCCGTGGCCGACTATCACATCTCGGTCGCGACGCTCCAGTACCTCAGCGGAACCATCCTGGAGCAGTACCGCGTGAACGTCCGCCCCAAGAGCGCCCGCTAGCGGGGTGGGGTTCCTCGCTCGGCTGGGTGCCGAGCTTGTAAACCGAGGAACGCATCGGGGGACTGCTCCCCACCAGGATCAACCACTGCAACCCACGGGATCCATACACCACGGTAGACGGCACGACACTTGATCTAGGTGGGAAGCATGAAGTCGCTCACCACCCTCCTCCTCGCCCTCACCGGTGTCACCACCATCGGTTGTGTCGCGACGGTTGGCGGCAACGAATGCTCTTCCGAACGCTGCGCAGATGATGATGGCTCCGGTTCGGCGACCGCGCGTGACTGCTCGGACGAGAGCAAGGTCAAGACGGTCAAGAAGAACCTGACGATCGACTCCGACTCGGACCTCGACTCGCTGCCCACCGAAGCGAACGGTTGCTGGGCCCTCGACGGCATCCTCCGCATCGAGAGCGACAAGGTGACGAGCCTCGAGAAGCTCGGCGACCTCGTCAACGTCAATGACATCGAGATCGTCGACACCAAGCTCGCCGCGCTCGACTTCGTGCAGGAGCAGGTCGAGGTCTTCGGCCACGTCCGCGTGCAGGGCAACGCGAAGCTCACGAGCCTCTCCCCGCTTCGCGCGTCTCGCTACACCGGCACGGTCAGCGAAGACTTCGTTCCCTTCTACGTCATCGACAACAACGCCGAGCTCACCACCATCGGCGGCCTCAAGTACCTGACCGAGAGCACCGACCAGCTCACGTTCTCGAACAACCCGAAGCTCACGTCGATCGAGCTGCCCGAGCTCACCAAGGTCACCGGCACCGGCACCTTCCAGGTCACCGGCAACGGCATCACGACGCTGACGGTCTCGAGCCTCGCGACGGTCACGAGCATCGACATCTCGCAGAACCCGCAGCTGACCAACGTCAGCGGCCTGCGCGTCACGCTCATCACCGGCGGCATCCAGTTCAAGGGCAACCCGCGGTTGACCTCGATCGGCTCGATGGGCTCGCTCACGCACATCGGCGGCAACCTCGTCGTCGACGACAACGACGCGCTGTCCGACCTCGGTGGCCTCACGAGCTCGATGCAGAAGGTCGTCGGCTCGGTCACCGTCACCGGCAACCAGACGCTCGCGAACCTCGGCCAGCTGACGCGCCTCTCGCAAGGCATCATCGGCACGGTCTCCGTCACGAACAACCCGGTCCTCGGCTACTGCGCAGCCTGGGAGCTCGATCGCTGCGTCGTCTCCGGCGCTGTCACCAACACCGGCAACGGAAACACGCAGACGAACTGCCCGCACTGGTGCCCGTAGCACCTCGTCGCCACCACCGACGAACTCCACAACGCTTTCACACCTCGCCACCACCCCCCGAAAGAAGCCCAGCCATGTCCCTCACCACCCACGCCTTCCGCTTCGCCCTCGCCGCCGCAACCCTCGCTTCGTTCGCCGGCATGGCCGATGCGAAGCCGCGCCGCCTCGTCATCCTCGACTTCGACGGACCGCGCGGCCTCGCGGACGCGGGTCGCGATGAAGTCGTCCAGCTCCTCGGCGAGCAGTACGACGTGGTCGCGAAGAAGCGCTGGGAAGAAGCCCGCGCGAACGCGCAGCGCAAGGAAGCGGGCCCGGGCACGTGGAAGAAGGCGGCGAAGACCTCCGGTGTCGACGCGGTCATCGAGGGCTACATCTCCGACGACGGACGTCACAAGCAGCTGACCGTGCAGGTCCGCGAAGCGGCGACCGGCAACGAGATCGACAACATCACCGTCCGCCTGAGCCAGAAGGGCCTGACCACGGACAACCGCCTGAAGCTGAACGAGGAGCTCAACGGCATCCTCCAGTACATCGAGGGCGCGCCCGAAGCGCTGTCGGACTCGCTCCAGAAGGTCGACACCCGCAAGCTCGTCGGCGCGAAGCCGCGCAGCGAGGACGACTATCGCTCGGGCTTCGGTGACGAGGAGCGCCCGTCCAAGAAGGCGTCGCGCATCGAGTCGACCGACGACGAAGCGACCGAGGAAGCCCCGCGCAAGAAGAAGCGCCAGTCGTCCGCCGAGGACGAGATCGAGATCGAGGGAGAGGCTCCGAAGGCGAAGGACAAGGAGGTCGCTGCGGCGGCCGACATCCAGACCAAGGAGAACCAGGACCTCGTGACGCTGTTCGGCGCGACGAGCACCGAAGGCCAGATCGCCGACGCGAAGGCGTCGCACGTGCCCGAGCCGACCAAGCGCTTCCGCATCGGTGCCGGCTTCTACTACGGCTCGCGCAGCTTCAACGTCCAGGCCGAGAACCAGGAAGGCCCGCAGCAGTACTCGGGCGTCCCGAGCAAGGGCCTCGAGGTCAACGCGGCGGTCTATCCCTTCCCGAAGGAGAAGTTCGACTCGGGCCTCAACGGCATCGGCTTCACGGCCGGGATCTCGAAGTCGGCCGGCTCGTGGGTCACGTTCGATGACGGCGATTCCGTCGGCGAGTACGCCATCAACCAGAGCTCGTACAACGTCGGTGTCCACTACCGCCACAACCTCGCGAGCCTGATCGCCATCGACGGCGGCGCGACCTACGGTCACTCGATCTACAAGTTCCCGGACGTGCCGGTGGCGTTCGAGACCCCGGACACGGACTACTCGTACTTCGGCCTCGGCGCGAAGCTCGACCTCAACATCGCCAACAAGGCGACCGTCGGGTTCGGTGGCCGGTACATGTACATCCTCGACACCGGAGACGTGACGTCGGAGGACTTCTTCGGCCCCGGCCGCGCCTCGGGATACGGCCTCGACGCTGACTTCGTCATCCCGCTGCCCAAGGACCTCTTCGTCCGCGGCGCCATCGCGTACGACAAGTACAGCATCACGTACGACGGCGTTGGCGCGATCACCGACGAGGAGAGCGTGTCCGAGTCCAACGACTCCACCGTCAACGGCTCGCTCAACGTCGGCATCGCGTTCTAACTCGAGCCTCCGTATCACCAGCCCCAGCTCATACGTCCCCGGGTCGGCAATCGCCGGCCCGGTGGCGTTTTCGGCGTCCGGACGTACGCGCGTTGTCGTCGAGAACCAGAGCGAAATCGATCGTCTACCGGCGAACGCGATCTGGGGCCCCACCCCAAAGCTCTCGAGGAAAGATCGCGTCCAGATCGTTGATCACACGATGCCGCTCGCGTGGCACGTCGCGTGCTCCTGAGTCAGTTGCCCACCACCTCCTTTTCACCACGAAGGATGCCCCCCATGTCGAAGAACAAGAAGTCCACCAAGGTCGAGCCCGCTGCCGATGCGTTCCAGTCGATCGATTCGAACGAGCTCGCGAACGTCGCCGGTGGCGCGGCCCGCGTCACGGCGCGTGGCGGCACCGACCCGCAGCTGACGGCGATGCTCACGCAGATCGGCGAGTCGATCAAAGGCCTCGCGAGCCAGAAGCCCGACGACGGCATGAGCCAGATGATGATGATGATGATGATGATGGGCGGAATGGGCGGAGGCGGCGGTGCCGCACCCGCGCCGGCGCCCGCGGCGCCGCAGCCGCCGGTCATCAACATCACGAACAGCAGCCGCGGCGGCTGCTACTAAGTCGCGCTGATCGCGCGCGTAGACCGACTGACCCTTCAACCGAGTAGGAACCGACCAACATGACGACGAAGCAGCGTTCGCAACCGAAGGCACTCGAGACCATCGACCTGGCTTCTCTTCATGACGTGACGGGCGGTCGGATCAGCAACTCGGGCGGGGCAGATCCGCAGGTCGCAGCGGGGATGAAGTCACTCGCCGAAACGGTCTCTGCCGTCGGGCAGGCGATGAATCAGGCGAAGGAAAAGAAGTCGCAGGAGATGGCGGGCATGATGCAGCAGATGATGGCGCAGAAGCGCGGCGGCTAGCTGCGTTCACGATCAACACGCGAACGGCTCGAGAGGAAACTCTCGGGCCGTTCGTCGTTTTCGGTTCGGTCGGCTCGCACGATTGTCCGCTTTCCGGACAGTCCGCGATCTGTCGACGAGGAAGCGCGACGATCTGGGGGGTGTTGTCATTGCCGATTATCAGATCGTCAAACGCAGTTGACGGAGATCTCGAGAGCGATCGCGCGAAGTACTCGATCATGCTGATCACGAGAGATGGCACCGACGATGCACTACGTCCTCTCGTCAGCAACTCTCACCACCCAAGACGAAAAAGGACCACGACCATGAAGACCATCACCACCAACGACCTGAACACTGTTTGCGGCGGCGCCTCCAAGGCCAACTCGGATGTAACGACGCAGCTCACGGCGCTGCAGGGTTCGATCAAGGACCTCGCCGCGAACAACAACAAGTCGTCGTCCAGCGACAGCATGATGCCGCTGCTCATGGTCATGGCGATGGGACAGAAGCAGCAGGGCCCGACGGTCGTTGCTGCAGGCGCGCCTGCCCCGGTGGTCGCCGGCGGTCCGGTCGTCAACATCAGCAATCGCGTTCGCCGCTGGTAGTCCCCAGCGTCTGAAACCAAGCCCACTGCAAACGGGTGTGACCTTCGCGGGTCGCGCCCGTTTCGCGTTTTCGGCGCTCGCGCTTCGCGAGCTCGTCGA
>Ga0154020_10010120_pt1 | contig 10803 bp, 6 predicted proteins | sample Klosneuvirus_201_FD_109709 | JGI IMG/M metagenome (GOLD analysis project Ga0154020, IMG submission 109709) | Active sludge microbial communities from wastewater, Klosterneuburg, Austria - Klosneuvirus_20160825_MG | ecosystem: Engineered > WWTP > Aerobic digester > Activated sludge | place...
ATCCGCCGGCCGGCGACCCTCCAGCAGCGGCTTGAGGCTGCGCCCCTGCATGGTCTCCGGGACGGGCACCCCGGCCGCTTCGAGAAAGGTCTCGGCGTAGTCGAGGTTGGATACGAGATCGCGGTTGACGCTGCCCGGCCGGGTGACTCCGGGCCAGCGCACGAGCAACGGGGTACGCAGCGACTCCTCGAAGATCCAGCGCTTGTCGAACCAGCCGTGTTCACCGAGGAAGAAGCCCTGGTCGGAGGAGTAGACGACGATGGTGTTGTCGGCCAGACCCTGCTCGTCGAGGAAGGCGAGCAGCCGGCCGACACTTTCGTCCACCGCGCGGATGCAGGCGAGGTAGTCGTGCAGGTAGCGCTGGTAGCGCCAGCGCACCAGGTCGGCGCCCGTGGGTGGGTGGGCGGCGTAGGCGGCATTGAGCGGGTCGTAGTAGGCGTTCCAAGCGGCCAGCTGATCGGGCGACAGCCCTGGGGGCGGGGTCAGCTTGGTGTCGCGGGGGGTCATCGTTTTCGCGATCGTCATGTCCTGGTCGCGCACGGCCGGGCCGCGGCCCTCGTAGGTGTCGAACAGGGTGGGCGGTTCCGCATACACGCGCTGGCCGTCCGCGCCCAGGTGTCGCAGCGCGGGCTCCCACGAACGGTGCGGCGCCTTGTGCTGGCTCATGAGCAGGAACGGTTTGGTCTTGTCGCGCTGTTTCAGCCACGCGATGGACTCGTCGGTGATCACGTCGGTCACGTAACCCTGCGTGCGGATGCGTTGTCCCTGCCGGATCATGGGCGGATTGTAGTAGGCGCCCTGACCGGGCAGGATCTGCCAGAAGTCAAAGCCGGTCGGGTCTGACACCAGGTGCCATTTGCCGACCAGAGCCGTCTGGTAGCCTTTGGCCTGCAGGAGTTTGGGAAAGGTAGTTTGCGAGCCGTCAAAGCGCGCCTGGGGCGAATTATTGACGAAGCCGTTCAGGTGCGAATAGAGGCCGGTCAGCACGGTGGCCCGGCTTGGGCCGCAGATGGAATTGGTGACCAGACACCGGTCGAATCGCATGCCCTCCCGGGCGAGACGGTCGATGTTGGGGGTCTCCAGGAGTTTTCGTTCGTCCCCGTAGGCGCTGATGGCCTGGTAGGCGTGGTCGTCCGAGAAAATGAAGACAATGTTGGGCGGTGGCCGCTGGCCCGAACCGGACGAGGCGCCGGCCGCGCCGGGCAGGACGGCCAGGGCGGGTGAGAGGATCAGAAGCAGCGGAACGAGGCGGGGGAATCGCATGAGGTCGGGGGCAAGGGATGGACGTGAACGCGCTCCGAGGCAGCGCCGCCTTGGAGGCCGGTTGAAGGGAGGGTCCGCGGGCGGAGCCGACGATGGCTCCCCGGAGGCGACGACGTCAACCCTCAGCCCAGGGTCAGTGTGCGCTGGAACGGAGTGAAGCCGGTCAGGTAGACCGACGAGCCCGGGTGCTTGGGCAGGGCGCCCCGGATCTGGGTGTAAGTGTGATCGGCCGCGCCCGGGCCGAAGGTGATGACGTCGTTGCCCATCCGATACCGACCCTCGCCGGAGCGCAGCAGAAAGGAGTCGGCCGCGCCCTTGACCGGCTCGACCCCCTCGATCGTGCCGCCGCTGCGGAAGGCGAGTTCGATCGACACCGGCACGCCCTGGGTGCCCTCGATGGACACCGAAAGGGACACACGCCCGCCGACCTCGGCCACGGTGATGACCGACGTCAGCCGCTGCACATTGCTTTCCGCCCGGATGGCCTTGCCCATGTTGGCGAGGGTGCCGTTGGGGGCCATTTTCACGTGTTCACCCGAGGCAATCTGCGCGGCGCTGAGCGGCTGGAAATAAGGGCCGGTCAGACTCTGGCGCAGTACGTAAACGCCGTCCTTCTCCACCAGACTTTCGCTTGTGAACTGACCTTTGCCAAAGAAGGCGGTCGCGATCCGGAGGGCGTCCAGCACCGCCGCGCCCTTCCGGTAGGTCAGCAGCGTGGTGCTCTGGCCGAGCACGGTGATGCTCGTGCTGCCTCGGCGGATGCGGGCAAGGCTGGAGTAGGCGAAGACCTTCGCGAAGTCCGTCGGCAGCGCCGCGTCGGCCGGCAGGGGCCGGGAGAGTTCCGGTTCGAGGAGAAACGAGGACAGTTCCCCCGTGAGATGGCCTGGTTCTTGGCGCTCAATCTGCCGGGCGATGGCGGCGAACCGACCGTTGTCGTCGTGCAGCGCCAGGTAGCGGTAGGGATAGTAGTAGCGCGACACCGTGCCACGCTGGCTCCGGTCCTGGCGCAGGGACGCCTCGGTCGCCACCTCGCCATCCGGATGCAGGTAGTACAGGGTCATTTCGAGGTTCCGGCGCACGGGATCGAGCAAGGCGGGGCGTCCGAGCAGCCGGGCGACCGTGACCAGCGCCCGGTCGACCACCGGCGAATAGACCGTGGTGCTCTTTTCGGTGTATTGACCATCTGGATCAATATCGATCTTTTCGGCCATCCATTGGTCGATCCGACCGAGATACCGAGGGTTGGGAAACAGCGAGTGCGCCCAGGCGAGGGCGGCGCAGACGACCCAGCGGTGGTTTGGGGTGTGCACGCCTCCGACCACCAGGCCATCCGCGGCGCGCGTGACAAAACGTCCGACCTCGGCCCCGACCGCCACCACGTCGGGCAGTTTCGAGCGGCGCAGCAGCGCGCAGGCCGGCGCCAGCAGTTCGAGCACGAAGGCCGTGTCGGGCGGGGAGGCGAAGTTTGTGGCGTAGAGGTCGATCGTGCCGTCGTCGTGCTGCGATCCCAGCAGATAGGCCGCGGCCGGGTGGAGCGCGGCCAGAAGCTCCTTCGAGCCGTGATAGCGCGACTCCGGCGAGGTGACGGCGCAGGCGAGGGCGAGCACCAAGCCGGCGGTGCCTCCGGCGGTGGCGAAACCGTATTCGTTCAGCACCCCTCCGTCTCCCGGTTGTCCCGGGGTGCGGACCTGGGTGGCGAGCAGGGCGGGCACCCGGGCATCATTGGCGCGGATCAAGTCGCGGACCAACGCGTTGGGCAAGGAGGCCTCGGTCGTGCGGCCGACGGATCCCAAGGTGGCGAAGGCGGCGGCGGTGGCGGAGGTGTGCAGGAATTCGCGGCGTTTCATGGAGGGAAGGGCGGGTGAATAAATCGTCCGTCCGGGCATGGGGGGCACCGGGGAGGTTCGAGTGCACGCCGGCGCGCCGGGAGTGCGATCAAAAAAACCGGCTGGACGAAAATTGCGCTCCCGCCGCGCGAAAACCCTGAAATTTCAATGCCCTCAGCTTCCGGCGTGGCCGAGGAGCCGAGACAGTTCCTGCGCGATCGAGTTCACCTTGGCGGCAATCTCGGGAATCCGATCCTTGGGAAACCGCAGGGTGGCGGCGGTGATGCCCATCGCGGCGGTGACCGTGCCGTCGGAGGCAAACACCGGAGCCGCGAGACAGCGCACTCCGAGGTGAAACTCCTCGTTGTCCAGGCTGAAACCGCGTTTCCGCGTCAAGTCGACCTCCTTCTTGATGGCGGACACCGAGGTGAGCGTGGCGGGCGTGCGCGGCACCGGGACATTTTCCTCGAGAATCCCGGCCAGCCGGTCGCGATGCAGGTAGGCGAGAAAGATTTTACCGGTGGCGGAGCAATGCAGGTCGGCGAGAAAACCCGGCCGCGAGGCGGCGCGCAGCGGATGCGGGCTGTCCTGCACCGCAACAATGAGCGCGCGGTCATCACAGGGGATGGCCAGGTGAGACGTTTCGTCTGTCAATTCCGTCAAACGGAGCAGCAACGGTTGCGCCAGGTCGCGCACCTCGGTGCCGGCGAGGGCGACATCGCCCAGCTGGATCAACACCGGGCCCAGCTCGAAGCGGCCGTCGATTTTCCGTGCCAGCCCCTCCAGACAGAGCGTGGACATGATGCGCAGGGTAGTCGTGACCGGCACCTTGAGTTCGCGCGCCAGGTCGGCCGCCTTCAGCCCCTTGCGCTGACGGCCGAGCAGTTTCAGAATCCTGCAGGCGTTTCGCAGGTTGGGGATGACGTAGCGTTCGGGATTGGGCGACGTAGACCTTGGGGCGGGCATCGGGGAGGAGACGGAGACCTAAGGGAAGGAGAGTCGAGATCCAAGTTCATAGGTGAAATTTGTGATTCAAGCCACCGGACTTGGACGGAGCGGGACCCGCGCTCAAGGATCGGATGGGTGGATCAACGCGAACGGATACGGATCGCGATGCGTCTTCCCTTTTCCGGTAAAAACGCCGGACACGGAGGAACGATTTCGGTTGCCAAGAGCGGGTCCTCGTTTAAGGGTGAATGTATCGTTCATTAGTGAACGACGTGGGCGCGCCCCTTTGTCGCCCTCCTGTTGACCTTTAATCCACCCCCCAAACCTATGGAACCCTCCGCCCGTGTCTCGCGGCAGCGGCATTGCCGTCTGTCAGTCTCCTCGCTCGTTGCGACCGTGCGCCAAGTGGCGCGCCTGGTCTTCGTTCTGGCGCTCGTGTCGCTGTTCGTTTTGCCCGTGTCGCTTCTGGCCCAGGCCGGGGGTGGCACGATCGAAGGACGGGTGCGCAATGTCGGCAATGACCGCTACCTCAACCGTGCCCGCGTGGTGCTCGAAGGCACCAGTCGCGAGACGTTCACCAATGAATTTGGCGAGTACCGGTTCACCGATGTGCCTGCGGGTGAAGTGCGCGTGCGCGTGAACTACACCGGCCTCGACGCCGAGGCGGTCGCCGTCACCGTCACCTCTGGCGGCACGGTGCAGCAGAATTTCGACCTGACCAGCAAGGATCGTTATGGTGACGACAAAACGATCACCCTCAACGAGTTCGTGGTGCAGAGCAACCGAGAGTACGAAGGCAACGCGCTCGCCACGAACGAGCAGCGGTACGCACCGAACGTCAAAGTGGTCGTCGCGGCGGATGCGTTCGGCGATATCAGCGAGGGCAACCCCGGCGAGTTCCTCAAGTACCTGCCCGGCCTGTCGGTCGACTATGTGGCGGCGGACGTGCGCACGGTTTCGGTGCGCGGATTCGCGTCCAACTTCACCAATGTGTCCTGGGACGGCATGCGCCTGACCAGCTCGGCTTCAGGTTCCAACAACCGCATCTTTGAGTTCGAGCAGGTCTCGATCAACAACACCTCCCGCACGGAAGTCACTAAGGTGCCGACGCCCGACACGCCCGCCGATTCGCTCGGTGGCAGCATCAACTTCATCTCGAAAAACGCCTTCGAGCGCAAGGGAGCGCAGTTCAACTATCGCGCCTACTTCAACATGAACAGCGAGAACACCAAGCTGTTCAGCAAGACGGCCGGTCCGGGCGATGAAAAGACCTACAAGATCCTTCCGAATTTCGATTTCGACTACACGCTCCCGGTCAACGACCGCTTCGGTCTGGTCATCACCGGTCTCTCCTCCAACCAGCATGTCGAGCAGCACCGCTGGCAGCCGACCTGGAACTACGCCCAGGCGGGTGCGACTCCGGCCAATCCTTACCTGCAGCAGTGGCAGCTCCAGGATGGTCCGAAGACGACCAATCGCGCATCGATCGGCATCAAGGCCGACTGGAAAGTCACGGAGCGCCAGACGCTGTCGGTCGCCGTGCAGAACAACTACTACAAGACCTTCTTCGGCAACCGGAACCTGAACTTCAACATGGGCACGAACGCGGTGCCCACCCCCGCCACCGGCACGGCGTTGCTCTGGGGTCCGACCTTTGTGCAGAGCGCCACCGGCCGCGCCACGGTCACCCAGGGCAGCTCCTTCCGCGACAAGCTGGGCAACACGGCCGCGGCCAATCTGCGCTACAACTGGAACAATGGTGATTGGAACGTCGACGCGGGCGCCAACACCGTCGTGTCCAAGACGTGGTACCGCGCCCTCGCCCGCGGCCACTTTGCCAACGTCGGCACCGCCCTGCAGGGTGTCTCCATCGTCCGCGCTGACAACATCGACTTCCCGTCGCTGACCTGGACCGCCCGTGATGCGGCCGGAGCCACGCTCAATCCGTACTCCCTGGCCAACTACCGCGTTTTGACCGCGACCAATGATCCGGTCGACGGCAAAGCGACGGTGCGCAGCGCCTATGTCGATGCACTACGTCACTTCGACACCTGGTCCATTCCGATCTCGGTCAAGGCCGGCATCAACATCCGCGAGGAAGGCCGCGACAACCGCCGCTACTCCGAGACCTACACCTACCTCGGGGCCGACCGCACCGCCAACACGGTGGACAATGTCGCCACGCCGTTCCTCGACGCCACCTATTCCGGCACGAATCCGGGTTTCGGCTCCCCCGCGATCCAGTGGATCGACGCCTACAAGCTGGCGAGCCTCTACAAGAGCAATCCGGAACAGTTCCGTCTGGGCACGGGCACCAACCAGGACGGGGTCGAGGCGGAGACCAACCGCATCACCAACTCGGAGAAAATCACCGAGACGATCACTGCCGCCTACATCCAGTTCGATGGCAAGCTGATGAACAACAAGCTGCGGTTTGTCACCGGCCTCCGCTTCGAGAAGACCGAGGATGAAGGCGAGGGTGCCTTGACCAATCCCGATGCCGTTTTCCAGCGCAACGCCAACGGTACGTATGTCGACGGCGACCTGGCCACGGCCGGCATCCAACGTGTCCGTCGCACGGACGCGGGCACCGCCGGTTCCCTGCAAGAACTGAAGCTGACCCGGGTCGAACGTGGCTATAAGGCCTCGCGTGAATACGATGGCGTCTATCCCAGCCTGCACCTGACGTACAACTTTACGGACAACTTCCTCGCGCGGTTCGCCTACGCCAAGACCATTGGCTGCCCCGACTACGCCAACATCATCCCGAATGCCGACATCAATGAGGATGACACGAATCCCGATGCCCCCGGTTCGATCACCATTCGCAACACGGCGTTGCAGCCCTGGACGGCGGACAATTTCGATCTGTCGCTGGAGTACTACTTCAGCAAGGGCGGTGTGTTCTCGGTCGGTGCTTTTCAGAAGGATCTCTCGGATTTCTGGACGGCCCGCGGCGGCGTGCTCGACGCGGCGTTCGCGGCCGAGCTCGGCTTGGAAAGCCGGTATGTGGGCTGGACCGTCTCCTCGCTTGAAAACGGAGGCGATGCCTCGATCAGCGGTGCCGAGTTCAACCTCGTTCAGCCCCTGTCCTTCCTTCCGGGATTCGGCAAGTACCTGACGATCAAGTCCAATGGCACGATGATCCACCTTTCGGGCGACAAGACGCCCGACTTCCGCGGGTTCATCTCCAAATCGGGGAATTTCAGCATCAGCTACAATCGCAGCCCGATTGTCCTGAACGTGAATTTCAACTACCGGGGACGCCAGAAGGGCACGAGCATCACCGCCCCGGCCAGCCAGACCGGCGCGCAATATGGCGCCACGACGGGCTTCTTTGAGTATTATGTACCCCGTTACAACATCGACTTGAGCGCCGAGTACAAGCTGACCAAGCGGTTCAACCTCTTCGCCGGCGCCCGCAACATCCTTAACCAGGAGCAAGTAATCCAGCGCTACAGCCAGGATTCCGCGGCGTATGCGCGCGGCTTCCGGCACGAGGAGTTCGGCGTGAACTACAGCCTCGGCGTGAAGGGTCGCTTCTAAGGCGGCGCGGGATTCTGGGTTCTGGAGGAAGAAGGGGTGATAAGCAGGAGTGAAAGCGGAAGCGCGCAGCGGAATCCAGAATCCAGAAGTCAGAAGGTGCGGAGCGGGCAAGATGGGGGAGCCAACGAGGCGAAGGGGTGGGAGGTTCAGGGGATGGCTCTTCTGCCGCGGGCTGTCAGCGTGTTGGATCCCACTGTTTTGTGACTGTGTTTTAGTCGTCTACCTTTTCCATGGAACTCATCCCAGCTCTTGATATCCGCGGTTATTCGCGCCTTACGCCCTCCGATCTCCGCCAGGCTGCCCTGGCGGAGTCACTCTTCACTCCGGGTGCGGTGGTGCTGAAGTATTGGGAAACGGACCGCACGCTGGTCGGCGGGGCGATGCCGACCCAGGGAGAACTTGTCCTGCCGGTGCCGCAGCAGCTGGCGGCGGCGACCTTCAACGAGCGACGCGAGCTGGGTATCATCAACCTCGGCGGGCCGGGTTCTGTCCGGGTCGATGGCGAGGTCCATCCCTTGGGTCCGGTGGATTGCCTGTATGTCGGCCGGGGTGCGCGTCAGGTGGTCTTCGGCTCGAGCCAGCCATCGCAGCCCGCGCGGTTCTATCTGCTCAGCTATCCCGCCCACATGACGTATCCGACGCGGCGGATGGCGTTTCAGGAAGTCAAGGGGGTGGAGCTGGGTGACCCCGCCCAAGCGAATGCCCGCACGATTTACAAATTCATCCACGCTGAAGGCATCGCCAGCTGTCAGCTGGTCATGGGTGTGACGACCCTGAAGGTGGGCAGTGTCTGGAACACCATGCCACCCCATACGCACCTGCGGCGGTCCGAGGTGTACCTCTATTTCAACCTGCAGCCAGCCCAGGTGGTGTTTCACTTCATGGGCAAACCGCAGGAGACCCGGCACCTGGTGGTCCGGGAGGGCGAGGCCGTGCTTTCGCCTCCCTGGTCGATCCATTGCGGTGTCGGTTCCGCCCATTATAGCTTTGTCTGGGGCATGGGCGGTGAAAACCAGGCGTTTGCCGACATGGACCCTGCTCCGCTGACCATGCTGCGCTGAGGACCACTCACACCCGCTGACTTATGCCGACCATCCTCGACCAGTTTAAACTGAACGGAAAAGTGGCGATCGTCACGGGTGCCTCCAAGGGCCTCGGTGCAGCCATGGCGGAGGCACTGGCCGAGGCCGGCGCGGATGTCGCCTTGGTGGCGCGGGGCAGCACCGATGACGTGGCGGCCAGGATCAGGGCTGGGGGCCGGCGCGCGCTGGTGCTGCCGTTCGATGTCGGTGTGCCCGAAGCGGCGGCCAGCATCGTCGCGGAAACGGTGGCCGGGCTGGGCCGTGCGGACATCCTGGTGAACAACGCCGGCATCATCCGGCGGGCGGATTTCCTCGATTTCAGCGAGCAGGACTGGCGGGAGGTCATGGACGTGAACCTCAACGGCGCCTTCCGGCTGAGCCAGCAGTTCGCCCGGCATCTGGTGTCCGTCCGGTCCCCGGGCAAGATCATCCAGGTGGCGTCGCTGCTGTCCTACCAGGGCGGCGTAAGGGTGGCCTCCTACACCGCGGCCAAACATGCGCTGAACGGACTGACGAAGCTGATGGCGAACGAGCTCGCCGGCCGCGGCATCAACGTCAATGCCATCGCCCCCGGCTACATGGTGACCGACAACACGGAGCAGTTGCGGGCCGACCCGGCGCGCAGCCGCTCCATCCTCGACCGCATTCCGGCGGGCCGCTGGGGCACGCCGGATGACCTGAAGGGCGCGGCCGTGTTTCTTGCCTCCCCCGCCTCCGATTACCTGCACGGATTTACCCTGGCCGTCGACGGCGGCTGGCTGGCGCGGTGATCGCGAAGACTTCCGTATCCGGGTTGATTCGGACCACTGCGAAGCCATACTCCGATCGCTGAGCGTGCGCCGGACCCGGGCCACAACCCCCTCCTTTCCATGAAAACATCCCTGGCCTTCCTGCTTGGTGTCCTGGCGGCTGCCTCGTTGGCGCGCGGTGCCTCCAAACTGACCGTCACCGCCAGCCACAACCTCGAAGCGGCGCGTCCGTCCGAGACGTTGATGGTGCCGTGGTCCGAGGTGCGCAAACACCTGCCCGATGCCGCGCCCGACAAGTTGATCGTAAAGGACGCCCAGGGTCGCGTGCTGACGTACCAATTCACCAATTTCCAACCCGAGGACAAGACGGGCCGCTACGACGACGTGCTCTTCCAGCACTCGTTCGCCGCGGGCGAGAAGTCCGCCACGTTCACCATCGAGCGCTCGCCCACGCCGGTGCTGCCCGTGCCGACCAAGACCTTTGCGCGCTACGTGCCGGAGCGGCTCGATGATTTTGCCTTCGAGAACGACCGGCTGGCGCACCGGATGTACGGGCCGGGCCTCGACACGCCGGCCGCGGGCAAGTCGCGCATGATCAGCAGCGGCATCGACATCTGGACCAAGCGGGTGGGCTATCCGGTGATTGATCGCTGGTATCTGCGTGGGCATGACAATTACCACATTGAAAACGGCGAAGGCCTCGACTTTTACTCGGTCGGCACGGGACGAGGCTGCGGCGGCACCGGGATCTGGGACGGGGCGAAGCTGCGCGTCTCCCACAACTGGAAAACCTGGAAGGTCGTCGCCAACGGTCCGGTCCGCACCATCTTCGAGCTCGGTTATGCTCCCTGGGACGCCGGCAATGGGGTCATGGTGTCGGAGGTGAAGCGGTTTACCCTCGACGCGGGTCACAACCTGCACCGGGTGGAGAGCACGTTCACCTTCGAAGGCGCACCCTCGTTGATGGTCGCGCTCGGACTGAGCAAACACAAGGACGTGCCTGCGACGATCGATCGCAATCGGGGCGGCTGGCTCGCCCAGTGGGAAAAGTACCCGCGGGCGACCGAGGGCGAACTCGGCACCGCGGTCATGCTCGCATCGGGCGCGTTCCAGGACTTCGCCGAGGACGACCTGAATCTGCTCGCGCTGGTGCGCGCCACCTCCGGCACCCCGGTCCGCTACGCCATCGGCGCCGGGTGGAATCTGGGCAGTCCCTTTACCTCGGCCGCAGCGTGGAACACCTACCTGTCCGCCGAAGCCGCGCGCCTGCGCGCTCCCGTCACCGTCGCTGTCACCCCGGTTCCCTGACCCCAAGGCCTGTCATGTCCCGTCACCCGTCCTTTCCCGCCGTCGCCCGGTTTCTTCCTCTCCTCGCCGTGGCCGCCGCCG
>Ga0154020_10010121_pt1 | contig 10803 bp, 9 predicted proteins | sample Klosneuvirus_201_FD_109709 | JGI IMG/M metagenome (GOLD analysis project Ga0154020, IMG submission 109709) | Active sludge microbial communities from wastewater, Klosterneuburg, Austria - Klosneuvirus_20160825_MG | ecosystem: Engineered > WWTP > Aerobic digester > Activated sludge | place...
AACTTTGATCTTCTGGAGCCAAAAAGATTCCAATTTTTACAGTGGTGTCTTCTTGCTCCCACACTTAATTACAGAAAGGTCTCTCCGATGAAAGCACTTGTCCTATCTGGAGGAGGCGCAAGAGGCGCTTATCAAGCAGGCGTTTTAAATGCCACATCTGAAATTGCTGCACGTCTTGGCCAAAAACGTCCTTTTGAAATATTCACAGGTGCCAGTGCTGGAGCTATCAATGCTTGCTTCTTAGCATCTCAAGCAGACAATTTTTTGCAAGCCACTGAAAACCTTGCAAATCTATGGGGTACTATTGATGCAGATCAAGTCTTTCGATCCGACCCAATATCGCTTGGAAAAATTGGTTTTAAATGGATGAGAGATCTTCCGCTGGGTGGATTGACTGGGTTTTCACCCGGCCCCTCGTTACTGGATACAGCTCCACTCAGAGAACTTTTACAAAACAATTTAGACTTTTCTAAAATCCAAACCAATATCCAAAGTGGTGTCTTAAAGGCCCTAGCAATCACTGCTGTTGATTATAATTCATCAATGGCTGCCACATTTATTCAAGGTGGTGAAGATCTAAAAATGTGGGTACGTTCTCGACGCTTCTCGGAAAAAGCTGTAATAAATTCAGACCACATCATGGCATCCTCTGCCATTCCGCTGCTTTTTCCACCAATTGAAATCGAAGGGAGATATTATGGTGATGGTTGTTTACGCAATCATGCACCACTCAGCCCCTCTATTCATATGGGAGCAAAAAAGATTTTAGTCATTGGAGTAAGACGTCACACTGATATCATTGCCCCTAAAACAAAAACGATCTCAACTCCCACCCTCGCTCGTGTCATCAATACATTACTTAATGCCGTATTATTAGATGGGATTGAGTTAGACTTAGATCGTCTTAAAAAAATAAACGATTTTATGAATCAAATTCCAACAGAACTTCACGGACCATTAAACTTTAGATCTGTCGAACATGTTTGGGTTCATCCAAGTATTGATATTGGTCAACTCGCTTATGAGCATGCACACAAACTTCCACGATTTATTCGCTATCTCTTGCGCGGTCTTGGCCCGAGTGAGGATTCAAAAGAAATTATTAGTTATCTATTATTTGATCCCGTTTTTTGTCAAAAGTTAATGGATGCAGGTTACGAGGATGCCATGAAAAAGAAAATTGAGATCGAAAACCTATTAGGAAGTGAAGATTGAGCTTGAGATCTTCTTTTCAAAAGACTCATTAAAATTGCCGATGATGCTGTGATGAGTTCTACGAGCAAATCACTCTTAACTAAAGGTTTCTCTCAATTAATAACTCCTGTTTCTAAAAGAAAGTGAGAGTTTATGTTAATCTCTGATCTTGGAGAATTTGGATTAATTGAAAGAATTTCTTCCGCAATGAAACAAACCCTTCCTGATAAGGTTGTTGGCATCGGAGATGATTGTGCTGTCATTCCTATATCAAAGGAACTCTCCTATCTCGTTACTACAGATGCTCTCGTAGAAGATGTACATTTTATAAAAAATAAAATATCACCCCAAAATTTAGGTCACAAATCACTCGCCGTTAACCTGAGTGACATCGCCGCTAAGGGAGGCACTCCACACAGTGTTTTTTTAACACTTAGCTTGCCCAAAAATCTTGAAGTAGAATGGATCGATCAATTTATTGCGGGCTTTCATAATTTAGCTTCTAAATATAATACGCTATTATTGGGTGGAGATATAACAGGATCAACGAGCAAAATCTCTATCAACGTAACAGTGATTGGTTCAGCTCATCCCGATAAAATTAAACTTCGTTCAACAGCTAAGTTGGGAGATATTATTTGTGTTACAGATAGCCTTGGTGATTCTGGTGCTGGCCTAGCAGCAATTCTTGGCAATTTCAAAGAAACAAATGAATCAAACTATCTTATTAATCGCCATTACCGCCCTGAACCTCATTTAGCACAAGGCGAATTTCTCGCCCAATTCAATTCAGTACATGCCATGATGGATGTTTCTGATGGGCTTTATTCCGATATCAAAAGAATTATTACCGCCTCTCATTGCGGCGCTACTATTAATATGAATCAAATGCCAATTTCAGATCAACTTTGTCGATTCTCTGAAGACAATCACCTTGATCCCTTAGAAATCGCAACGATTGGAGGTGAAGATTACTGCTTGCTTTTAACGGTGAGCCCCGAAGCCTTTGACGACGTGTCCAAAGCCTTTTACCAAAAGTTTAAACACAAACTTTGCTCTATTGGCAATATAACTCTTCCAAAGGCAGATCCAATTTATATTAGAAATAATAAAACATTTTCATTTAAGCAAAAAACATTTAATCATTTTGGAGAAAATTAGTAAATTTTAAAAAAGAAATTTATACTTATTGTTTTTGCTTATTATCTAATAATTCAAATTGGATGGAAACCTTAGATTGTCCCAGCACTAATACTTGAAACGGTTGATAATGTACTGGCAAACTCACCGGTATTGGTTCACCGTCAATTTTGGTACCATTTGAAGTTGCTAAATCAGTAATTAATATTGCACCATCTTTGTATTCAACTTCAACATGATTTCGGCTAATACTGTTATCAGGAATAGATAAAACATGGTTCACACCTCTGCCGATAATTATTTTTTTTTGATAGACTGGAATTGGGGGAACTCCCGCATCCTCATTGAGTTTAATGATAAAGTATGGTTTTTTTTTAAATAATTTTAACATATTATGTCCCTATAAAAAACAAGAAGTGCAACTCTGATTTGCCCAATCTCTCTTTTAATTTATAATATGAAGTCTCACCCTATCTCAAGGTTTATTAAACTCTAAAACCTTAAAATGAAGAACTGTAATTTTCTGCTCGAACTGATGTTAAAATCACCTCGTCCTTGAAATGCTTTCTAATCAATCTTTGAGCAATATAAGAAGACTTCACTTTCCAATAATTTTTATTTACTGTTACAACAGATAAAGCCAACATACGTGTTCCTAATCTTGCATAGCCAACGAACCAATCTGTTTTACCTTTTGGGTTAGTACCATTAAGCGAACCAGTTTTTCCTCCGGCCTCCACCATCGAAAAATGTTTTGCCTGAGCTAACTCTCTAAATGATTTACGAGAAGTTCCATGTTCTACCGTTTCATTCATCAAATCTCGCAATGTTTTAGCTGTTGTAATCGATATCGGACTTTCTAAAGATAAAATCATCGATTTATAGACTGGAGTACCGTCAGGCTTCATCAGTGATTCAACGAGGTATGGTGACTTCATTTCACCATCATTTACAATCGCAGAGGCAATAAGCGCACCATGAATTGGGCTTAATGTATTTAAATTATTATAACCCGAGGCTACTTCAGCCACGTGAAAAGGATCAGAGGAAGAAATTAATGCCCTTCCAGATTCAGCAGGCATATCTCCCAATAAATCCTTATTAAAGTAAAACTTTTTAGCATAGGTCATAAGATCATCACCATGCATGAATTTAAGAGCTAACTTACCAAAAAATATATTTATAGAACGCGCAAAGGCTTCTTTAAAAGTAATAGAACGAGCCCATTTTTCATTATCATTAAATAGATCACGTTTATAAAGCTTATAATTTCCGCCGGTATAACCCATCTCCATGTCAGGTGATACTTTATATTTTTCAATAGCAGCAGAAGCTGTTACAATTTTAAAAATACTTGCTGCTGGAAAACTTGCCTTTAGGGCCCAGTTTTCGTTAGAAGGATGCCCACCTTCATAGCTTGCCATAGCTAAAATTTTTCCAGTGGAAGGGTCCATCGCAACAACTGAAGCATAATCAGAGCCATATTGCCGTAATAAAGCATCTAACTCTTTTTGCAATTCATAATCAAATGTATAAAGTACTTTTAAGTTATCGGTTGATCCATTCATTGAAGTATTAACAATCGGTGCAAAATTATTTTTTAGTAATGATTGAGATAAATACTGTGTTACAATTTTTCTGTGATCATGGATTGCAGTAAGCTTTCCTTCGATTCCCAATAATGAATTTTTAATACTTGGGGCGTTTTTAACACCTGCATTAATTCCAAAAATACAGAGCAAAGATAACAAACTACCTAAAGTAATTAAATTTCGCCGTTTTCTATTAAATAAAATCCATTTAAGAACACTTCTCATATCAATAGTTTATATCCATTTAGTTAATACTTCTAGCCTCAGCTGCAGATTTTATTAAATACTGTATAAAAGTGATATTCATCTCAAAATGAGTCACTTTTACAAAGGAATTAATACAATTAACAGCATCCTTTAATAGCTCAAATTTCACGTCAGTCCTAAGTGATGATTGGAACGCTAATCCTCTTCTCTACTTAGCTATATTGACTGAATATTAAAGTCTCTCACACTGTTGTAGTTGAACTACACCTTTATTCGATTTAAACTTCAATTGTATTATAAATCTGGACCCCTCTTAATCCTCCACATCAAACCAAACTTAAGAAAAATAAAATTCCATTCTTTTCATTGAAAACCACTTTTACTTACAAACGCAAGCTTAGGACCCAAAATAATTAGCCACGAATAAAAAAAATACCATTGCTAGTTATTTTTCCATTGAGTTGGAGGATAAATGATCATTTATTTAAAATTTGCATATTTTTAAGCCACTTAGCATTAAATTTTATTTTGTTGGTGCCAAAGTGGGACTTTTGTCCTAGCCTGAATTAAACGTCCATGGAAAGGAATTTAAATGTTTAAATTAATAAGTAAAATAGAGGGTTTAACCCTATTATCCATAGCTTTAATGCTATTTATTTCAACAAGTGCATTTTCAACTTCTGATGATGAGTTAACATATTGGCTCAAAATTAAAGCCAATGATAAATATGACAGAACCGAAATTGAAAATTTAGGTATTCCAATTGAAATTATAAAAGATGATTATGTCATTTCTTATGGATCAAAAGAAAATGTGGATCTGTTAAAAAATAAAAATCTTTTAATAGCTTCTTCTCCGATACTAAGCCTCGCGGATTTTCCAAGTGAAGATGGTATTTATCACAACTATGCTGAATTAACTGAAGCCTTAAGAAAACTTGCAAATGATAATTCTGATATTATTGCAATGGATTCAATTGGAAAGAGTGTTGAAGGAAGAGATCTTTGGCACTTAAGAATCTCAACAGACTTGGCAAATAGTAAACAAAAACCGGCGACACTTTTTATCGGCGGACATCATGCTCGTGAACATCTTTCTATGGATGTGCCGTTGAGATTGATGCAAAAATTTATTGAAGGCTATCGAGCTGGAGATGCTCGCATTATCCGACTTGTTCAGACACGTGAAATTCATATGATACCAATGGCAAATCCAGATGGTGCTGAATTTGATATTTCAACAGGTAATTATAAAATGTGGAGAAAAAATCGTCGACCTAATAAAGATGGTAGTTTTGGTGTCGATCTTAATAGAAATTATGGATTTAAATGGGGCACAGGAGGTTCAAGCAAAGATCCAAGACAGGATACTTTTATGGGACCGACTCCATTTAGCGAACCAGAAACACTTGCTTTAAAAACATTTATTGAACAGCAAGAGAATATTAATTTATTACTTTCATTTCACACTTATTCTGAGCTTATTCTTTATCCTTGGGGTCACAATTATAATCCCATTTCAGACATTAAAGATGTCAATGTTTTCAAAAAAATGGCTGAAAAAATGGCCGAATGGAATAAATACACTCCCCAACAAGCCTCAGATCTTTATATAGCAAGCGGCGATACAACAGATTGGGCTTACGGAGATCAACATATTTTTGCTTTCACATTTGAACTAGATCCAACGAATACCTTGGGTGGAGCAGGATTTTATCCCGGACCCGATGTTATTCCAAGTGTGGTACAAAAAAATTGGGAGCCGTTCCTCTATATGATGGAGTATGCTGATAATCCTTATCGGGTATTAGATATTGATTCTGGATTAAGCTTTTAAATAAATCGCTATAATTAAATTAAAAAAAAAGCAGGTTTCTCTTATTAAAAATAAAAGAAACCTGCCCAACAAGTCTAGTAAAACAACTGTTAAGGTTATTTCACTTGGGTTTTGCGATAAGCCGGATTCTGTCTTTATAAAAGCTCTTGCCTGCTTCTCTAGAGATAGTCATTCCTCTGGGAGTTTATTCACATAAACCCTCTAGCGATCTTACCCGGAGGCACATGCGGATCGCATTTAATCGCCTCCCTATTTGATCTTGCTCCGCACAGAGTTTGGCTATTTTCACTCCAGCGACTCCTCTAAACACTCCCGTTCCCGCATCTAGAATCATTGCCCTGGACATTTTCTCTGTTCCACTGTTCCTCATCTTACGATGGAGGGGCGTTACCCCCTGTGCTATCCTTTGGAGTCCGGACTTTCCTCAGTAAATACAAGTTATTAGTTCAAATTTACCGCGACTATCCACAAAACCAATCACACCATAACACAACTTTTGAAATTCTCATAGTTCCTTTTAGGTATGGCGAAAATGACTGCAAAAGGAACTATTCCATTTTTTTTGCTTTTCCTACAACTAATTTTTTTTTATTTATGAATCAAAAATTTCAGTTTTCAATAAGATCTAGCCAATATACTTATTACAAAATAATAACAAAAAACAGGCCTAATCTAATGACTATTAAGCTATAAGCCTTATAAAACTCAAATGAAAGTAAATAAAAATGGTATATTTTTTGCTTTGATACCAAACGACTGTATCTTTAACGAAGGAACTAGGTGTGATTAAAGCATTTGTATTCATTATGTTAGGTTTTAGTAGTTTGAGTTGGGGATGGAAGCCTGCTGATTGGAAACTAGAACTGAAGGATATACTACCAGTTGATGCTGAAGGTGAAGCCATCACTTCATCTAATTTGAAATATCATACAACCAAAGCAACTTATATCCCATTATTTAATCACTATCTTAGCGTCTCATCATCATCCATCAATAGGTTAGCAGTTACCGATGCAAAAAAATCAAAGCTAGAGACAAGAATCACAATATTGAAAAAATTAGCTGAATTTTTAAATAATAACATAAATGGTTCTAGTGACTATTTTGAATTTATTAATCAACAAGAAAATGACATTCTTCTTCGAATGATTGTAAAAGCTCAACTTAAACAAAATGATTTACTTCAATTAAGGAATGACTACATCACTCGCTCTTTACCGGAAATTCAAAAACTATATTTGGCACCAGTCAAAATGGCATATGAAGATGGAAAAAAAGTATTGTCTAATTTTATTTCAGTGCAAAGTCGTATTGAAGAAATTGAAAGTGGACGATGGGACTTGAGTCAACTTACTGATGAATTAAAAGCAGCTTACTCTGGAATTAAATTCAAATGCATTTACAGTTGGTATAAAGATCCAGTTGAATTAGAAAAATACAAAATTCAAACAATAAAAGAACATTTTAAGTTTACCAATGACTATGCCAATTATCGTAAACAAAGAAACGCAAATTTAAATAAGTTAGGAAAAACTGATAGTACATGGGATTCCGATTGGGCTTTATTTAATGATTTCAAGAAAGTTTTGCATGGTTATAAAACGAATCAAGTTGAACTCATTGATTTAACAGATACAGTTTCTGATGAGTCCATTAATAAACAACTTACTGGAAGCTGGAGTCAACGTCTAATCGTAGCAAGGTGTTTTAAAGATACAGTTGTTCAAAAATGGGAAATTGATTTAAAAAAATACTATGATAAACTTGCAATCGAAAATCCTAAAACTAATAATTTTAAATCAGAAGACATAGGCTTATTTTAATACATAAAATTTATTTTTTCTAATACTTAGTAATATCAAAATCTCAGCGTAACTTAAGGCTATTTAGGGTTTAACAAGTATTCTTTTAATTCATGTGGGATAGAAAAGTTATAACCACTCAGAAAAAGGATTCGTCATATACGATTCTTCGCTCTATACCAGAGCCCATGGGTCTCTTTTGTGCGATATTGGTTGTGAGTTCGACAATAAACGCGCAGCGATTTTTCATCATTACCACTACTTTGACTCCAAGGAATGACATGGTCCCACTCTAGTTGATGTTTACTATGACATCATTTTCCGTTTTCTCCAACAAACTCACAACATCCTCCGGATTGTTGAAACACTTTACGCTTAGTCTCTTGAGGGATGAATCTAGTTTCTTGAGGAATAAATATAGTTTCTTTATGGATAAATCGGTTGCCCATAGTGGCTTGAGATAAAAAGGGTGTTTGTTTATTTCTTTGAGAAAAGTCAGGGCAAAGTTTATTCTTACGATTGGTTTTAACTTTTACATCGGTGCCGCCTTCTGTCAGAGAATTTGCTTTATCTGTTGACCTTCCCCCCAAAATTAGGGCCAAATTTATTCGGAACTTCCTGTTAAATTTGCCACAGTTACTACTCGGAGGGCGATAGCTTAATGAACTGTGTGGTCTTCATGGTTACAGGTGAGGGGACTTACCCACCCTCCCCACATCCCATGAAAAAGTAAATCCCTTCGGGCTTTTTCATGGGTGTGGAAAGCGTGGATAAGATCCACAGGCCTATTCGTATTTATTATTTAAAGTATTATTTACTTAAAATATAAAATCTTTAAAAGAAAAAATTTATTTATAAAAAATATCCTTCCTGACGCATCCGATACACTTTATATCGGAGACATAATTTATACTTTTTTACTCAAGGAAAAATTCCATGAGTAGGAAAGAGTATAATGTAATGGATGAAAAGCTAAAATTTATGAGAAGTTCAGAGGGAGGGACTAGGTCAGTCAAGGATCGTAGAGGGGAACTCTCGAAAATTTGAATCATTACAATATGAATCAGAATCTTGTTGCCTAATAAGGGTTTTCCACGCTCTCCCCGCCGCTTGAAAAAGCCCAGAGGGATTTTCTTTTTCACAGGCGGTGGAGAGGGTGGGGAACCCGTTATTCAAAATTAAAGTTTGATCCCAGACAGATTCAAACCACATCCTTCTCTTTAACTTGACAATCAACGATTTCAAATTTTGAAACTTGCAAGTCACATAATCGATTGAGTCTAATATCTGCTCCAGCCATGGAGCTTCTCCTTTATATGTTTTTTGTCGTAATTAAATAATATCAAGGTCTTAAGAAGCATCAATGACTGTTCTTAGTCTCCCTAGCAAATACGGTCCCTCAGCAATTTAAAATAAAATCAAGAAAAAGATGACAACTAAGTAAAATTACTTTGTTTCACTCAAAAACATAAAGAGTCTTATGCAATGAAGCCTCTTTGAGTCTTACTGTCGATACTTTAGATACTTTTTCTCAAATCAAAGCCAGTTCTATTATTTATTTCATTGCTACCAGTCCGAACAGGAGAACAAAATATTAGCTGTTAAAAACGTTTCCCACTGCAGACCACGCCTTTGGGTGGGCTAATTGAGTCGCCCTTAACAAGCTACTATAAATATTCTTTATTGGCATATTCTTTGCAGTTTAAGATGAGAGAGATCTGAGTTATTTTTTTGAACAAAGGAGAATTTATGAGTCGTCTCATTTTAATAGTAATATCTTTATTTACACTTCATTTAAGTGGAGCATTAGCTCAATCGCCAGACTTTTACGAAGTATTCAATCCAACAATATTATATAATAATAAGAATTTCATGTTAGCTCAAATAGAAGAGTTAGTGCAGATTGATGAAGATAAACTTTCAATTTTAGTAAATGATTGCATCGAAAGTTATAAAAAATCTTTAGAGGATATCGATGACAATGGACTTAAAATTGAGCTCGAAAAAAAGATCAAAACATTACCAAAGGATTGTCGAAAAATAAAAAGAAAATTTATGGGTAATAAATTGGAAACAGAAACAACTATCAATATAACAAATTTAATAAATCATAAAGAAGGTTTTGTAATTATTGGTGCAATACTTTCTTCAAGTGGTATGGACAAAAAGCTCAATTGCGTTAGTATTACAAACTGCAGCCTATCATTTCCATTTAAATTAGAACGTCTTGATGATATTTCAAATAGAGTAGAAAATATTAATTTCGGCCAGCGAAGCAAAAATATGGAATTAGCTAATTTAGCAATAAATGCTATTGAGCAACAACTTAGAAAGGTAACATCTTCTGATGGAGAAAAAATTAGATATGAAAAAGGCAGTCCTCAATAACAATCGTTTTTCATTATACAATTGATACATTACCTGAAACAGATGAAAATCTATCTAATTTAGATAAACCCTCAGACTACGAAGTATCTTCTCCAACAGCAGGAGAAAGATCAACACAAACTTGATCTACAGAAAGTGCTGTTGCCACTACATAACTATTTTCCGAAATGCCAAAAATCTAATAATATAGCATTGGATTCAGAATGAAGGCTATTGAACGCGTGTTTAACCGTCACCATCTTTGTTTTGAGATATAGAACAAATGTTTACCTTTAAATACAAGTCAACCAGCCTCACTCGACTCTCAGAGGAATCATCTGAGCCAACACTAGATGAATTCAAAACAGTTTTGGATAAAATAATCAAAAAATCCATTTCGCTTTTGGAGAGGAGGGGTTTTCTCGTCAAAGACAATGAAGATCCCTTGAGTTTTACTATAGACAGTGTAGACACGTTTTCTCAAATCCAAGCCAGTTCTGCCATTTACCGCTTTGCCACAGGGCCTAACAGGGGAAAAAAACCCTGGTTCTAAAAACGATTCCCAATACGGATCACGCCTCTGGGACGGGCTTAGTTGCAACACACTCAGGATTTAGTCTCCATGCTGGAGTTGCTGTTGGTGGAGGAGAGAGAAAAAAACTAG
>Ga0154020_10010122_pt1 | contig 10803 bp, 11 predicted proteins | sample Klosneuvirus_201_FD_109709 | JGI IMG/M metagenome (GOLD analysis project Ga0154020, IMG submission 109709) | Active sludge microbial communities from wastewater, Klosterneuburg, Austria - Klosneuvirus_20160825_MG | ecosystem: Engineered > WWTP > Aerobic digester > Activated sludge | place...
AAAATGAAAAACAGAACCACAAAAGTACGCAATTTTCGCCCCTTCTTCAACTAATTTTCGGATATAAGACCTATATTTGCGACCCTTAAAAAAGGCTATAAATGCATGTTTTCAATGAAATAGGGCCTTTAAAGGCCTTTTTAAGGAGAGAAAAAATAGATTCCAATTCCCTTGGTTTTGTTCCTACTATGGGGGCTCTTCATCAAGGTCATCTTTCTCTTATAGAAGCCTCGCAGTCCGAAAATTCGATGACGGTATGCAGCATTTTTGTAAACCCAGCTCAGTTTAATAACCCGGCTGATCTGGCTAAATATCCCCGAACTTTCGAGGCTGATAAAGTTTTACTGGAAAGGGCTAAGTGTGATATTTTGTTTTGCCCTGAAACCTCACAGATGTATTCGTCTCAAAGCCAGGTTACCTTTGATTTTGGAAAACTTGATACAATGATGGAGGGACATTACAGGCCCGGACACTTTAGCGGTGTAGCCCTGGTTGTGTCTAAACTGCTCCATATCGTTTCTCCTGATAGAGCCTACTTTGGACAAAAGGATTATCAACAATTTAAGATAATTGAAAAGCTGGTTGCCGATTTAAAGTTTGATGTTTCACTTCGATGTATGCCCATCAAGCGTGAAACTGATGGACTAGCAATGTCTTCTCGCAATGCGCGCCTCGACACTGATCAACGAAGTAAGGCTACTGTTTTTTATCAATCTTTATTAGAGGCGAAGGCATTACTCCAGCAAGGAAATTCAATGAAGCATGTTTGCGAATTGATTATTAAAAAATTTGAAAATATAGGTGAGGTTAAACTGGAATATCTTGAATTAGCCGACACATCAAACTTAACACCAACGGAAAGCGTTTCTGATAACGCAATACTACTTATCGCGGGGTACGTAGGCGAAATTCGGTTAATCGATAATTTATTAATGAAGGATGCGGATTGAGGTTTTGAAATCAAAAATACATCGGGTAAAAATTACTCAGGCTGAGTTGCATTATGTAGGAAGCATAACAATTGATGAGGCTTTATTGGAGGCGGCCAATTTATTGGAAGGCGAAAAGGTACAAGTCGTTAACATTAATAATGGAGAGCGATTAGAAACCTACGTAATAAAAGGACCTCGAAATTCGGGCGTTGTATGCCTCAACGGTCCGGCTGCACGTAAGGCTCAGGTAGGAGATGTCGTAATAATTATTTCATATGCTTCGATGGAGTATGAAGAAGCCCGTAATTTTAAACCATCTTTGATTTTCCCTGATCCAGAGAACAGACTGAATTAATTATTCCCAACATACCTTGAACTCGAAAATAAAATCTGCTCTTCAATATTTACTTCTCATTGCCATCACTACGGCTCTGCTTTGGCTTTCCCTAAGGGGGTTAAAAGTTGGTAATGGGGAGGATAAGAGTGAATTTATTTGGAATGCGTGGCTGCGGTCTGATAAGGGATATTTAATGCTTATGGTGTTGGTTGCCATGATTAGCCATGTGCTTCGTGCCGTTCGATGGAAGATGCTCCTGGAGCCTACGGGTCATTCAGTAACGCTCACAAACAGTTTTCTGTCTCTTATGATTGGCTATCTCGTAAACCTGGCCGTGCCCCGGGGCGGAGAAGTTTCGCGATGTTATAATTTGTATAAGTTAGAGAAAACTCCGGTGGAGGTTTCTTTTGGCACCGTGGTAGTTGAACGCTTAGTGGATTTAGTTTGTCTTGTACTCCTTATCGGGATTTGTTTTGTTGTGGAATGGAAAAAACTCAAAGCTTTCATAGAAACGCTTGACTTCTCTTCCTCAGGCGGATCCTCTCTTCCTATTTGGATTTTTATTGTATTGGTATTTTTTGTTGGGTTAGGCGTTGGTATTTACCTGCTGCGAAATAATCAAAAAATTCGAAAAATTTTAGCTGGCTTTAAAGATGGGTTAATGGCTATATTCCGATTGAAGAATAAGTTTCTGTTTATTTTTTATTCTGTTGCTATCTGGGTTCTTTATTTTCTGATGAGTTATTGTGTAGTAATAGCTTTTCCGGAAACGAGTGGACTTGGAATCAGTGCTGTGCTTACGCTATTTGCCATTGGCGCTATTGCCATGGCGGCTCCACTACCCGGTGGCGCAGGTTCTTATCATACGCTGGTGCCGCTGGGGTTGGTGATGCTTTATAATTTACCCGAAGCCGATGCCATTGCTTTTGTTTTTATTTTTCATGGCTGGCAAACCGTCACCATGATTACCGCTGGCGTTGTATCTTTAATCATTAGTTACCTGATTATCCGATGGAAAAAAGTGCCGGAAAAATTGTAGGCATTGCAGAGGCAAAAACGCTGGTAAAAACATGGCAGCAAGCCGGCAAGCAAGTTGTATTCACCAATGGCTGTTTCGACTTAATCCACCTGGGGCACGTTGATTATCTGGAAAAGGCGCGGTTGCTTGGCGATAAGTTAGTGCTTGGCTTAAATACCGATGATTCAGTAAGTAGATTTAAAGGTCCGGAGCGACCGCTGCAAGATCAAAACTCGCGTGCGCGTGTGTTAGCCGCCATGCAATTTGTGGATTTGGTTGTGTTCTTCAATGAGGATACGCCTCTGGAATTGATTTCTGCGTTATTGCCCAATGTTTTAGTAAAGGGAAGTGACTATTTGACAGAAAATATTGTTGGCGCAGATGTTGTGAAAGGAGCAGGGGGCGTAGTGAAAACCATTGATTTTGTTCCAGGGTATTCAACAACGCGAATTGTAGAAAAAATTAAAAAGACTTAAACAAATAATAATGGGTGCTATAATTATCACGGGCTTTTTTATGTTGGTTGGATGGCTTGTTAGTTCCAGATTAAAGGCCAAGTTTAAAAGATACTCCGAAATAAGATTGACCAAAGATCTTACAGGTGCTGAAATCGCAAGATTGATGATTGCCGATAATGGCATTAATGATGTACAAGTAATTTCCGTAGAAGGTCAACTAACAGATCACTACAATCCAGCTACTAAAACAGTTAATCTCAGTCATGATGTGTATCACGGACGAAATGCAGCATCAACGGCAGTAGCGGCTCACGAATGTGGTCACGCGGTTCAGCATGCCAAAGCGTATAGTATGTTGCAATTCCGTTCAGCGATGGTGCCTATTCAAAACGTCAGCGCCAAGGTGATTAATATGGTTTTTCTTGGAATGATGTTCGGCTCATTTTTATTTAAAGGATTATTTTCAATGGATGTTGCTTTGATGGTGATCATTGCCTGTTATGGTGTGTTTGCCCTTTTTGCATTAGTTACCCTTCCGGTAGAATTTGATGCAAGCAAAAGAGCGTTGGCCTGGATAGAGGCGCGGGGTATTGTTACAAGTCAGGAACACGCCATGGCCAAGGACGCATTAAACTCTGCAGCCATGACGTATGTAGTAGCGGCCATCGGTGCAGTTACGATGCTACTTTATTATGTTATGATCTTTTTGGGCAGACGAGATTAAGTCTTGTCATTTCCGTCAAACCAATATACTTTGCAGGCCTGAGTTTAATCTTAGGCCTCTTTTTTATTACCTTGAGAAGTAATTACAGGTATTATGAACTTTGATTTATCTGAAGAACAAATAGCCGTGCAGGCTGCAGCCCGCGATTTTGCACAAACAGAATTATTACCAGGTGTAATTGAGCGTGACACAGAACAGAAATTTCCGGCTGATCAAATCAAAAAGATGGGCACGTTGGGCTTTATGGGTATGATGGTAGATCCCAAATACAACGGAGGTGGCATGGATACGATTTCGTATGTACTTGCCATGGAAGAGATTTCAAAAATAGATGCGTCTGTTTCGGTGTGTATGTCGGTGAACAACTCGTTGGTATGCTGGGGGCTCGAAACTTTTGGAACCGAAGCGCAGAAAGAAAAGTATCTGAAAAGATTAGCCACAGGTGAAGCAATTGGCGCTTTTTGTTTGTCAGAACCAGAAGCGGGATCAGATGCAACTAGCCAGCGCACTACGGCAGAGGACAAAGGAGATTACTATTTGTTGAATGGAACCAAGAACTGGATTACGAATGGCAAGAGTGCCAGCGTTTACATAGTAATAGCTCAAACCGATGCTGCTAAACGTCATAAGGGAATCAATGCTCTTATTGTAGAGCGAGGCATGGATGGTTTTGTGGTAGGAAAGAAGGAGGACAAAATGGGCATCCGCGGATCGGACACACATTCGCTTATGTTCACCGATGTGAAAGTTCCCAAAGAAAACAGAATTGGTGAGGATGGTTTTGGATTTACTTTCGCGATGACCACGTTAAATGGCGGACGAATAGGTATTGCCAGTCAGGCATTGGGTATTGCAGCAGGCGCTTATGAACTCGCCCTGAAGTATGCGAAAGAAAGAAAGGCATTTGGCAAACATCTGACCGAGCACCAGGCCATTCAATTTAAGCTAGCGGAAATGGCCACAAAGATTGATAGTGCCCGACTCTTAATTTGGAAGGCAGCGCATCTGAAAGATCAAAAGAAAAATTTTGTTAAGGCAGCTGCGATGGCCAAATTATATGCATCACAAATTGCGCAGGAAGTAACTACCGAGGCCGTACAGATTCATGGTGGTTATGGCTATGTAAAAGAGTTTCATGTTGAGCGCCTGATGCGTGATGCAAAAATTACACAGATCTATGAAGGCACCACGGAGATTCAAAAAATGGTAATCTCCCGCGAGCTTTTGAGGTAAATAACTAAATCAAACTCCGGGCTTTTAATTCAAGGTATTTATTTATTGTATTGATAGTCAGTTTTTCCGGACTGGTTAAAATGCATTGAATGCCATGCTTCTTAAGTTCCATCGCGATTAATTTTTTTTCGTAACTGAACCGCTCGGCTATCGCTTTGTAATAAATCTCCTTAACCGTTTCGGCCGGATAATCTGTAACTTTTTGAAGTTCTGTATTTTCAAAAAAGATTGCTACCAGTAGGTGTGTGTTGTTAAGCTTGAGCAAGTAAGGTAACTGGCGATGCAAACTATGAATACTTTCAAAATTGGTGAATAATAAAATTAAGCTGCGTTGTGATAGCGTTCTACGAATAGTAGAATATAAAACCGAGTAATCAGTTTCCAGAAAGGCAGTCTTTTGATTGTATAACACTTCTTGTATCGTAGCCATTTGTTTATTGATTCTTCCAGCCGGAAGAATATTACCGATCTGATCCTGAAAAGTTATTAGCCCTGCTTTATCCGATTTCTTAATAGCAATATTCGAAATAACTAGTGCGGCATTGATGGCATAATCCAGTAAGCTCATCCCCGCAAAGGGCATTTGCATTACCCGACCTTTGTCAATTAAAGAATATACTTGCTGCGAACGCTCATCTTGATATTGATTAACCATCAGCTTTGATCTTCGTGCAGTGGCTTTCCAGTTTACGGTTCTAAAGTCATCGCCACTTACATAGTCTTTGATTAATTCAAACTCTTGATTGTGCCCGATGCGTCTGATTTTTTTTATTCCGCTATCGGTCAGGCGATGGCTGATAGCCAACAACTCATATTTTCGCATTTGAATGTAAGAGGGATACACGGGCACCATCTTGTCATTCGAAAACCGAAATCTTCGGGCAATAAGTTTCAGTGATGAACTTACCAATATATTTACCGATCCAAAAAAATACTCGCCTCGTTTAACCGGGCGGAGCGAATACTTGATAACCTTCTGATCGCCTGCGGCCAGGTATAAATTGAATTCAAGATCCCTGCGTTGAAATTGATGTGGGATTTCATCAAACACACGAAGTGAAATTTTGAAAGTATAAAAACTTTCAAGGTAGATGGAGATTTCATTCTCGTCTCCATTCGAAAGTCTATCAGCTAACAAACGCTCACCACGCAAACCGCGTTTAACCCGAAAGAGCAAAATCAAATCGGTTAACAGACTTGCTACCAGCAAAAAGAAAAGAATTTTAGGGATGAAATACGCACCGCCAAACACAAACGCAATAAGAAAAGCAACCACAACGATGCTAATCAAAAGAAATAGCCGATTTCCTAAATATAAATCACGAAGGATTTTCATTTAACGAGGCACTTCAATTTTATCTACAATCTGTTTCACCACCTCATCAGTGGTAATGCCTTCCATTTCCTTTTCCGGACTTAGTAGTATCCGGTGGCGTAATACAGGTAAAGCCACAAACTTGATGTCTTCCGGACTTACAAAGTCGCGACCATTAATCATAGCGAATGATTTTGCAGCCATCAGAATGGCGATAGAAGCGCGAGGTGATGCGCCCAGAAATAAACTTGGGTTGTTTCGGGTTTCCTGAATAATCTGTGCGATGTAGACCAGTAGATTTTGTTCGATATGCACCTGTTGCACGAATTGTCGGAATGCCTGGATTTGATCTGCGGTAAGCACGGAACTTACTCCGGCAATGGGTTGAACTCCCTTTCGATCATGATGCCTTTGTAGAATTTCAATTTCTTCTTCTTGTGAAGGATAGCCGACAGCAATTTTAAACAGAAATCGATCGAGCTGCGCTTCGGGTAATCGATACGTGCCTTCTTGCTCTATCGGATTTTGTGTGGCCAATACAACATAAGGAAGTTTCATTTTATGCGTGTGACCATCCACAGTAACCTGTCGTTCTTCCATCACCTCAAACAAAGCTGCCTGTGTTTTGGCTGGTGCGCGATTGATTTCATCAATCAGGATGATATTGGAAAAGATAGGACCTGCTTTGAATTCGAACTCAGAAGTTTTTAAGTTATATACTGAAGTGCCTAATATATCGGATGGCATGAGATCAGGGGTAAACTGAATTCGTGAGAAGTCTACTGAGATAATTTTAGAAAGTAATTTGGCGGTAAGCGTTTTTGCCACACCCGGTACCCCTTCAATAAGGACATGCCCATCAGCTAAAATGGCGGTAATTAAAAGGTCAATCATTGTCTCTTGACCCACAATCACCGTTCCGATGGCTGCTTTTATTTTTTTTACTTGCTCGTTCAGTGCAGTTAAATCCACACGATTTTGAAATATATTTTCCTCCATAAACTTTTATTTCTTTAGTTGAAATTTTTCGATAGCCTTATTTAAGTTAGTTAATTCATCCGCAGAGATTTTCTCTTTTGCGGTGACCTGATTTATTAACGTGATTAGTTCGCGCACAGTTTGCTCAGGTACTCCTGATTTTTTTGCCAGCACAAAAACTAATCCCTCATTCGGATCATGTAGATTTAATAAGTATTGCGTTCGAATCTGATCAAAGAGAAATTGGATTTTTTTCTCAGCAATGTTTTTATGATCACCGCGCTCGTAATATAAGTTGCCGATAGTGGCTACAAATTCCAAACTGGTGTTGGCAAGTGGTTTAATAATGGGTATGATTCGCTGTTTGCGTTTCGCCTCAAAAATAATAAAAACCAAAAGTGCAATAATAGAAATATAGTAGGCCCAGCGTAGCGGCTCCGTGGTTAAGATAAATCGCAGAGGTGTAGCTGCCTCCATTCTTCCCAGGTGATAATACTCTGTCCAACGAGTTGTGTTTTTTGGTAGATAGGATAAAAGCGAGGAAACAAACTGATGATTTTGTTCGTTGAGCAAATAGATATTTGTAAAAATCATGGGGGTGCAGTTTAGAATTATGCTTCCCTTTCCTTTTACAATCCGTAAAGAAACAGGTTGATAAAAATCATTCTTAGCAATAACCGTGGCACTTACCGAATCCAGCCGATTGAAATAGTTATGGATGTTGTTTCGTTTGTAGGTAAACCGTTGGGTTGAATCCATTACCGGACTTACAAAATGGAGGCTAGCCGAATCAGTTTTAATAAATGCACTCTCGCCCACAAAAAAGGAATCACTGGTTTCTAAACCTAGTGTATCGGCAAACGAGCCAGAGAAATAATCAGCTGAAATAAATACGTGGCCACCGGCTTCCACATAACTCAATAGAGTTTTGGCGTCTTCTTTGCCTGGAGAAAAACTTCCGCTTAGTACCAAGATGTTCTCATGCGAGATAGAATCCTTTAGTTCATAGATGGTTTGATAAGAATTTTTTATTGGTCCTTCTAAAACGAAAGGCAAAAGGTTATTTAGCGCATAGGTGCCATACGGATTTTTATCTTCGTGCGCATAGGTTACGCGCCAATCATATTGTTTGCTTTTGGTAAGAAACAGAACCAGCATGAGACTGGCCAGTAAACCGATGTATAGTATGTATCGGGTATCTTTCATTTTACCTTTTGCGTCCAGTTTGTGAAGGTGTTGTTTACCTTCTGAAATTGAGATTCGTTAATGGCAAAGTTTCCGTACCAGGCGTAGTCAAAGTAGAAACTCAGTTCATTTAAACCCGTTTTGAGTTCTCCCTTCGGAAGTTCCTCTACATAATCGTGATTAGTTTTACCTGCTTTGAAATCGATCAGGTGTTTATCAGACAGTAATTTTAACGCGGAGAGAAAGATAAGGCGAGTGGCCAATCGGTATTGTTTTTTCTCTGTAGCTTCTCGAATCAACATTTCAAAATCCATTTCATGAATATTTTCATGAAAAACACCATAGTCTTGTTTTCCCGTATCGACTCCTGAATAAAATACTTTAAATGCATTTACTTTTAGCAGCATCATAATCACCGCAATGGTGAGAACAATGGCCAAGGTATACATGAGAAATCTCCCCAGATCAGTGGTAGTTGCCTTATTAAGAATTGAATCGAGTAACCAGCTTAACCATTTTAGAAATCGATCCCATAAAGTTTCAGCCACAGTAGGCGGTTGTGTATAGTTGAGGTCTGGGTCAGCTTTAAGCTTTTCTATTTCTGCTTCTGAAAATTTCCTCACCTCAATTTGGGTGATATCTGTAGGGCCGGCAAAATCGGGCTTCTTATCACCCTGGTCAATAAGAGCTATGCTGGTCGATTCGAGCGCAAGTGTATCGGGCATTGCCAGACCCGCGTGTGCCAGTATGGATGCGCTGCAAAGTAAAAGGATAATGAAGAAGGCGTTTTTCAAATAACTTCTTAAAAGATTAAAAATGTTCTTCAGGCCTGTTCGCATCCGTTTGTTGTTGACCCAGATTTTCAATCTGACTCATCAGTCCCCGGGCTTCTTTCAATTCTACCAGATTGAAGTATTGAAATGCAATGCCAATATTAGGTAATGCATACAGCAGCATTTGAGCCATGTAGTAAAGTGTAAAGAAAAACATCGTCCAGATTTTCATTGAATCCGAAAACTCCATAGGTCCTCCGGTAGATACAGAATGAAAGGAAGAAGTGAAAAGGATAATGTAGTATGGAATTAAAAAAATGTAAGAGGAAACACCCATGATCAACTGTAAAATAATGATTAGACCAAAGGTACTCCACCACTTCCCGTTATTGACTAACCGAAAAGAGCGAACTACCGCATCAATAAAATTCTTTTTTTCATACGATTGGATAAAGAAGGTGAGTGAAGAGCTGAATATCAGATAGAATAGCCCCCCAACAAAAAGAACAACACCAAAAAATATTAGAAAGCCCGAAATAGCACTCAAAACAATAATTGGAATCAGTAAGATGACATAGGCTATTAGTAATAGAAGGAAGAACAAAAGTGCGCTACCCAAATAAGTCCAGAATGTATTGCGAACCCGATCCCACACTTCCTGCACGCCTATTTTATTGGTTTTACGCTCATCATAAATAATCAGGTAGTTATTAATGGTCGCGATGGTTACAATAAAGCTGATAAATAAAAAAATGAACATCAGAACCAATTGCAGCCAAAAACTGGTCGATAGAAAGTAATCACTAAGGGCACCAGAGTTACCCGAAAAGTTTTGCATAGACTGAGATAAGGTAAGAAACTCACCCATGAAGGAGCCAATCAATAAGCTACCCACCAGAACAGCCGGCCCGGCAATGAAAAGAATACTTTTACCCAGGGGCTTAAAGTTTTGTCGGATGAACTCAAAGGTGGCATTCAACTTTTTACTGAAATCGCGCGTGCGCTGAAATTCGATTGCTTTAAATTCTTCCATTTCTTTTTAGTTGAATTGGGTAAATAACAAAATAATAAATCATAAGAACTGCCGACAAACCTATAATCAATACCTTAAGACTCCAATGCATAAAAGCATGCCGGGTGATGAAGGATTCAATAAAACCGGCAAGAATAAAAAAGGGCACCAGTCCTACTACTATTTTCAACCCTTTGATCGCTCCCATTTTAAAAGAAGCTAGTCGCGAGTAGGTTCCTGGAAATAAAATGCTGTTGCCCATAACAAAACCCGCAGCAGCAGCAATAACAATGGAGGTAAGCTCAATGGTGCCGTGAAGTAGAATAACCGGTAACCCTTGTGCTAGTTGATTTTCGGTGTAGAAAAACATCATGAACGTACCTACCATGATTGCGTTATAAAATAAATACAGGCCGGTGCCCACCGAAGCAAAAACACCATAGACAAAAATCATAAAAGAGACCAGAATATTATTTCGGGTGATCAGAAAAAACATTTCAACTTCCCCGCTGGAAGAGTACACTTGCGTGGGATTACCATTCTTAATGTTTTCGAGTGTCATGTTTACATAACCATCACCTAGAATCAACCGTACAAAGGTGTCGTCAAAGGCGGTAGAAACAGCTCCCATGATGCCGGCAACTACAAAGATTATAAAGGCATAAAGCAATTGCTTTTGTACAGAAAACATGACTGCAGGAAGTTCTTCTTTCCAGAAAAGAATGAATCTATTCTTGTCTTCTTTTTTATTCTTATAAATCTCGCTATGGATTTTACCTGCGAGCGAGTTTAGGTATTGGGTCGTTCGGCTTTCGGGATATTGGGTACGGGAAAAGGA
>Ga0154020_10010124_pt1 | contig 10802 bp, 9 predicted proteins | sample Klosneuvirus_201_FD_109709 | JGI IMG/M metagenome (GOLD analysis project Ga0154020, IMG submission 109709) | Active sludge microbial communities from wastewater, Klosterneuburg, Austria - Klosneuvirus_20160825_MG | ecosystem: Engineered > WWTP > Aerobic digester > Activated sludge | place...
GAGGGCGCCGCCGGTGGCTCTGCTGCTGGTGGCTCTGCTGCTGGTGGCTCTGCTGCTGGTGGCTCTGCTGCTGGTGGCTCTGCTGCTGGTGGTGGCTCTGCTCCTGGTGGTGGCTCTGCTGCTGGTGGCTCTGCTGCTGGTGGTGGCTCTGCGAGTGGCGGCGATCGCGGTGGCGGTGATCGCGGTGGCGGTGATCGCGGTGGCGGTGATCGCGGTGGCGGTGATCGCGGTGGCGGTGGTGACCGTGGTGGCGGTGATCGCGGCCGTGGCGGCGATCACGGTGGCGGTGAACGCGGTGGCGGTGAACGCAGTGGCGGTGAGCGCAGTGGTGGTGACCGAGATACCGGCGGCGTTCGAAACGCCGGCGGAGATCGACCGCGCCGCGATTGGAACGCGCGCAACCTCGGCAGTGCAGGCTCGACGCAGTCAGCAGGTGCGCCACGCCCGGAGGGCTCGACCCAACCGCCGCGCTCGGCAAGCTCGACCCAACCGCCGCGCCCGGCAAGCTCGACGACACCGCCGATGAGCGACGCACTCGACGAGGGATGGGGCGATGACGATGCGGCTGCGCCGACCGCCGACTCGTCGACCGCGCCGACCGTCGAAGGCCGGGATGATCGCTCGGGCGATGCGCGGCTTCGCGATCGTCCCGAAGGCAGCCATGTCCCGCGGCCCGGCGAAGGCATCGCAGCCGAGGACGAGAGCGCGCGGAGTGGCGCGCCCGGCGCGGGTGGAGCCGAAGGCTCGGGACGCCGCGAGGGCGAACCTCGTCGCGAACGACGTCGACGTGGCGAGCGCGGACGCGACGGCGGCGGTGCACGCGATGCTCGCGGTCGCGCAGCCGGTGATCGTTCGCAGGGCGATCGTTCGCAGGGCGATCGTTCGCAGGGCGATCGTTCGCAGGGTGATCGTTCGCAGGGTGATGCATCGCAGAGCGCGCAAGGCGATGGCCGGCAGGTCGCGCAAGGCGATGCCGTAGCGCACGGCGCGCGAGGCGACGGCAACCAGGCTCGCACCGGCGATCAGCCGCGCAGCGGACAGCAACGCGGCGAACGGGACCGCAATCGCGACCAAGGCCGCGGCGATCGCAATCGCGGTGGACGCGACGACAACCGCGGCGCACGCAACGATGGCGCACGCAACGATGGCGGCGGACGCGACGACAACCGCGGCGCGCGTGATGGCGGCGGACGCGATCGCAACGATGCTCGCGGTGACGGCCCACCGCGCGAGAAGCAGCAGTTCGCACCAGCCGCCGCGCCGTCGTTGCAGGGTCGCCGGTCGCAGGCGAACGACGATGACGTCGAGACTCCGCAAGAGGGCGCGCAGGCGTGGGGGACCGACGATGACAGCCCGGTGAAAGACGTCGTCTTCGTCAGCGACTTCGCGGTGGATGCGCCGAGCGACGACGTGGATCCGGTGACGTGGGGAGTCCCCGCGAGCGAGAAGCTCGGCGAGGTCGGCGGCATCGTCGGCGTGAGGTTCACGGCCGGCGGCCGGATCGTGTGGGCCGATGCGGGCGACCAGGTGTTCGCGATCGGGACACGGCTAGTGGTCGACACCGAGCGTGGACAGCGGTTGGCCACGGTGGCGACAGCGCCGAGCCGCAAGATGACGCGGGAGCGCGTGCGGCGCGTGATCCGGATCGCGAACGATGGCGATCTGAAGGGCGAGCGCGAGGGCGATGCGGACACGCAGAAGGCGCTGCGGATCGCGAAGGATGCGGCGAGCAAGTATCGGCTGCCGATGAAGGTCTATCGCGTCGAGCTGCACGGACAGCTCGGGCGCGGCGCGAAGATGAACCTGTATTACACGAGCGACGATCGCTTGGACCTGCGCGGGTTCATCGCGGACGTGAGTCGCGATACGGGCGCGCGGGTGGAGCTCCGGCAGCTCGGCGTGCGCGACGAAGCGAAGGCAGTCGGCGGTATCGGCAGCTGCGGGCTGACGCTGTGCTGCACCACGTGGTTGCCCGACTTCGTGCCGGTCTCGATCAAGATGGCGAAGGATCAGGGGCTGGTGCTGTCACCGACGAAGGTCAGCGGGCAGTGCGGGCGACTCAAGTGTTGTCTCGTGTACGAGCAGGCGGGCTATGCCGAGCTGCGCAAGGGACTGCCGAAGCTCGGCAAGCGCGTCGTGAGTCAGCGCGGTGAGGGTCGCGTGGTCGAGGTGGATGTCCTGCGGCAGCGCGTGCGCGTGAGCTACGGCATGGGCGACAGCGAGGTCGTGCCCGCGGGCGACGTGAAGCCGCTGTTCCCGCCCGGGTCGGGGCCCGGCGATCGTGGCGAACGCGATGACCGCGGGGAGCGCGAGCGCGGTCCGCGCCGCGATGATCGCGGTGGACGTCGCGACGAGCGACGTGGTGATCGACGCGACGAGCCTGCCGCGCCCGTGGAGGCCGAGGAACGCGACGAGGATCCCGCGAAGCTGGTGGGCGAGCTGTATGCCGACCTCGAACCAGAGGACGACGACGCGGGCCCGACCGATGATCCGAGCTCGATGCATCACGTCGGGGAGGACGAGGATGCGCCCACCGACGATCCGAGCTCGCTCGATCATGTCGCGGGCGGACATACCGGCCTCGAGACCGACGACGACAACGATTAGCGTTTGCGAGTGACGATATGACGACGCCCTTCTACATCACGACGCCGATTTACTACGTCAACGACGTGCCTCACCTGGGCCACGCTTATACGACCATCGTCGCCGATGCGTTCGCGCGGTTTCATCGCATGCGCGGTGACGACACGCGGTTTCTCACCGGCACCGACGAGCACGGACAGAAGATCGAAGAGACGGCGACCAAGAAGGGCATGACGCCGCAGCAGCTGGTCGACTCCGTCGCGCCACGCTTCGACGAGACGTGGAAGGCGCTCGGCATCTCGAACTATCGCTTCATTCGCACGACCGACGCGAAGCACAAGAGGGTGGTCGCGGCGCTGTGGAACCGGATCGCGGAGAGGAACCGCGAGGATCTGTACGTCGCGACGTATCAGGGCTGGTACTGCGTCGGCTGCGAGGCGTTCTACACCGAGAGCCAGCTCGTCAAAGACGGCGACGGGTGGAACTGCGCGGTGCACAAGAAGCCCGTGAACTGGGTCGACAAAGAGCGCTCGTGGTTCTTCAAGCTCAGCAAGTACGCGAAGCCGTTGCTCGCACACATCGCGGCGAACCCGGACTTCATCCGGCCGAGCGCGTACAGGAACGAGATCGTCTCGTTCCTCGAGAAGGAAGAGCTGCGTGACCTCAGCGTGTCGCGCACGACGATGTCGTGGGGCATCCCCGTCCCCGAGGAGGATCGCGACAGCCCGAACCTCAAACACGTGATCTACGTGTGGATGGACGCGCTGACCAACTACTACTCGGATCTCGTACGCGATGATGCCGAGCTGGATCTCGATGGCCCCGACGCGAAGAAGTACTTCCCCGAAGCCGTGCACCTGATCGGCAAAGACATCCTGCGATTTCACGCGGTGTACTGGCCGGCGTTCTTGATGAGCGCGGGGTTGCCGCTGCCGAAGTCGATCTTCGCCCACGGCTGGTGGACGGTGCGCGGCGAGAAGATCAGCAAGTCGATGCCGGCCACGCGCATCGATCCGCTCGCGCTCAGCGATGCACTCGCGGTTGGCCCGCTCGGTCGGCCGATCGGCATCGATGCGATGCGCTACTACCTGTTGCGCGAGGTGCCGCTCGGCAACGACGGCGACTTCACGTTCGAGTCGCTGTTCGGTCGGTTCAATGCAGAGCTCGCGAACGACCTCGGCAACTTGGTCAATCGCGCGATGACGATGGTGTCGAAGTTCGCGCCGGACTTTCCGCCGTCGCGCGACGACGTTCACTTCGCCGCCGGCGAGAATCCGTTCTGGCAGATCGAAACGAACGCGTTCCAAGCGGTGCATGTCGTCGCGAAGGAGTTCGATGCCGGCGCGCCCTCGCGTGCGCTCGAAGCGTTGTGGCGGTTCGTCGGTCAGGCGAATCGCTTCATCGATCAGACGCAACCGTGGACGATGGCGAAGGCGAAGGACCCTGCCCTGCCCCACGCGCTGTGGTGCTTGCAGTGCAGCTTGTGGACGATCGCGCGGATGATCGCGCCCGTGTTACCCGCGACGTCGCACACGCTGCTCGGCTGGCTCGACGATCCGCGCCCGCCGACGTGGCCCGAGGCAGCCGAGGGCCGCGTGTTCACGCAGGCGCCGAAGCTCTCCACCATCGCGCCGCCGTCGCCGCTGTTCCCGCGCCTCGACGAGAAGATGCAGGACGCGATCGTGGCGAAGGTCATCGGTGAAGGAAGCGCGGTCGCGACGCCAGTGAAGGTCGCGCCCGTCGCGAAGAGCGACATCGCGCCGAAGGCAGAGGCTGGGTCCGCGACACCCACGATCACCTACGATGACTTCGCGAAGCTCGAGCTCCGTGTCGGCACCGTGAAGGAAGCGGTCAAGGTCCCGAAGAAGGACAAGCTGCTGCACCTGCAGGTCGACCTCGGTGAGGGCAAGCTCCGATCGATCGTCGCCGGAATCGCCGAGGCGTTCGCACCGGATGCACTCGTGGGCAAGCAGGTGATCGTGGTCGCGAATCTCGCGCCGCGGAAGATGGCCGGCCTCGTCTCCGAGGGCATGATCCTCGCCGCGGGCGACGAGGCGATCCTCGGACTTTCGGCGGTCGATGCCGCCGTCCCCCCGGGAACGCGAGTACGATAACGGCGATATGTCCGAGCACCGTCGAGCTGCACGTCTCGTGGTCAACTCACCCGCGATCATCGAATCGATCGGTCAAGTGCCGATGACATTGCACCCGAACCTCGCAGCGGTGTTTCGCCGCGTGGAGAGTGACAACTCGACGATCGGCAAGCGGTTCCCCGCGGTCGTGCGCGATCTCTCGACGAACGGTGCGTTCATCTCGGGGCCACCGCTGCCGCTGCTCTCACGCGTCGCGGTGAAGTTCGATGTTCGCGGCATCGGATCGATCGATGCGGTCGGGTGGGTGCTGTGGCAACGCACCGATGACTGCGAGCTCCCGGGTCCGGGCGGCAACGTGACGCTCCCCAAGGGCTTCGGCGTGCTGTTCGAATCCATCCCGCTCGAAACGCGCGCACAGATCGCGCAGCTCGTCGCGAAGCAGTAGCTCGCGATGACGCGCTCGCATCGCTTTCGTCCGCGCTACCGCGGAATGGCGTGGAGCGCGATCGGCGTGGCCGGCGCCGTCGCGATCGCGGGGCTCGCGCTCGGTGCCGCGGCGACGCCATTCATCATCAGCTCCGTCGGCGCCTCGTTCGGCCTGCTCTACCTCGGATCGCCGACGTGGCGGGTGGTCGTGATCACCGACGACGTGGGGATCGAAGTGAAGACGCGAAAGAAGACGATCTTTCGCCTCGCGTGGACCGACGTGAAGCGGGTGGTCGCCTCGGAGTCCACGCACACCGCGTTCGTCGACGGCGGCACCGCCGAGACCAGCTTGCTCGTTCCCGGTGATGGTGCGCCCGCGCCGTACGCGATCGAGGATGCGGCCGCGCTCGTCGACACGATCCTCGCGCGCGTCACTCCGGACAAGATCGAGCGCGTCGAATCGCTGGACCGCGCGCCGAAGTCCGATCGCCCCGCGTGATAGCGTCGAAGGCGCAGGGGACGGGAACCCTTACCTGCTCGATCACGCAAATTCTTGCGTAGCTCGCAGCGGATGTGTTTCGAGATCACGACTACTTACGCGTCGATGGGACTCGGCGCAGGGGTTGCTGAAGGGTTCCGCCACTACTTCCACCGCTAGGAGATTTCATGGGTCTGTTCGACAAGCTGAAGAATGCAGTCAAGGGCGCGACCGAGGCTGTCCAGCCACAGCAACCGCCGCCTCAACCACCGCCGCAGCAGCAGTACGCGCAGCAGGAAGAGCCGGAGCCCGAGGACGATTCCAGCGACGAGCAAGACGACGGCGACGCCGACGACTGGGGCGGTTGGGATCCCAACAACCACGAAGAGTATTGGTATCGCCTCAAGGCGATCGAGATGGCCGGCAATCAAGGCGGCGACGATGCGTGCGATGCGAAGGCGCGCGAGTTCGGCCTCCGCGATTGGGCGCACATGACGCGCGTCAAGGACACGTTCCACAAGTACTTCGGTCACCAGCACGAGTTCATCCAAGCCGCGATGAACGCCGGCTCGCGCGCACAGCGTGAAGCGATGGGTGCGGCGGTCGCCACGAACAGCGCGATCCTGGAGCCGGTCGAAGGTGTCAGCCTGCAGCTCTACGCGACGACGCAGGCGCGCGCCGGCACGATCGGCAACGACATGAGCAAGTGGGCCGCGATCCTCGCCGAGAACGGTATGGATCAGGCGAAGTGGGAGCGCGTCAGCGCCGAGTGGACGCGCCGCATGAGCGGCCAAGCCGGCGACATGAACGCGACGATGGCGCTGCTCACCGAGTACGGAAAGTACTTCGGCCAAGCGGGTCAGGGTCAGTACGGTGCGGCCGCCGCGGCGAATGCGGGCCAGGCTGGCAACCTCAACGCGGGTCAAGGTGCCGTCGGCGCCGAGCCGTGCACGCTCGATCGCTACGCCGAGATCGGCGGCGCGCAGTCTGCGTGGGCGCAGCAGGGTCGCGACGTGAACCAGATGCTGCAACAGCAGTTCGGCATGTCGGCGATGGACTGGTCGAACTTGAGCCAGTACTGGTCGGCGAAGATCGCGGGCGACTATCGCATCGGCCTCCAGTACTCGGATCTTCAGACGAAGTACGAGCAACAGTACAAGGCGCAGGGCGGCAGCTTCGACGACGACCTCAACGCCTAGCCATGGCGGATCAGATGGCGCTCCTCGGCTACATGACCGAGGAGCTCGGCAAGCTGTTCGATGCAGCGCTGCTCGTCGAGCCGGCGGGTGGCGTCAACGACGCGTGGGCGAAGGTCCTCGCGCATCACGGTGTCGCACCGACGGCGGAGCATGACCGTGCGGCGTATCGTGCACGTGTCGACCTCGCCCGCGGCGCCCTGCCCGGCGAAGTCGCCGCGTGTGCGCGATCGATCGCGACGAAGTTCGCGCAGGCGGTCGGCGATCCGCGATTGATCGACGCCGCGAATGCGGTGTGGGCGACGATCGAGCCGAAGTACCTCGAGTACGCGACATGGCGCCCCAAGAGCATGTTCGCATTCGCGGTGCAGTCGGCGAAGACGGCAAAGAACAAAGGCTGGCAGCGACCGCCCCATGGCTACGTGATCCGCTGCTCGCAGTGCGGCGGACCACGGCTGTCGGAGACGCTCGCGTGTCAGTTCTGCGGAAAGGACAAGCTCGGGACATGACCCAGAATCAGTGGCCACCACAGCTCGCGCCGTTCGGCGTTCGTTGGACCGGATTCCTCGAGAAGGTGCGCGGACGCGTGCAGGAGATCGACGCCGAAGCGCGCGCCGGTTACGCCGAGGTCATCTCGCACGATGCGGTCGACGGCACCGGCATGACCGGCGTGTCGAGCGCACTCAAGGCGCGCCTGCTCCAGCTCGCGGCGAAGGTCGACGACCAGTGGAGCAAGATCGACAGCGAGCTCGATAGCGTCGAGGTCAGCGGCCGCGTGGGAGGCTACTTCCGCGCGCAACTGGTCTCGATGACGGGCGCGTTCAAGCGCTGGCTCGAGCGCGAGACCGAGCGAATGATCATGCAGGGCGAAGCCGAGTGGGCGCGCGCGCTGCACCAGGCCGCGCTTGCCGAGGTCGCGATTCCCGTCGCGTGTCAGCACTGCGGCGCGCCGCTCGAGAAGCCGATGTGGCACCAGTCGATCAACGTGACGTGCGGTGCATGTCGCGCGGTCAGCGTGGTCACGCCGGGAACCGCAGCGTCGATGTTCGTCGGCGGCACGGGCGCGATCTTTTTGGCGCGCGAGATCGCGTGGGATCAGTGGTGCCAGATGCAGGACGCGGAGGCGCTGTGGCATCGCATTCGCCACAAGACGCTCGAGGATCTCGGGCGCTGGGAGCAAGCGAACCGCTCCTACTGGCAGTGCTACGCGTCGGCGATGGGCAACTTCATCCCGAGCTGGACCGCACAGACCGTGCAGGATGAAGTCACCGGCAAGATGAGCCAGTTCCTGCAGTGGACGGCGCAGGACGATCGGACCGTGCGCGAGAACAACTCCGTGGGCGTCAACGCGGTCGCCGCGGGCGATCCGAATCAGGTCGTCGGCTGGGTGCAGCGCCAGCGCGATCCATCCGACGCGGCCGAGATGCTGATCAACGCGTCGCTCGAGCGCGGCTGGACGCAGCACGCACAATGGGTCGCGCAGCTCCTCGGACCGGTGGTCGCACGCGACGAACCGGGGTGGGCCGCCGAGAAGCTCGACGAGTGCTCGTACTACTACGCCACGCGCGGCGACTGATCACGGTGCAGCAGGCGCATCGGCGGGACGCTCCGGCCACACCGGCGGCGTCTCGCCGTCGCGAAGGCAGCCCGCGTTGCTCGACTGGACGTAGGCCTCCTCCGCTCCGTCGGTGTCGGTCGACATCGCCATCAGCAGCAGGTTGTGCTTCTGGCACACGATGCGACGGGCCCAGCCTTCGATCTGCTCGCCCTCGAGCGTGCCGCTGAACGGAATGCGATCGCCCACGGCGGGCTTCGCGACCATCTTGCCGCCGAACGCGTTGAGCAGCGGAACGACCACCTCTTCGAGCTTCGTGTCGGACTGCGTGATCTCGCGAACGATCAGCAACGCGCGATCGTTGGTCAGCGTGACCTGTCCCATGTCCTTCTCGCTGACCCACCAGCCGGGCAACGACAGCGCGATGCGAACGATGCCCGGGCTCGATTGCTCCTTCGTCGCATCTGGCGTGCACCGGAACGAGGTCAGCATGCGCGCGTGCACCGTCTGGATGCCCGCATCGCCGATCGTCATCACGAGCACCGAGCGCGTGCCGCACGGCAACAACGACAAGTGCAGCGGCACGCCCTTGTTCGTGTCGATGACCATCGAGTCGACCTTCGTGTTGTTCGGTCCCGGCATCTCGAGGGTGCGCGGCGAGCCGTTCGCCCCGACCTGCCCCGCCAGCGCGTTCATTCCGATCTCGAGCTCTTCCTTCGACGCGACGCCGCCCTGCCAGCTGACGGAGATGACCGCGTTCGCGCCGCCGACTTCCTTCCACATCACCGTGCCGGTGTTGTAGTCGCCGCGCTCGACGTCGGGTTTCGCTCTCGGAGTTTCGATCGAGAACCCCTGCACGGTGCGCGTCTCGAGGGCGATGCGCGACAGCGTCGGGACCAGCACGTACAAGAGGCCCATCGCGGCGCCGATGCCGACGATCGCGAGCGCGATGCGCGTGGTCATCGCGGGACGCTCGCTCGTCGTGTCCTTCGCTTGCAGCGTGAACCCGGCGGCGACGAGCCCCGTCGCGATCGCGGGGAATAGCCACTTCGCGCCGCCCGACCAGAACAAGCCGAGGATCGCGAACCGATAGATCATCACGCCGATGCCGAGTCCGACGAGAACAGCGGAAACGAGGTGAATCGCGCGCGGCTTCATCCGTGGCTTATACGACGCCCGGCAGTCGCGATCATCCAGAACCGACGCGGCCGGTCCGGCGCTCGAGCGCGTGGTCCGCATCGCGCGGGCACGCGCCCGCATCGTCCAGCGCGGCGATCGTGCGCATGCAGCCGCGGCACCAGTAGAGCGCGACCGGGAGGTTCACGGTGCCCGTCGCGCGACACGTGGTGCACGGCTCGGCCGTGATCGACCAGCCCCACCCGAGGCAGAGCTCGCAGTTGCCCTGCGTGCGCGCGACGCCGGTGCCCTGGCACTCGTAGCAATCGATGTCGCCGTCACAGCCGCTGCGCCACCAGCCCCTGCCATCGCAGTGGTCGCAGCGAACCGCCTCGGACATCCCGCGCAGGATACTGCTAGGGTGCGGGCGCTGCCATGTCGTTTCTGTTTCCGAGCTCCACGCTGACGTTCGAAGCGGCGATGCGCGACATCGCACGCGGCACGAATCCCAAGTCGCGCGTGCTCGCCGCGCAAGCACTCGGTGACGTCAAGGATGCGACCGAGAAGCGGCGCGCGGTCGAAGCGTTGATCCTCGCGCTCGAAGACGATCATCCCGAGGTGCGCATGGAAGCAGCGAGCTCGCTCGGAGAGCTGCGCGATTCGTCCGCGGTGCCGAGTCTGATCAAGCGTCTCGACGACGGGACCGCGCCGGTGCGCCAGCACGCCGCGATCGCGCTCGGCACGATCGGACATCACGATGCGTTCGAGCCGCTCGTCGACGCGCTGCAGAAGGGGCCGCCGGATCTGCGGTTCCAAGCAGCGACCTCCCTCGTCGAGCTCGACGCGAAGCGCGCGTACGATCCGATCGTTAAGTCGCTCGCCGATAGCGATCCGCAGGTCGTCTCCGCGGCAGCGCTCGCGCTCGGCGCGATCGGAGATGCGCGCGCGATCGACAAGCTCGTCGCCCACCTCGATCACAAGGAAGCGAACACGCGGTTCGATGTCGCCTACGCGCTGTCCGAGCTCGGCGATGGCCGTGGCCGCGCATCGCTCGTGCGCGCGCTGTCCGACGTGGATCGCGCGTGGGACGCGGTGACCGCCCTCGGGAAGCTCGGCACGGCCGACGACGCGGAGGCCCTCGGCCAGGCATTGACCGCGAAGTCGACGCCGCCCGAAGCGATCGTGCTCGCGGCGGGCAAGCTCCTCGAGCTGCAGCCCGAGGGGCCATATCGCGATCCCGCGCGGCGCGTGCTCCTCGCCGGGCTCGCGGCGCGCAAGGGCCACGTGCGCGGGCTCGCGATCGAGCAGCTCGGCGCGGTCGCGGGTGCGTGGGGCACGGCACCGCTCGAGAA
>Ga0154020_10010125_pt1 | contig 10801 bp, 9 predicted proteins | sample Klosneuvirus_201_FD_109709 | JGI IMG/M metagenome (GOLD analysis project Ga0154020, IMG submission 109709) | Active sludge microbial communities from wastewater, Klosterneuburg, Austria - Klosneuvirus_20160825_MG | ecosystem: Engineered > WWTP > Aerobic digester > Activated sludge | place...
CGGCTTTAATAAAAGCCATTCGGCAGCCTACGGACTGATTACCTACCAGACCGCTTATCTGAAAGTGCATTTCCCAGAAGAATACATGGCCGCTATCATGACCTGCGACCTGGATAATACCACGAAGATTACCCGCTATCTGGAAGAGTGCAAGCGCCTCAAAATCAAAGTCCTGCCACCAAACATCAACAAAAGCCGTTTGGAATTCAGCGTCACGGGCAAACGGACCCTTTGCTTCGGACTTGCGGCGATCAAAGGCATCGGGGCATCGGCTGTAGAACCGCTTATTTTTGAGCGCGAGCGCAACGGCCCATTTCATTCTCTGACGGAACTTGCCAAAAGAACCAACCTGCATCGCATCGGCAAGAAAACGTTGGAGCTACTCAACGCGGTCGGCGCCATGTCAGACTTTGGCCTGACGCGGGATCAGCTGGCGGGCATGATCGGCGATCTGGTGAGATACAGTGAAACTCTGCACGAGGCAAAGTCGAATGGCCAGAGGACGCTGTTTGACGATGACACTAGCGAAGATTACACTTCAGAAGACGCCATTTGGGAACAGACCAGAAAGCGCAATCTGGCACTTCCTCCCACAGCACATCAATGGCTGAAACAGGAAAAGAAACTCCTGGGCACCTATGTTTCCGGTCACCCGCTTGATTTTCACCGCGAAGATATCCGTCATTTTGCCAGAGCTGCATTGGACGATCTCGAGGCTGTTGCCGGTAAGGGTGCTGTTCCTTTTGTCGCTTTGTTTGCGGCATTTAACGAACGTATCACCAAGTCTGGCAGCAAAATGGCTTCGATTCGGCTGGAGGACAGCATGACGTCAGTTGAAGCCGTTATGTTTGAAAAAGATTTGCCCATGGAATACCCGCCAGCCGGTACCCCTGTCGTGGTTTACGGAGCTGTGACAAAAAACTTCGATGGCAGCGGATTTCGTTTGAAATTGGAACGCATCATGCCCTTATCGGTGCTCCGCAAGGATATGGTTACCGCTGCGGTGATACAAATTGAGCCACATTCGATCAAACGGGCCGGAGCCACATCGGGCGCAAAAAGCAATTCTAATCAGAGTGCAGTCGCCCATGAAGACTTGCTTCGGGAAAGCCTGAAGACCCTGCAGAGCACCTTTGCCAATGCGCGAGGTCACGTCCCTATAAAGATCCTTTTGAAGCAGGAACGGGCCGACGTGGTGATCGACGCGACCCACATCAAAATCGATGTGACCGACGAAGTCTTGCAGCGTCTGGCGGTACTGCCTACGGCTCATGCCACGATCAATTACCGGATCAGGACGAGCAATGAAGGAGAGCCAGTATGCCCACGATGATCAACAGGGAGATGGCCAGGCTGGTATCTGGTTTCCGGCGATTCCGAGAACGTTTTTTTGAAGAAACCGGCGAAGATTTGTCAGTCTACCAGCGCCTGGCTGCCAATGCGCAATCCCCCAAAACACTGCTTATCGGATGCAGCGACTCCCGCGTCGACCCGGCACTTCTCACCGGCGCGGGTCCGGGTGAAATTTTTGTCGTACGCAACGTCGCCAATCTCATCCCCCCCTGCGAGTCACCGGGAGTAGGGCACCACGGAACGAGCTCCGCGTTGGAATTCGCTGTCGAGACCTTGAAGGTTGAGAATATTGTAGTCCTCGGACACCGCCAATGCGGAGGAATCGGCGCGCTCATGCGAGGCGCGACGATCGATAAGGATTCGTTTATTGGCCACTGGATGAGCATTGCCGAAGACGCGCGTAGGTCGGTGCTGGAAAACCACCCTCAAGACTCCTTCGACAGCCAGTGTCGCCTGGCAGAAATGGAATCTATAAAGGTGTCACTGCGTAATCTGCGCACTTATCCATTCGTTAACGATGCAGTCAGGGAACGCCAGTTAAATATTTTCGGCGCTTATTTTGACCTTGAAAAAGGCGAACTCTGGGCCTACGAAGAGCCCAAAAACCTCTTTCGCCTGCTCGAAATTTAATCAACACAGATCTGCATTGACGTCCCCGGCATCAGAAGTTAAAAAAGAAGTTCGTACTGATATTGATTCTCATTACCTTGGGGTGGCCCGATGTCGTTGCCGGAGCTTCTGCACAATATCAAAGACCATGCGGAAGCCATCACGGCGATCATGTTCAATAACCAGGCCACCGGCGACCTGCGCGAGCGACTGCTCACTCATATTGTCGAAGAAGAACGAGGCAACCAGCTCGCACTGGCACAATTGAGACAGTCCGAGGGTTTAACCCCTGCTGAGGAACGTGCCATTTCTTTAGGAATCGACCACAGCAAATTCCTGGTTGATTTCGTATCCGGCAAGGAAATCACACCGGCATTCGCGCAGGAGTTGCTGCATCATTTCATTGAAGAACATGACCAAAATCTATTTGGCCTGGCGCCGACTGCATCGGCAACCGCACGAACCTGGACCGTAGGATCACTCATACAAAGGAGCCTCCCGTGAAATCTTATCAGGCACTCTCTTCAATGGTTCTCGACGACTCGCAGGTTGGGGCGATCAAGAAGGCGATTGTTTCGGAGGCCCGCAGAACACTCGTAGGCCGGAAGTTTATCAATGTCTTCGGCCCCCTGGGGGCTGGAGTCGAAAGCATTTCCTTCGACCGTTATGAAGACGATGACCTCGCTGAAATACACCTTGAGGGCAAGGCCGACCCAAAGCCAATTGGAGCTCATTTTTCGGAGCAGTACCTGCGGGTGCCGCTGATTTTTAAGGATTTCATCCTCCATTGGCGGGACGTCAAGTGGGGGCAGGACATGAAAGCCCCCATCGATGCCGGTAACGCTGCGCTCGCAGCCCACTTCGTCGCGCACCGCGAGGACGATTTGATTTTCAACGGCTGCAAGGAACTCGGAGTTCAGGGACTGCTGACCTCACCGGGGATTCATCAGATCAAGGGCGGAGACTGGAACAAATTCGGCACCGGACTCGCAGCCATCCTGGCTGCCATTGACCTGCTGCAGAAACACCAGCATCACTTTCCCTACGCCCTCGCGTTGTCGCGGGATGCCTACTCATCTCTGATCAAATCGAATCGTGAATCGCCAGTGCTCGAACTCGATCAAGTGTCACGACTCTGCCAGGATGGTGTATTCCAGACCAGTGCCCTTCCGGAGAAATCCGCAGTTCTGGTTTCCACCGGGGAGCAAAACTTCGACATCGCAGTTGCGGAAGATCTCAGTCTGGCCTACCTCGGACCACGGGACATGAATTATCTGTTCCGCGTTTACGAATGTCTGGCTCTGCGCATTAAGCGTCCCAAAGCGATCTGCGTGATTAAGTTGGATTAAGATTTCCCCATCAGCAGGATGATGCGTCTGTCAGACATTCTCAGTCCGCCAGTTCACTTTATTCCGGTCCAATACCTGAGGGGCTTCTTTTAACAGTCGCACGTACACCTCTACCCCAAGGGTCATCAAAAGGTGCTGGGTGAGACAAAATTTGGGATCGGCAAAGAATTCCGTGTTATTGGCGACCTTGTTCTCATGAAAACATCCGCCGGCACATGTCTCGCGCATCCAGCATGAGTTGCACGGTTTGTGCTTTGCCAGTCGATGGTGGCTGACTGCATCGAGGCGTTTCTGGTCAAACCCCGAATCAACGTCCCCCATGAGTACCGACTCGTCCTCGGTGAAACGATGGCACAGATAGAAACGGCCAGTGGTCGACACCGAGAAATAATTAATTCCCGCACCGCACGTCATGGAACGCTTTTCCTGACGGTGAATCTTTGATACGAACTGCCAGATGGTCCGGAATTTTTTGAGCTTATCATAATCTCTCGCATGGAGAAGGCGCATCACCACCCGTCGAACGATGTCCTGAGCCTGATGAATCCCAGGCAGTGCCTGCGCAAAATCAGATGAATGCGTTGCTAACGAACTCATGTAGGCATGGGGCATTTGATTCAAGGTCTCGACGATGGCTTCCTCCATCCGGCCGATGTTGTTCTCAATGACTGTCCCACGAAGCTGCGCCCCTTTAAGTGCCAGAATCTGGCTCTCAAACTGAGCGAGCTTGCGTGCTACGAGATCTTCCGAATTTGCTGATCGCTCTTTAGTCAGGCGCTGATCGCCGTGAATGCCATGCCCATCCCACGAGATGCTCAGTGAAAATCCTTTGGCCTTTAACCAGGCCAATCCGGCCGCGGTCAGAAGCGTGGCATTCGTGGTCATCGAATAGGAAAAAACCTTATCCGGGCGCCCCTCACACCACTCCACAACTTTTTTGATGAGATCGAAATTCAACATTGGCTCGCCACCAAAAAAAACAATGTGCAGGCGATCCACCCGTTCCACAAAAAAATTTAAGGTTTTTTCAGCGACCTCCCAGGTCATCAGCGAGTCAGCACCGTAGTTTCCATCGCCGGCGTAGCAGTATTTGCACCGCAGATTGCAGACCTCTGCGACATTCAGCGCAATGCCATTAAATCTGACCTTAGGGGCCGGCAAGTCCTGCTGGTGTGGGAGTGTTTTTTCAAACGCGTTAAGTTCCGGAATATCAGCTGCTGCAACTTCGCCACGTTGTTCCAAATCATTAAAGACGGACTGGGGCACTGCAATCAAAGAGGAAGAAGGTACGTGAAAAACAAAATGATCTTCGGCAACGCGGATTGGCTTCCAAACCGTGGCAAGGATTTCACGCAGATCGACCGGCTTTCCACGGGAGATGTGGGTCTGACCCGGCGTACTGCTCACAGTGTGTTTTGGACCAGCCAACGTCACTATGTCCTGATAAAAAGGCCTGCGTTGTTCTCAACGCAGGCCTCTACGAATCAATTTATAAATACCACGTGAACGGCCACCCAAAGGGTAGATGAGGACTAATCCTCAAACGCGCCGCACATGCGGACATGACCGGTTTCTTCTGCTTCCGCTGCTTCGACGCCGTTGATGACGGCAAACGCGACGAAAGTTTTTGTGTCAGCGCTGCTGGTATAGTTGAGGCTGATTTTTTGTCCACTGGGAGTCATTTCGCGACCCTCATCCTGTGCTGTAAATTCTTCGAACAAATACTAGAATAACGTAACGGAGTCTCAAACTCGAGGTTAAACTTAATACATATTTTGTTAAAAATCACTATGAATTTATGAAACACACGTCATTATAGCCGGTTAATCTTAAAATACCTGCGTCAAAGCGGCAGGGCAAGCCGGTCGCCCCCGGGCTTCGCGGCGTGTCCGGGAATGAGCAGGGAAGCGGGGGTCATAAATAGACAGACTGGGCGCTTCAGGAACACTAATCGAATAATCCTTAAATATCTGAATATTAGACTCAATAAAGGTGCTGCCAAACCAGTACTCCCGCAGGAGAGTCAGATCCCAAACCTGGCAAAATGCCGCCGCGATGAACAGTGCCTCGATGGTCGCCAGCCCGGATTCCGGATCGTCAGAAACCCTGCTTCGGCGGGGATAGGCAGTTCGAAAGCCTGGTGGAATCCGGACAAGTAATGGCGGCACTTTTGTCAGTCCTGTAACAATGGGAGCCAGCCGTCGCCAAATACAGTCTATGGCCGCGATTCCGTTTATCTTACCTAAGTCGGAGGGATCGATTTCGTGCAGCGAAACCCCATCGGGATGAAGCAAGACCGGACCATCAAGGCCATGGATTCCCGGTCCGCGATACCGGACGATGGAGAAGTCTTCACGGTACGATAAAGGCAGAATCGTGCACTTATTTGCCGTTTCGCCGTGGTCAACGACTATGGAGTAATTGCGTATAGTCAGAGATTCGCCTTCTATCTGGTTTCTTTCAGTGGATGGCCCAGCTTGTCTATCACGGTTTTACTATCGACGATAACGCCAAATTCCTGATTCAGGTTCGCGAGTGTGGCGCGGTGCATCAGCGAGGCGTCAAGGCGCCGTCCGTCCACGCCAACCCGTTCAAAAGACACGGTAGCATCGGCAACGACGAATGTTGTAAAGCCAAGGTCGGCGGCCATCCGCGTCGTTGCATCAATACATTGATTTGCGGGCATTCCTGCAAGCACCAGGGTCGTGTGCCGGCGCTTGCGCAATAGTTTTTCCAGATCTGTCCCGACAAAGGCTGAATTGGCGGTTTTTTCGATGATATCTTCGCCATCCCGCGGGTGAACAAAGTCCATGAACGCTGCGCCTTTTGACCCTTTGCGCAGGGGCGAGTCAGGATTCCCAGAGGTATGGGCCACATGATAGATCGGCAGGCTGCGATCCCGCCAATAGCTCAACAGGACCTGAATCCGCTGCATAGCCTCCGGATTATTCCGTTGACCCCATACCGGATCGTCGAAGCCCTTTTGCACCCCGATCAGAATCAGAGCTCCGGTTCCATCAAAGGGGTCCAATTCGTTCGGGGAAAGCCGCAGACTCCCCTGCTGTCGCAATAGTTTTTTTTGGGTCGCCATGACATCGGCGGTCCACTTTGCAACCATGTGTCCAAAGGGAGTTATGATCCAGGTACCGTTGACCTTATCCACGACAGCAGCCTTTTCCCGCAGCATCTCAAGTTTTTTTGAGGCAGCCTTCAGGTCGAGACCAATATTGTCGGCAAAAGAATCGAGGTCCTCCGACAGGGAGAAAGCGTAGAGGAATTCGCAAAACTCACTGCTGAGCAGAAATCTCTCGCGAACCGGCATAGGTGCTCCGTGTTAAAAAGCATATCTCCTGCATATTCATCAGGATACAATATCACGTGATGCAGGACAGTAAAGAAAACACCCTTATTTCGGACCGCTTTGATACCGCCATGCTCAAATCCTATTCGGGCTGGCGGCGCTGGCGCCGGATCGGCGCATTTGTTTTTGTCACATGCCTTTTGGGTTGGTTTGTCCCTTGGGTTCCCTTGCTGAAGTTTGGCGCCGTGACAGTGACCCAGTACGAGAAAAAACGAGGCGAGGTCCAAAACCGCGTTGGGCCCGATGAACCAGGCTGGATCAGAATAAAAACGGTCTCCCGCCACGTCTTAAACGCCATCATCGTGGCGGAGGACGCCAGGTTTCGTGACCATTTTGGCCTCGACTTTCAGGAAATCGTGAAAAGCTATGAATTGAACCGCAAGAAGAAAAGGTTTGCCCGCGGTGGTTCAACGATTACTCAACAGGTCGTAAAGATGGCTTTTCTTACCCGCGAAAAGTCCCTTGTGCGCAAGGCCAGAGAAGCCGTTGGGGCCGTGCTGCTGGAATGCATTCTTTCAAAGGACGAAATTCTGGAGTGGTACATCAATCTTACTGAATTCGGCGATGGTATTTATGGAATAAAAGCAGCCGCCAAACATTACTTCAAAACCAAACCCGAACAACTCACCATCGAACAAGGGGTACACCTCGCACTGGTCATTCCGAGTCCTAACGCCTGGTCAGCCGGGCTCAGACGCCGAAATTTGACCGCATTTGGCGAACGGCGGTTTGCAGCAATTGTAACGAACATGCGGCGTCAGGGATTTATTACTGAATCACTTTGGAACACCGCCTTGGCACGGGGAAACTTCGGGCACCCCCTGGCTAGCTATGCGGCTCGCATCAGAGAAGAACAAAAAGTTATGGCAGCCTGCCCGGGTGGGGGCGAATCCTCATGCGCACCAGCGGAAGATGGATTGTGGGAGGATGCCCCTGAGGAAGAATTACTCGATGCGGAACCGATCATTCAAAGCACTGTAACACCAACACCTCCGAGGCCGGAGTCGGAACCGGATCCAGTTCCAGCTCCGTCAACCTCGGCATCGGTGGAAGTGATGGAAGAGGTTCCAGATCTATGAATCGCCCCCTGGAGAAGTCACCCTTCAATGGACCAGAGGGGAGGATGTACTACCCTGACCTCATCGTCGCTTTCCTGGCCCTGCTGCTGATGAAATTGCTTCGCTTCACCTGGCGATTTGTCATCGTAAATCCGGAAAACCGCGTGGCTGCGGAAAAAGCGCATAAGGAGGGTGGATTCGCCATGGCGATTTGGCACGAAAATCTTTTCGCAACCATCGCCGCCCATGCGGGGCAAAGGTTCGCCCCCCTTGCGTCTTTGTCACGGGACGGCGACATCGTCAGCTGGGTTATGGATCATCTCGGCTTCTGCACCATTCGTGGAAGCAGCTCCCGCGGAGGAGCGGAAGCACGCGCCAGGTTGGTCGAAGCATTGAATCAAGGCTATTTTACAGCGCTGACGGTCGACGGCCCCCGAGGTCCCCGTCGCATCGCCAAAGCCGGAATTGTTGAAATCTCGCGGCGAACCGGCGCAGCCATCCTTCCCGTCGCTGCAATAGGGAAGAAAACCTTCGCCTTCCGCAAGAGTTGGGACCACTTTCGCGTTCCGTTTCCCTTTACCACTATTACCGTAACCTACGGCAAACCTTTGCTGCTGCCTGCGGACCTGCCGCGCCGACAAATCGAAGAGAACCGGTTACTCGTAGACGCAGCTTTAAATGGGCTCGAAGGGTCGCGATGAGCCTAAGACTCGGCAAATGCTGGCAGGGAACCACTCCTTTTTTGGTTTTTCAGGCCGACGCTAATCTTGCTTCGGGTGTGCGTTGGCGCGGGTTTTTGAAAATAGATCTTCGCCCGCGCACCGCCACTGTGTCGCTTATATCTCAGAAACCGGAAGATCTGCTTGCCTCAGGTGCCATCGCCAATCTCATCCGAAAATATGTGCCAGGTGGTCGCGTCGCCGGAATAATTGAGCATCAAGAACTTCGTGACCAATGGGTCGCGATCCATTGCGGCGAAATGAAGTTTTTTCAAATCACCGGTCAAAGCCCTCCGGAGTTTCGTCTGATCAATGCTGTAAAAACTGATTCTGACCGTACGGAACTTTCCGTCATGGCGCGTCTGAGCACTGCGGGGATGTTCACAAAAAAACAGAGTTTTTCTCATGTCATTCCGGATTTCGCCGAAGGACGCACGCTCCCCAGCCCCTCCACAGGTTGTCGCGACCTGATGGGGCCACTTCTCGAAGGTATAGTCGCCGATTCCCTCAAACCACCTGGGAATGCGCCTCAAATGCTACAAACACCAGATGGAGATAAAACTACCGAGCCCTTTCCCCTCTTTCAGCGTGAAGCTCGTGACCGACTGGCGCGTCGCCTGAAAACATTGCGTAAATCTGCTCTGGAGACACGCCGCAAAATCCCTCAGGAATCTGCGGCTGCGCAATTTGAACAGTCGGCCCATTTGCTAAAATCTTTTTCGTGGTTGGCCAAACCCGGGATGCTTGAACTCAATCTCGACACTGTGCATACCGGATTGGAACTGCCGGTTTCCATCCCGCTGGATCCCGAACAAACCGTCGGCGCGCAAATCGACGCATTTTACGTGGCTGCGAAAAAAATGCGCAAAGGAATCGCACTAGGCTACGAGCGCGAGCGCGCCATTCTGAACGAAATAGAGCTGGTGGAAATCGATCTGGCTGCATTGAGAAGCACGCCATTGTTCGAAGCGGAGGTGGAACGGATACTGGAAAAACACCACCTACGGCAACGATCGCAGTCCCGGACCATTCGCGATCTGGCTAAATCCAGCCGACAACACTCCCCCACTTCTCCGCCAAAAGGAATGAGTCGCTTTCGTTCGTTTACCAGCGCTGATGGAATTCAGATTTATGTCGGTCGCACTGCCATCGAGAACGACGAATTGACTAAAGCTGCCAAGTCCAACGATTGGTGGATACATGCTGTTGGGGTTCACGGATCCCACATCATCATCCCAGCAAAAAGCGCCGGATCTCAGCTGCAGGAAAAAACCCTCCGCGAAGCAGGTATTCTTGCATTGCATTTTTCAAAGTTCAAAGAGAACCGGGCAGGCGAAGTCTATGTGACAAAAAAACAGAACCTTCGCAAACAAAAGGGCATGGCTGCCGGAATGTGGACCGTGCTCCGCAGTGAAACCATCATGATCCGCTTTGACCAGGACGAACTCGACCGGATCTTCAAAAACCATGAAGCGCAGGCGGGAACATAAATGCGGGGTCATCGCAGATGAACTTAAATTCCCGAATTGTACACCTAAGCGATCTGCACGTTCACCTGCATGGTTGTCTCACAGCCCTTGATGTGTACAAACTCGGTAAAGATCACTGGATGTCCCGGCGACCGGCTTTGCGCTGGTTTGCTGACGAATACGCCGCCGCAAAGGGGCAAACCACCGATCCGCTGACCTACTGGGACAAACCCGATGGCCTGCGGCGTCTGACCGCCGACTTTGAGTATATCCACCCCGGGGATTTCACAGTTTTTCAGGCCCATTTTAACCTTTTGATCGCCCTATTCCCGATCACTCCTGCAGACGCGTCAATTTTGAAATATGTAGTCGACAAAGACTTGCTTGATGAGACACTTAGCCAGCGCGAGTATCGCATCTTTCTGCCTCCTCGATTTACTCCTGCTGACATCTGGAGTTACCTCGACAATCACGCCAAAACTCTTGAATCTTTAATGCGCAACGCTAGCATGAAACACAAGCCTGACCTGTCCATGGCGATTTCACTGTCGCGAGAACCCGAATTGCTTAAGGCGCAGTACAAGGTTCTCAAAGAATGGCAAACGGACCTTCTCGCAAAAAAAGATCCGGCCCTCAACCGAATCACCGCCATTGACTTTTGCGGAGACGAATCGACACACGCTCCGGCAGTTCTCATACCGTTCATGAAACAGGTGCAAGAGGATAACAAAAGAAGTCCCGCAACCGCGCTGGCCTTGCTTCTTCATGTCGGAGAACAATGGCACGGACTTGCGCCTGAAGTCGCCATCCAAAACGTTCTTGATGCTTGCCGCGGCGGTGCTCATCGGCTCGGCCATGCATTAGCCATCGGTATCGATCCCGA
>Ga0154020_10010126_pt1 | contig 10801 bp, 8 predicted proteins | sample Klosneuvirus_201_FD_109709 | JGI IMG/M metagenome (GOLD analysis project Ga0154020, IMG submission 109709) | Active sludge microbial communities from wastewater, Klosterneuburg, Austria - Klosneuvirus_20160825_MG | ecosystem: Engineered > WWTP > Aerobic digester > Activated sludge | place...
ACTGATCCTTTGAATGATGTTAATGTTGAAATTTTTCACGACATAAACATCATTTATTTATAGCATTTTTGCAAGCACTAAGAGTGAAAGATGGGGCGCATCACCGAACTGACTCTAATTATAGTAATATTTTAAAGCACTGCTATTTTTTCAATAAATAGTCCAAGTTTATCAACCTTATTGAAATATGTTCTGACATTTAAAGCTATTGCTACTATGCAAACGATTCCATTTTAAAGTATTTAAATCCAGAAGAGAAGGCTGGGTACTATAGTCTGGATCCATTTTTTTTAAATAGTCATCAATTCCGAATAAGAAACCTGATTTAAAAAAAATTTCCATTGACTGCTTGAAAGCTTTGGGTACTTCGGATTGGTAGTATTCTTTAGCAAAATTTTTAAACCATGGCATTTTTTTTGCCATTTCTGGATATTTTGAAAAGTCGATGGTAATACCGGCAAGATCTTTAAATACAAATCGCCCCGTTGGAAACCCACTTTCATCAACTTCTACTAGAATATTTTGGGCATGTACCTCGTGTACGAAATGATATTTTACCTTGAAGCTTTGAAGTAAATCGTAAAGAGGCTGAACCAACTGAGTTCTGAGAAATTGATAACGAGATAATCCTTGAGCATTAGCCAACTTTCCAGTGAAGTCGCCATTACTTAGATCGTAAAATGAAAAGAGTGGTACTAGATTTTGCGAAACCTGATTCGTTTCTGCAAGGCGAATGACTTGTCCACCTCGCTCTAAACCTTGCGGAATTTGAGCAAGAATTTCTGGTAAATAGAGCACACGTTTGTCCTGGCTAGCCAGCCATTTTAAAAACATCGAGTGGCCCACGCTGCGGCTTACTTCAGCGGCAGGGACCAATCTTTCCATACCTGCAATCGTGACAGCTAAAGAGGTTTTAACGTAGAATACTTGACCAGATTTAATCGAACGAATCAATAGCGTACGATTTGAACTTGTAGGAGTCGCAACAAAATCAAAAGTACTTTGATAGCCACGAATTAAGTCTGAAAAGCGTTCTTCACTTAAAGGATGAATAAAAAATGCATGTAAACGATCTCCACCCACAGCATGAATAATTTCTTGCTCTAGATTTTCTGGTAAGGATTGTAAGTCTTTTGCAACTGCAAGTTGCGACTCAGGTATCCACAGTGTACGAATTGGAAAACTCATTCCTGCTTCCGGTCGATATAACCATGGTAAAATCAAATTTTTTGGGCTAGCGATAATGGATTCATCCAAAATTTTGGGGTTTCTTTTTTGCTCATATAGAAGCTGATTTTTTTTCTTTTTTGTAAGATCTTCTTGAGCACCAAACTTCTTGTTAAAGTCACGTACTTCTTTTAACATCGCGACGGCATCTAAAGATCGAGATAAAATCATTTTTTCTAATGATGCTGGCCAACTGTAAAATGACTTCCATTTACTGTATACATATGACTTCAGTTCTGACTCAGTCATTCGCTCAAGTTTTGTAAGTTCTTCATTTGCAAGATGCGGGTGCAGAGAAATTAATTCCTGATAAGCCTGAACCTCCGCATGAACGGCAAGATATTCATCTATGAAAGATCTATACCAAACTCTTTCACGCAATGAAATCATCGGAAAATGTCGTTCCGCAAAAATCGATAAAAAAGTTTGATTCAAAAGATGTTGGGACTCATGAGCAAACCCAAAGATCGGATGTTTTGCATAGCGTGCAGAAAGTTCAATGATCGCAGTTCCTTCGTCTTTTGGTAAAATAAGAGCTGACCGATGACCATCGATCCCTTTACTCATCCCAAGTTCTTTGACAATAATTCCCAATTTTTCTGTTAAGTAGGAATAAGCCCAAGCTAAATAAGTATTTTTAGCAAGATATGGTTTGATACTACGATCAGGAGATCGTCCGAATTGAATTGATTCAGTTATTTGAAGATCATTTTCAAGAATCCAACTCGAATACTGAATAACATCAGAATTATACAGCATAATTTGATAATTGTTTCTACCATCGGAGATATTTAAAGATGTGCCATTCTCTATTATAGTCATATTATTTTTATTCACCTGATCTAACACAAAGGATTTAATAGAATTCCAATCTTGAAGATCTTCAGGTATAGTCCGAATATAAAAAGGGATTGCAATCTCATTTTTAGATACTGCTGAGTATGGAAATATTAAAGTCAATAGTATCACAATTGTATTTTGCCAAAAAAAGGATTTCACTTGTGTAGGTTTTAAACACCATAAATTCATAAATTGATCCTTATAGGATTTATATAATCTGAATGACTATAGCGCCACACCGAGTTTATAGGCATAAAATGGGATTCAATTGCAAAAATTTGTATAAAAATAATTTCATAAACTCATTTTAATGCAATAAAGAGGCCTAGAATCTCGCACTGTATTTGTCGCAATAAAAAAGCTTGTAGAACGATAAATTAAAGTCGAATTTCATCTTCATTACTCTCAATTTCACCGCTTTGGTCGCTATCATCTCCTAAATCAGCTTGCTGCTCAAGTCCCTTACGAAAACAATCATAGATCGTGCTTGAGCTAGCATCAATAGATGGACAGGGCGGAGGGCTTATGACATTGACTTTATAGGAATCACTAATGACCACCCCTGGTGCTTCGTTGGCCAATGCGGATAAGTCAATTTTATTAATCAAAGGTACAATTCGAATACTCAATATTAAACTCATATTATCGCGTATATTTAATGCAGTTGAACCACCAATTTCAAATTCTGTTCCTTCTGTTGAGGTGAAGGAAAACATTTTTCCACCTACAGTACCGTGGAAATAAATACTATTGTTAACCAAATCAGAGGGTTCTCCGACTCCAACCACATCACTTGGATGTAACTTCATTTTAATTCTTTGGATGCTCGAAAGCCCCAATGACGTTGAACCTATTTGTACAGGGGATGCAGAAAAAAGATTGACGGAGTAAGGACCCAAAAACTTAATTTCATCTCCATCAGATTCATTGGCATCCGGGATCTCTGTGGCTTTGAATTCGATTTCTTTAACGACCATCCATCCCTGATCTAAACTTACAGTATTACCATTTAAATCTAACATGGTTGGAGGCGCTGATGCCATGGCTTCTGGAAAGAAAAAATCTTTTATTATATTTTTAATTGAAACAAACGCAACAGGGGTCGTATTTTGACTAGATGTAATGCTAAGACTAACCATTGGGTTTCCTGTGGTTGTGCTTTCCTTCTTTTTACAGGAAGTAATTAATGCTAATGATGTTATTAATATAATCGTGCGCTTCATGCGACTTCTCCTTTTTGGGTCAATGGTATCATGACGAGTTCAAATTGAAAGAGCTGATCAGGTGTCTTTTTTTCTTTATTCAATTCTTGAATTTCATTCAATGCACCTTTTAAAATTTGTTCTGCTTTTATTTTTTGATCACCACTTAAAGCAACAGTATGGCCAAGTATTAGTCTCAAATCACGAGGTATCTCTTCAATACTTCTTTGAACTAATTGCAAAACCTGACGGTGATACTCACCTAAGGATAATTTAAAGACTCCATCTTGACACTCTAGATGTTGTTGAGGTGAATACCAATGACCATGTTCATCTTTTTTAATATAAGACTCTTTTATTAAAAATTTCAGAGACCTTTCTACTTCTTGCTCGGAAGGTGTAAAACAAAGACGTTCACGAATCCATTTAATGTCATCTTGAAAATCAGGAAGCTGAATCAGCTCACGAATAGCAACATTAACCCAATGACGTAAATACATAAAAACTGTTGAGCTATCTCTTTGTTTTTGAGAGTATTGCGGAATTCTTCTTAGCTCATCAAAAGCCGAAAGCCTTTCCATTGGGTTCTCTGTAGTTCCAATCATAAATAGAAGTCGAAGAGCCTCTTGTTCCGGTTTTTTAAGTCCAAGATGAGGAATGAGTTTTCCGAGAAGAACTAAAGTCCAGTTTCGATCGCCTTTCATACATAACGACAATGAGGATGCTGATATTCCTGAAGAAGCTGAAACATTTCTTAAAGTCAGTTTTTTTTCTTCTTTTAAGAAAACAAACCAAGCTTTTAAAAAACTTTGATGTTCAAGATAATCAAAAACATCTGGTCGCTTCATACTTTCTCCTATAATCAATCGAGGAGTCGATTTTAAAGCGACTCCTCGGGCCCTAACTCGCTTAAAACATTTTAAGGCTTATTCTGCATTCTTAGCGCTATCTTCATCTGATTCAATTTCTCCGCTACCATCAGAATCTTTACCAATGTCTGCTTCATTTTCTAAACCTTTACGGAAGCAAGTAAATAAATCAGAAAGTCCTTGTTCAATTGTAGGACAAGGATCAGTAGCAGAAACTCTATTTGAATCAGTGATATTCTTATCTGCTGATCCAGCTAATGCAGATAAATCAATTTTTCGAATGATATCTGCAAATCGAATAGACATTAAAATATTCTGACCTTCTTCTGGTTGAATTCCTCCAGCTCCACTCACTTTAAATTCTGTTCCATCGGCACTAGAAAAACTAAAAGGTGTAGCGCTGCCAAATGTTCCTGAGATATACATAGATTTATTAGCCAAACCTGCAGGAGCTGTTGTCGGCCAACCAAGAGACGAATCATTTTCAGCTGCTTCAAGTTTCATTTCAATTCTTTTGTATACTTTGGCTGGAATAGCCTGAGTGTCAAGCACCTGAGGTTGAGCACTAAGCAGATCGACAAAATAAGGTCCTTTGAATTCAGATCCCTCACTCGCTTCATCTTCACTTTCTTCTCCTGCCGTTTCAGCAGCTTTAAATTTAATTTCTTTAATAACAATCCAAGCTGTATCCAATGTGACTGGAGTGTTTTGACTATCTAATAAATTCGTAGGTATCGCCGCTGTAGCCTGTGGCATCAATAGACTCATTAGTTTTTCTACTGAATTATGGATTGCGACGGTCTTCTGAGCCGAACCACTCATTGAAAATGAAGTTGAATAAAGTGTACTCGAACTGTTATTTGCTTTTTGGGCACAACCAAAAGTTGAAATGACTCCTGCGGTTAATGCTACTTTAAATATATTAATTGGCATAAATCCTCCTGTTAATATTTTATTTTTCATAAATCCTCCTGTTATGTTTTTGTTATTCCAATTCTTTGTTGTTGTTTACTTTGTTTTGAGTGGCCTTTCTCTTAGCGTTTTCAGCAACAATCATCGAACCCAAAAATAGAATATCATTGTTTACAAAAAATAATTTGAATAAATTTTTTGTAAACAATGATTTTAATATATAAGAATAAATTCAATTAGATAAATAAGTTCTATTTTGAGATTAAAGAAGTGGTGCAAATAAACAACAGCGTAGATTTTTTATAAAATGTATCAATTTGAAATGAAAAAGCTTCTAAAATACGCCTTAATGAAAAACTATTTAGCACTATACGTCGAAGTAAGATTTTAGCGAGGCAACAAAGTTTTTTCAATTCCGTGACACCGACGAATTAGCTATATCATAAAACCAATTTCTACAAGATGGGAAATCTTCTCCAAAACTTTGTTCATTTCAACTGGTTTTGAAAGATAATCATCACAACCAGCATTATTAGTTTTCTGTAAAAACTCAGAAAAAGCATGTCCTGTAAGTGCAATTATATGACATTTCTTTATTGAATTATTAATTTCATATTCACGTATTTTTTGAGTGCACTCCAATCCATTCAAATTAGGCATTTCTATATCCATAAAAACAATATCAGGCTGAAATGACATGTACTTTTCAAATCCAAGTACACCATCATTTGCCACTTCGACAAACTCACTTACAGTTTTTATATAATGCTTTAATAGTAATTGATTCTCAGCAGAATCTTCAATTATGAGAAATTTAAGCGTCGAGACTTTTTTTGAAAAAATCTCTGTTTTCTTTGGAGCATCAATTTGAATATCATCATTTTTTTCAATCAACTCTAGTTGTGTTGTAACATAAAAGGTACTTCCACTATTCTTTTTGGATTCAAACCATATTGCTCCATTCATTTTCTGAACTAACTCCTTACAAATGGAAAGGCCTAAACCCGTTCCTCCATATTTGCGAGAAACATCTTTATCTTCTTGTATAAAAGGCTGAAATACTAGATCATGCTTTTCTTCAGCAATGCCAATTCCTGAATCTTTAATCATAAATAAAATATTACCTGGAACTTCTATTCTTGAATTTAATTCAGCATTTAAATAAACATAACCTTGTGACGTAAATTTAAATGCATTACTTAAAAGATTCGTTAATATTTGGTGAAGGCGTGTTGGATCACCCTTAAATATCATATTTTTAGGTAAATTATTTTTTATAGAAAATTGTATTTTTTTTTGTTCAGCATGAAATGAAAATACACTTAACAATTCTTTGAGTAAACCATGTAAATCATAATTAATACTTTCCAGTATGACCTTTCCTGATTCTATTTTTGATAGATCTAAAATATCATTAATTATGTTTAAAAGTGAATTACTTGATGTTTTTAAAATTTTCACCCACTCCATTTGTTTGGGAGTTAGTGGTGTTGTTTTAAGTATATCTGCAACTCCACAAACTAAATTTAAAGGCGTTCTCAGTTCATGGCTCATTGTTGAAAGAAAATTAGTTTTAAATTGACTATGCTTTTCTGATCGCTCTTTATCTTCTAGTAATTTTCTTTCAAATTCTATTTCTTCTGAAATATCCCTTTGAGTTGCAACATAATTCGTAATGACCCCCTTATTATCAAAAATTGGAGTTATTTTAACAGAAAAAGGGATAAGAAGATTACATCTTGTTCTATTAAAAATTCTACCACTCCAGGTCTCTCCTTTTGAGATGATCTCCCACATATTTTGATAAAAATTTTGCCCCTGAATACCTGATTTTAAAATGCGGGAGTGTTTATTTATCACTTCTTCCAATTGATAACCCATTTTAGATATAAATGTCTTATTAACATAGGCAATGAAACCTTTGGAATCTGTAATGATGACACAATCGCCAGATTGCTCTACTGCTCTTAAAAAGAGTTTATATTTGGAGCGCAAAAGTTGAATAATTTTAAACACTTTTCTTTTAATATCATTCTCTCCACTTGATAAGACTTTTTCAAAATACTTCGAGATTTGATCTCCATTCTTATCTAGAATAAATTTAGACATAAACTTAAGCTCTAATGTCATTTTTCTATTTTTTCTTATAAGAACTATTAAACTAGCAACAGCAACGATTATTGTTAAAAAAAGTGTCAATTCAATAATATGCCCCTGCAAAATAAATATATCTCTCATTAGAATCTTCTCCATGAATATATTCTTTGTAATTAAATATAAATATTTAAAATACTCTTAGCTCTTTACTGATTTAATAAATACTTTAACTGATTTGGTATTCTTGATAAATCCTTTTTATGTGAGAATTAAATGTTGCCTTAGAAAGAAAAAATAAATTGACAATCAACAGATTAGGAATTTATTTATAAAATATTTTTAGCGATGGTTTTTTATAGCATATAAAACTTAATCTAACTGTTAATCAATTTTGTGAGTTCTTCTATTTTACATACTTCTATCATCCGATTTCTATTTTTAATGATGCCATTTCGTCCCCATTTGCTTAATAGGCGAACGACAGTTTCAGGCTCTGACCCAATTCTTTTAGCCAAATCTTTTTTAGTTAATTTCATCAGAATGGATCGACTGTTTAATCCCTTTTGACCACTCAGCGTTCTAATTAAAAAATGTGCCAAGCGAACCGAGGTGCTGGATTTTTGAATTTCTCGATCAAACTGAAGCTCTTTAAAATTAAAAGCAATTTGTCTATGAACTTCATCTCTCAAACTGGGATATAGTTCTGTGGCATTTAAAAAATGTTCCACTGGAATTTGCAATATCGAAGTGCTTTCCATACTCACCGCCGTGGCCGTATGAAAGTGAGTTTTTTCTAAATAAGTAAAAATTCCCAAAAAGGAACCCGCACTTTTAAAAGCATAAATCACGGTGTCCTCATTGTGTAATTCAGCACTTTGGAATCTTATTGATCCAAAGAGAATAAGATAGATAAATTCTACTTGATCTCCTTTACTGAACAACACTTGCCTAGGATCCAAATGGATTACTTTACAAAAGTTTTGAATAAAACTCTCAGGCAATAATAGATCCATCCCCAAAGTACTTAAAATTCTTTTTAAATCCATGTTTACCTTACCTTTAAGGACTCAAGCCAAACACCCATCCCGTTCATTTATAATAACCTTGAGAATAAAAATAAACATGATTCAGATCATAGTTTCAAAATCTTATATTCAAAAAAATTTCGCGCCAGACAATATATAGTGTTTCATGTCACACTTTACCACAATAGGTAGTGTTATTTTAAATAATCTGACTTCTGATATAAACATGAATTACTTTAAATATGATATCGTTTTTCAAGAAGTACCAAACGAGATCTCCTTAGCTCTATACTTTACGGGATGTCCTCTCCAATGCCATGGTTGTCATTCTCCAGAGTTGTGGAATAAAAATAATGGGAAAGATCTCTCGACCAAGGTATTAAAAGACCTCATTCAGAAGTATAGAGGATCAATCTCTTGCCTTTTATGTATGGGTGGTGAATGGGAGCCAATCTTTTTATTAAATATATTAAAAATTGCCAAAAATGAAAAGCTTAAAACAGCTCTCTATACAGGAAGAGAATTAATAGAACTTCCAACAGAAATTATTAATCATCTAGATTATTTAAAAACGGGCCCATGGATCGAAGAACTCGGTGGACTCAATAGTAATAATACAAATCAAAAATTTTTTAAATTCAGTGAACATATCAAGGAGGACAAATATGTTTTTAAAACTCACACAAGATCAGATCAACTCAAAAGTAGACTTTGTTGATCAATATAAACGAGCAACTAATGCGGCAGACGGATCGACTATGGATGCTAACGCTAATGTCACTCAAAAAAATATTGCCACACTAGAGGCCGAAATTAATAAAGATATTAATATTCAAATTAATCGAGCACTCGTTTGTAGAAAGTTAAAAGAACTTTTTGGTGATGAATCAGTGACTGATTATCTTCAACAAATCCAAGATCATGAAATCTATGTGCATGATGAAACTTCATTAAAGCCCTATTGTGCTTCCATCTCCATGTACCCACTTCTTACTGAAGGATTAGTGAGTTTAGGTGGAGAATCACAGCCCCCAAAACACATCGAGAGCTTTTGTGGCGCGTTTGTTAATTTAGTTTTTGCAATTTCATCACAATTTGCCGGAGCCATTGCCACCGTTGAATTTTTAATGTACTTTGATCATTTTGCTCGAAAAGATTATGGAAATAACTACACGAGCACTCATCGCACGGAGATACAAAACCATCTTCAACATGTAGTCTACGCCATTAATCAACCCGCAGCGGCGCGCGGTTACCAATCTGTTTTTTGGAATATTTCATTATATGATAAATTTTATTTTGATTCCTTATTTGGTGATTTCGTTTTCCCTAATGGAGATAAGCCTCAGTGGGAAACCATTAATACTCTGCAAGATTTTTTTCTAACGTGGTTTAATGGTGAACGAAATAAAGCTATATTGACCTTTCCCGTTGTAACTGCGGCCATGCTGACTGAAAATAATGAACCAAAAGACACTGATTTTAGAGAACTCTGTGCAAAACAACTCAGTGAAGGCAGTAGTTTTTTTATGTATTTAAGTGATTCTGCAGACAGCCTTGCTAGCTGCTGTAGGTTAAGAAACGAAATTAAGAAAAATCAATTTAGTTATTCCTTAGGCGCCGGTGGTGTTGCTACAGGCTCCATCAAAGTCATCACCCTTAACTTAAATCGAATAATTCAAAAGGGATTAAAGGTATCTGAACAAGTGATAAAAGTTCATAGATATTTAATTGCATATAGAATGCTATTAGAAGAATACGAAAAAGCTCATTTACTAACTGCTTACAGTGCTGGTTTTATTCACTTACAACAACAATTTTTAACTGTAGGAATTAATGGAATGGTTGAAGCTGCCGAATTTAATAAAATTCCCGTAGGTAATAACAATCAGTATCGGCAGTTTGTACAAGCTTTATTAAAAGAAATTTACGATCAAAATAGCATCGCAAAGCAAACAACAGGTTATTTATTTAATACAGAGTTTGTCCCGGCTGAAAATCTTGGGGTAAAAAATGCACAATGGGATAAAAAAGACGGCTACTGGGTTCCCAGGGATTGCTATAATTCTTATTTTTATCCAGTTGAAGATGAATCAATCAATACACTTGATAAAATTGAACTACATGGAAGTGATTTTATGAAATTTCTTGATGGAGGATCAGCTCTTCATCTGAATTTAGAGGAATGCTTAACTAAAAAAGCTTATAAAAAATTAATAAATGCTGCAGCTAAAGCTGGTTGTAACTATTGGTGTGTCAATGTAAAAATAACTATTTGCAATGACTGCACTTACATCAATAAACGAACTTGTAATCATTGCACTCAATGTCAGTCTAAAAATGTTGACCACGCCACACGCGTGATCGGTTACTTAAAAAGAATATCCAATTTTAGTAGTCAAAGACAAAAAGAAGCTGCACTGAGATTTTATCATAAATCACATTTTGGTGTATTAAACTCTCACAAAAAAGTATTTTTTGCGGATTCAATTAAATCAGAATCCATGAGTACTTAGAGTCAGTTCGGTGATGCGCCCCATCTTTCACTCTTAGTGCTTGCAAAAATGCTATAAATAAATGATGTTTATGTCGTGAAAAATTTCAACATTAACATCATTCAAAGGATCAG
>Ga0154020_10010127_pt1 | contig 10800 bp, 8 predicted proteins | sample Klosneuvirus_201_FD_109709 | JGI IMG/M metagenome (GOLD analysis project Ga0154020, IMG submission 109709) | Active sludge microbial communities from wastewater, Klosterneuburg, Austria - Klosneuvirus_20160825_MG | ecosystem: Engineered > WWTP > Aerobic digester > Activated sludge | place...
GGCCTTCTTGGGCTCCTGTGTATAAATCGTGTGGTCCGCCAGCGCCTGTTCCAGCAGGATGATCTTGTCCTTGATTTTCAGCATTTTCTGATCAAGTTCCTGGATCTTCTTCTTGATGACCGGCGTCATCAGTTTTTTCAGCGGCTTTGCGGCGGGTGCTGCCGCCTTTTCCACTTTCTTCACGGCAGTGGCACGGCCCAGCACAATGTCGGTGTATTCATCCATGTCGCCATCGAAGGGCTTCACCGTGCCGTCCCGGACCAGCCACAACTGGTCCGCGCAGGTCTCGATGATGTGGCGGTCATGGCTGATGAGGATGACGGCGCCCTCGTAGTCATTGATCGCCATGATCAGGGCCTCGCGGCTGTCAACGTCAAGATGGTTGGTGGGCTCGTCGAGAATGAGAACATGGGGGCCATGGAAGGTGGCCAGCATGAACAGCAGGCGCGCCTTCTCGCCGCCCGACAGCACCGAACATTTGGAATCGGCAAGGGCCGCGCCAAAACCCACCGCGCCGAGCCTGGCCCGGCGCTGCGCCACGGTGGCATCGGGCAGCAGGGTGGAAATATACTCGTAAGGCGAAAGGTCTTCCGACAATTCATCCAGCTGGTGCTGGGCGAAGTAGCCCATGGTGATGCGCGGCGGATGGCGCATTTCGCCGGCCGACACCTTGAGCTTGCCGCAGAGCAGCTTGGCGAAGGTCGATTTGCCGTTGCCGTTGGAACCAAGCAGCGCAATCCGGTCATCCGGATCAAGCCGCAAGGTGATGTTCTTGAGAACCGGCGGACCGTCGCCATAGCCAACCGCAGCCTTGTCCCAGCGCACCAGCGGCGGCGCCAGCGCCTTCTCCGGATTTGGAAACAGGAAGGGGGCCACGCGGTTTTCAACCATGTCGGCGATGGGTTCAAGTTTTGCGAGCGCCTTCAGGCGGCTCTGCGCCTGCCGTGCCTTCGAAGCCTTGTAGCGGAAGCGGTCGACGAAGGCCTGCATGTGGTCGCGCTGCTCTTCCTGCTTCTTTTTCATTTTCAGCGTCAGCGCCTGCTTCTCGCGGCGCTGGCGCTCGAAGTTGTCGTAGTTGCCCACATAGATGGTGAGCTTGCCTTGGTCGAGATGCAGGATTGAATCGACCGCCTCGTTCAGAAGGTCGCGGTCGTGGCTCACCAGCAGAATGGTGTGCGGATAATCGCGGATGTAGCTCTTGAGCCAGATCGTGCCTTCAAGGTCGAGATAGTTGGTGGGCTCGTCGAGCAGCAGCACATCAGGTGCGCCAAACAAGGCCGCCGCCAGGGCAACGCGCATGCGCCAGCCGCCGGAGAGGGCCGAGCAGGGGCCATTCTGCGCCTCTTCGCTGAAGCCGAGGCCCGCCAGGATGATGGCCGCCCGGGCCGGGGCCGAATGGGCCTCGATATCCGCCAGCCGGATCTGGATTTCCGCAATGCGGTGTGGCTCGGTTGCCGTTTCCGCTTCGGCAAGCAGGGCTTCGCGTTCCTTGTCCCCGGCCATGACCGTGTCGAGCAGGCTTTCCGGACCGCCCGGCGCTTCCTGCGCCACCGTGCCGATGCGGGCATTTTTCGGCACGCTGGCCGAACCGGATTCGGTTATCAGATCGCCGAGAATGAGCTTCAGAAGCGTTGATTTGCCTGTGCCGTTGCGCCCGACAAGGCCCACCTTGTGGCCATCCGGCAGGGAGGCCGAAGCCCCATCAAGCAGCAGCCTTCCGCCGATTCTAAAGGTGAGATTGTTGATTTGCAGCATGGTGCGGACTTCTAGCGTTAGAACGCGGGCTGGGGAACCCACATAATCACATTGACAGGACCAATGTTGCGCTGCACAAATTGCCGCACGGCGTGAGGTGCGCCACTCAAAAGGAACCTGCTGGATGAACAAGATGGTTCAGGTAGCTGCCGAAGAGGCTGCCTATATTGATGAAATCACCATCATGCTCCGCGACCTCCTGCGCCAGGTCATCCGCCTGCGCGAACCTTCCGTTCTAAGCGTCATTGATGAGCCGGAAGAAGCCGCCGGCATCCCGCCCCATCTCATCGAGCACGCCCTGCAGGCCATCGGCATCTGGCTGCAGCTTCTCAACATCGCCGAGGAAAATGCCGCCATCCGCAACCGCCGACAGTATGAAAAGCAGGGTGGCCCCGATGTGGTGACGGGTTCCCTGTCCCATGCCTTTTCCCAGATCGCCGCCTTCGGCGTGGCCCCGGAAAATGTCCAGAAGGCCCTCGACACCATTGACGTTCAGCCCACCATCACGGCCCACCCCACCGAAGCCAAGCGCGTGACCGTGCTCGAGATTCACCGCCGCATCTATTTGAAGCTCTACGAGCTCGAGAGCCCACGCTGGACGCCGCGCGAGCGCAAGGCCCTGCTTGACCTCCTGCGCAATGAAATTGATTTGCTCTGGATGACCGGGGAGATCCGCATCGAAAAGCCAACCGTTGAATCGGAAGTTTCCTGGGGCCTGCATTTTTTCCGCGAAGCCCTGTTCGACCGTACCGCCTCGCTTTGCGATCTCATGGAGTCAGCCCTGCAGCGCCACTATCCGGAATTGCGGAGCCGGGTGCGGCCGCCGTTGAAATTTTCCTCCTGGATAGGCGGCGACCGGGACGGCAATCCCTTTGTGACGGTTGCCACCACGCGCAATGCCCTGATGGAAAACCGCAAGGCCGCGGTAGAGCGGCTGGAGAAGCGCCTGACGGAGTTGATCCAGCTCATTTCATTGAGCGAAAACGAAGTGAAGTTTTCCGCTGAATTCCAAGCCCGGCTGGCGCTTCAGCTGGACGCCAGCGGGCAGGGCGAAAGCATAAAGCAGCGCAATCCCCAGGAACCCTTCCGCCAGCACTTCAGTGCCCTGAGGGCGCGCCTGAAGGAAGTGCCGGGCGCAGCGCCGTTTCGCAATGTGGCCGAGTTCATCGCCGAGCTAGCTGCGGCGGAGCAGTCGCTCGTTGAAGTGAAGGCCGTGAGCATTGCCGCAACCCTCGTGCGCCCCGTGCGCTGGGAAGCGGAAATATTCGGCTTTCGCACCGTGAGCCTCGACATCCGCCAGAACACCACGGTCACCAACCGCGTGCTGCAGGAAATCTGGCACAAGATGAATCCGCTGGCGAAGATGGCCGTTCCCAAGGAAGGCAGTCCGGAATGGACCGCATGGATCATTGATGAACTCAACAAACCGCTGGGCTTCCTGCCCAATTTCTTCGGTGTTTCCGAGGAAACCCGCGAACTCCTCGATCTGCTCTATCTCATCCGCGAAACCCTGGATGGCCCCGATCCGCAATCCATCGGCACCTTCATTCTTTCGATGACACGCTCCGCCGCCGATGTGCTGGGGCTTTATCTGCTCGCCAAATACTGCGGCCTGTTCCGCGACGATACCAGCAGCGAAAGCTGCAGGCTGCGCATCGTGCCGCTCTTTGAAACCATCGACGACCTGCGGGCCGGCCCTGAAATCATGACCGAACTCCTGGCCACCGCCGTGGTGAAAAGGTCCGTCGGCGATAACGGCGGCCGCCAGGAAATCATGTTGGGTTATTCGGACAGCAACAAGGACGGCGGCTTCTTCTGCGCCAGTTTTGAACTGTTTGAGGCCCAGCGGCGGCTCATCCGTGTGGGCAAGCAGGCCGCTGTTAACATCAGCTTCTTCCATGGCCGTGGCGGCTCCGTGAGCCGTGGCGGGGCGCCGACCGGCAGGGCCATTGCCGCCCAGCCCGCGGGCACCATCAATGGCCATATGCGGGTCACCGAGCAGGGCGAAGTCGTTTCCTCCAAATTCGCCAACCGCGGCACCGCGCAGAACAACCTGGAAGTGTTGACCTCAAGCGTTCTGGTACACACCTTGAAATCCGGTGAAGAACCGGAACTGCGCATCAATCCGGAGCACCAGAAGGCGGTTGAGGAAATTGCCAGCCTGTCGTTCAGGGCCTATCGCAAGCTGGCGGAGGACAAGGCCTTGCTCGGCTATTTTCATGCCGCAAGCCCGGTCGAGGAACTGGCCCTCCTGAAAATCGGCTCACGCCCGGCGCGCCGTTTCGGCGCCAAGGGGATTGAGGATCTGCGCGCCATTCCCTGGGTCTTTGCCTGGAGCCAGAACCGCCACCTGCTCACCGGCTGGTATGGCCTGGGCTATGCGCTCGACGACTTCCTCGCGGCCCGTGGCCCGCAAGGGCTGGCGCTTCTCCGCGACATGTTCAGAAAGTCGCGCGGTTTCCGCCTGGCTGTCGATGAAGTGGAAAAATCCCTGTTCCTCGCCGACATGCGCGTCGCCGAGAGATATGCCGAACTGGTGCCCGACCGCGTCGACGCCGAGCGCATCTTCGCCGTCATCAGCCACGAGCACCGCCGCACCAGCCGCGCCATTCTTGAACTCACCGGCGAAAAAGTTCTTTGCGAGCGCTTCCATGGCCTCTTGCGGCGGTTTGAGAGGGTGCGCCCCATCGTTGACCGGGCCAATCTCTGGCAGGTGCAGCTCTTGCGCGAGGCGCGCGAGAAAAAGGGCGACGACCGTTTGAACATGCCGCTGCTGATGACCATGAACTGTGTCGCTGGTGGACTGGGCTGGACCGGGTGACTACTCGCCCCAGAAATCCTGGATGCAGTTGCGCGACAGCCCGAAGATGAACTTCGCAGTCTCGTCGTCTGCCTGCTGCACATTATCGTTGTTTACGATATAGGCCGGAATCGGGGGCGCTTCCCGGAGTTTCACGCTCCTGAGATGCACCAGGGTACCCGGTATCATTCCTCGTTTTTCCAAAGGGGCATGGCTCCCATTTTCAGCGACCGCTTGCATGGACAATGCAAAACCGGTCATCCCAAAACCAACTGCCGCCCATAGAATCTTCCTGCTCATGGCACAATAACAGGGGCCCAAAACACGGTAAAAATATGTCGCACAAAGCCCCTGTAGCCACTCCCCCTTTTCGGTGTATGCTCCGTATCAAGACTATAAAACCGGGAGAACATGATGATCCATACCAAACGCAGTTTCCTAGCACTTGCCGCTTTGCTCGCCTTTTCCACCTCGGCCATGTCCGCCGACATGATCGGCAATTGCGAATTGTCTGGGGCTAAAGGCTCCATTCCCATTGCCGCCCCCGCCAAGGCTGGCCAGCTGACGGTCCAGGTGTCCCTGCCGGCCCCCATCTGGTGGAATGGCGACACGCCGGAAGCCATCAAGGACGGCATGGAATACTGCATGGCCGCCGAAATTGCCTGGCGCGCCGGTTATGACAAGCTCGAAGTGGTCAACGTGGGCTGGGATCCGCTGGTTGCCGGCCAGACTTCAGGTTATGACCTCACGCTTTCGGAAGTTTCCATCACCGAAGACCGCAAGAAGGTGGTCGATTTCTCCATCCCTTATTTCTATTCGGATATCGGGGTTCTCACCCGTGCCGATGCACCGGTTGACGCCACCAGCATCAAGACCGCAAAGGTGGGCCTGCAGCAGGCAACCACCGGTGCGGCTTTCGCGACCGAAAAGCTCGGCCTGACGAATGTGCAGATGTATCCTGACCAGGGCGACATGTTCACCGCCCTCCGGGCCGGGCAGATTGACGCGGCAATGACCGATACCTCCATTACCCTGGCAGAGGAAAAGAGCACCGCGGGAAAATCCGTTGTCGTGGGCCAGTACAAGACCGGCGAAGCCTATGGCGCGATTTATGAAAAAGGCTATGCCAACGGCGCCACCATCGACAAGATCATCCAGTCGATGATTGATGATGGCACGATGAAGAAGCTCGGTGAGAAATACCTGGCAACTGTCTGGGGCAAGGACCCCGCCACGATTCCTTATTTCGAATAATGCTTAGGCTCGAACCCCCGCGCATTCCGCGGGGGTTTCTTCTTGCATCCAGGCCAGACAGTGAACGCGCCGCAACCCGCTGACAGAATTCCCAACAACGCCACGCGGATCAGCCTCCTTGCCATGTGGTTTGCCGGCCTCTGCGTGGTGGCAACATTTGGCGCCACCGCCATTGTGCGGATTGCCCTGCGCGGGCTCGATTATTATGGGCTGGCTTGGGAACTGCTGTTTGGCATCGCCGTGCTGCTGGCCTGCCTTGCCTTCATCCCGGCCCTCAGGGCCCTGAAAAAATCGACGGTCGCAACTGCCGCTCACGCCCGGAGCGATCTCGTTGAGATGCGCATTGCCACATCGGAGGCCCGCGACGCCGCCTGGCTCACCTTCGGCTGGGGCAGTTTCGGTCTCGTGGTTCTGGCCTTCATCTGTTTCGTCCTCACCAATGATGCGGCGGTGGGACGGACGTTTTTCTTCCTCCCCCTGATGAGTGAGAAGTGGTGGCTGGTCACCAAGTCATTTCTGCTCAACAACCTGTTCATCTTTGTTGTTGCAGAGATTCTGGTGCTGGTATGGGGCCTGGTCGTGGCCCTGGCACGCATGCTGCCGGGCCCGGCGGGCAAGCCCATTCGCGCCCTTGCCATCATCTATTGCGATGTCTTCCGCGGCCTTCCCGCTGTCGTCACCCTGTATCTCATCGGCTTCGGCATTCCCATTTCCGGCCTCCCGGAACTCATCGTGCCAAAGGTCATGGGATTGTTCATCGACCTCTCCGCCATGACTCCGGCCGAACTCAAGACCGCCACGCGCATCCCGGTGATCTGGTGGTGCATCCTCGCCCTCACGCTCACCTATGGCGCCTACGTGGCTGAAGTCTACCGCTCCGGCATTGAAAGCATTCACTGGAGCCAGGTTTCCGCCGCGCGCTCCCTTGGCCTCTCCTACATGCAGACCATGCGCTATGTCGTCATCCCGCAAGCCGTACGCCGCATCATGGCGCCGCTGCTCAATGATTTCATCGGACTGCAGAAGGACACCGCCTTGGTGCAGGTGGTGGGCGTCATCGATGCCTTCAACCAGTCGCGCATCATTGCCTCCAACGCCTTCAATCTTTCCGCCGTGACCATCGTGGCAATCCTCTTTGTGCTGATTACCATTCCGCAGGCCCGCTTCGTCGACCGGCTCATCGAGCGCGACAATGCCCGCACCCGGGCAGGGGGCTGACATGGCGTTTCTGGAAATGAAGAACGTTGAAAAGGAATTTGGCCCGGTGCGCGTGCTGCGCGGCATCAATCTGGAAGTGAACGAGCATCAGGTCGTCTGCCTCATCGGCCCATCGGGCTGCGGAAAGTCCACGCTGCTGCGCTGCATCAACGGGCTGGAAAAAATCCAGGGCGGCGAAATCCGCCTTGAGGACGACCGCGTGTCGGGGCCGGGAGTGGACGTGAACAAGCTGCGCCAGCAGGTCGGCATTGTGTTTCAGGCCTTCAACCTGTTTCCCCACATGAGCGTGCTTGAGAACGTGACGCTGGCCCCAACCAAGGTCCTGAAGATGGCGAAGGACGCCGCCGATGATCGCGCCATGGTTCTCCTGAAGCGCATTGGCCTGGAGAGCAAGGCCCAGGAATTCCCTGACCGGCTTTCCGGCGGCCAGCAGCAGCGCGTGGCCATTGTCCGGGCCCTGGCCATGGAACCCAAGCTCATGCTGCTCGATGAGATAACCTCCGCCCTTGACCCGGAACTCGTGTCGGAAGTCTTGAACATTGTGCGCGACCTGGCCCAGCAGGGCATGACCATGCTGCTGGCGACCCATGAAATGGGCTTTGCCCGCGAGGTGGCCTCCAAGGTGTGTTTTCTCTATGAAGGCGTGGTGCACGAGGAGGGCCCGCCGGACCAGCTTTTCGGCAAGCCCCGGGAAGAGCGCACCCGGGCCTTTCTGAAGCGCATTATCGAGGCCGGCCGGCTGTAATTCAGGTTTCGGGTGGAACCATTGTCATTAAAGGACGTTTATATTTGTGGCAGAAGTGCGAACCAATCCCATAGTTCTGCCGCATAGGTCCCCTAGTTGCGGGGCAGAATCAACATTTCGGCGTACATTTTGGTTACGTCGCATCCTCGGAGGATCTACATGAAGTTGCTACCCCTGACTGCCAGCCTGATGGCTTTGGCTCTGTATTCGGCGCCCGCGTTCGCGCAGGAGGAAGTTCCGGTCCAGGAACAGCCTGCCGTTGAAGAAGCGGCGCCGCAAGTTCCGGAAGAAGTTCTGGTCCTGCTCAATGACCCCCGGCCGCTTTCCGAGCTTTCGGTAGATGAACTCGGTGCGCGCGCCAAGCAGGCCCGCACGTTCTCAAAGATGAAAGCTCTTCCGGCCGAAACGCGTGACCAGTTGCAGGCCATGGCCCAGGCAGCGCGGGGCGAAATCGCTGCCCGCGAACAGCAGGCGGCCCAGCCTGAAGCGCCGGCAGCCGAACAGCCAGCAGCACCTGAGGTTGCCCAGCAGCCCGCGGTTGAAACCCCGGCAGCCCAGCCTGCCGAAGACGCAGGCCCGGTTGCCGTGCAGCTTCCGCCCGATGTGGCCACGCTCATGAACGATCAACGGCCGTTGAGTGAACTGAGCGCCGAGGAACTCGATCACCGGTTCAAGACGGCTCGCCAGTTCTCCAGGGCCAAGCAGCTTCCGGAAGAAACCAAGGCGCAATTGGCCGGAATGGCAAAAGCGGCCCGCGAAGAATTGATGGCGCGCCAGTCGGCCACACAGCCGGTGCCGGAGCAGCCCGAAACCGCTGCCCAGCCACCAGCAGCCGAACAGCCCGCTGTTGTGGAGCAGGCTCCGGTTGTCGAGCAGCCGCCCGTAGCCGAGGCACCGCCGCCAGCCGCCGCGCCACCGGCTGATGCAAAGCAATCCCAGCAGCTTGACGGCAACGCCGCGGTTCCCGAAGCGGAAGCCAAGGCTCAAGCCTATCTTGAGGATAAAACGCCCGCCGACAAGCTTTCCGATGAAGATTTGCGCAAGCGCCTTGATGGCATTCGCGAACTGATGGCCGGCAACGAACTGTCACGCAGGACCGAGCAGGCGCTCCGCAAGAAGCTGCGGACCGAGCGCGAGATCTTGCGTAACCGTGTGGCCATGGCAGAGCCGCCCAAGCCAGCCAATCCGTCAGCCGGCAATGAGGAAGCGCCCAAGCCATCAAAGTTCGACAGGAAGGATTATGCCTTCAACCTCGAGATCGTGCTGAACGACCGCAGGCCGTCTGAAGAGCTGCAGGATTACGAACTCCGCCGCCGTCTGGAAGTGTATCGTCAGTATGACCGGGACGATCGTTACAGTGCCGATCAGCGCGCCTATTGGCGGGAAGTCAGGCAGCGTGACGAAGCGCTTCTCCAGAGGCGCCTGCTGCGCGAGCGCCGCCAGCGCCAGGCTGAGCTTGCCTCCCGCTATGAGGACAACGAGTATGATATCGAACTGGGCGAAGGCTATGATCCGGATCAGCGCGACGACGTCTATGCCGCCGAAGTTGACGATGAGGAACTGGAGGAGGTGCTCGTTGCAGCACCTCGCCGGGAATTCGACCGCCGCTACACGGTGGAGGAAGTGGAAGCCTCACCTGATCTCCGCGAGGCTTTGCCGCGCATCGAGATTGATACCGTGCGCTTTGGCTTCAATGAAGCCTTCGTGCGCCCGGAGGAGGTGGGCAACCTTGACCGTATCGGCGAAATCATGGAACGCGTCCTCAGCAAGCATCCGCGCGAAAGGTTCCTGATCGAGGGCCATACCGATGCGGTAGGCTCAGACGCCGCCAACTTGGTGCTGTCGCGCGAACGCGCCGCGGCCATCAAGAAGGCGCTCACGACCTATTACGTCATCTCTCCTGAAAACCTTGAAACCGTGGGTTATGGCGAGCGTTACCTGAAGATCCCCACCGCCGAGGCGGAGCAGGAAAACCGCCGGGTGTCGGTGAGCCGCGCCACCTCCGTATTCGGTGAACTCGAGGATTAACCTCTTTCCCTTGCAAGTTACTTGGGCCGCCCCTAAAAGGCGGCCCAATTCATTTCTAAACACAGGGAAAATCATGGCCATCGAACGTACCTTTTCCATCATCAAGCCGGACGCAACACGGCGCAATCTGACGGGCGCCATCAACGCCAAGATCGAGGCGGCGGGCCTGCGCATCATTGCCCAGCGCCGCACCAAGTGGAAACAGGCCGACGCCAAAAAATTCTACGCCGTTCATGCCAAGCGCCCGTTCTACAAGGACCTTGTGAAGTTCATGACCTCCGGACCCATCGTCATGCAGGTGCTGGAAGGCAACAACGCGGTCGCCAGATACCGCGAAATCATGGGGGCCACCAACCCGGCCAATGCCGATGCCGGAACCATCCGCAAGGATTTCGCCGAGTCCATCGAAGCCAACTCGGTGCATGGCTCCGACAGCGCCGAGAACGCCAAGAAGGAAATCAAGCTTTGCTTCAAGGCCGCTGAGATCGTCGGCTGAAGCCATGTGGGTCGCCCTCTACATTGCTGCTATCGTGCTGGTGAACTGGCTGTTCACCGCCGTGGCACCCTGGAGCACGGTTCTGGGCGACCTTTATCTGGCCAACGTCGTGGTTGGCTTCGTCTTTGTCCTGCGCGACTACGCCCAGCGCGAAGTCGGCCACAAGGTTCTATTGGCAACATTGTTTGCCGGCATCGCCACCTATGTCATGGTGGATCCCGCCATTGCCATCGCCAGCGTGACAGCCTTTGTCCTTTCGGAAATGGCCGACTGGGCCATCTATTCATTCACCAGGCGCCCGCTGCAATCGCGCATCCTGATTTCCAGCCTGGTGGCCGTGCCGCTGGATACGTTAGCCTTCCAGTATCTCGCCGGCTACCTGACGCCTGCGGCCTTCACCACCGAAGTGCTGAGCAAGGCGCTCGGCGTCGCCATCGTCTGGTATCTGCTGAAGCTCCGGATGGACGCGAAACCCGCCGCCGTACACTGATCTAGTTACACCTA